>JAALLO010000053.1_pt1 | contig 77010 bp, 83 predicted proteins | sample 7245941 | NCBI WGS metagenome assembly JAALLO01 (sample SAMN13049198, study PRJNA578106) | oil field metagenome | isolation source: filtered produced water from oil reservoir A2 | place: USA:offshore Texas | collected 2016 | reverse complement strand
GCTCGCTATTCTTTCAAGCTATACCTAGATATGAGAAATATATACTTTGAAACCATAAAGGCACTGTCCAATGCAATAGACGCTAAGGACCATTATACTAATGGTCACTCCCACAGGGTGGCCCATTACTCCGAAGTTATAGCCCGAAAGATGGGACTTACCGGTAAAAGTATAGATATTATAAAAACTGCTGCCATACTTCATGATATAGGTAAAATCGGAATTGAGGACCATATACTAAACAAACCTTCCCATTTAACAGATAATGAATTTTATCTAATCAAGCAGCACCCATCTATAGGGGCCAAAATATTGGAGGATGTGGATTTCCTCGGCGAGGTTTCAAGGATAATAAAATCTCATCATGAAAGGTATGACGGTAAAGGATATCCCAATGGCCTCAAGGAGGGAGAAATACCTATCGAAGCTTCCATACTGGCCGTTGCAGATGCCTTCGATGCCATGACTTCAAACAGGCCCTATAGAAAAGCAATGACTTTTAATGCTGCAATCAATATAATAGACGGCGAGTCTGGAAAACAGTTTAATCCCATAGTTGTAAAAACCTTCAAAGACATAATGAAAGAAAATAGGGAGATGCTTATAAATGTTAGCTGAGTCAATTTTCTTTTCCATAATAACAGGCAAGCTTAGGGGGAAAAAAATAAAAACCTTAGAAAAAGTCAAGATTGATAGGATATATTTAGTTTTTATTTCATTTCTTATAGAATTTATCTCATCACTAATTATTAAAAATAATATTAAACCCTTTTCTTTATTTTTATCTGACAACTATTTTATAGTTCATATAGTAATCTATATTTTTTTATTTATATTTGTTTTATTTAATCGTAATCACAGGGGCTTTTTAATAATACTAATTGGTATAATTTTAAATTTTATTGTCATAACTGCAAATAAGGGATATATGCCTGTAAGTATTGATATGGCCGTAGCTAAAGGTTTTAATGAAGGCATAAACATGCTCAAAGACGGCTATATAGCAGGTCATTCAGTATTAATAAAAGGAAAGACTAATCTTTGGCTCTTAGGAGATATAATAAATATCCCACCACCTTATCCCTTTCCTCAAACTATCAGTATCGGAGATATATTTATAGCTTTGGGAGCTTTCCTGTTTATTCAAAATAATATGAAAAAAATTTAAAAGTATTAAAGAAAAGTATTAAAGCACTATCCATTAGAATTCAACGAATAGTACTTTTTTATTTTATTATTGATCCTTAGTTTCCTCTGTTTTCATTATTTCTGATATAGATGTTGCAAGACCTGCCAGACCTTGAATCTCTGAAGGTATTATTATCTTCGTAGCCTTACCATCTGCAACCTTAGCAAGGGCCTCTAAACTCTTAAGGTTGATTACCTTATCATTTGGTCCAGCTTCCTTGATCATCTTTATACCTTCTGCAGTAGCCTTTTGTACTTTAAGGATAGCTTCTGCCTGACCTTCAGCTTCCCTAATAGCTGCTTCTTTTTTAGCTTCTGCTCTAAGTATGGCAGCTTGCTTTTCCGCTTCTGCTTCTAATATTGCAGATTCTTTTTTACCTTCAGCTACAAGAATAGCAGATTTTTTCTCACCTTCTGCTCTTAAAATAGCCTCTCTTCTTTCTCTTTCAGCACGCATTTGTTTTTCCATAGCCTCTTGAATATCTTCAGGCGGAATAATATTTTTCACTTCAACACGATTTACCTTAATACCCCACGGGTCAGTAGCCTCATCAAGTATACTTCTCATCTTAGTATTGATTATGTCCCTTGAAGTCAACGTTTCATCCAGTTCAAGTTCACCAATTATATTTCTCAAAGTTGTAGCAGTAAGATTCTCAATTGCTGCTATTGGGTTTTCAACTCCATAGGTATAAAGTTTTGGATCAGTAATTTGGTAATAAACTACAGTATCTATCTGTATCGTAACATTATCACTTGTTATAACGGGTTGAGGCGGAAAATCTACAACCCTTTCCTTTAATGATACTCTATTTGCAACTCTGTCAATTAAAGGTACTTTAACATGAAGACCAACATCCCATGTACCCTGATATGCTCCAAGTCTTTCTATAACATATGCATGGGCCTGAGGTACTATTCTGATATTTGTTACTATCAGAAATATTGCAATAACTATCAATAAAACAGGTATTATCAATGAAAACATTTTAAGTCCCCCTTTTATTTTTCATCTATTTTCTTTACTATTAATTTTACTCCTTCAACCTTTAACACTTTGACTTTGGCTCCTTTATCTATTTCTTCATCGTTATGGGCTTTTGCAGTCCATATCTGGCCAGAAACCTTAACCTGCCCAGTATTAAAGGGCACAATTTTTTTAGTAACTATACCTACCTCACCGATTATACTGTTTACATTGGTTCTTGTAGCACCTATCTTTAAGTATTCCTTGGCTATAGGTCTAGTATAGTAAAGAAGCACCGACGATGATATCAGGAAGGTGAATATCTGAACTATTAACGGCAGATTGATTATTGCCGCCATCATAGCAATCAATGCCCCGGCTGCAAACCATATAGTTGTAAGCCCTAAAGTGGCTGCTTCTATGATTCCAAAGATGACTGCTACTATTATCCATAGAATCGGATAGGATATCTCTAATCCAAATATTGAGTTCGCCTCCCTTCAAGTTTTTGTAGAATCATAATGCTAACTCCTTAACACTAGCTTGTTACCTACTACTAATATATCATTATTTTTTATTTTAGAATATACGTTTGCATTATATGTAAGGAAAATTTAATATATTGTCTAAGCAGTAAATTCTTATAAATACCTAGAAAATTAGAAAAATAAATTATTTCCTGCAGGAATATCATATGATAAAGTATAATTATTAATATATATAACTATTTAGGAGGCAGAGTATATGAGAAGAAAGGGTGAGCCATACAACAGAAGGCGATATTTAGTAGATACAAATCCTTTATCTAAGGTTATCCATGACCTTGAATCTGAAAAAAAAAGCTGTAATATTCACAAAATCATAAAATCTTATGTAATTATGCTTGATACAAAGTCTCAAGTTAACAGATTTTTGCTTTTAAATAATGACTATAACATCTGTAAATGCTGTATGACTGAAAAGCATAAAAACTCTAATAAAATTTGAAGCATAGAGATATCTCTATGCTTCCTTGAAACTGATTTGTAATGTATGAATACAAAAGATTTAGAAAAATAAATTGTTGACCTTCTTGACTTTTAAATGCCAAAAGTGATAATCTATTACTAGAAAAGTTAATATCTTTTCCTTCGGGGCAGGGTGAAATTCCCTACCGGCGGTTATAGCCCGCGAGCCGCAATGCGGTTGATCTGGTGAAATTCCGGAGCCGACAGTATAGTCTGGATGAGAGAAGGAGTAATAAGTAACATGATTTTCAAATTTATTTGAGATTTAAGCCCTGAAGTTTTAACTTCAGGGCTTTTATTTAAGCAAAATCTTTAAAATATTAGACCATAATATATATTAACAACTAACTTTTAGTTTGAAAAATAGAAGTAAAAAAAGACTTATATGGCTATCGCTACTTGCTTAGGGTCAACCTTTCGGGTTTTTTCTGTTACCTGTGACCTTTTACTAGCAGTCTCGTTTTCTCTAAATTTTTATCGGAATGAACGTTCTCTTTACTTCTATTTTAAAGTTGGAATCCTTTATACAACATTAGAATTACAAGTGGAGGTTAAACTATGGATACAAAATACATGAAACGGGCTCTTTCTCTAGCCGAAAAGGGAGCCGGTTTTGTAAATCCCAACCCGATGGTAGGTGCTATAATTGTAAAGGATGAAAAAATCATTGGAGAGGGTTATCATAAATATTTTGGAGGAAATCATGCCGAGGTGGAAGCCCTAGCCTCAGCTACTGAAAATCCAAAGGATGGAGTGATGTATGTAACCCTTGAGCCCTGCTCCCATTTTGGTAAAACCCCTCCCTGTGTCAATGCGATAATAGAAAGTGGAATCAAAAAAGTGATCATAGCCATGCTTGATCCTAATCCTATAGTATCAGGTAGAGGTGTAGAAATACTAAAAAATAACGGTATTGAAGTTATAACGGGAATATTAGAAGATGAAGCAAAAAAACTTAATGAAATATTCATAAAATATATTACTTCCAAAACTCCTTTCTGTCTTCTAAAGTCGGCTATGACTTTGGATGGAAAAATAGCCACAAAGTTTTCTGACTCCAAATGGATTACGGGTACTCTCTCCAGAGAATATGTGCACAGATTGCGTCATAGATATGCTGCTATAATGGTTGGAGTAAATACAGTTTTGGTCGACAACCCTCAGCTTACAGTAAGGATACCGGGTTTTAAAGGAAAAAATCCCGTAAGGGTAATAGTAGACAGTAGGTGTAAAATCCCCTTGGATGCCAATGTTATTAAAACTGCATCCCAAATAAAAACTATTGTAGCTACAACAGATATGGCTGATACAGATAAAATTGAAAAGCTTAAAGACTTTGGAGCAGAGATTGTAATATTACCAACTGAAAATGAAAGGGTAAGTTTAAGTAATCTTATGAAAAAGCTGGGAAGTATGGATATAGACAGTATTCTTTTAGAAGGGGGTGGAACCCTTAACTACTCCTGCCTTGAAGCCGGCATAGTAGACAAGGTAAATTTTTTTGTAGCTCCAAAAATAATTGGTGGCCATCTAGCTAAGACCCCAGTTGAAGGAGATGGAGTCCCTATGATAATGAATGCCTTCTCTATAAAAGATATAAGTGTTCATAATTTTGGTGAGGATATTTTAATTGAAGGATATGTGAAAAATTAGTGTCATCTATTTGCCATGAGCGGTCAGCCGTTAGCTATTAGCCTTTTTTAAATTTTAAATGTTTAAGTTCCTAGACTAAAAGAAGATACTAGTAAGCCCTTAGTCTATTATCAAACTTTGGAAAGGAGATGCTGTTTTGTTTACTGGTCTTGTTGAGGAAATTGGAGTAGTACAGTCGGTTCTGAAGGGAACTAAATCTGCAAAAATAGTTATCAAGGCCCACAAGGTTTTAGAAGATGTTAAACTTGGGGATAGCATAAGTACCAACGGAGTTTGTCTAACGGTAACCGACTTTAAATCTGATACCTTTGCCGTAGATGTCATGGCAGAAACTATGAGAAGGAGTAATTTAAAGAATTTAGTGCCTGGCAGCAAGGTCAATCTCGAAAGGGCCCTCAGGCTAGGCGACAGATTAGGAGGGCATTTGGTTAGCGGACATATAGATGGTACAGGCACAATATTAGCCTTTGATAAGGAAGATAATGCCGTATGGGTTACAATTAAAGCCTCTCCAGATCTCTTAAAATATATTATTCATAAAGGTTCGATTGCAATAGACGGCATAAGCTTAACTGTTGCATATGTGGATGAGAGAGTTTTTAAGGTATCTATAATTCCCCATACTAAGGATGTCACAACACTTTTACACAAGTCTCCGGGAGATGAGGTAAATCTAGAATGCGACATGGTAGGAAAATACATTGAAAGATTAATTCGTTATAATAATAAATCAGGGAATGAGGAGAATTATAATAATAGTATTGATATGAATTTTCTAAGCAAGCATGGATTTGCTTAGAACAATGCTTCCTACAATAATATTTTTAATTAACTTGCTCTGGTAGTTCCTTATAAGTATCTTTCAATAATCCTCTTCAAAGTCGCTTCAGAGGAAACATTGAAGAATACTTAAAGTTATGTTGTTAGATTAACTGTTATAAGAAGTTAGTTTGGTTCAGATTATATTTCAACGAGGTGATAAAATGTTTAAATTTAATACCATAGAAGAGGCCATTGAGGATATAAGAGAGGGAAAAATAGTAATAGTTGTTGATGATGAGGATAGAGAAAATGAAGGAGATCTGGTTATGGCGGCGGAGAAGGTAACTCCTGAAGCCGTAAACTTTATGGCTAAGTATGCCAGAGGACTTATATGTATGCCCATAATTGGTGAGCGACTTAAAGAACTCGATATTCGTCAAATGGTAAGAGAGAATACTGATACTCACTCTACTGCTTTTACAGTTTCAATAGATGCTGCAGAAACCTCTACGGGAATATCTGCCTTTGAAAGAGCTATGACTATACAAAAAGTTTTAGATAGAAATGCTAGGCCTCAGGATTTTAAAAAACCCGGTCATATATTTCCATTAGAAGCAAAGGAAGGCGGCGTTTTAAAAAGAGCTGGTCATACCGAAGCATCAGTGGACCTAGCAAGGCTTGCCGGATTATATCCTGCAGGTGTAATATGCGAGATTATGAATGATGACGGTACTATGGCAAGACTACCCCAACTGATAGAGTTTGCTAAGAAGCATAATCTTAAGCTAATTACCATAGCTGACCTCATATCCTACAGGAGAAAAAATGAAATTTTAATTGAAAGAGTTGCCGAGGCCGATATGCCTACTAAATATGGAAACTTCAAGATATATGGCTATGAGGAAAAAGTTAACGGCGAACATCATATTGCCTTAGTAAAAGGAAACGTTGCCGGTGATGAACCGGTGCTTGTTAGAGTGCATTCAGAGTGCCTTACCGGTGATGCCTTTGGATCTATGAGATGTGACTGCGGAGACCAATTGGAGGCTGCATTGAAAAAAATCGATGAAGAAGGCAAGGGTGTTTTGCTGTATATGCGTCAGGAAGGCCGTGGCATAGGTCTAATCAACAAACTTAAAGCCTATAATCTTCAAGATAAGGGAATGGATACAGTAGAAGCCAATCTAGCTTTGGGATTCCCTGAAGACTTGAGGGATTACGGCATTGGTGCCCAAGTTCTAGTAGACTTGGGAGTGAAAAATATTAAGCTTATGACGAACAATCCCAAGAAAATTTCAGGCTTATCGGGATACGGACTCAAGGTTGTAAAAAGAGTTCCCATTGAAGTAGGATGTAATGCAGTGAATGAACATTATTTAACAACAAAAAAAGAAAAAATGGGTCATATGCTAGACCTTTTAAAGGAGGAAAATTAATATGAAAATCTATGAAGGAAAACTGATTTCAAAAGAACAAAAGTTTGGAATAATTGTTGGCAGGTTTAATGAGTTTATAAGTAGCAAGCTCCTTGACGGTGCCTTAGATGGTCTTAAAAGACATGGTGTACAAGATGAGGATATTGAAATATCCTGGGTTCCAGGAGCCTTTGAAATTCCGCTAGTAGCTAAAAAGATGGCTAAATCTCAAAAATATGATGCCGTAATCTGCCTTGGGGCCGTAATCAGAGGTGCAACCCCTCACTTTGACTACGTCTCAAGTGAAGTTTCAAAGGGTATAGCAAATGTATCCCTTGATACCGAGGTTCCTGTTATCTTTGGTGTTTTGACTACAGATACTATTGAGCAAGCCATAGAAAGAGCCGGAACTAAAGCAGGAAATAAAGGATACGAAGCTGCACTTACTGCCATAGAAATGGCTAATCTCTTAAGTGATATCGAATGATTTTGTTAAGATTATGTTAACATTGTTAAAATCACGTTAAATGCATTGATATTGCTAATAAAAACAATTATGCTTATATTAAGCAATTTAATCTTCGTAATAATCCCCCTCTAAAAATATAAATCCAAAAAAATCCTGGGTATTTCCAGGATTTTTTATTTTTTTATACATATATTATGTATTAGTATCGACAATCGTTATTTTTTCTTCTCTAATAAATCTCTCTATGGTCTTAATAGGAACCTTTGTATCTAAGTAAACGTTCATAATAGATGCTCCTTTGTTCTGAAATAAATAATCTTTAACTGTTTCATATTCTTCTCTCTCTTTTTGATAACACTTTTCACATACATCCTGATTTTTATGATCTTTTATAAAAAACCTTTCACATCTCTTACAAATACCCCGCTCCACTTATTTCACCCCTTTAGCTATAGTTTAACAATATATTTTGAGAAAGCAAAATTTTGTCATATTATTCTTAAAAATATACTTACTATAGCAAGTACGTCTATCATAAAAATTTTAGGGCCCTTCATATTAAATTTTTAAAAAATTTTTTAAAATAATAAAGCCACTGATCAAGGGATGCTTTATATCTCTCTTATATCAACTACAATCCTATAAAAATACCAAACTTATACTTGATTATTAATATTATAGTTTTATTGAATAAATACAATACAGGAATTCCTATATAAAACTTTTTATGCTGTGTCTTATGCCTAAATATAGTCATTCCAAGTAGTACTCCCGCCGCTCCTCCTGCAAGAGCTACTATGAAAAAGTTATTTTCCCTAATTCTCCATTTATTTTTTACTGCCTTATATTTGTCTAGGGCTATTAGAATAAGTCCATATCCATTTATTAAGAAAATATAAATCCAAAAATATAACTCCTTAAATCTTAAAAAGTCAATCACCGCATTTATTGTCATAAAAGCCCCTCCAATTTATTCTGTATATTTTTATTTAATTTTAATCTATAACGCAGAAAAAAGATAGCCAATTCATTGAATCGACTATCTTTTTAACTTTTCTATACTTCCATTTCTTTTAAATTTTCAGGAATTATCAACTTTGCTTCTGTAGCTGCCTGAACATCTTCTATTGTAAATTCCGGATTTATTTCCTTTAGTGCCAATCCCTTATCTGTAACCTCTATTACGCCCATCTCAGTAACTATCAAATCAACTTGGCCCTCTGCAGTAAGGGGCAAGTTACACTCTTTAAGTATCTTTGGTTTCCCTTTGGCCGTATGCACCATGGAAACTATAACCTTTTTGGCCCCCACTACAAGGTCCATGGCACCTCCCATACCAGGTACAAGCTTTCCCGGTATCATCCAATTGGCCAGGTTCCCCTTCTCATCTACCTGAAGAGCTCCCAAAACTGTAACGTCCACATGACCTCCCCTTATTATGGCAAAGGATGTAGCACTGTCAAAGAAAGCTGCTCCAGGTTTTAAAGTAACCGGCATACCACCAGCATTTACCAAGTTCTTAATTTCCTTCCCCTTTTCTGGAGCAGGTCCCATGCCTACAAAACCGTTTTCCGATTGGAGAATTACCTCTATTTCTTCAGGTACGTAATTGGCTACCATCGTAGGCAAGCCTATTCCCAGATTGACAACGTCTCCATCCTTTAGCTCCTTGGCAACCCTTTTTGCAATAATCTCTTTTACTCTATCCTTATCCATTATTTGTCCCCCTTTACAATCACATCGACAAATATACCTGGAGTCATAACGTCATTGGGTTCAATCTGCCCCACCTCTACTATTTCCTCGGCCTCAACTATCACCAAATCAGCTGCCATAGCCATAATGGGATTGAAGTTTCTGGCTGCCTTATCGTAATAAATATTGCCTTTTTTATCTACTTTAGCACCTTTTAAAAGGGCAACATCGGCCTTTAGAGGTAGCTCCAGAAGGTATTCTTTATTCTCTATTTTAATTTTTTGCTTGCCCTGTTCCACCATGGTTCCTAGTCCTGTCGGAGTTAAAAATCCTCCAAGCCCTGCTCCGGCACAGCGTATCTGCTCTACAAAAGTACCTTGAGGGGTAAGCAATACTTCTATTTCTCCTTCATTCATCTGTCTGCCTGTCTCAGGGTTAGTCCCTATGTGGGAAGCTATAACCTTTTTAGCCATTTTGTTTACTATAAGTTTTCCTACTCCCACCTCAGGAAAAGCTGTGTCACTACTTATTATCGTGAGATCCTTTATACCCCTTTCTATCATTGCGTCAACTATGGATTCGGGAGTACCTACCCCCAAAAAGCCTGCTACCATCACGGTCATTCCATCCTTTATCAAGGATACCGCTTCTTCAATACTTTTAACCTTACTCATATTATAATTCCCCCCTATTGCATAATATTCCGCAAATTAATCGCTTTTCGCTATTCGCTTAGGTCAATCTTTTGATTAAAATTATAGATGAACAACTTTAAGATTCAATTTATATTACTCTATGGATTTTGAGGTTTCCTTCTGAGCGATTTTGAAGCATTTGTTGCTACATTTATCTTTTGTTTTTAAATATTTTCAAAAGCAACAAATCTTCACATGAGCCAGAAGGATTCTCAAAATCCTAATAAATTTAACCTTGAACTTTGTTATCTATAAATTTAAAATTTTCTTCGCCTCATCTACCGTAGCAATTTCTCTTCCCAACTCCTTAGCTATTCTAACAACTCTTTCAACGAGCATTGCATTAGTAGCCAACTTTCCCTTTTCATAATACAAACAATCCTCAAGACCCGTTCTTACATGTCCCCCTAGTAAAATCGCCATTGTAAGCATCTGAACCTGTGCTCTACCTATACCGCTAACCGTCCACGTTGATTCCGGCGGCAAGCTTTCTACAAGGAACATCAGATTTTTGGGGGTTCCTGGTATGGACCCCGGTACATTCATAACTAGATTAAAGTGCAGTGGAGTCTTTATTATACCTTTTTTAGCGAGTCTTACTGCATTATTAATCATGGCTACATCGAAAACTTCTATTTCAGGCTTTATATTATTATCGTACATCTTTTTTGCCAAAGCTTCAATGAGTTCGGGTGAATTAGCGTTTACAGCATTTGGAAAGTTTGATGATCCTGTAGACAAACTTGCCATATGAGCATTTAAATCCAACATCTGCCCTCTCCACTCTATGGTATTAGCTCCTCCTCTTGCCCCCGTTGAAACCTGTTTTATTATATCTACTCCTTCTTCATCCAGTTTATCTAACACCTGTTTAAATATCTCCCTATCACTTGTAGGCTTTAAATCCTTATCTCTTACATGTATATGGGCGACAGCTGCTCCTAATTCTCTACATTTTTTTATATCTTCCACTATCTCATCTACTGTAAGCGGCGAGCTGGGATTAAGTTCCTTAGTTGGCACATTCCCCGTAGGGGCAATGGTAATGATCAGCTTTTCCATCACAATCATCCTCTCTGAATAAGTTTTTATGTTATAATACCTCTTCACTAGTTTTCCTGATTCCAGCCTCCAGTGCCTCGAACAGAGTATCCACTTCTTCTTTAGTTATATTTATCGGCGGTGCAATCAGTATGTGGTCTCCCCTTACTCCATCTACAGATCCTCCTCCAGGATAAACAACTAAACCCTCTGCCAAACAATTATTTGTTATTTTTCCTTTTATATTAGCCTTAGTATCAAAGGGCTCTTTGGTTTTCTGGTCATTTACAAACTCTATACCTATCATGAGTCCCTTGCCTCTTATATCTCCAACTATTGGATATTTGTATAAACTCTGAAGCTTATCCATTAGATATTCTCCTTGGTTTGCTGCATTCTCCACATATCCTTCCCTTTCAACTATTTCCATTACCTTATGAGCTATTCCACAGGATAGAGGATTTCCAGCATAGGTATGACCGTGAACAAAGCTTCCTGATCCTTTAACCATAATTGTTTCGAATACCTTATCGCTAGCTACTGCTGCACCTATCGGAGTATATCCACAGCTCATTCCCTTTGCACATGCTATAATATCAGGAATTACATCGTAATGATTAACTGCAAACTTTTTGCCCGTTCTTCCAAAGCCTGCCATTACTTCGTCAACTATAAGTAACACGTCATATTTATCACATATTTCTCTAACCATTTTAAAGTATACCTTATCAGGATGAACTCCCGGTGCCGCTGACCCTACTACAGGCTCCGTGATGAAAGCAGCCACATTTTCGGGACCCTGCCTTAGAATTTCTTCTTCTAGAGCTTCAGCGGCCTTTATACTGCTTTCCTCCAATGTCTCACATCCCCATGGATTTCTATAGTGATAAAACTGAGGAATCTTGGGAAAGTTAATGAGCATAGGATCATAAACCTTTCTTCTACCTGTTATTCCAGTCATGGATAAAGCTCCCATTGTATTACCATGAAAAGAGTTCCATTTGGAAATTATCTTCCATTTACTGCAGCCCTTTCCATCCCTTTCAACAAAGTACTGTCTAGCCATCTTTATGGCTGTCTCTGTTGCTTCGGAACCACCGGATACAAAATAAACATGATTCAAGTCTCCCGGTGCCCAATTTGATACCTTCTCAGCACACTTTTCTATTGAATCTACAGTCCATCTTGATAGGTGAGTAAAGGCTATTCTTTCAATATGCTCCTTTGCAAACTGAGCAACTTCTTTGTTGCCATGACCAATGTTAGCTACGGCTGAGCCACTACATCCGTCTATATACCTATTTCCATCCTTGTCGTAGAGATATATACCCTCTCCCTTCTCGATCTCAGGATAATGCCAATTTTGGTTCCTGTAAAATACATGATTTTTTGGAGCCTTGTTCAAACTCATAAATATTCCCCCTCATTTTAATAGATTAAGTTAAACTTAATGCCGATAAAAACAAAAAATCCAGTACACATGAAGAGCTCTAATTCCTTCATAAATGCACTGGATTTTATTTACTAGATGGTGTTGGTTTTCAGCACCACGGTAAATAAAACAGCTTATTTATATTCAATTATCCTATTAACCTTAATTATAATCAAAATTTTCTGCAAAATCAAGCAGATTATTTAATTATAATCTTTTTATGATTAAAATATTGCTATTTGTCAAGAATAAAAATATGAATAAAATAATCTAACTATATTTATCACCATTAGCAAAATATGTTATATAATGTATACGGGGTAAACAAACTATAATACTAAAATATAGATTATAATAAAAAAGGGAAATGGAGTGATTCTATGAAGTCATTAGGATTATGTATAGGAGCCTCAAATATTGGCTTCGTTCTTTTAGAAAAAAAAGATAATAATATAAATGTAATTGAAGCAAAATCAGTTCCCCACGGGGGCAATCCTAAAAAAGCTATAAAAAATTTAATAGATAACGATATACTAAGCTCTATCAATCGCTTTACGGTTACGGGAAAAAAACTCAGAACAATGTTAAATACATCTTCAATTTCTGAACCGGAAGCTATTGAGTACGCCTACCAATTTCATAATAAAGAATTTGGAAAATCAAATATAATCGTAAGTGCTGGTGGGGAAAACTTTATAGTCTACGAAATGGATAACAGGGGAAAAATTATAGACGTATATACAGGAAATAAATGTGCTTCAGGAACCGGTGAATTTTTCCTCCAACAGTTGAAAAGAATGGATATCAGCATCGAAGAAGCCATTGAAAATGCAGACATAAACAACCCGTACAAAGTAGCTGGAAGATGCTCAGTCTTCTGTAAAAGTGACTGCACCCATGCTCTTAATAAGGGAACACCCAAGGAAAAAGTAGTTGCCGGATTATGTGAAATGATGGCTGGTAAAATACTTGAACTTCTTAAAAATGTTGAATATGAAAACGTCCTCATAGTCGGAGGAGTTTCCAGCAATAAAGTTATGCTGAACTTTTTAAAGAAAAAAGTTCCCAACATCAATACTCCCAAATACGCAAAAAGTTTTGAAGCCCTCGGGGCTGCACTATGGGGTCTAGAAAATGAAACTAGGCCTGTCAGTGATATGGACAGCCTTTTTAACAATAGGGAAAGTTCTTTTTCATTTTTACCTCCTCTAAAGGACTATATCAATAATGTCTCCTTTAAAGAAATCAAAAAAGAAAAACCTAAAGACGGCGATATATGTATTATCGGTCTTGATGTTGGCTCTACCACAACCAAGGCAGTAGTAATGCGTGAAAAAGATAAATCAATACTTGCAAGCTGCTATCTTAGAACTAACGGAGACCCTATCGGAGCCTCCAGAAAGTGTTATGAAAGTTTGAATGAACAAATTTCCGAAAATATAAAAATAATAGGTTTGGGAGTTACTGGTTCTGGTAGGCAGATAGCCGGTCTTCACGGTCTTACTGAAGGAATAATCAATGAAATCACAGCCCATGCAAGGGCAGCAGTATATTTCGATCCTGAAGTAGACACTATCTTTGAAATAGGTGGCCAGGATGCCAAATACACCTATATTACCAATGGCGTTCCTTGCGACTATGCAATGAATGAAGCCTGTTCAGCAGGAACCGGTTCCTTTCTTGAAGAAGCGGCAAAGGAATCCTTGGGAATAGACACTCTGGAAATAGCTGACATTGCACTGAAGAGCAATTCTCCTCCAAATTTCAGTGACCAATGCGCTGCCTTTATCAGCAGTGATATAAAAAATGCCATTCAGGAGGGCATTGAAAAAGAAGATATCATAGGCGGACTCGTATATTCAATTGCAATGAACTATATCAACAGAGTAAAGGGTAGCCGCAAAATGGGAAGAAAAATATTTATGCAGGGAGGAGTATGCTACAATAAAGCCGTGCCCTTAGCCATGGCATCCCTTACCGGTAAAGATATAATCGTACCTCCGGAGCCCGGTCTTATGGGAGCCTTTGGAGTTGCACTGGCAGTTCATGATAGGCTAAATTTAGGATTGATTAAGCCTATGGATATTGTTCTCCGTGAACTGGCCGATCGTGAAGTATTCTATAAAGATCCCTTTATCTGCAATGGCGGCAAAGAAAAATGTGATCGAAAGTGCAGTATAAACCGAATAGTTATAGAAGAAAAAACCTACCCCTTTGGAGGAGCATGCAACAAATACTACAACTTACTTCAAGATAAATGTGACCATGATATAACTGAATTAAATCTAGTTAAACTTAGAGAACATCTTGTCTTCGAAAAATATAGCAAAGACAGAGCCAAAAAACTGCTTCCTCCTAATGGAAAAACAGTAGGTATTAATAACTCCCTGCTTGTGAATACACTATATCCTCTGTATTATAACTTTTTTACTTCTCTTGGCTTTGAAGTTATTCTTCCTAAAGAAATTGATACTGAAGGCATAGAGAGGAAGGGAGCCTCATTCTGCTATCCTATCGAGGTCTCCCATGGTGCAGTATGGAATCTTTTAGAGCAGGATCCTGACATACTATTTTTACCCCATGTAAAATCTATATCTATTGAAAATAGCATAGAACACAACTATGCCTGTCCCTTTGTGCAGGGAGAACCATATTATTTAAAAACTACCTTTAGTGAAATAGAGAATAAAACTGTTATAAGCCCTGTTTTAGAGTTCTGTAACGGGTATAATGAAATCAAGGGTATTTTTGTTGATATAGGTAAAAAGCTGAGTTTAAATCCAAGCATAGTAGAAAAAGCCTTTGACCTAGCAATCAAGGCCCAAGAGGATTTCTACAAAGAATGTAAAGACATAGGTAAAAAATTTCTAGAAGATTTAGAAAAAAATACTGATGAAATAGGTATTGTTTTATTCGGAAGACCCTACAACGCCTTTACCAGAATAGCTAATATGGGAATCCCCCATAAGTTTGCCTCAAGGGGATATAGAATTATTCCCCATGACTTTTTGCCCTATGATGATATAGACCCTACTCCAAACATGTATTGGGCCATGGGACAGATGATACTCAAGGCTGCAAATATAGTTAAAGAACATCCTAAACTCTTTGGAGTATATATTACTAACTTCAGCTGTGGCCCCGACTCCTTTGTGGTCGGATACTTTAGAAATATTATGGAGGATAAGCCTTCCCTTACATTAGAGCTTGACAGCCATACCGCTGACGCCGGCATCGATACGAGAATCGAAGCCTTTATAGATGTGATAAAGAGCTATATTGAAATTGGTAATAATATGGCCGCTATTAGCTCCGCATTTAATCCTGCAGAAACTATTATAGATAATAATGACTTTAAAATAGTAGATTCAAAAGGAAAACAGTATAGCTTAAAGGATCCTAGAGTTCATGTTGTGATACCATCTATGGGAGACATGGGTTCTAAGCTCTTAGCAGCGTCCTTCAGATATACAGGTGTAAATTCAACTCCTGTCGATCCTCCTGATGAAAAAGAACTTAAAATAGGTCAAGGATTGGTATCCTGTAAGGAATGTCTCCCCCTTATACTTACTGTAGGTAGTCTCATGAATTACATTGAAAACAGACAAAATAACGATGAGCTCTTGGTATACTTTATGCCTGAAGCCTCAGGCCCATGTAGATTTGGTCAGTATAATATCCTTATGAAAAATATTATTGAAAAGAATAATCTGGAAGATATAGCTATACTGTCTCTAACATCTGAAAATAGTTATGCAGGCCTTGGAACCAGCTTCATACTTAGAGGATGGCAGTCGGTAATAATATCCGATATTTTGGAAGAAATATACAGTGCTATACTTGTACTTTCAAAAGATAAAGAAAAGGCTTTAAATATATATAAAGAAGTTTGTGATGAAATAATACATGGCGTTTCAAGTCTGCCTTGGAAGAAACTTAAAAAGGCCCTACAATCAGCTGTACATAAGCTAAATGCCATAGAAGCTAAATATTCAATAGACATGGTGTCCAAGGTAGCCTTGATCGGTGAAATATACGTTAGAAGAGATAATTTCTCAAGACAATATATTGTAGAAAGACTTGCCGATAGAGATATTATCGTAAAAACTGCTCCCATAGCTGAATGGATCTATTATATTGACTATCTGGTAAAGAAGAACATTCTATTAGGTTCTACCTTTGATGTAAGACTAAAAACCTATATTCAAGGGTATTTTAAAAACTACTATGAAAAGAACATAAAAGAAATCTTTTCTAGTTGTAAATTCTATGAAAAGCATATTTTAAATGTTGATAGAATTGTAAAGGCCGTTTCCGATCTTATTTCTCCAAAACTAACGGGCGAGACAATACTGACCGTTGGAACTGCAATTGCCGAGGTAGTGGAGGAAGTAGCAGGTGTAATCTCTATAGGACCCTTCGGCTGCATGCCTAGCAGAATCTCGGAAGCGATTATAAAAGAAAAGATGAATGACAAAAAAATGGATATAGCAAGGAACAAAGATTTGGTAGCCAAGGTAATGGAAACCTACCCCCATCTTCCATTTTTATCTATAGAAACCGACGGGAATCCTTTCCCACAGATAATCGAGTCCAGGCTCGAAACCTTCTGTCTTCAGGTTGAAAGGATCCAGAAAAAGATATTAGAGGTCAAGCAAAGTAGCTAAGTTTTTTACGGTTATCGATTTGTCATCGATAACCGTTTAGGATATAAATAATATAAAGGAGATTGATATTATGATGCATGGATGGTATGGATGGCCTAGATTTGGATTTGGATTTATGGGAGGTGGTTTTATGATGATATTTTGGGTTCTTTTAATCGGCTTAGCAGTATACTTTATAGTAAAGTCCACTAATAGAAATAACCATCATACAAATGGCGACAATCGTAGGGCTTTAGACATATTGGATGAAAAATATGCTGCAGGAGAAATTGACGAAGAAGAATATCTACGCAAGAAAAATTTACTTAAAAAGTAGCGAGGCCGATGCCTTGCTATTTTTTTCATCTAACTTCCATGTTACAATTATATCAGGAGCGTGATAACATTGAATCAAAAATTTAAGATTTTAGTTGTAGAAGATGAAAAAAATATTTTAGATGTGGTTGAAGCCTATCTTAAAAAAGAAGGTTATGAGGTTTACAGTACTACTGATGGAAATAAAGCCTTAGAGCTTTTTGAGAATACTTCTCCCCATCTTATGATCTTGGATTTGATGCTGCCGGGAATCTCTGGTGAAGATATATGTAAAAAAGTTAGAAGCTTATCTGATGCCCCAGTTATTATGTTGACAGCTAAAAGTGCAGAAGAGTCAAAGCTTGAAGGTTTTTCTATAGGTGCAGATGACTATGTGACAAAACCATTTAGCCCTAGAGAACTTATGCAAAGAGTTAAGGCAGTTCTTAGAAGGAGCTACAGAGATGGAAATCCCCTTTCGGATATAATTTCCTTTAATAATGATGATTTGAAAATAGATATGAGAAAGCATGAAGTAAGTAAAAAGGGGCAAAATATAAATTTAACTCCCAATGAATATAAAATACTCCTTATATTTGCTTCAAATCCGGGCCAAGTATTTACAAGGGAAATTCTCGTAGAAAAGGCCTTCGGATACGATTATGATGGTTATGATAGAACGATAGATACCCATATAAAAAATATTAGACAAAAGATAGAAGACAATCCCAAAAAGCCAAAATATATACTTACGGTCTATGGTGTAGGCTATAAGTTTGGAGGATAAACAAATGAAAATAAATTTGACAAAGACACTTTTGATTAACTTTATTATTATAATACTTGTGTCTTTAATAACTACTGGTTTGATTTCCACCTACATGATAGACAACAGGTTCGATGTCTATCTTTTAGAAGAACACAAGGAGAAGATAAAAAACATTCAGTCCATTATAAATTCTGCAATAGAAAAGAATAGATCACATCCCGACTTTGCAGAGGAAGGGTTGACAAGATATGCCCTACTTGAAAACTATTATGTCAGAATCACAGATGCGGACAACAATTTAATTTATACAACGGGCAAATCCCATCTCATGCAAAACAGAATAATAGGAATGGGACACAATATGATGGGTCCTATGATGGGAAGATGGATGGACAGAGCCTTAGGCACCTATCAGGAAGACGTATATACGATTGAATTAGGTGATAGAGTCTACGGCAGAGTCACAATAGGATATTTCGGAAAATCAAATATGTCAGCAGAGGCTATGGTATTTAAAAGTACTCTTTATAAATCTATGCTAATCTCTTTGATAATTGCAATACTAATAGGCGTACTCACAAGCCTTTTAGTTTCACGCCAGCTTGGAATTCCAATTAAAAAGATAACTAGGGCTTCAAGGGAAATTACCGAAGGAAACTTATCAGTACGCACCGATACCAAGACCCACATTAAGGAAATTTATGACCTGGCTCATTCAATAAACTATTTGGCATCATCATTACAAAAACAGGAATCCCTCAGAAAAAGGCTTACTTCCGATATGGCCCATGAAATCAGGACCCCAATCGCTACTGTTAAGAGTCATATTGAGGCATTCTTGGATGGTATTTGGGAAGCTACTCCCGACAAGATAAAAACCTGTCATGACGAAATAAATAGACTGAGTTCTTTAGTTGAAAATTTAGAGGATATTAATAGGCTCCAAAAAGCTAATCATATATTAGATAAGACCACCTTCAACCTAACAGAAGAACTAAGAAGGATAATAGATTCCATAATACCCCAATTTAACAAGAAAAACTTAAAATTAAACTTTCAGAGCAAAGTAAATCTCAATGTCTTCATGGATAAAGGAAAATTTAAACAGATAATGTACAATCTCCTGTCCAACGCCTTTAAGTATTCCTATGAGGACGGTACAGTAAATGTGGATGCCTATGTAGAAAATAAAAACCTCATCATAAAAGTACAGGATTTTGGAATGGGAATCTCTCCTACGGACCTCCCTCATATATTTGAACATCTTTATAGAGGTGATCCATCCAGAACCAGGACTACAGGAGGTTCAGGCATAGGATTGACTATAACTAAAACTTTGGTTGAAGCTCACGGCGGCAGGATAGTTGCAGAAAGTGATAAAGAAAAAGGAACGGTATTTACAGTTACCTTCCCCCTGAGTTCCTTAAGGAAAGGGACATAATATCTCATTCTTATTCCTCCCTTAGAAAATTTATTCAAATTTTTAGTATCAAACTAGCCTATCAATTCATATGTTAATAGTGAGAGTTAACCACCAAGTCAATTTTTGAGGATATAAAGGGAGGAATTTTTTATGGATAAGAAAAAGGATAATAAGTATTATGATATGTATGAAAATATGGAAACATACCCTTATACTGATATGAATCCATATATGGGAATGGACTCGGGTATGGTTATGGGTTCTCATATGTGTCCTTACATGGGAATGTGCCCCTACATGGGAATGGGCTATCCAATGATGGAAGATGATATGATGCAGCCTATAATGGGTATGGAAGAAAATGTTATGGGATCTCACATGGGTATGTATCCTAATCCCATGATGATGGGTATGAATTCTATGATGATGGCTGAAGACATGCATGATAAAAATCACCTAAAATATATGATGTATATGCACAAATACATGGCCTATATGCACAAGGCTTTGTTGGTTCGTAGTTAGTAGTTCGTAGTTGGTAGCCCTGATTAGCTCTTAGTTCTTAGCTCTTGGCTCTTGGCAAATCCTAGTCGTTCTTTAGGGTCTTTCCTGTAGCCCGTCACCTTTTTGCCATGAGCGGTCATCAGTTAGCTGTTAGCCTTTTTAATATTTAACTGGTAAAAGTTTGTAATTTCTTGCATCCCTTGAATTTACTTTGTTTTATACCTGCAATTTTTTTTTTAATGTTTGAGTTCCTTTACTACCAGAAAAGCTTCCCACAATCGTGGGAAGCTTATTTAGGTTAGACTATCTAAATAAATCATTAAGATCGTCAAGGAATTCTCTTACAGGCCTTCCAAGATCTATATCTCTTGCATAATTTCTAAGTTTAGTTACTCTATCTTCATCTGTTGTTACATATACTCTGTCTATGTCAGGATCTATTCTTCTAACTCTGTTCGCAATATTTGTTCTAAGAGCTGCCACGTTTTTAATATCTCCTGTAGTGTCTACTCCTACATAACAAGTATCTTCATTTTTTATAATTGTTGCATCTTTTATTTTATCAATTTTTTCTACTTCATTTTCAATTCTATTTGTTAATGCTACATCCATTCCATTTCTGTACCTATTCATTCCCATAGGAATATTATCGTAAGTGTAGTCTCTTGTATCCATACCATTTCTTCCATAAAAACCATAAAATCTGTCATATCTTGGAGTGTTCGGCCCATATAGAGGCAGTCTTCCTGTATATCTGTCATCATATCTTGTTCCTATTTCATCTCTTGTATCCATATCATATCTTTCAGGAGTTGGCTTCTGTTGTGGAGCACATCCTATGGCTAGTATTGATGCCATCAGTGTTAATGACAGTACAGCCGTAATAACTTTTGTATTTTTTCTAAGCAATTTCATTCTCCTTTCTATTTAATTGATTTAATTTGTTATGCTCGCTATTTTTATATGGCATAACAAATTAAATTGATACAGTTATATTTTTTGTTATTTTTATATAAATATCTGTTGTACTTTTTTCAAGTTTTACTATAATTTAAAAAAAATAAAGCCTCTAGGCTTTATTTCTACATATTGTATAATTTTGATTTTTTTAGAATTTTAATTTGACAAGCTTGAAAAAAATCTTATCTGTATAATATTAGCTTATATTACATTGTATATTGGAAACTTTGAGACTATAATAAATATAAAGGTTAAATTTACTTCTTATGCCAATTAAGCTAATAACATGGCTCTAAATATCCTTCAATGTTTCCTCTGAAGCGACATTGAAGAGGATTATTGAAGAATATTTATAAGGGACTAGTAAGTCGAGTAAAGTTTATACTAAAATATCTAAGGAGGTTTTTATATGGAAATTAAAATTTTTGAACAGGTTTGCTGAGATGGCAGTAAAGTAGCCGTCATCGTCGATGAGGCATTATCTAGACTTGGTTTAGAATACGATTTTGATATAATTGGTGATATACCATCTATAGCAAAGGCTGGTATAATGAATCCACCTGCACTGATGATAAACGGAAAGATTAAGACATCAGGAAAGGTTCCTACAGTTGATGAAGTAAAAAATGCTATAAATGAAGAACTGAAATAACCTTTAAGCCCCGAATATTCGGGGCTTATCTTTGCATTCTAATAATTTTCCTTGATGATACGCCAATTAGTGTGCTCTGCTTTATGCATAGCTTCTAAAAGAATTTCTGCAGAGGTTATATTAGTTGCTAGTGGTACACTATGTACATCACAAAGCCTAAGAAGAGCCAATATATCAGGCTCGTGAGGCTGAGCCGTCAAAGGGTCCCTTAAAAATATAACCAGATCTATCTTTTCACAAGCTATTTTCGATCCTATCTGCTGGTCTCCACCTAAGGGACCAGAAAGAAACCTCTTTACAGCTAGACCCGTTGCTTCAGCAACCAGCTTTCCCGTTGTTCCAGTAGCACAAAGTTCATGCTGCTTTAAAACTTCCTTGTACTTTAATGCAAAGTTAATCATTTGTTGTTTCTTTTTATCATGGGCTATAAGTGCTATGTTCAAAAAAATTTCCCCCTTTATTTAATTTTCCAAAGTTATTTTGAAACACAAGGATTATCTTTAATGAAAAATCTCCATTCAAAATCCTTAGCCTCTTCTGCATAGTCTACATTTATTCTCTTTGACTTGGCTATCTTAAAGGATTTATACCCATCATCCAGTATGAATAATCTATCACCGGTCAAATCATCTCCATAGTTCTTCTTAGTTATTTTCATAGCCATAGTAAGCTTTCCAGGCCCGTTTGTCAGGTTTTTAAGCTGTCTTTTGTTAAGCTCACTCAAATCTTTCCCATAACGATTTACAGCCATTTGCTCAAGGCTTTTTATAGGCTCTATAGCTCTAATCAATACTCCTGCTCCTTCACCTTCTTTTTGAGTTATGATATTCAGACAATGATATATTCCATATATGATATAGACATATGCATGACCGGGTGGGCCAAACATAACCTCCGTCCTCTCCGTTCGGCGGTTGTTATAGCAGTGGGCTGCCTTGTCTATAGCTCCAATATAAGCCTCTGTCTCTACTATTCTACCCTTAAGTTCTTTTTCACCTATTCTATGAACTAAAACTTTTCCTAATAGATCCTTGGCAACCTCAACAGTATTTCTTGCATAAAAGCTTCTGTTTAGTTTCTTTGGCATATGCACATCCTTCCTGCAAAAGCTTGTATAGTATAGTTTTTTTATAATAGTATACCACAAATAATTTTAATATATAGATGAACAACTCCAAGATTCAATTTATATTACTTTAAGGATTTTGAGGTTTCCTTCTGAGTGATTTTGAAGTATTTGTTGCTACTTCTATTTTTTCAAAAAATCAAATGCAAATTGTTATCATTCTACTTCTCCCAACTTAACTACTGTATGATAAATAAGCTCTATGCCCCTTTGCAAATCTTCATAATCTGTCCATTCTTCGGGACAATGACTTCTACCATTTTTACTTGGAACAAACACCAGTCCCGTATCCGTAATAGATGTCATAACCATCGCGTCATGACCTGCTCCACTAATCATTTTCTTATATGAAAACCCTAATTTCTCCGCAGTTTCCTCAAAGATATCCATAATCTCATGAGACATTTCTACAGGATCAACTAGGAGCATATCTTTTATATCCCAGCTTAGACCAAGCTTTTCTTGTATTTCAATTAGTTTGGATTCAATTTGTTTTCTCACCTTTTCGATACATGATTTTTTCTTAGATCTTATATCTACAGTAAAAGTCACCTTCCCCGGAACTATATTTGCTGCTCCAGGAAAAACATTCAAAGTCCCAACTGTTGCTACAGTTCCATTTCCAGCTTCAGTTGCAAAATGTTCAATATTTGATACTAGTTGTGAAGCTGCAACGAGAGCATCTTTACGCATATTCATTGGAGTTGTACCTGCATGGTCCGGTCTACCTTTTACAGTTACCTCAAACTCATTTATCCCTACGATAAACTCAACTAAACCTATATCTTTTTTTTCTGATTCTAAAATAGGTCCCTGCTCTATATGAAGCTCTATAAATGCCTTTACATCTTCAGGCCTTCTTTGGGCCTTTTTAATTTCCCTCGGGTCAAAACCAAATTTCTCAAAGGCTTCAGCCATAGATATACCTTCTGAGTCTTTATTGTTAAGGAGCTGGGCATAAGTAACCTTCCCCGTCATGGCCCTGCTTCCAAAGACTCCTGAACCAAATCTTCCTCCTTCCTCCTCTATCATAGCCACAAATTCAATAGGATACTTTGTTACTACATTCCTCTCCCTTAATACTCTCATTATTTCAAGAGCCATAACAACTCCTGCCGGTCCGTCAAAATTACCTCCGTTCTTTACAGAGTCAAAGTGAGAACCTATCAAAATCGAAGGTGCTTTTTTGTCTTTTCCATCCATCCTTCCAAAAATATTTCCTGCAGCATCTTCATAAACTTTTAGGTTAAGCTTACTCAACTCACTTTTCAAATAATTTCTGGCACCTCTATCGGCGTCCGTAAGAGAAAATCTAGTTAAACCTTCTCCAGGAGTAGAATTAAATTTGGCAAGCTCCTCAATATCTCTTTTTATTCTTTCAAGTTTTGTAAACAAACAACCACCTCCAGCCACAATATTTCATAGTCACTTTCTACCTTATTTAATATTTTATACATAAACGTTAACTTAATCCATAATTTTCTAATAAATATGATATTTAAAACAAATCAAATTAACTCCTCCTTTTCCATACATTTCACCTATAAGATTATTAAACTTTATAAAATGTTCTCTAATTCATAGCTTTTTATAAAAAATTCCATATTTAGTAATATAAAATACAATCTAACTACTTAAACAAACCAGACCTTTACTACTTTGCTGTTATATAGACGTCAGCCTTTGTTCCCAAAAAAAACAAAATTTTCTAAGAAAATAATAAAATATATTATAAATCCTATTTAATGGGTATATTGAAAAAGAGTTGAATTTTTAAAGAAGGGGTAGTGAACATGGTAGAATTTTTACAAGGGTATAACGTTATATTAGTAGGATTTATTGCTAGTGTTGCCGCAGGGTGTGCAACAGGAGTGGGTGCTATACCGATATTTTTCACAAAGGATATCTCTCATAAGTTTCTCGATGCAATGCTGGGCTTTGCAGCTGGTGTTATGCTGGCAGCTACATCCTTTAGCCTTATAGTTCCTGCTATTGAGTATGGAGGCGGAGGTGTAAAGGGAGCAACTATTACCTTATCTGGCATACTCTTGGGTGGAATATTTTTAGATCTTATAGATAAATATGCTCCTCATGAGCACTTATTGGAGGGAAGGCATGAAGGCAATGATTCCAGTCTGAAAAAGGTTTGGCTGTTTATCATAGCCATAACCCTTCATAATTTCCCGGAAGGTCTGGCAGTTGGAGTAGGCTTCGGAAATGGTGATATAGCTAACGGTATAAGTTTGGCTATAGGAATCGGCCTTCAAAATGTACCAGAAGGTTTAGCAGTTGCTCTAGCCCTTATTAGGGAAAAATATAAAACATCTACTGCATTTTTCATCGCTCTCCTTACGGGACTTGTAGAGCCCATAGGAGGAATCATAGGAGTAGGCCTTGTTCAATTAGCCCAATCTATTCTTCCCTTAGGCCTTGCCTTTGCAGCTGGTGCCATGCTCTTTGTAATAAGTGATGAAATCATCCCTGAAACCCATAAGCATAACTATGAAAGAGTAGCAACCTATGGGGTATTGATAGGCTTCGTAATAATGATGTTTTTGGATGTAACCTTGGGATAACTTTTCTTTTTTGTTGATAACTTTTGTTGAATCTTAAAGTTATCAACAAAAAAATGTATCTTTCTATGAGTTTGTGAATTATCTAAAAAATGACCTTACTATTCCAAGGTCATTTTTTTAATGGTTAAACTTTAGATAGTTTTGGGTAATATTATTGATGATAGCCATTTTTTACATTTCATAAATTTTAGGAGGTGTAATTTTTTGACGAATAATATAACTTTAATGATAGGAGGAACTCAAGGTGAAGGTATAGTCAGTACTGGTAATATACTTATAAAAACCCTTTCAAGACTTGGCTACTTTACCTATGGATTTAGAAACTTCTCTTCCAGGATAAAGGGTGGACATACAAACTACATTATAGAAATAAACACAAAAGAGGTACTGGCATACGGTGACAGTTTAGATATATTGATAGCATTTGATATGGAAAGTATAGAAGTTAATATAGACAGGCTTAAAGAAGGTGGGCTTGTAATCTACGATTCAATAATTAACCCTGAAAACTATTTTGTAAGACGGGATCTAGGCTTCCTATCCTTCCCCTTTACTGATATTGCTAAAAAGTATGGAAGCTGTATTATGAAAAACACCTCACTATTAGGCCTTTTAGGAAGACTTTTGAACATACATAGTCAAAATATCAAGGATACTGTAGAGGAAACCTACAAGAAAAAAGGACAGGATATACTATCTAAAAATTTTACCGTTCTTGATAAAACCTATGAGGAACCAATAGAAAACGAGGAAATAAAAACAAGATATAATTTAAACACATCTATATCCGAAAAAAGAGCTTCTATGATAGGAAATGAAGCCATAGCCTTTGGAGCTTTGATGGCAGGATGCCGGTTCATGGCAGCCTACCCCATAACTCCTGCTTCAGAAATAATGGAATACCTATCCGAAAAGCTTCCAGACTATGGTGGCATAGTACTTCAAACTGAAGATGAAATCGCAGCGATTACCATGAGCTTAGGCAGTTCCTATGCTGGTTCACGGGCTATGACAGCATCATCTGGACCAGGAATTTCCCTCATGATGGAGGGTATAGGCCTTGCCGGGATGGCGGAGATACCCATAGTCATAGTAGACGTTCAAAGGGTTGGTCCCAGTACGGGACTTCCTACAAAACATGAGCAGAGCGATATTGAGTTTCTATACCACGGAGCTCATGGTGAAATTCCTCTGATTATTGTCACACCATATTCTGTAGAAGAATGCTTTTATCAAAGCATACAGGCTTTTAATTTAGCAGAAAAATACCAGTGTCCGGTCATAATATTAAGCGATCTTGCACTGGGATTATCACGTCAAACTATTAAATCATTAGATAAAAATAAAATAACTATTGATAGAGGTAAAATAGCATCTGGAGAAAATTTAGAGGAAACCAAACTTGACTTTAGAAGATTTGACTTTACCAGTGACAATATTTCACAAAGAACTCTACCGGGATTTTTAGAAGGAATCCACAAGGTTACGGGACTGGAACACTCTATAATCGGTACTCCAAATAACTATCCCGACAACAGAAAGAAAATGATGGATAAAAGATTAAATAAGATAAGAAAATTGGAATCCCAAAATAATATAGATATATTTGGCACTACAAATAGTTCTCTACTGGTACTTTCAATCGGTTCCAACTATGGAATTATCAAAAAAGTCGTAGAAGATTATAATCTACCTGTGGCCTATGGGGCTTTTAAAATGATTAAACCCCTCCCGGTAAAACAGTTAAAGGAGTTGACTGAAAAGTACTCTAAAATTCTTATAGTTGAAAACAATGCAAGGGGTCAACTTGCATCGATAATAAAACAGAAACTGCCATGCCATGATAAGTTCCACAACCTGCTTAAATACGATGGCACACCTTTTAAACTGGCAGAAATAAAATCCAAAATCGAGGAGATGATATAGATGACGACTGTTAAGAAATATCAAAACGATGTTACTCCTACATGGTGTCCCGGTTGTGGAGATTTTTCAGTACTACGTTCCCTACAGGCGGCAGCAGCCAGACTTAACTTAGATAATCACAATCTAATGACCGTTTCCGGCATAGGTTGTTCAGGAAGGATATCAGGCTATCTAAAAACCTATGGATTTCACAGCATCCATGGCAGGGCCCTGCCCATAGCCCAAGGTATTAAGCTAACAAATCCGGAGCTTACTGTTATAGCCATGGGAGGAGACGGAGATGGCTTTGCTATAGGAACCAATCACACTATACACGCCATGAAAAGAAATATAGATATAACCTATATAGTAATGAACAACCAGATATACGGTCTCACTAAAGGTCATACTTCTCCTCTAAGCGAAAAGAACTTCGTTACCAAAAGTACACCCTACGGTCATATAGAAGACCCTCTAAGACCAGGACTTTTAGCTCTAGCTTCCGGCAGCGGTTTTGTAGCTCAAGGTTTTTCAGCCTATCAGGAGCAGCTTATAGATATAATTATTAAGGCCATAAATCACAAAGGATTTTCATTTATAAACGTATTTAGTCCATGCGTAACATTTAATAAAGTAAATACCTACCAGTGGTTTAGAGAGCATCTCGTTAATCTTGATGAAGATTCTGATCATGATAAAACAAGCTTTCAAAATGCAATGAATAAATACATCGAGACAGGAGGACTGTTTACAGGTATACTCTACGAAAATAAACAGATGGAATATCATGAAAGGCTTTCCAAAAAACATAAAACCCCCATAATTTATCAAAACTTAGATATATCTGAAAGCTTTGATAAGCTAATAGAAGATTTTATTTAACTCACCTTACTATTTCCCTATAAATATCCTTCAATAATCCTCTTCAAAGTCGCTTCATAGGAAACATTGAAGGATATTTAAAGTTGTGTTACTGGATTAAATGGCACAAGAAGTTAATTTAAAACTAATATATTTCGAAATTTTGAATAATAAATTTTTATAATCGTAATAATATTTATAAAACAAATATTTTTGTAGATTATTAATAGTTTATACTGGGTACCTATTAGGTAAAGGGGGAGGATATAATGAAAAAGTATAAAGTCGCTATTCAAAAAGGTCTTAATGAAATCTTTGAATTGCTAAAAAATGAAGGGTATGATGTGGTATCATATGAAGATTATGATGGTGATGCAGATATAACTATTATCTCAGGCATTGATTCAGAATATGAAGAGATTGAAACTACTCAATGTAGAGTCTGCGGTCCAAATGATAAACAGATGCTCCTCATTGACGCTACAAGACTTACTCCCGAAAAGGTTCTCGAATATGTAAAAACTATTAGATGCTAATATATTAATCAAATGACTAAAATAAGCGAAACTTACAGTTTCGCTTATTTTTTAATATTAAGTTTTAATATTAAGGAAGAATCATTGAAGGATATCCTTAAACTATACTGTTGGAATAACTAATACAAGAGTTTAATTAAGCTCGGTATATCAGTTTTACATATAAAAAAGTTGAAAATAGGTATAATAATGTTATAATTAAAATGCTAGATGAACTAACATAGTTTTAGAAAGGAGGGTCTGGCAATAAAGCTAGCTTAAATAATGAGTATAATACTAAACTCCCTTGTTTTAGTATCAAAGATTATACCTAAAAATACAAGAGTAAAATTAACATCTAATGTAATAAACCGCTTCATAGATAGGTATGCAGATATTAAGGTCATAAATAGACAAATACTCGAAGAAAGAAAAGGAACTCCTACTATCTATATAGCAAATCACCTTAGTAATGTAGATGGCGTGATTTTAAATAGATTTCTTAGGAACAATAATGTAGCCTTTATGGCCGGTATCAAGCTTAGTAAAAACCCTGTAACGAATTTGGTGATGGAGACTATAAATACAATACAGATAACTCCAAACTCAGCCGATAAAAGGGCTATAAAAGAAGCAATTAAGCATTTGAAAAATAAAGGCTCTATCTTTATTTTTCCTGAAGGGACAAGAAGTAGGACCGGCTCTCTTATACAAGCCAAAAAAGGATTTATTCTTTTAGCTAAAATGTCAAATTGTAAAATTATCCCTATAGGTTTAGAGGGAACAGAAAAACTAGTCCCCATTCATCATACCAATATGGGAAAGGAAAAGTTTAACCATGCAAAGGTCAAAATAACATTTGGAGAGGCTTTTTCTCTCCCTGAAAAGACCGAAGAAAATAAGAAAGTATGGACAGAATATGTCACAGAATATTCTATGAAAAAAATTGCTGAACTACTGGACCCTAAATATCAGGGAGTATATAGAATAAAGTAAGGGATTTCTCCCTTACCCATTTCTATGCTGCATTAAGTCTATTGTACCTAAAACTACATGAGCTAGTCCAAATCCCATTATTCCCCATGCCACTTTATCGCCATTATCTCTAAACATAAAGTTATTTCTTGAATTTCTAGACATAAGAGCACCAGTAGCAGCAACTGCTGTTCCTAAAACTGTAGGAACTAAACCTTCACGTACTTTATCCATATTTTTTGACCTCCTTTTAGAAAGGTTAGGTTCATTATTAGGATAAGTAATTTTTAATAAATTATCCCTGGCAAAAATCAACAGTAAGAGGTGATTTGTTGAAACCAGTTAATATTTATACAGACGGTGCATGTTCCGGCAATCAAAACGAAAATAATTTTGGAGGCTGGGGTGCAATATTAGTTTATGGAGAACATAGCAAAGAAATATTTGGGGGAGAAAAAAATACCACCAATAATAAAATGGAGCTTACGGCTGTTATGGAAGCTCTCAAGTCTTTAAACAAGGATGGACTAAATATCAATATTTTCTCCGATAGCTCATATCTGGTAGAATGCTTTACTAAAAAATGGTATGTAAAGTGGAGACAAAACGGTTGGAAAACCTACCAAAAAAAGCCTGTAGAAAATAGAGAGCTGTGGGAAGAAATACTCAGCCTCATAGAGAAACATTCAAAAGTGAATTTTTACCGAGTAAAAGGCCATATGAATTTAAATAATGAAGCCCAGATAAACAAATGGTTTGCAAAATTCAAATCATGGAATGGAAGTTCTTTTACAAAAGAAGACTTTATATATATAACTAAGATGAATCTTAGAGCTGATAAATTAGCCAATATGGGCATAGATGAAGTAAGAAATAAGAACAAAGGCGTCTGACGACGCTTTGTTAGTTAGTAGTTGGTAGTTCGTAGTTAATAGGGATAACAGGTCAATATTTTTGGGTCTTTCCTGTAACCCGTCACCTGTCACTTGTTACCCGTTATGGGTTCTGGGCACTTCTTAATTAGTCCTTAGTTCTTAGTCATTAGCCCTTAGTAAATTTAGTTAAAATTAGAACCTTTATGATCCACTTTACTGGCTAATTGATAGAGTTTTCCATGTTTTATCTTTCCAAATGACAGCGTTAAAGTAACACCTATTCCCCCATCTAAATCTGCCTTATATACATTATAGGCACTTTCAAAATCATCCACACCATATCTGCTTTCTATAAAGTCCTTTAAGCCGTCTACTATAGCATCACTTATATATTCTGCCTGTTCAAATAAAGCTTCTTGCCCCTCCTCGTCGTCATCCAGGTTATAAGCTAAATCATCCATTTGATTTCTAAGTATCTCTTCTACGTGATCACTGTTTAGAATAACATCGTATCCAAAAACTTCTCTATCCATGGTTTTACTTATATCTCTTACCTCTTGAACACTTTCAACACCTTCTATCATGTTCCTTATATCTTCACTGCTTAAATTAACTTTCTTTTTATCTTGTGAAATTAGTGTCAAAATTTTCATATAATCTCCTCCTGAATGCAATTTTTGTTGAAATTTTAAAAAAAATTTGTAAAATTTTTTGATGGATTTTATATCTTTTAATCCAATTAATTACTCAGACTGTATCTAATTACATAATAGTATTCATTTATCTTATGTTAACTGGAATCTAACTAATATCTAATATTATGTTTATCAGTAAGTTTTTTATTTATACTAACCATTTTTTTGATAGTATATAAATTACTTTTTGATATTTAATTGGTAATTTTCAGATATTTATTCATTTTGTTAATTTATAGACTATTCTTTATATTTTGTTAATTATTTATTATGATATAAGTATCAATAGCTTTTATTCTTTATAAAATAAATTTATATATTAAAAGGGGAGGCTAGCTAAATGGATAAGTTTAAAGTCGATCAAGAGCTCATTGCCAAAATTGACCGTATTCTGGAAAGCTATGATTATGATGACAATAGCGTGGTCAATATTTTACTAGAAATTCAGTCCCATATTCCTGAAAACTACATTCCAGAGGAAGTAGCAAAATATGTTGGCATAGAGCTAGGAATTCCTACAAGCAAAGTCTATGATGTAATAACTTTTTTCTCTGCCATAAATGATAAACCTAAGGGCAGGCACGTAGTTCAACTTTGTAAAAGTTCAGTATGCAGATTAAATAAGTATCAAACAATTAGGGATGTACTGGAAGAAGAACTAAAGATTAAGATGGGCGAGACTACAAAGGACGGTCAATTTACTCTTCGGTATTCGGCATGTTTTGGTGCATGTGATATATCACCGGCATTTAGAATCGACGATAAGGTTTACGGTAATCTGACTAAAGGAAAAATAAAAGAAATAATTAATACTTACAGGGGGCTTTAAAATGAATAGAACTGTAAATATTATTTCAAAGAACTTTAAAAAATACAATCCTGAATCAATAGAGGAATATTTAGAGCTTGGCGGATTTGAAGCTTTGAAAAAGGCCATAGAAATGGGGCCCCAGGAAATAATCAGTACTCTCAAGACTTCAGGCCTAAAAGGTAGGGGCGGAGCAGCCTTCTCGACAGGACGAAAATGGGAATATTCTGCAAATGTTAAAGGTGATAAAAAGTTCATTATATGCAATGCTGATGAAGGTGAACCAGCAACCTTCAAGGACAGGTATCTTCTTGAATATGATCCATTTAAAGTCATAGAGGGAATGATTATAGCAGCCTATACAACCGGTTCTACTGACGGCTATATCTATATAAGGGAAGAATATAAATACCTTCATAACAAAGTTAGAAAAGCCATTGAACTTGCAGAAAAACATGGCTTCTTAGGCAAGAACATCTTAGGCTCAGGTCTAAACTTTAATATCAAAGTAGTTTCTGGAGCGGGAGCATACGTATGCGGTGAAAGTACTGCATTAATTGAATCTATAGAGGGTAAAAGCGGCAGACCTAGACTGAAACTAACTCGCACCAGCAAGCAAGGTCTTTTTGGACTTCCAACTCTTGTTAATAATGTTGAAACATTAGCTGCAGTTCCACCTATACTGGAAATGGGAGTAGAAGAATACATTAAATACGGAACCCACACTAGTAAAGGTACCAAACTAATTAGTCTATGCGGTAATGTAAACAAACCGGGCGCCTATGAAGTTCCATTTGGAATTACCCTTAGAGAAATAATTTATGACATAGGTGGAGGTATAAAAGACGGCAAACAATTAAAATTCCTTCAACTTGGTGGAGCTTCTGGAGCAATTATTCCGGCTAAGCTTATTGATATCAAATACTGTTATGAAGATTTAGAAGAACATGGTGCCAGCGTTGGCTCAGGAGCAATATTAGTTGCCGATGAAACAAATAAGGTTACACATTTCCTAAAATCTGTTCAAGATTTCTTTATCCATGAAAGCTGTGGCAAGTGTACTCCATGTAGAGAAGGCAACAGACAACTTACAAAAATCATTAACAGATTTGTAACAGGTAATGCAAGCGTAGAAGATCTGAAAACCGTTGAAAAGTTTGCCAATGTCATGAAGTACGCATCCTTCTGCGGACTTGGTCAAACAGCTCCTACAGCACTTCTTACTGCTATAAAATATTTTCCGGTAGAGTTTTATCAGCAAATTGACAGGATTAGGAAGACCAGTTAGGATAACGTTTTCCTGTGTGTTATTTAGTTTATTAAATAACTATCGAAATCGAGGAGGATAGACATGAAAAATTGTACAATTACCATTGATAATAAAGAGGTTACGGTACCAGAAGGCACTAGCATATTGGAAGCTGCTAAAAAAGTTAGTATTAATATCCCTACTCTTTGTAATCATCCTGATCAAACCGTAAAAGCTAATTGTAGAATATGTCTAGTAGAAACGAAACCAGGAAAGCTGGAAACAGCATGTTCTACTAAAGTTAGGGATGGTATGACTATAAATACTGTATCTAAACTAGTTAGGGATACACAAAGAGGAGTTCTGGAATTAATCCTGGCTAATCATCCTCAGGACTGCCTAAAATGTATTAGAAACGGTAAGTGCGAACTTCAAAAGTTATGCGAAATGTTCCATATATCTAAAAGTAATCTTGAGGATGAAATAGATGCTCTAGAAAAGGATGAATCCAATCCTTCAATCGTAAGGGATCATAGTAAATGTATAAAGTGTAATAGATGTATTGAAGTCTGTCAGGAGGTTCAGGGTGTTAGTATACTAAGTCACGCCCATAGATCAACAAAATACTGTATTACTCCAGCTTTTGAAAAGAAGCTTGTAAACACTCTTTGTGTATTCTGCGGTCAGTGCACATCAGTATGTCCTGTTGGTGCCCTGTATGAAAAGGATGATACCGAAAAGGTTTGGAATGCCCTTTATAATGATAATCTGCACGTTATCGTTCAAATAGCGCCAGCCGTAAGAGTAAGTATAGGAGAAGAGTTTGGGGCTAAGCCTGGTACGAAGGTAACGGGAAAGGTAGTTGCAGCTTTAAGAAGGCTTGGATTTGATAAAGTATTTGATACGGATTTTACTGCTGATTTAACCATCATGGAAGAGGGTCATGAATTATTGGATAGAATAAACAGAGGCGGTACACTTCCAATGATTACATCATGCAGCCCAGGATGGATAAATTATATTGAAGGTTTTTACCCTCAGCTACTAGACCACTTATCAAGTTGTAAGTCACCGCAGCAAATGTTTGGTGCTCTCTCCAAAACATACTATGCTAAAAAGCTGGATCTGGATCCGTCTCAAATATTCACTGTATCCATAATGCCTTGTACTGCCAAAAAGTATGAAGCCGAGAGAAAAGAAATGTCCTCCTATGGATATAGAGATGTAGATGCAGTCCTTACAACTAGAGAACTAGCAAGAATGATAAAATCTGCAAGCATTGATTTCCTGAATATTGAAGAGGAAAACTTTGACGAACCCTTTGGTATAACTACAGGGGCCGGGGTTATCTTCGGAGTCACAGGTGGAGTTATGGAGGCGGCCCTTAGAACAGTCTATGAGGTTGTAACAGAACACGAACTGGAAAATCTCGATTTCATGGATGTAAGGGGTTTGGAGGGTATCAAAGAAGCTACAGTTGATTTAAACGGAACCCCTATTAAAGTTGCCGTAGCTCATGGTCTGAGCAATGCTAAGAAAATATTGAATCAGATCAATGAAGGTAAGTCCGACTATACATTTATTGAAGTCATGTGTTGTCCCGGCGGATGTATCGGTGGCGGCGGCCAACCTATAGGTTCCACCATGAAGGTTAGAGAAGAAAGAATCAAGGGAATCTACGATGTGGATAAAGTAATGCCCCTCAGAAAATCCCATGAAAATCCGGCTGTTAAGGAGCTCTACGAAGAATTCTTAGGTCAGCCTTTGGGTAAAATATCCCATAAGCTTCTACACACAACCTACAGCCCAAGGAGTGAAAAAATAGATTTCGATTATCTGCAGTGGAATAATGAAATTGCTTTAACAGAAGAATAGAACAAAGGCGTCTTCGACGCCTTTTCAGTTGCATGTTCCATGTTGCATGTTGCAAGTAAAAAAGTTAGGGTCAGGCTTTTGGGTATTGTATATTAGTCCATAGCGTAGGGGCACAATATATTGTGCCCTTACAGAATTTAATCTGCAACCTATCATTTTTTTGTCGTAAGCTGTTATATGTCAGCTATTAACCATAATCCATATAAATGACTCTTAATTCTTATTTTGTCACTCCTGCTACCTAATTTTATACTCCAAGAACCTTTATATACTCAACGTATGGATCCTCTGTTCCCTGAAGCAGACTTTTCTCTTCCTTCAAGGCCTTAACATACTCTATCATTTCCTTGCTGATCCTCTCTCCGGGAGTTACAACGGGAATTCCAGGGGGATAGGCCATGATGGATTCACCACTTACCTCTCCAACTGCATCCTCCAGTCTCACTATCTTCTTTCTACTGTAATATGCATCTCTAGGAGAAACTATAACTTCAGGATTTTTTAATATACCCTTTGTGAGCTTTATTTCTTCATTTTCTCTGTGCTTTATGGAAATGTCCTTTAAGGCTTCGACTAAAGCTGTAAGGGATTCCTTAGTATCTCCAAGGCTCACTATGGCAAGCACATTATACATATCAGCAAGCTCCACCTGAATATTGTACTCATCTCTCAATATGTCATAAGCCTCAAATCCTGTAATCCCTAAACTCCTTACGTTTACTCCAAGCTTTGTTTCATCAAAATTGAATACCCCAGGGCTTCCTACAAGCTCCTTTCCAAAGGCGTAGAGGCCTTCTATTTTATTTATTTCATACCTTGCCCATCGCGAAAGCTCTAGAACTCTTTCCAGCATCTCCTTTCCTCTGGTAGCTAGCTGCTTTCTTGCTACGTCAAGGCTTCCCATAAGTAGATATGATGCACTTGTAGTTTGAGTAAGATTTAGCGTGGTTTTAACTGTTTTAGCATCTACCAACCCTTCTCTTAACAGTAACAGCGAGCTCTGAGTTAATGAGCCACCTGTCTTATGGGTACTCACTGCACACATATCGGCTCCTGCATCCATAGCTTCAATTGGCAGCTCATCATGAAACTTCATATGAGCTCCATGGGCTTCATCGACTAGGACTGCCATTTCATTTTCATGGGCAATACGGACTATAGACTTTAAGTCAGAGGTTGCACCATAATAGGTTGGATTTATTAAAAATATAGCCCTTGCATCATGATGCTCTTCAATTGTCTTTTCTATTTCCTTTACACTAACCCCCATAGCAATTCCCAGATCCTCATTTACTTCCGGCTGAATATATATAGGAACAGCTCCACTGAGAATTAAAGCTGTAACCGCTGATTTGTGGGCATTTCTAGGAAGAATGATTTTATCTCCCGGCTCACATACGCTCATGATCATGGCTTGAACTCCTGAAGTAGTTCCATTTACAAGGAAAAAAGCATGCTCAGCTCCGTAGGCCTTGGCAGCTAAATCCTCAGCCTCTTTTATAACACCTATTGGATTACAAATATTATCTAAGCACTTCATAGCATTGACATCCAGCTCCAGCATGGTTTTGCCAAAGTAATCGGTCATCTCCCTTATACCTATTCCATGCTTGTGACCAGGAACATCAAAGGGCACTACATTTCTTTTATGATATTCCTTCATGGCTTCAAATAGTGGTGCTCTATTTTGATCAATTATTTTCAAAATAATCACTTCCCTCTAAGCTTATAGATGTAAAGCATTGAATGTTAACTTACTATCTTTTTTTATTTATAATTATTCATAGAATATATTTAAATACATTTTTAAAAAAAATGCAACAGTTATTTTTTTACTTTATTAAAAATATAGACCCGGTTATACCGGGCCCTTTATGTCTAATCGATAAGGCTCAATCCTTCCTTTTTCAGTTCTTCTTCTCTTTCCGTAAGGGCATTTATCACAGTCTGTATATGCTCTGATAGCTCCACTCCAAGTTCTTCTGCGCTTTTCTTTATCTGCCCCCTGTCTACTGCCTTTGCAAAGGCCTTATCCTTAAGCTTTTTCTTAACAGACTTTACCTTTAATCCTTCAAATTTTGTTGGTCTTACAAGTACACAGGCAATTACAAAGCTAGAAAGCTCATCTATTGCATATAATGTTTTTGCCATCAGCGTTTCCCTTGGTGTGCCGGTCCTATCAGCATGCCCCTTTACTGCCATAACAAAATCCTCAGGATATCCCTTTTCTTTTAAGATCTCTACTCCCTTGAGTGGATGCTCTTCTGGATATTGTTCAAAGTCTATATCATGCAGCAATCCGCACACACCCCATGTCTCAACGTCTTCACCAAACTTTTTGGCATAACCTCTCATAGAAGCTTCTACAGCCAAACAGTGCTTGATAAGACTCTCGGACTTAACGTATTCCTTCAGTAATTCAAATGCTTTTTCCCTTGTGATTTCCATTTTTATTTCCTCCCCTATTTCTTGTGTATCTTCATTGTTTCCATATTTATTTATTTTTCTACTAATAGTTGAAAAATCCTCCCTTTTATCAAAATCTTCTTAAAATATAAGTATTGTTGTAAAAATATACAAAAGTCCCAATGATTATATCACTGAGACTTAAAACTTTCTATACAGTCTTTATTATTTCTAAAACTAATCTGGAAGCATTTACAAGGTCTTGGATTTTTATATGCTCTTCAAGGGTATGGGGCTTCCTTTGACCTATACCAAGATTAATAGCCTTGATTCCATTTAGATTTAATATATTGGTATCACTCCCTCCACCGCTTGATGTGGTATATGCATTAAGCCCAATCTTATGACAGGCCCTTTTCACTATCTCTACTATCTCATCATTTTCATCTATCTTAAATGCACTATAAGATCTAGAAGTTTCTATCTCTGCCTTTGCTCCGAATTCTTCTGCTGCCCATCTAAAGCATTCCACCATATGCTTTGTCTGTCTATTTAATTTTTCATCCTTCAGACTTCTCGCTTCTCCCTTAAGCTCAACCTCGGGAGTTACTATGTTTGTAGCCTCTCCACCATTTATTATACCTATATTCGCAGTAGTTTCCTCGTCTATTCTTAAAAGCTGCATCTTATTTATAGCTGCTGCTGCAACCTGTATAGCATTTATCCCCTCTTCAGGGCAAACTCCTGCATGGGCAGGCTTTCCTTTGATTTTTACATTTATCTTATCCTGGGCAGGACCCTGAACAATTATCTCTCCCGGATCTCCCCCACTATCTAAAACAAAGGCAGTTTTGGATTTTATTTTGGAGTAATCAAGGTTTTTAGCACCATTAAGACCGCCCTCTTCTGCTATAGTAAATACCACTTCTATGTCTCCATGGGAAATGTTTTCCTCCTTGATAATCCTAAGAGCCTCTATAATTGCTGCTATTCCAGCCTTGTTGTCTCCTCCAAGAATAGTTGTACCGTCACTATAGATTACATCATCCTTAATTATGGGTTTGATACCTTCTCCCGGTGTTACTGTGTCCATGTGGCAGCAAAACATTATAGGGCTTACATCCTTATCTCCTTTAAGTAGGGCTATAATGTTACTGGTATCGGAACCTACCTTCTCCCCTGCATTATCAAACGTAACTTCTAGCCCTAAGGTTTTAAGTTCTTCAGCTATAAATTTTGCAAATTTCCCTTCACTTCTTGTAAGGCTGTCTATCTGTACGTAATTTATAAATTCCTCTACTACTCTATTTTTACTAACCATTTTGTGTACCCCTCCATCCTTTGAATTTTGTTATATGTAAATTATACCATTTAAAACATGTTGTATAAATATTTTAAATAAACTCGCCTCGCTAGTTTCTTATAGATATCCTTCAATAATCCTCTTCAGACTCCGTAGAAGAGCTATTTTAATAGAAAAAGATTTAGAGGTAAAAACAGCTTTTAGGAGTCGCTTCAGAGGAAACATTGAAGGATATTTAAAACTATACTGTCAGAATAACTAGCACAAGAGGTTAAATAAAATTACAAATAGACAGAGATTAACTCTGTCTACTCTTATAAGTCATTACTTAAACTTTTCAAAATCCAGCTCCATTATATATCTATCATGGATTTTTCCATATTCATCTTTACTTAGTTTTAGTATTTCTAATCCAATTTTATCTTTATAAAGCCTTATGTCAGGTTTATTTCGGTATCTACCGTAAGTCCCATTTTTTTAATCCTTGTTCCTTGTTCCTTTAAGTTGCGAATAATGGCTTTTAAGAAGTAGTATCCCAGGCCTTGACCCTGAAGTTCTTCTGAAATAGCATAATCAAAAAGATATGCCTTATCTAGATCTTCCCAATCTCTCATCAATATGGCGAGCCCGATTATACTATTTTTATCTTCTTCCTTTAATACATATACATTTCCATGTCTTACCTGAGGAACCAATCCCCATTCGTCCATTCCAAGGTATCCAAATATATCCAAACCAAAATCTACCATTCTCTTTAAGGATTAATTATTATAATCCTGTATTAGTCATACCTTAAGTTTTCCAACATCACCATCTAAATTTTCAATGGCTTTCTTTGGTAAGGTTCTAACCTTTTCTAATTGCAAAACTTCACACTTCTTGTTTTTTCTTTATGTTTACCCTTAATTAAAATATTATAAACATACTAATATTAATCTGTAAAATTTTAGAAAATATATGCTGTTTTATTAAGCTTCAGCTTTTTCAGGTTTGTTGTAACGTTTTTTGAAAAAATATATACCAATTGGCATCCATGCAATAGTATATATAAGCATCTGAATAATATTCTGCTTTATATCATTAAATTTCAATCCCTTAATAATAATTTCATCAAATGGCCTTGAAAAATATATCAGAGGCCAAAATGCTTTAATGACCTTTACCATAGCCTCCGGCATCTGGTCAATCGTCCACACGTATCCGCAGGTTGCAAAGGTAGGTAGGGAAAGCATAAAGGCAACCTGGGTAAACTTAAGCTTATCCTTTACAATAGCTGCCAATATTATGGCAGGACAGCTTATTGCAAATATAAATGTTATTGCCATAATCAGTGCTATTTCCATATTGCCTCTTATCTGAATATCGAAAAGTCTTGAGGCAATATAAATTGATATAAATGTTGAGGATAATCCCCAAAAAGATGTAGCTATTATTTTTGCCATTATCTTTTTAAAAATATCTCCCCTGGCAATATCTTCTCCATTTTTTATTAGTCCTATTCCTATGCCTGATAGCATTACCTGCTGAAGAAATACTGCAATAAAACCCACGATTAGATAATTCATATAAGTCATTTTAGGGTCGTAAAGAACTCTATCGTTAAACCTAAAGGGCATACCTATATTTTCTGCTATGGCAGGCACTATACCCCTAGACTCAATGAGCTTTATCTGGGTTCCTGCCGAAATAGTTTGAATAATGTTTGCTGCCTGGGCATATGCATTATTTCCTACCACCATATTGCTGCCATTGACCAGTATCACAACCTCTGGCGACTTAAGCTCTATTATATTTTGTGAAAAATTTGGAGGAATATATATCCCCATATGGGCTTTTTCGGAATCGATTATGGCCTCCAGCTCTTTTCTCGTTTTTACATTGTATTTCAATTTAAATCTGTCATCCTCATTGAATTGCTGTATTATCATTCTACTCATACTGGAGCCGTCTTCATCAAGTGCAGCTATAGGTATGTCTTCAATATAACTGTTTAAGTAAACTCCTCCAAATAAGAGAGTTAAAAATATCGGTCCTAAAAGTAAAATTACTATAATGTCTTTATCAAAAAGAACATTCCTTATATCCTTTAAAATCATTTTAGGAAAGGACAATATTTTCACCCTCTTTCTTTATAGCTTTTTTATAAAATGCAGTTTTATATCTCAAAGTTCCCAACATCGCCATAAACAGTGTTATGACACTGAAGCTTATAAGCCATATTATATCTCCATATATTTGAATCGGAGGTATTCCCTTTAGGAATAAATCTCTAAGGTTATCGGCGTAATGGTAAAATGGATAAAAATCGGCTAAAAACTGATAAGGCTTTGGCATGGACAGAACAGGCCACGTATATCCTATCATTATTGTGTTTGGTACAAATATTATCGCGCACACTGCAGTCGCTATGCTTTTTTCCCTGATCCATGTTGATATCATTATGCTAAAGGCTGTAACCGATAGTGCAAGACCTAGGCTAAGCAATACTGCATGCAGTAAATTCCCTCTAAAGGGAATTTTAAATAATTTATTCTGAAGAAATATGCTTGTAAGTAAAGACAGCCATCCCATTAAGGTATAAAAAGCAACCTTCCCCATAAGGTTTCCTATCTGATTCTTCTTTTTTCCCTTCATTTCATGGCTTCTTATGGCTGAAGCAGCCATAAGGGCTATAGCCGACTGGACTATAGCTGTTCCAAATCCCATATTTAAAAAGTTTTTATAACTTCCGGTAGGATTGTATAATGTTTTGTTACTAAATCTTACAGCTAATGCCGTTTTCTTTGCTAAATCTGGAGGAAGATTTAACTTTCCTTCCAAAAGCTTTATAGATATCCCTGTCTTCAGTGTCATGAGTATCTCACTTGCCCTGCTTTTAGCTGCAGCAGCAATAGGCATATGACTTCCATCGTATATCATAAGTAATGTTGGTGACTTAAGTTCAGTTACATCTTTATTAAAATCCTTTGGAATAATTATTCCTACTCTTATCTTGCTCTCATCAAATAATTTTTTCATCTCTAAGCTGTTATCCAAATAATATCTAATATCAAATATTTCATTTTCCCTAAACTGCTTGACTATCATCCTGCTTAAGGAGGAGTTGTCTTGGTCATATACTGCCATAGGTATATTATCTATATGACCTTTACTGAACTCATAGCCTATAAGTAAATTTGTTATTAAGGGAATAATGATTATTACTATAAAGATTATCTTTTCTTTTATAGCTAAGTCCCATTCTGCTTTTATTGCAGTAGATATGCTTTTCATCATGGTGTTCACCACCTATTTAGAAAACTGAACAAAGGCTGTCATACCTGGTCTTAGTTTGTTTTCACTATTTTCAACCTCTATTTTAACTCCATAGGATACAATATCGAAATCTCCGTTATCATTTGTTGCTCTTTTAGTTGCAAAGTCAGGTTTTTTATTTATTCTTACTACTTCCCCATTATAAATATCTTTTGAAAATGCTGGCACCTTAACTTTAACTTCTTGCCCCAAGTATATCTTATCCAGATCCGTTTCCTTTATCTTCACTTCCACCCAGGCATTTTTTAAGTTGGTTATAGTAGCTATAGGCATACCAGTTGATACAAGCTCTCCTTCGTCGGCATTAATCTGGGTAACTACTCCATCAATTGGCGATTTTATTTTTGTATCTTTTAGGTATGCCTCTACTTCCCTAAGGCCTGCCTGAGCTTGCTCCAGCTTGCTCTTTGCCGCCTGCTCCATTGCCAACGCTTGAGCTACAAGTGCCTGTGCACCGCTTATATCTTCACTTCTGGCACCCTCCTTTGCCATACTTAATTTTTGCTTAGCTACCTCCAGTTGAGTTTTTACCTCATCTCTTTTCTGGGCGGATACTGCTCCCTTTTCATAAAGCTTTTCAACTCTATCATATGTCTTAACCATTAGGTCGTAATAAGCTTGAGCCTGCGCTATTTCCTGCTTTCTAGCTCCATTTTGGGCTTTATTAAGCATTGCATTGGCAGCTTTAACCTGCCCCTGAGCCGCTTCATATGATGCTTCTGCAGCCTTCACTAGGGCTAAAGCCTGCCCCCTCTTAGCCTCAAGCTCATCGCTACCTATCTCAACAACAATGTCCTCTGCCTTTACTTCCATTCCTTCTTGTATATTTATCTTAGCAATCCTGCCAGGTATCTTGGTATTTATACTAACTTCCTTGGCTTCTATTATTCCTTGAGAAACTATACCTTCAGTATCATTGAAAAATTTAGCTTCATTACTCTTAGTAACTGCACCTGCACTACAACCAACGGTTACAAGAGTTAAAATTAGTATTGAAGCCAAAACGTATTTCCTATAACCTTTCACTGTTCAATCTCCTTCCTTATTAATATATAAATTTTCCTATATCATTATAGTACTTCATCTTAGCCAAGTTATATCCATATATTATCTCAATAACCTTCTCTTCAACTTCAGCCAGATTTTCCTCTGCTGCAAGGACCTCAACTATAGTTCCTGCAGCCGACTCTAGATCAAGCTTTTTGAGAAAGCTATTGGGAGCTCCAAATCCTTCCTTGTATTTGTACTCAGCTATTTCGACGCTCTCCTTTGCACCCTTTGTCATATCCTTTGCTATCTCCAACATTTCTCCTGCCATCTTCAAGGTTTCATAGGATTTCCTTATTGAGCTTTTAACTTCTGAGTAGGTCTTTTCGTAGTTTATTCTAGCTTTTTCCTTCAATAGTTTAGCTTCTCTATATTGAAAGGTATTGTCGGGATATTTTCTTTTGGTCAACTCAAAATTTAAATCGTATACCCCAACTTCTCCCAAGGCCTTTTTGATTTCCAGTCTGTTTTTAAGCCCACTATCCACTCCTTTTTCTAGGTCTGGTATTTCCCTTTCATTAACCAATACATCGGTAAGAACAACTTTAGTGTCCAAAGGTATATTGAGGCTTTTTTTAAACTCTACAAGAGTCTTTTGTAGTTCACCCCTTGCCTTTTCGTACTCAATCTGAGTCCCCTTATAATAAACCTCAGCTAAGAGCATATCGTCCTTAGCCTTCATTCCCGTTTCATACCCTGCCTTTGCAAACTCATATTGCTTTTTTCCCTATCCATTGCCTTTTTCTTTACTTCCAGTATCTTCTGAGCCTTTAACACATCATAATAGTTCTTTTGAATGAGCATGGCAATTTTGTTTTTATAAATATCATAGGAGGCCCTTGTCACCTCATAGGATACATTTGCCATAGTTGTTATTAAATCTGATGTTGATTCCACATTAAGAGCGTCTAGACTGTCAAAGTTTAGCTTGTTAGAAAGAGTTGAGCCTGCTTCCTGCAATGAATTAGTGAGACTATATTTTCCTGATTCAAGTTGTTGTTTATTTTCATCAAGTTTCTGCTCGATTCCTGATTTAATTTGCTGTTTCATTTCATCTGATATAGGTAGTGAATCAATACTAGTTCCTTTTAGAACAGTGGTTCCATCAGGTAATGTTATATCTACAGGGGCAATTCCATTATTTAATGCCTGTTGCGCTTCACTTATCTCTTCTTCTCCTTCCTCTATCCTCTCTTCACCATCCTTAAGTTTTTTACCCAAATACTCTGATCTTTCCTGTTTTAATGCACTTAAATCTATTTCATTTTTTATCTGCCTCAAATCTATACTATTTTTTATTCCAAGTTTAACTGCCTCTTCGATTGTAAGATTTAGCTCATCTTTCTTCTCATCCTCAGCTCTAGTTGAAAAGGATGTGACTAATACTAAAACAACTGCTAAAAGCAGCACAATGAATTTTGACTTTCTTGTCATTTATATTGCTCCTCCCTAGACTAAATTTTATCTATAAGCCCTACTTGAATTTTCTTTAACAGTCCAATAAGCTGACTCTTTTCATCATCTTCCAAAATGGTCATAATGCTTTTAGACCATACTTTATATTCTTCTATGACTTTTTCTGTAAAGCTTTTTCCTTTATCGGTAATCATAGCTATGACCTTTCTTCTATCAAATAGGTCTCTTTTTCTTTTTACATATCCCTGTTTTTCCAGTCTGTCAACTAGCCCAGTTATATTAGCCTTGGTGACCAGCATTTGTTCACCTATTTCAGACAGCATCATTCCTTCGTCATAACCAGTATATAAAATAACCAAAAAATTAAATTTAGTACTGGATATATCAAACCTGCTAAAAAAATCATTGTGAAGCTCAGTCAATATCTCAGCAGTTTTTTGAAGCTCTATAATAGTCTTGTTAGCTATTTCACCAACCCAATCGTAGCTTTCATATAGCTTTTTTACTTTACTCATGTGTTAACCTCCAAAATAAATTTATCCATAAATATTATATACATTAATATTATATATATTAATATTATATATGTAAATAGTTTATATATTAACTATTTTGTATAGATGAGCAACTTTAAGATTCAATATATAGTACTCTAGGAATTTTGAGGTTTCCTTCTAAGCGATTTTGAAGTATTTGTTGTTACCTTTATCTTAATTAAAATAAAGCAACAAATCTTCACATGAGCCAGAAGGATTCTCAAAATCCTAATAAATTTAACCTCGAACTTTGTTATCTATATAATTACTTGAATATAATTTATAATTTGAGAAAAAATATATTATAAACCTTTTAAAATGGGAGGATTTTTTATATGCATGTTATATATCACGATGTTGGCGGCAGCCATTCATCGGTTGTGGCAACATATATACATTTAAATAGACTTCCTACCGATAGGATACCGACTACTGAGGAGATACTGAAGATTCCTATGTTCGACAAGCTAACATCAAAATATATAGGTAGGTTGATTTTTCACGGTGTAGATGAGTTCGGAAATAGAGTTTATACACTTAGCAGGTTATATCATAAGCACCCTGTTACAAATGCTATTCGTTCTATACCTTCTATGATAAATATGGATCAAAGTGAGATAATACTGGTTGATACCTCCCCTACAGTAAACTTTTTAATGAAACTAGGGGGAGGAAGTTCAAGAAAATTTAGAATGGTTAGATTCGGAAGGCCCATAGTTGCCTATGGAACAATGAAGATATATGGCGACATAGTGGATATTGTAAATAAAGTTAAATTAAAAATAGCACCTAGCTAATTAGGTGCTTTATTTCATATAGTTCATAAGTGTTTTTATGATTTTTTCTACCTTTCCCCTTTCAAGAGGTTCATCATCTTCACCAAGCAAACAGTCTACAGCATGTTCTTCTATGATAATCATCCCTACTTTATGAATAGATGATTTTATAGCTGCTATTTGAAGAAGTATATCTTCGCAGTTTTTGCCTTCTTCTACCATCTTCTCTATTCCAGCAATATGCCCCTTCAGGGTTCTTAATCTATTTATAATATCCTTCCTTGAACTTTCACTCGGCATTTTTCCACTCCTTTTCATTATAATACAGGTAACTGGTGACAGGTAATAAAAGTTAAAAGTTTAAAGTTAAGAGATTTAAAAACGAGCTACAGGTAACAGGAAAGACCCAAAAGTATTAACCTGTTAGCCCTACTAACTATGAACTACCAGCTGCTAACTAACAAAGTGCTGTAAGCATTTTGTTTTATAATTATATCATAAATTACAAAATGGAGAGATATATCCTCTCCATTTTATTATATAAATAAGTTTACATTGGCTTCATCGGCTTCACCAAGATAGGTTGCCACTCCGGCAAACTCTATGCCGTCAATAAGCTCTTCTTCCTTAATGCCCATAACATCCATAGACATGGTACATGCTACTATTTTCACGCCCATCATTTGAGCCATCTCTATAAGCTCCGGCAGGCTGCTTACGTTTTTCTTTTTCATTATATCCTTCATCATTTTAGCACCTATTCCGCCAAAATTCATTTTAGATAGTCCAAGCTTTTCGGCACCCCTTGGCATCATCCAACCGAACATTTTTTCCATGAAATCTTTTTTAACCTTAACTTTTTTAGCCTTTCTAAGAGCATTTAAGCCCCAGAAGGTAAAGAACATGGTTACTTCATTTCCCATGGCTGCTGCTCCATTAGCTATGATAAAGCTCGCCATGACTTTATCCAGGTCGCCGCTAAAGACTATCATAGTCTTTTTATCTGTCATAGTTTCACCTCTATTTTATTTGACTTTGATTTTTGCACTTATTTCTGTTTCACCTTCATTAAGCTCTAACAATTCGTTTCCTGTCTTTTTACACCAAGCCTGAATATCCTTTGCAAATCCTCTGTCAGTAACTTTCACATTGATTACATCTCCTGATTTTGCTTCCTTAGCCGTCTTAAACACTTGCATAATAGGTCCTGGGCACTGAAGTCCTTTACAATTTAAATTTATTTCTGCCATATTAATCCCTCCAAATTTAAAATATAGATGAACATCTTTAAAATTCAATTTATATTACTCTAGGGATTTTGAGGTTTCCTTCTGAGTATTTTTGAAGTATTTGTTGCTACTTCTATCTTTTATTTGAAGAGGGCAAATCTTCACATAGGCCAGGAGGATTCTCAAAATCCTAATAAATTAAACCTTGAACTTTATTGTCTATATTATCTTATTCTGTTTTATACGGATAGGCAGCCATGCCACCTTCAAGCACCTTTACATTCTTAAAGCCCATCTCCTTAAGCTGTAGGTATGAAAGGTATGCGTTTTTGCCTATTTTGCATACTAGGACAGTTTCCTTATTCTTATCCAGCTCCTCAGCCTTCATTGACAACTCTTCAGAGTATATGTTAATACAACCTGGAATTGAACATATCATGTTAGAAGCTTCATCCCTTACATCCAGCACAACTACCTCATCAAGTTTATCCTTAAGTTGGACTGGAGATATAGTTTCTATTTTGCCCTTCAGCTTGTTTAGAAGTACATTAGCTGCAACTATTGTAGTTGCCATTGCCATTGAGAATGGGGGAGCATATGCCAAATCCAGCTTTTCTAAATCTTCAACCTTAGCTCCAAGGGTTATAGCTGTAGCAATAATATCTATAGGCTTATCTACCACACCTTCTCCTATTACTTGGGCACCCAATACCTTATGGGTATTTTTATCAGCTATAAGTTTAGTGATAATCATTCTGTATCCCGGATAGTAGTGAGCCTTATCATTTCCCGGTACTATAACGCTTACCACGTCATAACCTTCCTTTTTTGCATCCCTTTCAGAAAGACCAGTTTTAGCTGCATTTAATCCGAATAACTTAACTACTGTAGTTCCTAAAACGCCCTTTAGTGAATCCTTTTCTTCAGGATCATTCATATTGATACCTGCAACTCTACCCATCTTATTAGCGGTAGATCCCATAGGATACCAAGCAGGTTTGCCTGTAATAAGGTTTGTAGTTTCAGCACAGTCACCTACAGCATAAACATCGGGTATATTAGTCTCCATATGTTGATTTACTTTTATTGCCCTCGTAGTTCCTATTTCTATGCCAAGCTTTTTAGCTAAACCTACGTTTGGTTTAACTCCCACTGACATTATTACCAAGTCAGCTTCAATTTCTCTTTTGTCAGTAACTACTTTTTCTACTTTACCTTTTCCCTTTATGGATACAACTTTTTCAGATGTTAATATATTAACTCCTTTTTCAGTCATATAATTTTGAGCATACAATGCTATCTCTTCATCAAAACCTGGTAGTATATGAGGAGCAAGCTCTACTATTGATACTTCTATATTTCTATCAAACAGATTTTCTGCAGTTTCAAGTCCTATAAACCCGCCACCTACTACCACTGCTTTTTTTATCTCTCCACTTTCTACCGCCTCTCTTATGGCTAAAGCGTCTTCTACTCTTCTCAGGGTAAATACTCTCTCAAGGTCTATTCCTTCTATCGGTGGAACAAATGGAGACGCTCCTGTTGCAATAACGAGCTTATCGTAATGAAAGTCCTTTACTTCTCCTGTAGCTAGAACCTTTACTTTAACTTTTTTGTTTTCCTTATCTATATCAATGGCTTCATGATTGATTAAGACATCTATACCCGTAATAAGTTTAAAATCCTCTGGAGTTTTTACAACTAACTCTTTCTTTTCCTCTATTACTCCCCCTATATAGTAGGGTAGTCCACATCCAGCATAGGAAATATACTCATCCTTTGTAATTACAGTAATATCAAAGTTTGGATTTTCCCTCTTGAGCTTTGCAGCAGTCTTAGTTCCAGCTGCCACAGCTCCGATAACTAGAACTTTTTGATTCATCATTTTATTTCCCCCTATTATTTAGTTCTTTAAGTAATTTTTCTGAATCTACATTATAAATTTCACAAGCATATCCAATGCTCTTATATAGTGCACCGCCTCAACCAAAGCATCTGATTCCGAATTTTTTAAATATCTTTTCTGCTTCTCTATCCTTGAGTAAAACATCATTGATAATGTCCTTTTCCGTATACAAATTATTCCCTTCCTTTCTATACATTCACCCCCCTCCTGGGTGGGGGTTTCTACATATTATATTACTCTTTTGTTAACAGTCTGTCAATATTAAACATAAAATTTTTTTAAATTTAGTCTTTTAAAGCATGGTATAATGTTTGTATAGGAATGTATTTTAGATTTCTAGGAGGCAAAAATGAAAATAGTATTGAGTGATACACTCATAAAATATTTATCTAGAAAAAATATAAACAATGTGACAATAGACTCAGTAAAACTGAAGATATGTTGAGGAAGACCCTTCTTACCCTCAGTTTTGACGGGCAAACCAGATAGACTTCAAGATTTTATATCATGTCGTTTAAATGAGGTTACATTTTATATTCATAAAAACTTATACGACAATGAAAAAGAACTACACTTAGACCTTCGAAACTTCCTATTTATCAAAGAAATATTTATAAAAAATTTTAATGTAATATAATTGTATATCTACCGCCTCTTTATTATACCTCAGTATGTAAATTAAAGTAATAAAATCGTCCCATTATAAATATATTATTAGTATGATGAAGATGAGAGGTGGTAGAATGTTGAAGGTTTTAATAATCAAGAGAAGACAGTTATATATAGCCCTCGCCATTCTTATAGCTTTGATAATAGGTATTATACTTTTAGTAACCTTATCAAAGTCCAGCGAGACTTTTTCCCAAAACTTGAAATACACCTATAATAAAATTTCACCTGAACAGGCCAAGGTACTCATTAGTAAAAATGATAACCTAACTGTTCTTGATGTGAGGGGTGAAGAAGAATATTTAGAAGGTCACATTCCCCAGGCGATTTTAATGCCCTATAAAATCGTAAAAGACAAATATTCTAGTTTTGATAAACAAAAGGTGTATCTAGTTTATTGCTATAACGGCAAAAAAAGTGAAAGTATTGCAAAAGCTATGGCAAATAATGGGTTTTCAAGAGTTTACGTACTCGCAGGAGGGATTGAAGACTGGTCATATGAACTGGTAAAATGAAAAAAGGCGTCTGACGACGCTTTTTTAGCTCTTAACTCCTAGCTCTTGGTAAATCCAGGTCATTCTTTAGGGGCTTTCCTATAGATAAACAAATTTAAGATTGAATTTATATTACTCTAGGGATTTTGAGGTTTCCTTCTGAGCGATTTTGAAGTGTTTGTTGCTACCTCTATCTTAATTTATATAAAGCAATAAATCTTCACATGAGACAGAAGGATTCTCAAAATCCTAATAAATTTAACCTTTTTGCTATTAGCTCTTTTTCAAATACCTAACTGGTAGAAGTTTGAAATTTATCACGTCATTTGAATTTGCTCCCTTTGACGCCTATAATTTTTTGAAACAAAAGTGCCTTTGCTTCTTGCCCCAAATATCTTAACCGCAACTTTATACTAAAAGAATTAACCTCAAAACTTACAACATGGAACATGTAACTTAAAAGGCGTCAAAGACGCCTTTTTCTAATACATCTAATACATAGGTGGAATTGTAGGTTTCATTGGAAAAACAACGTTTCCTGTCTTTATATCTATATAGAGCAGCCAATATCCATAATCACCCTTTTCAGCCTTCTTATCCTCCATAGGATGCCAGTATACAAATCCTGTCATACCTCTAAAGGGTTGTTCTTTATATAAATATCTTCCAGGTACACCATACACATAGTATCGAGGTTCTCTATCCTTATCATAGCATATTCCAAAGATATAGTGTCCATACTTATGCATTAAATTCGTACAATTATTCATATAACTGATATATGGATTATAATGATAAAGACTTAATATATATCCGAAAAATGGTAAAAATCCTGTATACATGTTTTGCTTATTATAGTTCATTTTCCACCAGTAACAGTCTTCAGGTCCCTTTTCAAAGGGCTTGATTCTCTCATAACGCTTCAACATCTCTCTTATGTTTCTGTAAACCATTGCAGGATATGTATTATATCCGACATATGGCTGTTTATATAAGTGGTGTCTTCTGCGTCCACAGCCTCTGAAATCACGATTTACTTCTTTTTCATGTCTTCTATTAGCTTCTTCCTGATACTTTTCTTTAAATTCCCCTTCATGTTCTGTTTCATATTCTTCGTGATACTCTCCATTATGTTCTTCTTTATGTTCTCTTCCATATTCTTCTCTATATTCTTCTTTAGAAACTCCATCAATATTCGGTTTAAACTCTCCATACTCATTTTGGCTATAATCTCCTTTGTAACTTTCATGCTGAGTTTCATAATTTTCCTGTTGATTCTCATCTTTTTCCAGGGAGTCTATACATTCAGTTGCTAAGCATTCTTCTTCCTTTTCTTCAGTGTATTCCTCCACTTTTTCATCTTCTACCTCATCATCTTTCTCTCTATTATCCTCAGCTTTTTGTTTACTTTTACTTTCTTCATCTTTACTCTCATTTTCCTTCTTTTCTTCCTTGTAAAGTTGATTAGAACCCTCTTCTATCACCTTAATAATTTTTTCATACTTTTCTTTATATTCTTCATCTAACTCTATTTCATCTTCTACCTCTTCACTTGTTTCTTCTTCATGATCTTTTTCATCATCAACTTTCACATTTTCTTCTTTTTTATCAAATGCCGATTTCCATTCAACCTTTTCCTTGTCAATATATCCTACCAACGGAGCTAAAACCTTATCCTTCTCTCCTGAACCCTCTATAAGCTCTGCCACTACTGCTATTACATTAAAATCTTCTATAGCTTTTCCACTTTCTTCAACATTTTCAGGGTTAAGTTTTTTTGTGATCTCTCCTCTACCTCTTTCATCTATTACAAAGGGCCCCGTATCCACACAGATACTCTCTCTACCCTTTGTACTTATCAGGTAGTTTCTATAAATATATTTTCCATCTTCAAAAAATTTTAGATCCTGTACGTAAACATTGAGCATTCCTTTACCGCTTCTTACCTCTATTTTAGCGTATCCTTTAGGGATTTTTTTCTCTTTGTTTTCAAATCCCGTATCTTCATTCTCCAGTATTATGAAATACCTCTTGTACCTCCTACTACTAGACATTATTAGCCTCCTTTCAAAATACCCATTTAATACTAATATATGTTTGTTCTCTCAAATAGTTCACTTTTAAATGAAAAAACCTGAATCTTATTTAAGACTCAGGTTTTTCCTTTATTATTTTATTTATGTTATTTGCTAAAAGGGCAAACTCCTCAATAGCTAAACTTTCTCCTCTTCTTTTAGAATCTATTTCACTAAGGCTTAGAGCCTCTTTAATATCCTTTTTATCTAATCCAAGGGTACCCATAGATAAGGAATTAAGCAGAGTCTTTCTCCTTTTAGCAAAAGAGGCCTTTACTACCTTAAAAAAGAGCTTTCTATTATCTATGTTTACCCTCGGTCTATCAAGAACCTTAAGCCGTATCACAGTAGACTCTACGTTGGGCTGAGGTATAAATACCGCTCTTGGAACCTTTGTAATAATTTCAGGCTCACAGTAGTACTGAACTGCTACTGAAAGGGCCCCATAATCCTTTGTGTTAGGAGAAGCCTTAAGTCGATCTGCTACTTCTTTTTGCACCATTACAACTATGTCAGTTACGGGAACCTCATCCTCCAAAAACTTCATTATGATTGGAGTTGTCACATAATAGGGAAGATTTGATACAACCTTAACTTTTTCTCCTGCAAATTTTTCATTTATTAGTTGATTTAGGTCAATCTCTAATACATCTCCATGCACTAGCTCTATATTTTCATATTCTGACAGAGTTTCACCTAATATGGGAATCAATGTCTTGTCTATTTCAATGGCCAATACCTTCCTAGCCCTGTCTCCTAGATATTGAGTAAGGGTACCAATGCCCGGCCCCACTTCCAATACTAAATCATTTTCACTTATCTCTGCACCGTCAAGTATCTTATATATTATATTTTCATCTATTAAAAAGTTTTGTCCCAGGCTTTTGGAAAATCGAAATCCATATTTATCGATTATTTCCTTTGTTCTCCTGGGAGATACTAATTTATCCATCCTATCCCTACTTTTCTATAGTTTTTTCAAGGCCTCTTCAAACTCCTGTCTAGTAATTCCATAATTGTTTAGTCGGTTTAGAAACTGCTTTGAGTTACCATAGCCTATTCCAAGTATTTTCCCTAAAGCACTTCTTCTTTCAGATGAGTTTGGAGATCCGCTCAGACCATTTAAAATCAGATCTCTTTTGCTAAAAACTGTATTCTTTACGCCAGGCTGACTTCTTACCTTAGATAAGGCATCTCTTATGCTTTCTGGAGAAGCATTTTCTATGCCAATATCATCGTCCTTTACAGCCTCTTCTCTAGGTAAAAAAGCATGCTTACAGCCCTTTATAGAGGATGAAATTTTATTCCTGATTTTTTCTCCAGCAAAATCGGGATCCGTAAATATTATAACACCCTTTCTACTTTGGGCAAATTCTATTCTCCTCATTGTCTCCTTAGTTATTCCAAATCCATGGGTAATAATTATTTCCGCATCAACTGCCCTTTTAACGGCAGCAGCATCATCTCTTCCTTCAACAACTATTACTTCCTTAACTACCATAATCATTACCTCTTCCTCTATTCTAATATGTAGACCTTAACCTTCCTTCGACCGTATCTTAAAGCATCCTTACGGTTTTCCATATAAAGGTCTATTTTATTACCCTTTATTGCACTTCCCGTATCTTCAGCAGATGCAAAGCCATAGTCCTTGGTTCCGTCTAAAGATTCTATATATAGCTTTGATCCTAAAGGGATTACCTTCGGGTCAACGGCAACTACTCCGGGTCTTACCCTTGTTCCGCTGTATGTTATTCCATATTCAGGATGATCAGGAGTTTTTCCGCAGCTTTCATAGGAAAGGTCATAGGCCGTCGAACTCATTATGAGGGCCTTTTTATATCTTACCACTTTTCCTCTGGAAGCTACCAGATAATTTTCTGCTCCCTTTTCAACAACTTCATCTACTGGCTTTTTTAGTATCGTTTCTTTTAAAACTTCTCTAGATACCTCTACATTATTTTCATAAACTACCTTATATTCTACTTCCTTTTTTCCCTTCTCTCCTTCTTTCACCTTTTTAACCTTGTCGGCAGCCATTTCATCATTAAATTTTATAACAGCTTTATATGGAATCTCTATCTCTTCCTTTGTTATTTCTTCCCTGACTCTAATAACATTTATAGTGCCATTTGCTGCAATTTCTTCGTCTAGTTTAGGCTCGGTTCTGTCCTTTTCATTTAATTTTATATTATACTGATCTAATATGTCCTTTACCCTGTTATTTACAGTCGATACGTTAAGTTTTTCTCCATCTACATTAATTGTTACAGGAAAAGCCCTTTTTACTTCTATTACCATTCCATCTTCAAGAGGTGCATCTTTATCTATATTTAGTCTATCGTATTTTTCCAGTTTAACTCCCGCTTTTTCCAACGCACTATCCACACTAAAAGATATCGTAGTAATTGTTATTTCCTTTCCTCTATCCCTTATCCTTATCTCCTTGCTAAATACTGTTTCAATGGATAAAGCTCCTAGCAATAGCAAAATAACAATTACCAAGATCATTCTTTTGTCCTTAAATATTTTTTGCAGCTTAAAAAACTGCTTCATTTTTATTCCTCCTTATGAACATTAGACCTCATGAATCTATATTTCAAGGTTTCACTTAAACTTAACCCCCACATATAATTAGTGGGGGTTCTGTAAGTAAGATTTAATTTAATCGACATTAGTCTATACTAAAAAAACCCCTATGTCAATTATATTAATGGTAATTTTTATTATGCTATTATTGACACAATACTTATATAGTATTCAGCAGGACATATATTGGTTACATGTAAACAGCTTGTAATTTAAAAATATAGAGGTAAAAAGAAAAGAGAATGACTTATGAACAAAGGCGTCTTCGACGCATTTGTTGGTTCGTAGTTAATAGTTCGTAGTTGTCACCTTTTTGCCATGAGCGGTCAGCAGTTAGCTGTTAGCCTTTTTAATATTTAACTGGTAAAAGTTTGTAATTTTTTGCATCCCTTGAATTTACTTTGCTTTATGACTGCAATTTTTTGCTGTAGTTTCCTATTATTTATAACCATCAACCGACAACCAAGGAACCTTTCTCCTATAAAAGTTAAGCAACAGATTTTAACATATTTCCCGGGAAATTTTCTTTTTTCGACTTATTCTATTCCAAAATACTTTTTAGCATTTTCCGTAGTTTGCCGTGCTACTTCTTCAAAGGACATATCCTTTATCTCTGCTATCTTTTCGGCTACAAATCTAACATAACCTGACTCGTTCCTTTTGCCCCTATGGGGAACAGGAGTTAAATAAGGTGAATCGGTTTCTATCATTAGGTGATCTATAGGCACAGTTTTAACAACCTCTACGGTCTTTCTGGCATTTTTAAATGTAACAGGCCCTGCAATGGAAATATAGGCTCCCAGCTTTACATATTGTTTTGCCAGCTCTGCGCTTCCAGAATAGCAGTGCATTAAAACCCCCGTATCAAAGGCCTTTTCCTCTTTTAGTATATTCATCACATCCTGATTTGCTTCCCTATCATGAATAATAATAGGTAGATTCACTTCTTTAGCAAGTCTAATTTGTTTTCTGAACCACTCCCTCTGAATCTCCCTAGGTGAATGATCATAGTGATAATCCAATCCGATTTCTCCAATTGCCATAACCTTTGGCTTTTTAGTCATCCCTTTCAAAAGCTCAAGCATCATATCATCCATAGTTTTCGCTTCATGGGGATGAACTCCCACCGCTGCATAAATCATATCATATTTATCTGCAAGTTCTATCGACTTTACTGAGCTTTCAAAATCGGCTCCAGGATTCATTATATATGATATGCCATTTTCCTTGGCTCTTTTTATAACTTCATCCCTATCTTTATCAAATCTCCTAGCATCTAAATGGGCATGGGAATCAAACAACATATATATCCCTCCTATGTTTAATATATCAAATCATTTAATGCCTATACAAGAATAAATGCGTCTGGCGAAGTATTTGTTAGCTCTTGACTCTTAGCAAATTCAGGCCAATCTTTAGAGTCTAATTATTCGCTTTTCGCTACTCGGCTAGGGTCAGGCCTTTGGACACTAGGTACTGGGTGTTAGGCGCTAGGCATTGGGCGTTAGATGCTGAGTTTAGGTCAATCTTTTGGTTCTTTCCAGTCACCCGTTACCCGTCACCTATCTCTCCTGTTATTAAAAATTATAGCCAGCAGCTACTGCTGCTAGCCATATATTAACTCACTGTAGTTCCACTTTCAATATCTGCTGTAACTAGTGTAAGCTTATCCTTAGTGCTTGCCGCTAAAATCATTCCTTGTGATTCTATCCCTCTAAGTTTTACAGGTTTTAAATTGGCTACAAGTATCAGCTTTTGACCTACTAATTCTTGTGGTTTATAATGCTCAGCTATACCTGATACTACCTGCCTTGTCTCATCTCCAACCTTAAGCTGCAGCACCAATAGCTTATCTGCATTAGGATGCTCTTTAGCCTCTATAACCTCTGCAACCTTTAAGTCAATCTTTGCAAAATCGTCAATTGATATCTGATCTTTTTCTTTCTTTTTCTTAGACTTCTTATTTTCTTTCTTTTGGTTTTTAGATTCATTTTTTTCAGTATTTTTGTTATTGCCAGCAAGCTCTTTCAGTTCCTTTTGCACATCAATACGAGGGAATAAAGGAGGCTGTTTGTGTACTTTAATTCCGGACTCAAGCTTTCCAAACTCCATAATATCCTCCCAGCCTGTGCCCTGACCTTCATCTATGCCAAGCTGCACCCATATCTTTCTTGCCGTCTTATCCATAAAGGGCCGGATAAGTACTGATATGATTCTTATAGATTCAGCAAGGTTATAAAGAACTGTATCAAGTCTGTCTTTATTTTCATCATCCTTAGCTAAAATCCAAGGAGTGGTCTCATCTATATATTTATTTGTCCTTCCAACAAGCTTCCATATCTCCTCTAAAGCACCGCTGTAATTTAGTTTGTTCATTCTTTCTTCTACTTTAGACCAAACAGAAGTTGCTAAATTTTCAAGGTCTTCATCATACTCACCCTTGGTTTTTGGCTTAGGTATTATTCCTCCGTTATATTTTTCTATCATTGCTATTGTTCTACTCACTAGGTTTCCAAGGTCATTTGCCAAGTCTGAATTTATCCTGTTTAGCAACACTTCATTTGTAAATAGTCCATCCTGTCCAAAGGAGTACTCACGAAGTAAGAAGTATTTAAGGGCATCTACTCCATATCTTTCTACAAGTACTACAGGATCTACCACATTACCCTTTGATTTCGACATCTTGCCGCCTTCAAGCAGTATCCATCCGTGTCCGAATACTTTTTTAGGTATGGGAATATCAAGGGCCATAAGTATTGCAGGCCAAATTATAGTATGGAATCTTACTATCTCCTTACCTACCAGCTGTACATCTGCAGGCCAGAACTTCTTATAATCTTCTTCCTGTATTTCCGGATATCCTAATGCTGTTATATAGTTGCATACGGCATCAAACCATACGTATATAATATGTTTTTCATCGAAGGGGACCTTTATTCCCCAGTCGAAGGATGTCCTAGACACGCATAGATCTTCAAGCCCAGGCTTTAAAAAGTTGCTTATCATTTCATTTTTTCTTGATTCAGGAAGCAAAAATTCAGGGTTTTCTTCAAAAAGCTTTATTAATCTATCTTGATATTTGGAAAGTTTAAAGAAGTATGCCTCTTCTTGAGTAAGTTCCACATCCCTACCGCAATCAGGACACTTTCCATCCTTTAACTGTGTCTCCGTCCAGAAGGATTCACAAGGTGTACAATACCAACCTTCGTAGTGGCTTTTATATATATCTCCCTTTTCATAAAGTTTTTGGAAAATCTGTTGTATTCTTCTTTCATGATATTCATCGGTAGTTCTGATAAAGATGTCATAGGAAATCTCCATAGTTTCCCAAAGTTTTTTAATTCCGTCTACTATCTTATCAACATATTCCTTTGGAGATACTCCATGCTCCTTTGCCACTTCTTCAATCTTCTGACCATGCTCATCAGTTCCAGTCAAGAACTTGACATCGTACCCTGTAAGCCTCTTAAACCTGGCCATTGCATCTGCTGCTACAGTAGTATAGGTGTGCCCTATATGAAGCTTTGAGCTTGGATAATATATAGGGGTCGTAATATAAAATCTTCCTTTACTCATTTTCATTCCTCCTCTAATTTAATCTCTTGTGCTAGTTACTCTAACAGTATAGCTTTAAATATCCTTCAATGTTTCCTCCGAAGCGACTTTGAAGAGCTATTTTTACCTCTAAATCTTTTCTATTAAAACAGCTCTTCTACGGAGCCTGAAGAGGATTATTGAAGGATATCTATAAGGAACTAGCGAGGCGAGTTAGTTTAAGTTTGTATTTAGTTTAATTTTTTTAATTATCCTTCTTTCTATTTCAATACAAAAAACCTCATCCCCTAAAAGGGACGAGGCTTGTCTCGCGTTACCACCCTACTTCATCATTATGTCGCCATAATGAACTCACTAAGTGACATGTAATCACCTTGCATTTATAACGGATGCAAATCCGGCCTGGCCTACTAAAGTTTCAGACAGACAGTTCAGGGGCCATCTTCAGCATATGTCTCAGTACCGGCTTTCACCTTTCCCGGTTCTCTGAAACTAAGACAACATACCTACTCTTCCCATCATAACCTTTAAATACATTTATTGATAATATATTATTATAGTATAAAATATATAAAAATATGCATGTTTTGTCAAGTTTCTTTAAAATATAATCAAATGATTTCACAAATTAATTTTGGCATGTGCTACAATTTCCTCTAATTAAATACTATTTTGCACACCATAATCGCTGCAATTATCCCTGCTAAATGAGATATCAATGCACAGAGAAGTGTATGCTTTGATTTTTTTACTCCTATGGTTCCAAAATACAATGCCATTGTATAAAATATAGTTTCTGTCGATCCCATCATTGTTGATGCCAGCCTCCCTGTGAAAGTATCGGGTCCGTAGGTATATACCAATTCCTTAACCATAGCAAGGGAACCGCTTCCCGATATGGGCTTTAAAATAGCAAGGGGTATTAACTCCTGTGGTAAACCAATCAGTCTTCCGGGAGTTGCAAAAACCTTTGAAAAAAGCTCTAGAGCACCTGACTCTTTAAAAATTCCTATTCCAAGAAATATGGCAATTAAATAGGGCATTATTTTTACAGAGGTTTTAAATCCTTCTCCTGCACCCTCTACGAAAGCATCGTATAGCTTAACTCCCTTAATGTAACCATGAACAAGTATTACAGTTATAATAAATGGAATAGAACCTATTGATATGATACTTAATATTTTATACATAGATCTACTTCCTTTCGAATATCTTGCAGACCAAAACACCTGTAATTGTTGATATCGTGGTTGCCACTAAGGTTGTTCCAATTATTTCAGTTGGATTCACCGACCCTGCATCGGTTCTTATTTTTAGTACTGTAAGAGGAATAAGCTGTATAGATGACATGTTTATCACCAAAAACATAGCCATGGCATTGGTTGCAGTATCCTTATTGGCATTGAGGCTCTGTAACTCCTCCATAGCCTTAAGACCTAGGGCTGTAGCGGAATTGCCTGCTCCAAACATGTTGGCAACTATATTCATAACGATTGCCGTTATGGCCGGATGTTCTCTAGGTATACTAGGGAACATCAGTCTCATGAGAGGTCTTAAAAGTTTTCCTATGGAATTGATAAGGCCAGATTTCTCCGCTATTTTCATCAATCCCAGCCATGTGGCCATGATCCCCGCAAGCCCTATAGCAAAGATTACTGCGTCCTCCGTATTTTTTAAAACTACTTCATTAATCATTTCCAGTTTACCATTTATAATGGAAACCACTATTCCTACAATAATCATAAAAAACCAGATTACATTTATCATAAAATCCTCCGCTGAGATAAGTATAAGATATAAAATTATATGTATAAAAGTCTGTAAATATTATGACATAGCTCTATAAACAAGTTGTATTTTACTATTGAATTATAGATACTGTTGTGGTACAAATAGAATTGAGTAGTAATTAAAGCATAAGAGGACGTGATAATAATGACAGATTCAAAATTAGAACTCCTTCTACACAGTCTAAATCAAAGCTCTATTGAAAAAATGGATATAAACATTCTCAAAGACATCATCTCAATGGATATAAAAACAAAACAAAATAGTCCTAATAATAAATTCAAGGTGGTTTTTGAAGAAGTCTTTTCTTTTTACATTGTAAACGAAGAAGGTGATTTAGTTAAAAAGCCTTGTTTTGATTATACTCACTTAAATTCCATTGGATATTATAAAAATGGAGTAGGTGAATTTGTAAATATCGATGTGTCTGAAGATGAATTAAGCCCTGAAGACGTTTCTCTTCCAAACTTTGCTGTAGAACTCCTTAATTCATCCATGTTTATAGAAGCACGAAGTATAAAAATAAATGATAAAAAATTCAAAGTAGGATATCCAGATATTTAAGAGGGGACAGTTAATTTGCCCCTCTTATCTAATATAGGCCCTCTAGGAGGAAACTTATATGTCTAAAGAAAAGTGTTTTATAGAAATTAGTAGTGTACTTAAAACTGAAATAGAAAGCATGGCCAAAAAAGCCGGGTTGAGCATAGATGCTTTTCTAAATAAGCTGATAAAGCGTCATAATATAAATCAGGCTAAAGTAAAGGAGCCTAGTATATGGCACCACCAAACTAAACTTGAAACTGTATTAAACGAAAATAAAAATTATTCCAAAAAGACACTCACCCTAGATGCAATAAGCAATTCCTTATATGACGGACTGTACATTGCCGACGGCAATGGCTATACCATAGATGTAAACAAAGCCTTTACTCGAATAACAGATATCCGTAGAGAAGAAGTTGTAGGTATGCATCTCAAAACACTTGTTGAGAAAAATTTTTTCGACAAAAGTGTTGCTCTAATGGTTTTAGAACAAAAAAACAAGTAACTAAAATGTCTACTATAGTAAGAAATAATAAAAAGGTTCTTATTACGGGAAATCCCATTTTTAACGAAACCTGTTATCTAAGTTACAATTTTTCACATAAAGTGTTTAACTTAGCAAAAATAAGAGGAGACGATTTAACTGTCCCCTCTTATTTTTTATACTTATAAATCTGTTATTTCTTTAAATAACTTGCCACTATCTCTCCATAGTAAAGAACATGGAAGTCTTTGTTTGGATATTTAGCTTCTCTTATATTTTTATCAAGTAGTGCTGGTTCCATAACCTGGTTGTAGACAATCTTACACTCATAGTGGAGATCGCATTCCCCTATTATTGGAGTATCAATCACTTTCCCCTTTTCGGCAGTTAAATTACATTCCTTAAATTTATCTATTTCCCTTCCTGACTTAGTACCACATACGGCCAGTTCCTTTTTCATATCCTTACTTAGCGGCACGCTTACTGTAAATTCATCAGCATCCTTAATCATGTCATAGGTATGCCTGGAATAACGTACCAGTACTGTAAATATGGGTTTGTTCCATATAAATCCTATAGTTCCCCATCCTATAGTCATGGTATTCAACTTTTCACCATTCTTTACCGTAAGAAATGCTCCTTTTTGTAACTGTTCCAGCATCTCTTTGGAATACTCATTGTAAGCTATGTCTTTAAACATAAACAATATTACCTCCTATAAAATATAATTAAGTAACTTTAAGATTCAACTTTGCGGGATAATTTATAACCCTATGGATATATATTTAACTTCTAAAAATTCTTCTATACCAAATCTTCCTCCCTCTCTACCAATACCACTTTCCTTAAATCCTCCAAAGGGTGCCTGGGCAGTAGATGGCTTGCCGTCATTTAGTCCCACTATTCCATATTCCAACTTTTCACTTACTCTTAAGCCCCTTGACAGACTCTCAGTAAACAAATAGGCTGCCAAGCCGTAGTTTGTATCATTGGCAAATCTTATTACTTCTTCCTCTGTCTCAAAGGTTGTTACAGGAACTACAGGACCAAAGGTTTCTTCTTTCATAATGCACATGTCATCATTTATAGAGGATATGACTGTAGGCTCAAAGAAATAACCGGCTTCCTCATGTCCTCCTTCATGTCTTCCTTTGCCTCCTGTCTCAACCTTTGCGCCCTTAGATACTGCGTCCTCTATATGCTCATTTATTTTTTCATATCCATCCTTATTGATAACGGGTCCTATATCTACTCCATCTTCAAGGCCATTTCCTACCTTTAGCTGTTTCACTCTAGAAACCAGTTTTTCTAAAAACTTTTCTTCTATATCTTTGTGAACATATATCCTATTCGTAGCTATACATACCTGTCCGCCATTTCTAAACTTGGAAACTAATGCACCCTCTACTGCCTTATCAAGATCTGCATCATCAAATACTATTAGCGGTGCGTGACCTCCAAGCTCCAATGATATGTTTTTTACAGTTTTTGCAGCCTGAGCCATCAAAAGCTTTCCAACCTCCGTTGAGCCTGTGAAGGTAATCTTTCTAACTCTAGAATCTTCCATAAGTGAATTTCCTATTTCCTTAGCTTCTCCAATTACAAGATTGGCAACTCCCTTTGGAAAACCAGCCCTATCTAACAGTTCAAAAAGCTTTACCGCCGTAAGAGGTGTATTATATGCAGGCTTTATTACTACAGTACAACCAGCTGCTAAAGCAGGAGCTATTTTTCTCGTGATCATTCCCGCAGGAAAATTCCATGGCGTTATCGCTCCTACTACTCCTACCGGTTGTCTATGTACCAGTATTCTTTTGTTCTCAAAAGAGGCCGGTATAGTCTCACCGTATACCCTTTTTCCTTCCTCTGCATACCACTCTACAAAGCTTGCAGCATACTTTACTTCTCCTATAGCCTCTTGAAGGGGCTTGCCCTGCTCAAGGGTCATGATCCTTCCTATTTCCTCTTTTTCTTCCATTATGAGTTTAAACCATCTTCTCAGATAGATACTCCTTTCCTGGGCCGGAAGCTCAGTCCAGCTCTCAAAGGCATCGTGAGCTGCAGTTATAGCTCTTTCTGTTTCGTTTTTTCCACCTTTTGCAGCTCTTCCTACTACATCCCCGTTGGCAGGATTTAAGACATCAAAATATTCACCGCTATCTGCCTCTATCCATTCACCATTTATATACATTTTATGGTCCATAATAATATATAATACCTCCCCTTGAATATTCTATTATAATTATACACTTTAAATGTATATAAAAATCATTTTTCAGGACAAAAACTAATTATTTTGATGATAATTGCATATAATTTTAAAAATAGATTTTATATCATATACAAACTTATTAATGTTTTTATCTTCAGATTTTAGGGTAAATAATGTTAATACAGTAAGTTACTTTTTAGGGGGGATTTAGATGTTCTGTTTTAAAAAGAAGGCAGAGCTACGGGCCCAAGAAAATCTGAAAAAGGGTCTCACAATCGGAACAGCCGTAGGTGCTGTAATAGGAAGTATCATAGGGGGTATTGCTGGAATCCTAACGGCTCCTGATTCAGGAAAAAACACCAGAGAAAAGATTAAGAAAAATGCTAATGAAGTAAAAAACAATCTTGAAAATGAATTGGCAGAGATTAAATCTAAAGTAAATGATGAAATTTCACAGTCAGTTGAATGGGTAAAAAAGGAAGTCACTGAAGCTAAAGACTTTTTTACCAGGGAAAAAAAGGAATTCCAAGATGAAATTAAAAAAGTAGTTAATGAAGGAAAATCTGAACTAAATAAAGCTGCTGAGAAAATTGAAGAAAAGCTTAAAGAAAATAACAATGATAAGAAGGAAAATTAATATCTCTTATAGAATTTTGATAGGATGTATATTTTAAGTGCCAGAGTTATTTTATCTGGCACTTAAATTTAGACTTAAAAAAAACAAAACTATTTAATGGAGTGATTCTAATATGAATGTAACTATTTCTCTTGCCGATCTAGGCTTAATACTTTTATGGGTAGCTTTACTGGTGCTGATTATCTACATAATACTGGTTTTAAAGAATTTTAATGATACGTTAAAAGAGGTTAAGGAAGTAGTTTCTAGCAACAAAGAAAATATTAAAAAGACGTTGGAAGAAATACCTTCTATAGCAAAGAATATCGATGACATTACAGGCGAGGTGTCCCACGACGTCAAGGCAGTTAGGGGAACAATTGACAACATAACCGAAAAAAGTGAAGTTGCCTCGGCATCTTTAAGTGAAACTGGGGATCTGATAACTAGTATAGCTGCAGCTATTCAGGCAGGTCTATTTATGAAAAATCTTATCCAAAGTATTTTTTCCAAAAGTAAAAGAGTAGCATAAAGTAAGGACAAGGAATTTTCTTGTCCTTTAACTCAAAATATAAAAAAGGTTACAGGTTCTAATTGTTTAACTTCCATTTAAAATTATAGATCTTTTTCATACTCTTTTCTCGTTAATTTTATCTATATCTTCTTTTGTCATCACATAATTTGCGTCAATTACATGTTTAATCCCAAACTCAATCCATATTAGCTTACTTATCTTGTTTTTTAAATTTATGAATATATATTTTGTATTTTATCTTGTAAGTTCCTTCCCCTTTTTATAATATCCATATCCTTTTATAACACAAGGCAGAAGCTCTTAATTATTTCGACTCCTGCCTCTCCCTAAATTCCTTTAAGTAATCTATTATATCCTTAAAGCTTTCGTATTCTATATATTCTATTCCTTCATTATCACAGTACTCTGCAAGATAACTCTTGGCAAAGAGTATATCTACTTTAGATGCCACACATCTGTCTGAATATCCATCACCTATATATATAATCTTATCAGTTTTTGACTTCAGATTATAAAAAATATTACTCTTACATGTCCCACACTTCCCGCAATCCTTATTTTCATGGGGAAATGTTAAACTGTAATTTCCGCCTTCATCAAATCTAAAACCATTGCTATACTGTTTTAAATAATCCAGTCCGTACTTAGCCAATACCGTCTTTATATTATAATCAAAACCATCGCTTACTATATAAATATCAATTCCTTTTTCTTCGCAAAGCTGAGCAAACTGCACAAAATAATCATCAATCTCTATATCTTCCAAAAAACTCTTTAATCTCTCTTCATCAAAGTCCATAAGTTTATAAAGCTCTATACTACACTGACGGGTAGACAGCTCTCCAGCTACCCACTTTTCATCTATATGTTTCCAGTCCCGGGTGGCAAACTCTTTTAGTGAAGAAACACACGTATCTTCCTTTGTAATTGTTCCGTCAAAATCAACCATGATAATATTATTCATCTAAGTCGCTCCTTGTTTAGTTTCCGTATCTATAACAAATGATTCTCAATATAACTTAGTATCCTATCCTTTTCTAAAGGAATTTTTCCAAAGAAAATAGCTCTTTTAACTGAATCCAGAATTTCTCCTACGATTCTTTTGTCCTCTAAATTAAATCTTTCCAATATATCATTTCCATTTATTACTTCTGATATGTCTTCCAGCTGTTTAAATCTCGTTAAATAGTTATTTGCAAGATATTCTGCATGTACCTTGTACATTCCCATCTCTTCATTGGGATTAAGTAGCTGTCTTGTAGATATTATATCGGCAAGACCTATGAGTACAATGTCCAGAGTGTCTTCTCCAAAATTTTTAAAAAGATCATATAGAGATCTTCCGCTTACATCATTTGTCTTATAAAGATTAAGGGTCCACATATGCTCTTTTACCATCTTGCACAAAAATATCTTTTCCTTTTTACTGAGCTTTAATCTGTCAGATATGTCTGCCATTATCTCCTCGCCCACTATTTCATGACCTCTAAATCTAACTCTGCCTGTTTCATCTACCCATCTTGCTCCAGGCTTTCCTATATCATGGAAAAGTGCTGCAAGCTTTATAAGCTGAATTCTGGCATGACCATTTGAGTACATCTGAGCTGTATGATTTTCATAGGCCCTTCTTAAATGATCTTCAAAATATCCATCAGCATAAATAATGTTTTCAATAACCCTCATGGTATACAGGGAGTGAGTCCATGAATCCACTACGTAATATTTGCATTTTCCAACCTCTTTCATAGGCTCTATTTCAGGAAATATTTTGTTTAGTATATTGAGGTACTTGTCCATGAGGTTAAAGTAGTAGTGTGCCCTTTTATAACCCAATATTTTAAATATCTCACGGGATATTCTTTCTCCCGATACTTCTTTTATTCTATGACTGTTTTTATTGATTAATTCATTAGTTTTTTCAGTAATGTCAAACCCAAGCTCCGACATAAACCTCACAGCCCTCAGCATCCTAAGAGGATCTTCCTTGAAAACGTTTTTACGAATTTCTTTTATAAGCCTCTTTTCTATATCTTCTAATCCCCTAAATGGATCTATTACGTTGCTAAAATCCAGCTTTCCATCGACAACCTTAACGGCAATAGAATTTATTGTGAAATCCCTGTGGGATAAATCTTCGTAGATATCTCCACCCCTAATTGTAGAAAAATCTACTGTAAGGTTTTCTTCTTTAAATTCTACCCTTGTTACTCCTATTTCTTGGCCTAATGAGATAAAGCTTTTGCCATTTGCATCTGCAAATTTTTTAGCAAGATTAACTGAATCTCCATTTACTACAATATCCAAATCCTGTATTTTTCTTTTTAAAAAATAGTCTCTAACAGCCCCTCCTGTCAAATATATATCTTTATCAGTTATTCTGCTTACTTCTTTTATAAGTTCATTGGTGAGCATGCCACTCTTCACTCCCTATCATAAGGCCCGATTTAATCCTAAACTTTATTTAATCTTAAACTTTTTGAATCGGTATGTCAATTACATAGAATTTTGTGAATTTGTTAATATTTTGTCTCTCTTTTCCATTTTCTTTTATTTCTTATTTATGTTGACTTTTATTGGTAGCTCTGGTATTATTTAATGTGAAAGATGTTGAAATATGTCGAAAAAAGTCTAAAGGGAGGATTTGTAATGAAATCTACAGGAATAGTTAGAAAGGTAGATGAACTAGGAAGAGTTGTAATTCCAATAGAGTTAAGAAGAACTCTAAATATCGGAGAAAAGGATGCTTTAGAAATTTTTGTGGATGGATCCCACATAATCCTAAAAAAATATGAACCTGCTTGTATTTTCTGTGGACAAGCCAAAGACAATGTAAACTTTAAGGGGAAAAACATTTGTCCAAACTGTCTTGAAGAAATAGCAAATACAAAGTAATTTTTAATGCTTGTGTTAGTTTAAACACAAGCATCTTCTTTTTCCAGATTATTTAGATCTTTTATCATTTTATCTAAATCGATCTCATTTGCTCTAGCTACTTCTTCAAGGGTTTCTCTTTCAGCACCCAAACAATTTAGACAAGTTAACCCATATTTGTGCATAACCTCAATAGTTTTGGAATTGCTGAACAAAATTTCTGAAATTGTCATATTTTTATTATATTTCAATATAATCACTCCCCGATATATTATTCTTCATAGGGGCCTTTTTTCCTTCAAGGTCACCATATAGAAAGCTATTAAATATCTATACTATATTTATATACTTCACGCTTATGCATGTTCCTATCTTTTGCAACTTTTTTTACCGCTTCCTTTTTAGTGAATCCTTTATTAATATACATCAAAATATGATCCTGTATAGATATATCTTCCCAGCTATTTTTTTCTTCATCGCTTTCTTCCAAACTACTCCTCCCCTCAATTAATAATACAAATTCTCCCCTAGGGTTATTTTCCTTAAAATGCTCTATTACATCTGAAATCTTTCCTCTTATAAGCTCTTCATACCTTTTAGTAAGTTCCCTAGCTACCGTCACAAGTCTATCTCCTAGAATCTCTTTCATATCCTTCAGACTATCTGTTAATCTATGGGGAGATTCATAGAAAATAAGGGTTCTATCATCCCTCTTTATTTTTTCAAGTCTTTCCCGTCTCTTTTTCTTATTCCTATCCAAAAATCCTTCAAAGGAAAACCTTTCCGTTGAAAGCCCTGACGCAACCAAAGCCGTAATAATTGCGCTTGCTCCAGGTAAAACTTCAAAATCTATGCCCTCTTCTATACAAATCCTTACCATATCTTCTCCAGGATCCGATATACCCGGCATTCCCGCATCACTTACAAGAGCGATGTTCTCTCCAGCCTTTAACTTTTCTACAAGCTCTGGACCCTTTTTGTCTTTATTATGTTCATGGTAGCTGGTTAAAGGCTTTTTTATTTCATAATGATTCAATAGTCTTATAGTATGTCTGGTATCCTCTGCAGCTATTAAATCTACTTCTTTTAATGTATTTAGCGTTCTTATGGTTATATCCTCCAAGTTTCCTATAGGCGTTGGACAGATATAAAGTTTTCCCTTTGTTTTTGTCATACATTTTTACTCCTTTATTTTTCAATACTCTCCTTACCATATATCTCATAAACTTCATCCGTATAGCTTCCTTCTTCATTATAAACGTATAGTGGCTTCATAAACTTAAGCTCAGGTTTTGCAGCCTTTATGCATTTTAATAATAATAAATTTGACTTTTTATTTTTATTGGGATGAATAAACCTTATTTTTTTTGGCTCTAACTTATATTGTCTACAAAGACACATAATATCCACCAACCTCTGGGGCCTGTGGACTAGATAAAAGTGCCCGTTGTGCTTTAAAAGTCTACTTGCTGTATATATTATATCCTCTAATGTACATTTAATTTCATGCCTTGAAATGGCCTTTGAATCCTCTGGATTTTTAAGACCACTTTTCGCATTCATGTAGGGAGGATTGGAAGTAACTACATCTACTGAATTGACATCTATAAAGCTTAATGTATTTTTTAGGTCCTCATTTAATATTTTTACTCTATCTTCTAAGTTATTGAGCTTTACGCTTCTATTGGCCATGTCGGCAACCTCATTTTGAATTTCTATTCCATATATTTTTTTAGCCCTGCTTTTTCCTGCTATAAGTATGGGAATGATTCCTGTTCCCGTTCCCAAGTCTACAACCAGGGCATTTTTGCTAATCTCACAAAAATTACTGAGAAGTACTGCATCTATTCCAAAGCAAAACCCCTTGGGATTTTGTATAATCTTAAGTCCTTTGCACTGAAGGTCATCGATTCTTTCATGTTCTTTTATTAAAACTTCTTTCATCGTCACCTCTCCTACTTTTGCGCTGCTTGTATCTGTTTTATCATGGTTTCATCGTTCATAGGTCCTGTAACAAGATTAACTATTATACCATCTTTATCTATTATATAGGTAGTAGGTATGCCACTTATCCTATATTTTTTAACAACTTCCCCCTCTGTATCCAATAGAACAGGAAAGGTATAATTGTTCTTTTCTAAAAAAGTATTTGTATCCTTGATTCCGTTTTTTTCTGCAGCAGTAATATTTACTGTAAGCACTACTACATCTGAATCCTTATATTTTTCATATACTTTTTGTATATACGGCATTTCATCTATACATGCAGGGCACCAAGAAGTCCAAAAGTTCAAAAATACCACTTTCCCCTTAAGCTTTGAAAGGCTTATCTCATTCCCTTCTCTATCAAGTAGTGTAAAGTCAAAAGCCTTATCTCCGGGAAATATTCCTTCCTGTATCTCTTCTTCTACGTTTTCTTCTTTATTATTTAGATTTTCTTCCTTATTTTCCTTTGATTTTTCTTCCTGAACAACAGTATCCTTAGGCTTTTCAGCCTCTTTATTATCACATGCTGTAACCAATGATATAGATAAAACAAGCATCAATATAAAACTAAATATCCTTTGCATCATTACACCTCTTTCATAGTTATATAAGCTTATCTGCAGCTTTTTTACAACAGTAATCCTGAGATTCTATTTAAGTAATTTGTGTATACTAATATACCCATAATTATAAGCAAAATACCACTGACAACCTTAATTATATACATGTATTTATCTAGATTATTAATTCTTTTTAAAATCGCATTCAAAAACATAGATGCAAATAAAAACGGAATGCTAAATCCCAAAGAATATATAGCAAGAAGATAAATTCTGCCATCATAAGTACCGACCCCAGTATAGCCCCTATACATGGCGTCCACCCAAAGCTGAATGCCATCCCAATTATTACCGAGTTAATAAATCCAGGGGTATTAGATTTAAAGCTAAATCTTCTTTGGACATCAAGGGCTCTAATTTTTATTATGCCCATATGATATAGTCCAAATATTATAATTATTATTCCTCCTATTTTTCTTATAATGTTACTGTTGAAATATAAAAATTTTCCCAGGGCTGTAGCTGTGGCACCAAGGGCTACAAATACTATAGTAAGTCCCAACAAAAAACCTATGGAATTTATAAATACTATCTTTTTTAGGTTAGTGTCGTTGGGCTTAATGTCTTCTAAGACTCCTCCAGTAAGATAGCCCAAATATATAGGCATGAGCGGAAGAACACAGGGTGATAAAAAGGATGCCATGCCTTCAATAAATACTACTATAGAAGATATATTTTCGCTCAATATAAAAGCCCCCCTTTAAGCGTCATACTTAATTATACTATATTATTTGTCCCTCTAAAACTTTAGAACTTTTTATGATTTATAAGAGTGCTAAATATTTAAAATAAAAGTGCCTACGGCATTTTGTTAGTTCGTAGTTGGTAGCATCTAGAAAAAACTGACCCTCTATTTAAAAAAAGAAAAAGACCCAGTATTACGGGTCTTCCTTAACAGACTAATCTTCTGGATGAGGTGCATCCACTGGGCACACGTTTGCACAGGCTCCACATTCGATACATCCTGATGCATCAATTACATACTTGTCACTTCCTGCACTAATTACGTCTACCGGACACTCAGGCTCACACGCTCCACAGCTTATGCAGTTATCGTTGATATAATATGCCATAAATTTCACCTCCAAATACTTTGTGAAAATCTTAAAAGCTTTTCACTACTTCATTATATCCACTTACAACAAAATTTATTATACTACTGCCTTTTCTTTATTCTATTTTGTAGAATTGTCCGTATCATTCATGTCTTTTCTTCCTATTTCGCTTTTATGAAATACATAAATATCATCACTTAAGTTTAATTCTCCTTGATCTTTTGACTCGTTTTCTATTAGTCTTACTTTAACTGACTCAAGTAATATGCTGGTATCAACAACAATTCCCGGCCCATCAGGTGTTTCCACTTTTTCTCCTTGATTAGGCAAGCCTTCTATAAGTTCTAAATAACTTTCATGCTCATATCTTAGGCAGCATAATAATCTGCCACAAATTCCAGAAATCTTTGAAGGGTTCAGAGACAGCTCCTGATCTTTAGCCATCTTTATTGATACCGGTTCAAATTCTCCAAGCCACGTAGAGCAGCATAAAGTTATTCCACAGGGGCCCATTCCTCCTACCATTTTTGCCTCGTCCCTTACCCCAATCTGCCTTAGCTCTATTCTAGTTCTAAAAATTGAAGCCAGATCCTTTACCAGCTCTCTAAAATCTACTCGTCCATCGGCTGTAAAGTAAAATATTACTTTATTATTATCAAAGGTATATTCTACATCAATCAGTTTCATCTCTAGACCATGCTCTTCTATTTTTTTAAGGCATATATCGAAGGCATTTATTTCTTTTTCCTTATTTTCCTTGTTTTTTATTTCATCCTCCTGTGTTGCCACCCTTAAAACTTTCTTCAAAGGTGACACTATTTCCTCTTCAGATACATTCTTAGGTCCTACAACTACCTCGCCAAACTCTATTCCCCTAGCTGTCTCCACTATTGCATTTTGCCCTTTCTCTATCTCTATATCATCAGGATCAAAATAATATATTTTCCCAGCTTTTTTAAATCTCACTCCTATAACTTTTACCATGTTTAAACCTCCTGTAAATTGAGAAGCATAGTCTCTATGCATAGATCAAAATTAACGTTGGCATCAATATTTTTTCTGGTTTCTTCAACAATATTTACAGCTTTAGGTATTTTTTCATAGTCTAAATTACTTGTATGTCTTTGAAGATCTATTATTTTATCTGAATTGAATAAATATTTTTCATCACTTGTCTCTATAAGTAGAAGCATGTCCCTAAACCAAATTGTAAAAAAATCCAGTATTTCATTTATATTTTCCTTATTATCCTGGAAAAAGCTTGTAAAATCTAAAAGCTTCAGCTTATCTCCATTTATTATCTCACTTATTATATCAATAACCATTTCTCTTCTATTTTTAAACTCCTCTGATCCATATAGATTAAGTGCTTTACCCAAAGAGCCATCTGAAAAACTAGCTAAAATCCTACTTTCTTCTTCATTTATACCATGCTTTTCTATTAAATAACGCTTTATTTTTTCTTTTGATATTCTGTTAAATTTCAATGTTTGACATCGAGACCTTATGGTTGGCAGCAAACTATATGAATTCTGAGTAATTAGTATAATAACTCCATATTTAGGCGGCTCTTCTAGTATTTTTAAGATTCGATTTTGAGCGCTTGTAGTCATAGTATCGGCAGATTCGATTATAAATATTTTTTTATTGCTTTCATAGGGCTTTAAAAGAATATCGTTTTGAAACTCCTCTATCTGTTTGTTTTTTATGCTCTTCCCATCAGGCTCAATAATTTTCATATCTGGATGATTATTGTTATTTATCTTAACACATGATGAACATTTTTCACAGCTATTGTCTATATTTTTTTTGCAGTTTATTGCCTTTGCAAATTCCATGGCAGCAAGTTTCCTGCCTACACCGTCCTGTCCATCAAATATATAGGCATGGGTCAGCTTATCATTCTTTATAGCAGTCCTTAAAAAGATTACTATATTGTCATGTCCTATGATTTTATCAAATGACATTTTATACTATTCCCTTCTAATATCTTTTTCCTTATGCTTAAGCTTTTTCAAACCTCTCTATATCCAAAACAAATATTGTGGCTCCTCCAACTACAACTTCAATAGGTATTGCCATAAAGCTGCTGCTATCTCCTACTATTGGAGCAGTAGTAGTTATTTCTTTTCTAGTCTTACATACTTCCTTTATGGTATCTATTACATCATCAACCTTTTCCTTTTCTACACCAACCAAGAGAGTTGTATTTCCTGATCTTAAAAAACCTCCCGTAGAAGCTAATTTAGTAACGCCATATTTTTTCTCTGTAAGCCTTTCTATTAGGTCATGAGAATCTTCATCATGAATAATGGCTACAACAAGTTTCATTTTCCTCTCCCCCAATTTTTCTAAATAAATGCAAATTTATATTTTCTTTTTAATAATTTCAATAATCTCCTCATGTATATCCTTTATAGATCTACTGGCATCTATTCCTATTATTCTCTCAGGGTACAGCCTTTCAAGCTCCATATATCCTTCATAAACTTTTTTATGAAATTCCAACTTTTCCATATCCAATCTGTTATATTCATCGGTGACAAGTTTCCTTCTTAGTCCCACTTCTGGAGAAATCTTCATGAAAAAGGTTATATCCGGCATAATCCCTTGGATAGCCTTATCATTGAGTTCCTTTACAAATGTTATACCAAGCCCTCTACCTATTCCTTGATATACTAGGCTGGAATCCACAAATCTATCACAAATAACTGCCTTACATGCTTTAATTGCCGGCTTTATAACCTCAGCAACATGTTGAGCCCTTGAAGCAGCATAGAGCATAGTCTCTGTTATGCTATTCATCTCAGTATTCCTCTTATCTAAAATTATATTACGAATTTGCTCACTTATATTGGTTCCTCCAGGCTCACGGGTCATCAATACCTCATATCCCTTTTTTTCTAAATATCCCTGAAGCAATTTTAATTGAGTTGTCTTTCCCGACCCATCTGGGCCCTCAAAGGTTATAAAAATTCCCTTCAACTTTATCCCTCTTTCTATTCTAAGACCTTTATACTATCCAACTTTTCATCACTAGTGCCTATCATATTAATTCCCATATGTTTTAATATTTTGACGTACTCTATAATTTCTTCAGTAATTACTTCTCCTGGACATACTAGGGGTATCCCTGGCGGATAAGGTATTATATACTCTCCGCTAACTTTACCGTTGCTCTCTAAAAAGGGTATATACTTTTTGCTACTATATGCGGCTTCCCTGGGTAAGAACTTCATCTCAGGAATCATGAAACTATATTCCGGAAGTTCAACCTTTCTTCTGGTTACTTTTCTGTCATCATGTATAGCTCTGAGGGCCTTTACCAATCTTTCAAAGTCAGTTTTCACATTAGCAATAGATGACACTGCTAAAATATTATATATATTGGCCATTTCAATCTGAATATTGTATTTTCTTCTTAAAGTTCCTTCTATGGTTATGCCATCTATACCTACATCCTTCATGCCTACTGTCAATTTAGTTATGTCTAAGTCCTTAACCCCAAACCTGCCTATTATATCTTTAGATAATATGGTGGTTCCTTCCAGTTCTTTCAGCTCATTATAAAAGTAATTAATATTATCTATGAGCTTTTCCATTAGAAAGTGACCCTCTTCTATTGCTATGGTTATTGCCATATCAAGTGATGCCATAAGTATATAGGAGGGGCTTGTACTCTGATTTAATGATATCATAAACCTCAATTTATCTAAATCTATATTTTCAGATTTTACATGCAGCATAGAGCTTTGAGTATATGCAGGCATAGTTTTATGAGTGCTCTGTACCACTATATCAGCTCCTGCGTCCAATGATGACAACGGTAGCTTGTCACTCAGTTTAAGATGGGCTCCATGGGCTTCATCTACTAGAAGTATCTTATCATATCTATGAACTATTTCAGCTATTTTTTTAATATCACTACATATACCATAATAATTAGGATATGTAATAACTACTGCCTTGGTATCAGGATGGTCTATAAGAGCTTTTTCAACAGCTTCTGGTGTTACCGCCATGCTTAATAATAGCTCGGTATTTACTTCAGGCCTAATATAGACGGGAACCATCCCCCCTAGTATTATTCCATTGATTACCGATTTGTGGCAGTCTCTAGGGATTATTATTTTATCGCCGGGCTTTGCAGTGGCCATTATCATAGCGTAAATACCTGAGGTCGTACCGTTTACTAAAAAAAAGGTATGCTTTGCTCCATAAAATTCCGCTGCTCTCTCCTGGGCTTCCTTTATTATTCCTTGGGGTGCATGAAGATTATCTGCTTCTGGTATTTCCGTTATATCCAGTTTTCCAATATTTATGTTGTTGATAAAGGTTTTGTAGTATTTTTCAAATATTTTGCCGTTTTTATGGCCTGGAACATGAAAGGACACCATTTTTCGTTTTGATAATTTCATTAAATGGCTTAAAATATTGGTTCTACTCAATAATCCACCCCTTTCTTTAAGTAATTTTATAATTTTCAATATATTGTCTATTGTTTTCCTAATATTTGGGAATAATACATAATAAGATCTGTATTTTATATATAATAATTATATCTTAAAGGAGGTTTCTAATGAAGAGTGATCCTACAATAACAACTTTAAAAGACCTCATTGATTCATACTGTTCGTCTAAGAGCGATATGGAAATAGCTAATCTGCTCCATATAAGTATTGACGATATAAAATCCGTTAGAGATAAGTCTGTAGATAAACTTAACAAAAAAATATAAAAGCCTAATTTCATATTATAAGGGTATTAGCTTAAGAGCCAATACCCTTGTCTTCAGTCTTTTTAATATTCTGCTTTATACCTTCTAAAAATGTTTCATTTGGTTCTATTATTAGCCTATATATTTTATCTTCTCTTTGAAATTCTATTATATACCAATCTGCTTTGTTACTTCCTATTACAAACTTATGAATCTTTTCATTGTCATTTTTTAAGTCTGCCTCTCTGTAAGGCTTGATATATTTTATATCCTTTATATTTATATGAAAAAAAATGTGATTTGTCCTTCCTATAACCCTTTCTACCATTAACTCGTCATCTATTACTCTATAATTATAATAAGCTAAATTTTTATATATTATCATACCACAAATTACTGTACACATCACTAGTGACAATAAAGCGGCTATACTTGCAATAGTAGAACCAAACTTAGCAAAAAATCCTATAACAGTGTTGACTATTATGACCGTCATAACTATCATCAATAATATTTTCCAAAAGCTTATATTTTTATTTTTTATAGTCTGTTTTATAATGGGTGACATCGAAAATTCTCCTTATTTCCAGCACTATAAAATCATATTAACACTATTCTAAAACAATTACAAGGATATAGAAAATTTTAACTGTAAACATGAAAATAATCTACATGCTAGCATGTAGATTATTTTGCAGCTTCTAAATATTTTTTTCGATATTTCTCAGTCCTATTGTAAATCATAGTAACAGGCTTTTTCTCTCTTGGTTTCATTACACTTTTGACAGTATCCTTTAACATGTAATACTGAATGTAAACTATTGGTATGCATAGGGTTATTAAAAATATTATCTTTATTGCTGTTTTAAAAATGCTCATATAATCAGTCCTTTTACCCCATTATTTTTTTAGTTCCTTTCTTACTTCTTACTATATTTATTCTATATTTTATCAAAATTCCCTTCATCGAAACATTAGTACTTTTGTACTATTTTTTCTAATTTTGTCCTATCCTGTAATGGTAATTATTGTAATATACATTATGTAGTTATGTCTTTATTTTTGCACTACAATATATATTCGACATTTTTCCACTAAAAAACTCCTGAAGAAAAATTCTTCAGGAGTTTTAATTAAACCGGCAGCGACCTACTCTCCCAGGCGACCGCTCGCCAAGTACCATCGGCGCTGAAGGGCTTAACTTCTGTGTT
>JAALLO010000006.1_pt1 | contig 77816 bp, 78 predicted proteins | sample 7245941 | NCBI WGS metagenome assembly JAALLO01 (sample SAMN13049198, study PRJNA578106) | oil field metagenome | isolation source: filtered produced water from oil reservoir A2 | place: USA:offshore Texas | collected 2016 | reverse complement strand
TGATGCAATTTATTGAAAAATCAACGTTTTAGTTGAATTTATTTACATATTTTGATCAAACTTTTTTAAAAATGTTCAATCTTTTTTTAAAAGAATCAAACTTTATTTAAAAACCACAAATAACGCCCCTCTGATAGAAGAAGAATAAAGAACGGTATTCAACTGTAAATTACAGTTTTGAAACTTAATAATTTCTATAAGCATGGAATATAAAAGGTTTTAAGAAACGGTAAAAAACAGTTTGGTAATCATCAGAAGGATTTTCATAGGAAAAGCAGAGCCTATAAAAAATTTTTAATTTTTAATTAATTTTTAAAAAGAAATTTATGTTTTCGAGCTATTCAAACAAATTTTACCTCAATGAATGTGTTAAGATAGAACTAAAATTACAGGTATCATAATTAGCATAAATGGGCATAATATTATACTAAGGTGATTAAAAGAGAACAATAATGCTAAGAGCGTAAAAGATTATAAAGGTGGTTTAATTGTCATGGATGCTAATAGCGATAAGCCGAAAGTTATACTCATTACAAAAGAAAACAAAAAAATAAAGGATACTGAACAACCCTTTACAGGATGTAGTAAGAGGAAATCAGCTAGTTATGTAAGGGAGTTCGTTATATCTGAAAAAGAGGCATGGTCGTTACTTAATACCTTGGCTATCGTTATTGATAGGCATACTAATATAATACGACTAATAGAGAATGGCGTTGTAAGTGAGAGCAGACCCAAAGAGCAGGAAGGCAAAACAAGTGCCAATCTGAAAACAGAGAAGAAGTATTTGGCAGACTTTAACTTACTGTATAATGAGCTTAATAAGAAATACCTAGATGCCTATAATAAGAAGAAGTATTATATCTTCAAAGATGAAATAAAGGATAATGAACATATATACAGAGAGGAAGGTATAGAGGTCACTCTTAGGGCTGACTATATATGAAAGAAAAGAAGTGCATAGTATCTCCAATGATTACTAGAGGTATGATGTGTATGTATATAGATAAAAATATAGGGAACGAACAATTGTAGGTTCAGTTAGTGCTTAGATACTAACTGTTTTTTATTGTCTTTTTTCAATTTTGATATACCATTTACATTGTTGGGTAAAAAACAGTAGGTGATAGTAAAAGCCCCTCTGTCTATAAAAGCATCTATATCCTAATACCTTCTCCCCATTTACCCTTTCTTCATAAGTCCGTAGTATCTGCCCTACATTGATGCCTTTACCTTTATACTTAAACCTTAGTGGTCTTACTTTAACCATAGTATTACTGTAACTCCTATAATATTCATTACCCTTCTTATTTTTATCTCCTTCTGGGGGTATAAAGGATGCTATTACATCAACAGGCTCATACATATTTTACTCCTTTCTATTGTTTGTAGGTTTACATTAATATTCTCATAGTAAAATTATATATTCCCTATGGTATTTGTGCAAAAAAAAAGAGTTAAAAACGGATAAAAAATAGAACGGTATTTTACGGTGTTTTGTTATAATGGTTTATCATAATCTAGTATTTTAGGGGTGTTTAAAAACTGTTTTTTACGGTTTAATGTATTTATAGGCAACCCTAGAGCTTATAAGAGTTATTTGAGATAGAGGGGTTTTATGAGTAAATAAAAAATAGCACCGTTTTTTACGGTGTTTTATTTTAAATATTTCTATACATGTTCAATATTCAATTGTTTAGACAACGGTAAATTACGGTAATATCATTATTTTGGAGTATAGCATACAACTTCCATAAGTATTATTATGTTTACTTTATGATATTCATAGGAAATGTAACGATTTTATACGGTATTTTATTTCTGCAACTCTTGCATTGGAGATATACCAACTATTTTAAAAACCGTAAACTACCGTTCTATCATCAGAAGGGTTTAATGGGAGGCTAGTGTTATGGCAATTTACAAATATTGATAATTTGCGACACGCTATTTTGGATTTTCTTTTGTATAAAAACATGGTATAGCCCTAGAGCGAACTAATTTTGCACTATTTTTTTAATATATTAAAATTTTTTGGATATTGTTCGACAAATAATGACAACTAGAACTAAGAAATAAGTATACATAATCTGTATTAATAGTCATCTTTTAAATGTATTGATTTTACTTATAAACTATTAGAGAATTGCATATTTGAGAGAGTCTGCAAGTCCTATATCAATAGTACCTGTGTCTTAAAAGAATCTGTGAATAGCGACCTAAAAACACTATAATACGGCAAAAATCGACAGAAATCAACGCTTTGACAAGCCTATCCTATGTTAGTACAATAGGCTTATCACACTAGAAGAAAACGATAGTACATCACATTAGTCTATGTTATGTGGGGGGAAACTGTATAGTGAATACTCGACTTTTGAAGGGTTTTGACAATTCGGGGAAAATTTTGGTATAATATCTATGATCCTAAATGTTAAGTTCAATATACACTATTGATTTAGCTTGCATATCTTAATAGTATTTTGTCAAACTATACAGAGTTTTTATACCTCCCAAACAATCTACAAGGGGGTATATCAATGGCTAAAGATTTGAAAATGTATAAGTATTGTATTTGTGATGGTGTGTTGGTGGTATTTACAGAACGGGAAGGAATAGCTTATTTTGGTGAGTTTCAAGAAGTAGACGAGGCAGAAGATACTCTCAATGAACTTTGCGAGGTTGGAGTCCTTTGTTCAGAGGCTTGTTTGGTAGAGGAAAGATCAACTACTATCACAGATTTAATGAGAAAGTTTAAATTCTTTAGAAGGTTTTAAAGCTTGGTATATACATAGTGTATATTGACAAGATTTAGAGGATGGCAGGAAGTATTTTTTAAATACTACTTGCCATTTTTCTATTTTAGCCTTTTTTTATAAAAACTTAGGGGAAAAGTACACACTTCGAGAGTTAAAAAATTCTTCGGAAAAGCTACAGAATTATGGAACAAAAATGTAACACTTAAACCTATATGTCTAGCACCATTATAAAGTGACAATTAAACTTGTAAAATAGCTATAAATACAGATTTATATATTAAAAACTTATACAAATAAAATGCTACCACCTTGTAATTATGAAAAAAAGGCAAAAATTAAGGAGAAAATCACCTAGATGTTTTACCAAAATAAAGTTGGAAAGAGTAAAATAAAGTCGGGAAGAGTTAAGTAAAGTTGGGAAGAAAATTTATAACAATCAAATATTATAATAAATAAGCATTGTACCTAATTGAATAATAAATTTTTAATACAAATATTTAGCAAGTCATCTAGGGAATTTAGACATTACTTTATAATCCTAGATGGCTTTTTTATATTGAGAATAGATAAATAACAATGCTAAAAATATTATTGTAGGAAAGATTATATGAAATTAGCTAAGCATTTTAAAGAGTTCCAAATTTTGTGTTCTTCTCCTTTGTTAGTTTAAGCTGATTTATTCTTTTTTATGCAATCGTCTATGTAATGATTTAAAGCTACTAAGTAATTAGGTAATCCATTCTGATTAGGGATAATGTATTTTTTATCTAAAGCCTCAATAGGAATAGATTTTCTACCACCTTTTTTAGCGTTCACCCAATAATGATTGATGATTTCTATTGGGATTAAATAAAACCTGTTATGTGATTTGAAGTGACAAAGAATAAAAGCGTAACCCTGTTGCTTTTTGTATTTATTCATATAATTAACTTGATGCTGATGAATATTCTTTAGTGGTAAGGAGTCCTTATCTGTTTCCTTTGCATCAAAACATATTCCATACCCTTGCACCATCCCATTATAGTCTACTGTAGATTTTTTCTCGAAAAAAGCCTCAACTATTTTCCCTAAATGAATTTTTAATACTTTAATGGGTGTTGGAATTTTTGTTACTATTGCTAGACCTTGCTTATCATATTGGTCGTTCATTTCATCAATAAGTAATTCTGTGGTATCCCCTCTATGACCTAAGCTATTCCATCTAGTAATAATAAATCACTCCTTTGGTTTTATTAGGGCATCTTTTAAATCTTACATGATAGACCTTATGTACTTTCCCATCATCTATGCAGTAATTTAAAAAAGATTAAACCCCACAATAAAATTATAACACAAAAGATATATTGTGCAAATCTTATTGTATGATGTTTTGATTGATGATATAATTAATAAATGAGACCTTGAAGGAGGTTTAGCGTTGAGTACATATAATAGTTTTAACTACCATGAGTATAATCTAAAAAAAATGACTAGCTTTTTAGAAGGTTATCCAAGAGGTAAACAGTTAAAAGTGATAGGGACAATTAAAGCGATAATATATAAAAACTCACAGAACGGTTATTCAGTATACACATTAAGCGTTAATAAGTATTGTGAAGTATTGGAATTTAACCAAGAAACAAAGAAATACAGTTTCGGAGAAGAAGTAGAGGTTGCAGATAATATAAGAGTAGTTGGATATTCAGATATGAACGAAGGACAGACTTTTTCTCTAATAGGCAATATAGACTTATATAATGGATTAAAACAACTATCATTCAAAGTAGCAGAGTATTTAGAGCCTTCAAGTGAAGATGCAATAATAGCTTTTCTAGGCTCGGGTTTAGTGAAAGGTATAGGCGAAAAAACTGCTATTAAAATCGTCAAAGGGTACAAAGATAGAAAAAAAGGGGATATAAGGGGTTTTGGTGATAAGACATTAGAAATCATAAAAAATAACCCAATGGCTTTAACAATAATCTCTGGGATATCTAAGAAAAAAGCTAAACAAATACATGAAACCTATATGAAAAATATAGAATATCAAAATGTAATGTTCTTTTTCCAGAAATATAATATAACCCCAAGCAAAATTATGAAAATCTACAAGACCTATAAAGAAAAATCAATAGAAGTCGTAAAAGAAAACCCATTTATATTAACTTCTATAAAAGGGTTTGGATTTAAAGTTGTAGACGAGATATCAAGAAAACTTGGGTTAGATCCTCACTCTATGCACCGTATTAGAGCAGGAATAATATACACCCTAAAGGAAAGCGAAACAGAAGGACATTGTTTTTTAACTGATAAAGAATTAATTGATAAGGCAACAAGTAATCTAGATATAATCATCCCTATAGACAAAGCTAAACAATTATTAGCAGATGCCAAAGAAAATGGGGAAGAAACGATAACTATAACATTAGATTTATTGACATATCAAATAGACACTATATGGTTAGAAGAAGAAATTAGGAAAGTCGAAACTGCTAAGAAATATAAAAAAGATTTAAAAGTCATTATTGATCCTGTAACAAAAGAGGAAATAGAAAATGTATTAAACTCTATGGAAGATGGGGAAGAAATCAAAAAAGTCGAACACAAAAACCAAATTTGCATATATACTAAGGAACTTTATGAGATAGAATATGAAACTGCTATGTTCATTAGGCAGATTGCAGAGTCTAAAACCAAAGAACTCACAACAAAAGAAAAGCAAAAAATTGAAGATTTGATTGTAGAGTTTGAAAAAATGAAGGGTTTTAGTTTGGAAAAACAGCAGAAAGAGGCTATAAGAGATAGCTTTAAATCTAATTTGATATTACTCATTGGCTCGGCAGGAACAGGAAAAACAACTGTTAGTGAAGGCATAATATATGTGCAAAAAAGGATGTGCGACAAGCTCAACCTTATGTGTACTGCCCCTACAGGTAGAGCATCAAAGCGAATTTCAGAAGTAACTATGTTTGACTCTAAAACAATTCATAGATTACTAGAATATAAAACACCACAAGGATTTAACAGGAATGAATTTCAAAAACTAGAATATGATATGATTTTGTGTGATGAATTTTCTATGAGTGATATAAGGTTATCCAGAGCCTTATTTTCAGCTATAGATACAGAAAAGCCCACTAAACTATTACTAATGGGGGATGCTAAACAATTACCAAGCGTAGGGGCAGGGAATGTCCTTAAAGATATGGCTGAAAGTGGTAAAGTTCTTTTAGTTGAGTTGGATGTAGTAAAAAGACAAGCAGAAGGAAGTAGTATATTGGATAATGCCTATAGAGTAATAAGAGGGGAAAGTTTACAAGAAAATAAAGGAAAGCATGACTTTCTAATCGTTTATGAGGAAGAAAAAGAGAGAGTTGCTGATAAAATACTTCTATCAATAAAAAGGCTTTTAGACAAATCAAGGTACAACTATACCATAGACGACATACAGGTAATTTGTCCTCAAAGAACATCCGAAATAGGTACGGATGAATTGAATAGAAGAATACAAGAACTCGTCAATCCTCCAAAACAATCTTTGAAGGAGGTAAAGAAGAACGATAATTGCACCTTTAGGGTAGGTGATAAGGTAATGCACATGGCTAATGATTATGAAAAAGTGCATTATAAAATTGGAAACAACAATTTAATCCCTCTAGGGGAAGATCATGTTGGCATTTTTAATGGCGATATGGGAAGGGTTATTGATGTAATAGAACTTCCTGTCAAAGAAACAGAAGATATGGAGGAAAATCTTGTTGTAAAATATGATAATTTTGTTGTAATCTATAATAGAGAGGAACTACAAGATATAGAATTAAGTTATGCTATGTCGATACATAAATCGCAAGGGGCACAATTTAAAGTATGCTTAATTCCGTTCCACTTCCGTAACTATAAAATGCTTAATAGAAATTTAGGATATACTGCATTAACAAGAGCAGAAGAAATCGCTTGTGTATTCGGGCAAAAAAGAGCTATGGACAGAATGTGTAAAAATATCGAAGTGACGCAACGAAATACGAGGCTAAAATACCTTATATAAGCAAAGAGTATTAGTGCTTTTAAACAAAATAGAAATAGATTTACGAGATATCCTTCTTAAAATGGTGTTTTGTAAATCTTTTCTTGTTATAAATAAAACACCGTTAAAAACCGTTCTATACAGTTTTTTTGAAGTGTAATTTATTAAAATCTAGCAATACCAATATTTTTAAACAACCGTTTACTACTGTAGACAAAGTTTATTTCAAAGATAAAGGAGGGTAGTGGAATGATAAGCGATACCCCAGAATTATTAAAACTGCTTTATAATGATGATGATGAAATTTATATAAGAAAATATGATGATAAGACAGGAAAGAATAGCCAAAACTTTAATTTCAAACTAAAAGATTATCCTCTATGGCATCCAATATTAAAGCAATACAATGAAAATGGAGAAGGAATTTTCTTTGTAGTCAATAAGGGTGGGCAGAAAGACGAGCAAATTAAGGAAGTTAAAGCCCATTTTATAGACATAGACCTAAGGACAGATAATAAACCCGAGGCTCTTGCAGAAGTAAAATCATTCAAACTACCACCAACTGCAATAGTAGAAACCCTAAGAGGTTATCATGTTTATTGGAAAATTACAGAGAGCATACTAGGAGTATTCTCAACTATACAAAAAGAATTAAGTAAGCAAATTAAATACTCCGATCCTTCGATATCTAATTTATCAAGGATTTTAAGAGTACCTAATTTTTATCACCATAAAACAGACACTCCCTTTCTTATAAAGGAAATTGAAATTAACAAAGATAATGTATACAAGCAAAGGGAATTTGTTGAGGCTCTTGGTCTTGACTACACAAAAGAAGTCAAAAAAAATAATGCTTTGCAAGAATTGGCTATAACCATAAGCGATAATAACCCAAATAACGAAGTAATAGTCATAGAAGGCTATGAGGAATTATTAGATTTTCTTAAAAGACAAAACCTAATGAAATTTTTAAACCTTGATACAAAAGAAAAAGAGAGTTTCAAATGCCTATTCCATCAGGATAAAAGTCCATCAGCTTATATTTATATTAATAGAAAAGGCTATTACAAATATAGATGCTTTTCTGGAAATTGTGAAGTAAACGAAATGAATATAGACATAATAGACATAGTGCAAAGACTTTTTAATAAATCATTCAATGAAACTATTAAATACCTATGCGACTATTATAATATTCAGTTTTCTATTAGCGAGTTTCAGAGAGAGCAACAAGATAAATATGATCTAAACGCTAGATTTATAAACAGAGAAGGACTTATAAAATTAAAAAATAACATGCCTAGCATATACACTTATATTAAGCCTTACAAGATAATACTTAACGAGATAATTGGGTTTGCTAGAGAAAAAATGCAGAGTAGTCAATATCAGTACAAAAGAGAAAGTTTATTTTTTGTATCAAACAGATATATAACAGATATGGTTAATATGGAGTTAGAAGATATATCGGACACAAGATTAACTGCATTTGAAGTAAATAGATATATAAACTTGTTGGCTACATTAGGCTTTTTAAATAAAGTGCATCCTGCCAATCTTCCTCGTTCACTCTATCTTAAAGCAAAACAGATAGCAGAGAGAAGGGAATATTCAAGGAAAATAATGTTTTATACTATGCCAAATTTTTATGATATTCAATTTAAGGCTCTAGAAAGAGCTAATCTGATGTTGAATAGTGGAATAACTGTAGACGACATTTCTCAAAGGACTATATCTAGTTTATTTGGTGATGCTATTGCCACAGAGATATACCACATTAACAAACACTATTCAGAGATTGAAGATAAAGCCATACCTAAGTTTATTGGTTTCATAAATCAAGAAATAGCTGACAAAGGGTATACTACAAAAGAAGAAATAATAAAAATTCCAATAATCCTAAAAATAAACAGTAAGACTAAAAGGTTATCCAAAAAAGAAAAGACAGATATTCTAAATAAGTGCTTTGATGATCTATTAGAAAAATTAAACTTAGACTATGTAAAATCGAATAAAGAACAAATAGAGAGTTTTAACCTTAAATCTCAAATACATATTTTAATTAAAGAATAAAAACAGAGTGTAACTGTTAATTGGTTACACTTTTTTCTATTTAAAATCCATATAAGCTAGATAAAAACTAGAGTTGAAATACCAATCAAGTTGTACCACAATAAACCTTAAAAAATACTAAAGGATATTGTGTTTTAAGTTGATTATCGACCAAAGGCATTGATATCACTAAGGTACAAGTTGTTATTTTATTAAAAAGTGTAACCGTAATACCTATTTAAATAACTCTTTGATCCTTTGAAAAACACAAAACTCTAAAGTTGAAAAACTTCTCAATAAGTGATAAAATAACAATATATGTATTGTGGTTATAATATAATATAATTTGCATGAAAGGGGAGGGTAGCAATAAACGGTGATATTTTATTTAACATAGCTGAATTGAAACAAGGAGAAGTAGCAAAGATTTTTTCCAAAAGAGAAGATTTGTATTTGAATGAGAAGGTTGAAGTGTATGAGCTTATAAAAGAGAGTGACGGTTTATACATTAGAAAACAAAAAAATATTGATTTTGATAAGACAATTAAATTCAAAGAAAAAGTAAAGACCTTTTTTATAAATTCATATTTCAAATCCAAGTTAGAAGAAATGGCTTTAACACAATCAGAAAAGGAGGTTTTACAAAGTAATAGCAACGAACATGACTTAATTAGAAAAGGTTATGATATTAATGGAATTTTTGCAAACGGTATAGAGTTTATTTATCCTAACATAATTGATGTAACCATTGAGTAGTAAAAAAGGAGTTGTTAATATGGTCGAAAATTCCACAGTTAAAAACCTTGAACTTGAAATTGAAAAAATGCGTAAGAACTTAGAAAAATTATTATTAGAAGAAGGTTTCGCAAATAGAGTAATAAAGTTAAGCCAAGAGCTAGACAAAAAAATCGTAATAATGCAAAGGAAACGATTTGAACAATTTAATATGAGAGCAGGGAGTTGATATTTTCAATGAACTATATTAGAAAAAAATTAAAAGACCTAATACAAATTATTGTAGATGCAACACATGGAAAGCTAGTGGATATTGTTTCTATAATTGGGTATTCAGTAGTTTTGGTCTTTGTAGGAATGGTATGTAAAATTATTTTCACAACTGCAACTTCGCCCAAACCTATAATACCTAAAACACTATCACCAACACTCTATGCTATATTAATATCTAGCCCAATGCTGATCTACTATATGTCTTTAGCAGGAGATTATCTAAAGAAACCATCAAGACGAATACAGTTGTTTGTATTCTCGTTTATATGCACATCAATATTTGCAGTAGGGTATGTTATGCAAACTGCAAATTTAGGTTTTGTAGGATGGCTCAATAGCATAAGAAATATCGAGGTTATTCCTTCTAGTCTTTTAGTAGGAAACATTAGATTGATTACCTTTATATTCCCTCTAGGAATGATTATTCCGATAGCATCATTGATCGTGCAAATGATAGCTGATAGAAATATGCGTAAAGATATCCGAGAGCATGAAATAGATTTACTATTGCCAACTGTAAATAAAATGGATGATACTACTGTAGATATAAAAATATGTGAAGATATAGAAACAGGCGAAGATTGTATTGTTCCAGAGAAAAAGACATTTGAACATACCTTTCTTCAAGGAGGTACAGGTAGTGGTAAAACTGCCACCTATATAAAGCCAGTTTTAGAACAATTATTTAATAAGAAAGCGTATCTAAGAGAAAAATTAAAAGAAATAGCTTACGAATGTCTTAAAGAGGGGATAGCAGTTATTAACCAACCTGTTACTAATCATTGGTTTAACAAAAATTTCACCATGGAATTAATAAGCCCTAGACAGGGAAAAGAAAAGGAGTTCTTACAAAAATTTGATAGATTTATTGTAGGGGTAAGAGATAAAAACGAATTAGTATATAGCGACAGTAATAGTGGAGGCGTTGTAGAACTAAAGCATCTTGAAGGAGATAGCAAATATGTAATCAACATAAAAGTTTTTAAAAAAGGTCTTGAAGTAGCTGAAAGCACCTGTGAACTGACTAGGGATATAACAACTAAAATTCTTTCGCTTGGGAAGAACTTTAAAGATATTACAATTCAGACATATAGCCCTAATGGAAATAATGAAGATGCACAAATCAACAACATACTAAATCAAGGAACTATAATCGAAGAAAATCAAGAAAGAATACAAATAAATTTACCACCTTTAGAGGATAATTTAGAGTACGACATAAAGGTTAATGAAAAAGGCTCTGGGAAAATTATCTATAAAGGGCTCGGTTTGTGTGTAGTTGCCCCAGATGGAGGACTACCAAGCGATACTATAAAAATTGCTAATCAATTTGGAGTTAAAGTACATAAAATAGACCCAACAATGGCAGAAATAAGAAAAGGTGGAATTGCTAAGTTTAACCCATTAAAAGGTGGTAGAGCAGATAAAGTCGGGGATATTATTTCTTCAATTCTTGTAAGTATGGATAACGCCCAAGGAGATAATAAATCAAACCCATACTTTACAAACGCATCTGTAAGAGCAGTTCGTAACTTAGTAATTCTTTTAAAAGAAATGTACCCTGTTATGAACAATGGGGCAGACCCAACATTAAGAGATGTACTTGATTGCCTAAACAACTTCAATAGCGTAGTACCTATGGTAGAGGCTATGAAAAGGGATGTTGCTAAAAGACAAAAATGGGGTAGTGTTATCAGTTACTTTGAAACAAATTTCTACCCACCACCAACGGATGATAGAGGGCGAGTAATTACAGGTGGAACGATAGGATCGCAGAGAAAGAAAACAGAGGACTCAATTTCGGGTATCATCAACCAATTAGATAACTTTGTTACAAGAGAAGAAGTGGCATACATTCTTTGCGACAGAGAAAACAGCATAGATTTACATGATATAATAGAAAATGGCGAATGTTTGGCAGTATCTACAAGACAAAATGAACTTGGAGAAAGGCTAGGCAAGGCTTTCGCTTTATTCTTTATCTTATCAATGCAGAATGTTGTATTATCCCGATATAGCGAGGATGAAAACCCAGAAATACCATTCCACATGATAATTGACGAGTTCCCATTCTATATTAATGACAATACTAAAGTGTTCTTTACTTTTGCGAGAAAATATCGTTGTGCAGTTACAATCGCCATTCAGAATATGGCACAATTAAGAGAAATATCGGATGTATTTAGGGAAACAATCTTTACTAACACAGATACAAAGATGCTATTACCTAAATCTAATGTTGAAGATAGGAAATATTGGAGTGAGTTCTTTGGAACATACCAATCCTTTGAAATGCAAACAGGGGTTAATTCAAGTTCAATATTCTCGGATAATCCAAAGTATTCAGAGCAAAGGAGAGGTACTTTGCAGGATGTAAGTAATGTATCCGAGCAAGAAATTAACGAATTAAACTTTAAAGAGGCTCTCTATTGCTATACCGATAGAAAAGGGCGTACTAGAGTGGGTAAAGGATTAACTGATTTTATGAAGATCGGGAAAATCCCTAAAATGCAGAAATTTGATTTTGAACAGTTTAGTCCAAAAGAAGATTTCATGGCATCAGCCAAAACAAAAGAAAAACAAAAAACAACAGAAACTAATCTACAAGAAGAACTAAACGAGGAAGAAGTTCTGAACATTGACCTACCTAGTGACATAGAAAAAAATAGTCCTTACAATACAGAGGTAGTAGAACAAGATCAAAATGATACAGAGGAAAATACTAATTATGATTATGAGGGCATTGAAAAAGAAACTGAAACTTACGAAAAAGAAAGAATTAAAACAACCAATAATAAACAAGAAGATGTATCTTTTGAAATTTCATCAGAGGTAGTTGATCTATCACAAATAAAAACTGATATTTTAGAAGGTATGGAATTAGAGGATGAAGAAGATATTACTGACGAAAACATCATAAAAGAAAATCATGTTGAAGAAAAAACTTTTAAAGAAGAAACCCAAGAGGAACAAAAGAAGGAACAAACAAAATCTCAACCTGTAGAAATTTCTAAAAACGATATGATGAACTTAGATATATCTCAAATTGATTTTAGTTTAGAAGGTGAATAAATTTGAAAAGAAATATAGAGATACAGATAGGAGAAAGCCTCTTTATCCCAACAGAAGAAAAAGCGTATATCGTATATGAAGTTAATGCTGAAACAGTTAAGCTAATTAATTACGAAGAAAAAGCAAAATTAAAAATGACTAAAAATGCTTACTTAGAAATAAAAGAAATAGCAGAAATAGAGGACATTGATTTTGCTGAATTTGTTAAGAATAACCCAGAGATTTTCTTTATAGACACCGATTATTTAGATATTGATTTCTAAGAGGTATAAATATTGGCAGTTGTTAGCACAATATATGTAATCAATGCTTTTGTTGACATAAGTTTCAAATTACGAATTGAAGTATGTAATGTAAGAAATTGACTAAACATATATATTGTGCTAATATTATATATATAATAGTATTTTAAATTGGATTAGTTGTTTATTGAAATATAAAGTAAAGGATGGAAAGTATATGGAAAAATGTAAAGAGTGTGGAGGAAGGGTAATAGAGGATTTAGTAGATTATAAAACAACGATATTAGGAGAAGAAGTAGTAATTGCTAAAGTAGATGGGTATAGGTGTCTTGAATGTGGATATACAGAGATAGATAAAAACATATTAGAAGGGCTAAAAATTAAAATACTAGACAAAAAGCTAGAGCTACAGAAAGAAAAAATCAAAAAATTCAAACCCTTGCTAATAAACAATGTTAGAAGGATAAGAGAGAGTAAAAGGATACCTCAAAAGAAAATTGGAGAGGCTCTAGGGTATTCAGAACAAAGATTTGGGGCTATCGAAAGAAATGATAACACCCCTATAGTTTCAACTGCTATATTAATAGCATCTACTCTCGAAGTACCAATGGAAGAATTATATGGAGTAAGATATGTTACTAAGACTTTTTACGACAAAATAGAAAATCTAACAGCTATAGAGGTCAAAAATGAAAATGGAGAAGTGATAGAAATTAAATTCGAGGTAATTCCAGAGCTTGTTGAAATAAATAAAGAGTTCCATGCCTTAGAAGAAGAACTTGATAAAAAGATGGAAAAACTTAGACAGTTAAAGAGGACAGACCCTCATTACAGAGATATTAAAGATACAGAGAAAGAAATAAGAGAGTTGAAGAAGAATAAAAAGAAAGATAAAAATGATGGAAAAATCGGATTAACAGAAAAAGAAAAGAAGGCATTAATAAAGAAAAAGCAAGATAGGATTGCTAGATTTAAAAAAAGCCCTTCTGTAGTAGATATCATAGAAAGAGAGGCAGAAATAAAAAGGCTCAAAAAAGAAAAGAACAATGTATTGAAGAAGAAAAGAGAAATCGAAAACAAAGGAAATTGTATCTTAAAGCAATCACAATGTATTGATGGGCATATCTTTAATCTGTTAAAAGAAAAGTACGCAGAAGAATACAATACTATGTATGAACAATAAAAAAAGAGGGTGGTTACTCAAAGGTAACTACCCTCTAATTATTTTATACCCTGTGCTTACACTACATAGTACAGGAACATGTTTTATATACTTATTATAAGCCTTGGTTAGATTTCTATTAACAATATCTAAAGCTATATTGTAAGCCCCTTCGTCTGCCTCTAGTATGAAAGTATTATAAGCTAAACCAACGAGTTTTATTTGATACTTGTTACGCTTATTATAATTTTCAATATTTTCATTTACTAAAAGCAGAGCAGTTTTAAAAATATCTGCCTCCGTAAGCCTAATGAATTTATATAAAGGCATATTGTCGATAGGGGCATATCGTTTGTCCTTACTGACCTTTTTATTAAAGTTATATATATAGTCTAATATTTCCTTGCAATTCTGTACGAATAGATTTGCAGTTTCCTCAACTTCTTCCTCTTTCATGTAAAAATCTAATTCCTCAAAGAAGTAATACATCATATCCTCTGGATCAAAATAACCTTGCATAAATCCTTTGAGATATGAACTAGCATAAAACTCATAAAGAGGTTTATCATTATTATATCTTTCTCCATAAACCTTTTCTGCTAAGGAAGGTATTAAATTTTTTTCATTTGCCCATCTAGTTAAGTAATCAATTCTCCCGAAATTAGCAAAAACTCTAAAGAATAAGTTTTGATAAGAGCCTGTAATATAGTATTTAGACTCATTCGTTTTTAAAAATGGAATATGAAACTTATCTAGGTCAAAGGTTCCTTCAATTTGACCGTAGTTATTATAAGGATTATACGTTAGAAACAATCTATCTTCTGTGAATTTAAGGGTACTCGCATTATGAATATTATAAAGTCTATTCACTACTGCTAATCCAAACAAACTGCTATCTTCTATCTCTTGAAGATAACTTTCATTTAAAACAAGTATCTTTCCTTTATTTTTCAACCCTTTTAGAATAGATTTTTTATCAGAGTATTCTTCCCCATAAACCTCTTTAAACATTTCTTCATTCTTCTTATATCTCGTCTTTATATCATCAAGAAAAGCCAAATATTCAGATTTAGAGAAAGGCAACCCGTTTTCTTCACATCTTGCTATGATCTCCAACAATTTAAACTCCTTATTAACCAAAGGGAATAGTCCATTTTTTTCAATTATAATATTGAACTTATCCTTTATATCATGGAGGTTATAAAGCAGAGTATTTATATCATTATTTGCTTTTGGTTTAAAAGCTACTACAAATTTTTTAAGATCAAACTCTCTTAAATTACAAAACATTGTAGCGATATGGGAAATATCATAAATACTATTGAATATTTCTAAGTTTTTTTTGTATAGACTCTTAGAGTCCAAACAAATTTTTCTAGGTAAATGAACTTTGAAAATCAAAGAATATACTTTACTAGGGATATTATTCAAGTCAATTACAAAAGCCCTCTTATCTTCTGTAACTATCCTTAAATGTGCATCTGTCATATCAATAGTTATGTAGTAGCCAGATAAAAATTGATGCTGATATCTAGCAAAATCTTCTTCATTAGCAACTTCGATTTCTTTAATATCAGTTTCTATATAATCCAAAGCCCCTAATAATTTGGTAAAACTCTCTAATACTTTATCTTCTTCGAGTGTATCTATGTCAAAACTTTCTGGATTAGAATTATTTAAGTGAATATTTTCTAGTGATTGGAAGTTGTTTATTAAGTCAGTTGATTTTGCTTGTGCTATATCATTTTGCAAATATATCACCCCTTATTATAAATTATACCATATACTATGTAAAAATAAATCGTATAAGATTAAAAACACAATACATACATGTTATATAAATGTATTTTTTTACCCTTTACTTAGGGAGTAAAGGGTTATTAATCAAATCATCAATATAATAATGTTCCACCTTGTTCTGATTAAGAATTACTTTTAACTTTTCTTCTGGAATACTTTGAGCCATGTAATATGCAAAACTTGCTTTTACATGCCTTGGGGTATAATTCCCTTGAATATCACTACTAATCAAAGCCTCTTTAAAGGCATACTGATACGATCTAGCAGTATAAGGGTTTCCTGTATTCGATAAGAATAAGAAATTAGTGTATTCTTTCATTAAATAATGTTTTCTATATTCCATATACGATTTAAGACTTTTATATAAATCACTTGGTATTACAAATTCATATTCTTTTCTGCCTCGGTTAACAATTATCTTTTTGTTCTGCAAATCAACCTGTTCAGTTCTTAAATCCATAATTTCTTTAAGTTGTAGTCCTGTATAGGCTAATAGTTTAGTAATAACAACATCCCTAATACCACTTTTTCGGTTTTCTAAAGCTGATAAAACAATCCTCAAAATATCTTTAGGTATGTAAACAGGTAGCTTTTCAGTATCTACTTTAAAATAAGGAACTTTTAAAGCAGGGTTATATTCAATAAGATGGCGTACATTAGTAAGGTAATCTAAGAGTTTACGGATAGCTCTTAACTTTCTATTGATAGTTTTCTTTAGCAATAAAAGTTCGTTTAAATTAAATTTGCAGTAAAAATCAATATGGTGAGATTTAAGCTCTTTAACATCTTCAAGCTTTGGGTATGCTAACATTAAGAATTTATCGAATGTATGTAATTCCAAGACAATATCAGTTATAGTCGCACTACTAAGTGGTTTGTTTTCTATAAGATACTTTTTGTAGGCGTAAATATGCTTTTCAAGTATAAAAGAACCTTTGTCTGTACTTTTAAATTTTTCTAATAGCTCGTTATTACTCATATAACTCATAAAATCACCTTTCTTAGCCTCTACAAACTAAAATTTACATGACTACCATTTATAAACCCAACCTTGTATCTTTTTTTCATAAGCTCTTGACCCAATATATTAAGGTGACAATATTCCTTTAAGTTGCAATCATCAAGCAAAACAATCTTCTTACCATCTTTAATTAAACTTTCTATTTCCCCTAATGCTCTTTGATAATCTTTCCTTGAATTGATTTCTTTCCTATAAGCAGTAGCAAACTCCTCATATCTTGCAAAAAATTGCTTTTTATCCAACAGCGATTTCTTCATTAAAAATAATTCAAAAGAAGGGGATAGTTCATCCATCAATTTAACTCCCTCTGGAACATTGTCTGTGTAGATAGTACAAAGAAAATAATAATCAGCATCAATGTAGAAATAATTGTCCTTATTGGCTATATATATTTTACCATTTCTTCTTTTTAAGGATTTGAAATCTATTACCTTATTCAATACAAGACCCCCAATTTTTTAAAAAATTCTATACTATTATTATATCATAATTTCGCAAAAGTAAAAAAGATATATGTAAGAAATATAAAAATACTAATATCATTGACACAACATATGTTTTGTGTTAAAATCTTCATATGGTGAGTTGTAAACAGGAAAAACAAGCAATATTTTGACGAAAAATGGGGGATTATGCTTGTCAAAATGTTGAAAAAAGCGAAAAACATAACACCAATTAATAAATGATATTGTTTCATATATGAAATATGATATAATACCATATTAAACAAGAGATTTTTAAAAAATTAAAAAAAGGAGTTGGTAATGTGCAATACATCATTACTGTTGATGGAGGAAATTCAACAATTAAAACTTTACTAGATGGAGAAAAGCCTTTGATCTTCGACAATGTAATAGCAGACGCATCTAAAGTAAACTACATAAAAGACCCAGACCTTAATGGGGCAGGGATACAAAAACTTGATGTAACTGTAACAAGACACTACAACAAGAAAGATAGTGAGCCAAATCGTTTCTTGTTAGGCAAAATTACTGATAAGCATAAGGCATACAGAGAGCCAAGAGCAGACAAGTATAAAGCCAATGACCCTCAACTTATTGACTCAATGCTAACTTCTATAGCTTACACTATTTTATATTTTGAGAAAAAACAAGGGAAGAATATCCAAGGAACGAGTACGCTAAGAGTTAATCTAGGAACAGGGCTACCTTTCCATGAATGGACTATAGAGGAACAAAGAGAAAAATTCTTAAAAGAGATTCAAGGTAACCATAAAATTGAGTTTAATCACCCATGGTTTGCGAAAAATGGTTTCCCAACTACAGTTGAATTAATTGTAGATTTTGTTCGAGTATGCATTGAAGGAGAAACAACTGCTAATCTTATATTGAATAAGATTGATAACGAGTTTCACAAATACACCCCACAAGAATTACTAGATGGAGTAGTGGTATTAATAGATATCGGGGCTTATACAACTGAAATTATCGGAAAACAGTTTGTAGAAGTTGTTGAGGATGAAGAAGATATTTTCGGAGAAAAAGAGTTAATTGTAGAACACCAAACATTGCCTACTTTATCAGAAGGAGTAAGGAGAGGTATCGGGCATGTGATGGAGGATACAATAGAAACTATTAAACAAAAATATCCTAAAGAAGATAAAATCATCCGACAAGACATTCAAATTGCATTAAGCCCTAAAGGAGAAAGAAATGGGAAAATAGGTTATCTTGCAGGAAGTGACATTAATATCTTAGAAGAATTTACTGAACACGCTAAAGATTATGCCGATTATATAGCTCAAAAAGTAGAAAATATCTATAACAAAAATGAAAGCAAAGGTAAAATCAAAAGGATTTATGTAACAGGTGGAGGTAGCCAAATTAGCGTAGTAGTAGATCAATTAAAAAAATCACTCGCCAATGATGATATCGCCCCAGAGCTAGTCATGCCGATTGCCGATCCAAACCCTGTATTTGCTAACTGTGTTGGCTATTACCTTGAAACAATAGATCAACTAGAAGAAATGGAAGAAAAAGGAGAAGTGGCAATATAAAATGCCAAAAATACGAAAGAGGGCTTACAAAGGGGGAGATAGGGTAACAATTCAAATTCCAGACAACCCAGACCCAAAACTCTTAAAACTTCTCAATACCCCGAAATATGTCTCACCCTATATCATTGACATTTTAACAGAAGTGGCACATAGCAAATACCCAAATTTAAAATCGGCTAATATGGACAATATCGACAAAGTAAGTTTTGTAAAAGAATAGTGGTGATATCATGGCTAGGAGATTAAAGAATGTAAAAAAAGGCGAGAAAATAACAGTTTATTTCAGTAGTGATTTAGACGACAACACAAAAGAGTGGCTAGAAAATAATCCAAATAAAAGTCTAAGCATTTCAGAAATTGTAATTAAATATGTTAATGGAGAGCTAGTCGAGAAAAATCAAATAGAACAGGAAAAACAAGCTATCTTAGAAAGAACAGAAAAAGAAAAGCAAATAATGCTAGAAAGAATAAAAGATCTAAAAGAAATGTTAAGCATGATACTACCTAATGCTAAAACTATAAATTCTCCTAATTCTAACAAGGGTGTATCCCTTGTAGAAAATCGTACTGACGAAGAAATAGCATCTAGTGTCTGCACAACAGAGAATGACGATAACTCCATAGAAGAAACTCCTTCTATCGAAAAAGTAAAGCCAATAGACAATGAAAAAGAAACCGACAATGCAAACTATACAAAGGATACAGAGGGAAACAATAGCTCTGCAAACAAAAAAAAATCTGTGGTCGAAGAAGAAGATAATAACCAAGAAAAAACTAATAGAAATATTGGAATAGGCAATTATAAAAATGGGCGTGGGTTTAGAAAAAAAGGAAAAGGACTTGCAGACTTGCAATAATAGTGAGTATTTCAAAAGAGGTTATCAAAATTAGTAGCCTCTTTTTTTATATTTTTTCCAAGTAAAAAAGTAATTTTCATTACTATAACACAGAAGCATTGAACAAATATAAGTGTTGTGTTATAATGTATATAAGATGTGTTAAAATGTTTTAAGGAATGAAAATAGCAATTTTACAAATGGAATTTATGAGTTTTTACATATTAAATACAGGAGTTGATTGCAAATGTTAAATTACATAATGTGGTTTAGAGAAAGAGCTATCTTCATCCTTCTAGGGGTAGGTCTAATCTATTTATTAATAAAACCTTTCCGAAAAAGCAACAAAAACCTAAACAGATTTAACAAAAACCTAAGAGCCATAAATAAAAATAGCAAACAGGTCTTTAACGAACAACACCAAAATCGCATACTAGAATATTCCGAAGAAGATAGTAAAAGGTATGGGTTTAGAAAGGAGGAAAACTGCAACGAGATAAAAATACCTGTTGAACTAAAAAGGAAAGGTAGAGGCGAAATAGGAAATTTTGCATCAGAGCGATCCAAAATAAATGACACTAGATATGCTGATGCTTTAAAGAGAGTAATCCCTTTATCGTTCTTATACGAGAAGGAAAATCTCTCAAATAAAACCCTAAGAGTATATGTAGAGGATGTTTATGACACTGTGGCTACTCTTAGAGATAGCTCTGCTATTTACGAGTTAGATTTAAAAACCGTATATGGCATAGCAGGAGAATTTGTCCTTATAAATATTGATAAGAAAGGGGATGAAGTCAAAGTAAACTACATACTGTCTGATTACTAGGGAAAGCATTAAAAAAATAAATTATCAATCTAAAGGAGGACAACTAACAATGATGAAAAAAATTTGCTTTATAATGGTATTTATGCTAATGCTGACTGTAAGCGTGGGAGTAATTGGGTCAATAGGCTCTGTAGCTTATGCCGAGGACATTACTAAAACACTTGATGAAATCAAAGATGAAAACCAATCTCCTAGTGTAATAGACCAACAAGGGGATGCCAAAAAGCAAATAAGGGGTATCTCAAAAGATATTATGGATATTGTTATGATTATAATAACTGCCTATGTGGTTATTAGTGGTCTAATTACAGGGTCTCAATTTGCAGGGGCAGGGGATGATCCTCAAAAGAAAGCAAGATTAAAGACTAAACTAATCTATCACATACTAGGGCTAATATTCTTGGCAAACTATTTTGGTCTATTCAGTTTCTTATTCGAGAATGTTCAAATATTCTAATGAGAGCCAATAAAACAAAAAAAGCTAGAGTTAGTCCATAAACAAAGAGAAGGATATAGTCCTAGACGAAGGTGCTATATCCTCTTTTTAGCAAATCAACCTTTGTCTGATGACAGTTAGGAGGCGAGTACAATAGCACATCATATACCACAAGAATTAAAAGGAGAAGAAAGATATTTTAGTATCCCTGCTATAAACTTACATTTTAATAAAAAAGGCGTTATATACAATGGTGGAGTAACTGCCATATCTGCCATTATCGGCAAAGTAACGAATGTATGGGTTTTTCTAGTCTTATTTATTATAACTAATGCAATAGCTTACCCTCTGGCTCACATGACCGTTCCTAAAAGGAAATTTGAAGGTGGGGGGGTACCACTTGATGTTTATGTGGCACGAAAGCTGAAATATAAGTATCTAAGACAAAACCTATACATACGAAGGAGAGGAAATTAATGAGTGGAACTTTAACGATTATGAGATATGTAATGTTAGTGATTGTTGTCCTCGGGGCAGGAGGTTTAGGTTATCTCTTGTTTATAGATGGAAGAAAAACTAAAAACAAAGACAAATTACCTAAAGCTAAGAAGGGGGATAGAAACTCCAATACAAAAGAAAGCAAAAAAAACAACAATGAAAGCAAACTAAGTTTCAAGGGTGGCAAAACAAACATAGAATATACACAAGATACCTTACCTTTTGAGAGTATAGAGGTTTTTACCCCAGACGATCCAACAGGTTTAATTGTAAAAAAAGACCAAAGAACATTCGTAGGAGTTATTGAGGTATATGGTATCAATTACAATCTCTTGGATGTAGCTGAAAGAGAAATGTTAGAAAAGAGCTTTGAACTACTGTTAAATGGTATAGATTACCCAATACAGTTATTCGTTCAAAGTAGAAAGATAGACATTGAAAACTACAAAAAGAAGTACGAGGAAAGATTGGCAGAGCAGAAAAAAGCTCTTGATAAAACCATTGATAAAATTAACTTCTTTAAAGAAACTAAGCCCGATAGCCAAGAACTACAAGAATTGATAGAAAAAGGCAGAAAGTTAGAGAGTCAATATCAGTATGGAGTAAGGTTAAAGGACTATATCGTTGCAAGATGTCAACAAAAGAACATGCTTGAAAGAAGATACTATATAGCAATATCCCATATATACAATTTATCAAAATTCAAAGAAGATTTAACAAAGCAAGAAATACTGTCTAACGCCTTCTTTGACATAGATAATAAAGCTAATAGTCTAATTGGGGCTTTGCAAAGAGCAAAGCTAGATGGAAAACTTCTAACAGGACAAGAATTAGCAGAATTATTATATGTCTCTTATAACAAAGCAGATAGTGAATATTATCGCTTGGAAAATGCTTTTAATTCAAGGTTTAGCCATCTTTATACTTCTGCCGAGGCAGTAGAAGTTAAAGCTATGAAACGCAGACTTAAAGAATTAGAAAAAGAAGAAAAAGAGTTAATAGAAGAAATTGAAAACCTTAAAAAAGAAGAAGAAAGGCTCAATAAAATAAGCAACGGTCAAGAAGTCCAAGAAAAGGTAGGTGCGTAGTCTAATGCTAAAACTTTTCAAAAAGAAAGATAAGCAGGAAAAAACAACAAAAGAAAGCAAAAAAAATAAAGGAGAGGCTATCAAACAGGATAATTTACGAGATAACATTGATGTATCGGACATTTCTGATACCATCTTTGAAAAAAACAGGAAAAAATTAAAGGATTTAATAGCCCCAGATTCTATCGACTTTACATTAAGTCCTCGATATGCAACTCTAGGAGATAAATACTTTTTTAAAGGCTTATATGTAGGGCTACTCCCTAACTCTGTTAACTTCGCATCTTTTCTCCATGGATTATACAACTTTGGAAATATAGATACTTCAATATATATCAATCCTGTAGACAATGAAACTGCGAAAGCAGACCTATCGAAAATCAGAACGAACTTAGAAATGGAATACTTAACTGCCGAAGGAAGTAATCGTTCTGATGATATGGCAAATAAGGTAAGAGAGGCACAAATGTTGAGGGCAGAGATAAGGGATGGAATTAATAAACTATTTGAAGTGTCTATTATTTCAACTCTCTTTGAAGATACAGAGAGGGAATTAAATAACAGGACAGACCAACTAAAAGAAATATTAGGGCAAAGCGATATAGGACTTAAATCAGCTACTTATGTTCAAGAATTAGCTTACAATAGCAATAAGCCTATTATGGAAAACACATTAGGAGAGTGGCATACATTTGATAAGCGTTCATTAGCATGTGTATTCCCTTTCACTAGCAATAATATAAACCATCAAAACGGAGTGCCATTAGGGTTTAATATGGACAATGCTCTCCCTGTTATGTATGATACTTTTTTTAAGGGATTAGACAATTATAACATGGTAATTTTTTCTAAATCGGGTGGAGGTAAATCAACATTTATTAAAATGTTATCAGCTAGAAGTTCTACCTTCGATACTATCCAAAATATATTCATAGATATTGAGCCAGAGTACAATCAAATCTGCCAAATACTAGGGGGGCAAACTATAAAACTAGCCCCAGATACAACAACAATATTAAACCCATTCGATATAACTGTAGACGAAGTAGAAAATGAAATAACAGGTCAAATGGTAGAGAAGATACTGTTATCTGACAAAGTAAATAGTGTGTCGGCAGTTATTATGACTATGGCAAAAGGACAGATCAGTAATAACCCATATTATAACGATATAACAAGAATGTTAATTAAAGATGCAGTAAAAGCAGAATATGACAGGATTGGGATTACAGAGAGTCCAGACTCACTATACAACTATGAAGAAGAAAGAATTGTAGATGGCAAGATAGTAGGAGGAAAGACGAAAAAAGAGATGCCAACATTGTCAACCTTCTACACACAATTAAAAAGGTTAGCTGATGAAAATGTCAACGACACATATCAACCTTACTATGATTATCTTTTGAAGGTGTTAAGTGATTTCTGTAAAGTTACTAGAGGAAGTTTTACATGTTTTGACGGACAAAGTACAGTTAAACTATCTTATGACATTCCTTTTATCAACTTTGATGTTTCTGTTCTTAATGAAAAAACAGAATTACCAATAGCACAACACTTAATCACAGATTATATTTGGGAACACATGGTTAAGAGAAACTCGGGAGGACATAAAATTCGTGTTGGTATAGACGAGGCTTGGAGAATGATAAAATATCCAGATGCACTAGACTTCTTAATCACAGGTTTCAGAAGGGCTAGAAAGAAAAATACAAGTTTCGTAGTTATCTCCCAACAATTTGACGAGTTTTTCTCGGAAGATACTAAACCAATCATCAAAAACTCGGATACAAAATTGTTCTTGCCACCCGATAAAACCTCTGTTGATAGTATAAAGGAAGTATTTAAGCTAACAGAAGGGCAAGCAGACTTCCTAAGAGTTTGCAAGAGAGGGGAAGGATTGCTAGTTGTAAACAATACTAGCGTTAAGCTCAACATAGAAATCCCAGAGTTTGAGTTTGATTTCGTTGAAACCAATCAAAACGCTCAAAGAGAGAAAAGAATGGCAGGGGTTGGTGCATAATGAAAGAAAAAATTAAAGAATTTATAAAGAAACTTCCAAAAGCAAATAAAAAGCGAGTAATTGCTATTGTTGCGTTCTTGCTTTTTTCAACTAAGACATTTACAGGAGTAGCTTATGCAGATATTGGGGATATTGCAACAAATATCCTCGATACTGCCATATCGTTCTTCCTAAGACTCTTTGGTGATGTTTTATATAAACTATTTTTTGAAACAGGGGCGATTAATTCCATTGATAAGATAGTTTATAATCATGGAAACAACGGATTGACATTAGCCAAAGGCTCTGGAAACAATTTAACAACTTTCTTCTTCCAATTTTATTTATTCTTTCAATACGTAGCGATAGTATTCTTCATTCCAATAGGGATGTGGTTTACAGTAGCTTTTGTTAGAGCAGGGGAGGATGCACAGAAAAAGGCAGAATTTAAGGAAAAAGGTATGAGGTTGTTTGTTACTTTTGTATGGTTAACATGTATGCCTCAAATACTAGAATGGATATTCCTTATAAATAATGCTTTTGTAGGGGCTTTTTACTCCATTATAAATGGGGTCATTGGCAGTTCCAATTTAATGGAGAAGGGTTTAATCCTTAGTTATATGAAAGATTTAGCCCATGATACTAAAACAACTGTCCATGCTATAACCTACTTAGTAACACTCTTTGTAAATCTATGGATGGTATTCTATTACTTTATAAGGGATATAACTATATGTTTTCTATTTTTAATCTTCCCATTGATTGCAGTATTCTACCCATTAAAAAAAGGGGCAGTAATGAATTGGTGGAAGGAAATGTTCAGTAATGTCATAACACAAACAATACACGCTCTGATTATGACTACAGTTGTAGCTATGGCATATTATTTATCTCCATCAGTTACAGGAAATCCAATGGAATTTGCTGATGCTATGTATGTTTTAACTGCTTTCTGCCTTGTAATTCCATTCACAGGCATAGTTAAGTCAATGCTTGGATTTGAGGGTAGCCTTGGTGGTGCTAAGTCATTAGCAGGACTAGGGGCTATGTATGGGGCATTTAGACTTGGAAGTATGGGTATTAGTGGATTAAAACAAGGTATAGGGAATTTAAAGTCAGGGCTATCTGATGGAATTAGTGCTACATCAGATTATATGACATTAAAGAAAAAAGGGCAAACAGACCCATTAACAGGACAACTAACTGCAATAAATAGAAAAGGCGAAACAATCACCATGGATGATGTTAAAAATAGAATGAAGAACGCAGGAAAAGAAACATTAAGAGGAAGTGGCTCAACCTTTACAGGCTTAACAATGGGCTTAGGTACAACAGCAGGGGCTATGGCTTTCGGAAACCCAACTACTGCTTTAATGATAGGGGCAGGGGCAAGTTATGTAGGTGCAAGACTAGGTAATAGTGTAGGTGGGGGAGTCGCTAATACTATGGGTGGAATAAAAGGGGCGTATGACATAGGAAAATTTGCTACCTCTCACCAATCCGTAAAAGACAAAGCCTTTGGTCTAACTTCACCTGTATTGCAAAACACAGATTATAAAGCTAAAGAACAGAGAGCTTTAATGGCTGAAAAAATGTTTAAAACCTTTGGAATGGAAGGGTTAGGGAATTTAAGTTATTCTATGCTCTCTAGCAAAGAAATGTCAAATGAAGAATTGCAGGGTGTAAAAGATGTGGAAATGTATGTAGATAAAGATCAATCTGTATTATATGGAACAGATGCAAATGGTGCAAAAAAAATATTAAAAACAGGAAAAGGCGACCCATCTGCTAAAACCCCTTATACTAGAAAAGCAACCTTTAATAATGGGGAGTTAGCATTGTCAGACTCACGCAAAGAGGCTTTAATGGGAAAAGCCGAGGATATGGCTTATGAAGATATTCAAGATAGTTATAGAACTAGAATGGATGAAGTGTTAAAAGTAAAAGGCTTAAAAGAAGGAAGTGACGAGTGGAATTTACTCCAAGACGAACTTTCAGATGGGGCATTACTTGATAGTACGAGTGATTATTTTGATCCAAACTTAAACAAGCAATTCCAACAAAGCAAGAGCAACCACTTCCATAGATTAGAAAAAGCAGAATTGGGAGAAATGAAGTCTATGAGAGATAGATTGGGAGTAAGTGGGTTAAGTTTTGAAGGAGAAAGTCAAGCCTTTGTAGGTAGCCACAGGTTATTTGATACAGAAAAAGAAATTATGGGCATGACGAATAAAACAGTAGAGGCTGACAACTTAAAAAAAGTGCAAGATTGGGTAGGTGGAGTTAGCGAACAGGAAATAAGTAATTTAAACGGAGTCGGGTATGCCTTAACAAGTGAAAGTGGAACAACTTACTTTAAAGTTGAGGCAAATGGTAGCAGAAAAGCAATAGGTTATGGAATTGGAAACAACAAACTAAAAGGAAATCAAATGGAAATGACTCCAATAAAATTTAAAAATGGGGAAATACTGCAAGACCAAGTTAAGTATGCTTTAGAAGGAACAGGATTTCATTCAGTAGCCCCTTCGGAGGCAACAGTATTTAATGATGCTGAAACTAGGCTAGGACAAGGAATAATGAGTCAGATACAACCAAATAGTCAGATAATGGTTACGGTAGAGTATGATAAAGACTCGGGAGAAGGGTCATACGGAGTTTACGATATTTCTTCTGGAAGTTACTTAGGAAGTTCCCCTGTCCCACAAGGGCATGATGAAGTACATGGACAAGTATATCATATCCAAGTTGATGCTTTAGGTGGAATGTTGCAACAAAATAGGCGTTCAACTCCTATGACAGATGTTGATTTCCATAATGCACATTCAATCCAAGGTGCTAGATTTAACAATATACCTAACGCCCCAACCCATGTACTTCAAATGAAGGAATATGAATTGGAGGTAAAAAGATCTGAAAGAGATCAAATCCAAGAGGCTCTATCGGGCATATACAATAACGATATCTTACATTCAAATTATATTTCGAGTATTCAATAATAGGTAAAGAGAAAGAAGAAACTCCTTTCTATCAAAAGTGGGTTTCTTCCCTTTTCAAAGGGGGCAAAGCAAGATATGTTTGAAATGATCAAAAAAGCAATCAAGAAAAAAATATTAAAATCTGTCTTAGGTTTTTTAGCCTCTAATGCAGTTCCTATAATACTAGGGCTACTAACAATAGTAATAGTTGTTGCAGGGGCAAGTGCAGTTTTTAACGCATTTTCAAGTTGGTTTGGTGGAACGCCTGTAAACGAGGCAGAAGAAATGAAAAAGTGGGCAGAGGGATTAACAGATGAAGAAGTCCAACAATTAATTGAAAGTGGAAGTTCTATAAATCCTAAGTTAATACCCGATTATATAGAAACAGAACAAAAGGGCATCCCTGCAAATAAAACTGTGCAAATGGATGTGAAACAAACAACATGGACTCCTAGTGATTTTGAAACAGATAAATGGACAGAGCCTCACGAATTGAAGTTATATAATACTGCATATCCGTATAGGCTACAATGGAAACTCGTTGCAGGATTAGACATTATCGACCCAAAATCAACCGTATGGGAGTTTTGGAAGAAAGACATTATAAACCAAGCAGATCAACAATTACAACCTATTTATCATTGGAAATATGATACTTATTCTAAAGATATTACGGAGGGTACTCAATGGTGGGTAACAGAAACACATGATGGAGTATCGACCAGTAGAAAAGTTAAAGAAGTGAATATAACAAAATACTATCCTCTTGAATTTCTTGAAAAAGTAGAAGGAACATTTGCAGATTATAACTTTACCTATAAAGAGGATGTAGAAACATTAGACACAGGTTGGGTATATGTAGAAGGAAGTTCAAGCACACGCTATTGGACTACAGGAGGCGACCCAATAGAGGATGAAAATGGAAATGTAATAGGGCATACAAAAGTACATCACCATTCAAGGACAACATGGCAAGAGAAAAGAAAAATAGTGGTAGAGGATTTGCTAGACGATATAATAAAAACACCTAGACTAGATAGAATTGCAGGATTGTTTAATGAAAACAAAATAACTTTAGACGATATAGAAATGTTAGCAGAAGTTGTTAATAATATGCCCGATACCCAAGACTTAACGGAAGATATAGGAGATATTTTAGCAATAACCTCTTTAGGCTTAGATGCAGGGAATTATCAAGCAACAGAATTTAACCCAGATGTTCCTATTATTGAAGGAAATTGGACTCGCTCTGATTTATTAGATACTGCTATGTCAATTCTTGATTTATACTACTTTTGGGGAGGGAAATATCCATACAATGGTGCTAATCCAGATTGGGGAAAATCTAGAGTAGTTACTGCTAAAGGAAATTGGGCTACAGGACAAGCAATACCTTTAGGACTTGATTGTAGTGGTTTTGTTGATTGGGTATATGTTCAAATGACAGGGAAAACAATCGGCAAAGGTGGGGGGACAGTAGCACAATTCGCAAACACTTACCCAATTTCAGAAAGTGAATTAAGAGTCGGAGATCTAGGCTTTTATAGGTATGGTGGTGGAGTACATGTAGGCATCTATGCAGGAACTAGTAATGGTAAAAAGTTGTTTATCCATTCTGGGGGTAGACAATGGAAGGACTCAACCCATATAGCAGGAAGGGTAGTAATTACTTATAATAACACTTCTGAATATTACAAAGGCAATGCCCCTAGTAAATTCAAATATTTCCGCAGACCGTATGTAACATTCGCTGACGATCCAGAGGCACAAGAAAGCACAGAATAAAGGAGTTGTTTTTATTGAGAAAAAAAGTAACAATAGCTTTGCTAATATTATTTTTTATTGGAGGTACTTTGTTGTATTTATTCCAAGACTACTTAGATTGGGGTGTAGTAGAAAAACAACCCGAAGAAAATAAAAAGCCCCAAATATCAGAGCCTTATTTATCCCAAGAAGAATTAGCTGAAAAAGCAGGAGAGAAAATAGACAAATTATATAAGACAGAAACAGAATTAAGATACGGAGATAATTCAGAGCTATATGACTACGCAGGAACAGTTACATATAAGTTTATAAGTTACTTAAACGAAAATGACTATGAAAGTGCATATCAAATGATCCCCGAAGAATACAAGAAAAACTACACAAAAGAAATGCTAAAAAAAGACTTTAATTTCATGGGGAAAGAAAAAGGGCTTGAAATAAAATCCTTTGAAAACATGGGAGAATACTATCTTTTAAATGTTAATATTGTTGATTTTGAAATAGACGAGAATGTTGATGTATCCGAATATGAAGTAGAGCCTCAACAAGTAACATTCACCATATATGAGAATGAAAAATTAATCCCCAAAAGGCACACAACAAAAGAAAGCAAAAAAATATCCACCGAAGATATTTCAGAAGAAATATCAAAAATTAATATTGTAGGTATTGATAGTTTTTACAGTACCTACAATATTCAAATCACAGGTATAGAAAGTATCAATAATAATTTGAAATTAGCCATTAGCTTGATGCCAACAATAAGCAAAGATTTAGAAAAGCCCAATGTAGATATTAATACATACTTTGAAGTGAATAAGGATTTACTTTTCGACATATACGGAATCAAAGAGAAAAATGAATTTCTGGAATTAGCCAAGAAAATTAAAGGAATTAATGAGATAAACAATTCAAGTGTAGATTTAAAGCATGTTGAAGAAATAGGAAATATCGTGGACACAAGATTAATAATTACAACCCCAAATAAGACGATTAACTTTACTTTAAGAGTAGTTAGAGAACAGATACAAGACAAAATGAAGTATTATGCCTTTATAAAATAAAAAGAGGAAGGTTATTGAGTATGCCAAGAAGGAAAAAAGCAATTATTCTATTATTATCAATCGTTTATTTCTCCTTAGTAGGCTTATTGTTTACTCTTGGGTTTGAAAAAGACATAAAAAATATAAATGAGTCCAAGGCTAAAGAAACTAAAATTGAAGATAAATACTTTGAAAAAGCCGAAAAACTAGGAATAGAAGAAGATAAAAGTATTTTAAATGCTATTACGAGAAGTATGAAGAAGATAAACAACCAAGATAGGGTTTTTAAGTTGGCTAGTAATATGGTGTCTGAATTTAACTACCTAATCAACACTCAACAATTAGAAAAAGCCTATAAAATGTTAGATAGCGAATATACAGAAGAATTTGGACTAACATATGAAGTTTTCGAGGCAAAAAATAAAGGTGAAAAAATAGATAAATATGTTATCTCTTACATAGAAGAAATGAAAACGGAAGGAATTATATTGATAGAATACTTAGTAGTAGCAGAAAATGGATTTATAAGAAAAGATATGTCTGTGATTGAAAAGAACGGAGAATACACATTGACCCTAAATGGGTTATCAGAAAAAACTAGAATGAAAGTTGACTATGAAGAAAAAGGGATAAAGACATCCGTAACAAGGAGATACAAAGTTGGAGATAGTGTAGCATATAAATTCACCTTAGAGAATACAACTGACAAAGATATTAAGATCAGAAATTATCCTAACGGTTTCTTTGGAGTGGTACAAAATCAAAAGTATAGTCATACAATACTTAGTTCAATCACTCCCAATTTTAGCGAAGATTACATTATTAAAGCAGGAGAGAGTAAGCAGTATATAGTCAAATTTAATACAGTATATTATCTCGAAAAAATAGGGATAGAACTCGAAAATAAAGATATAATTGTAATCCCTATATATAATATGTAGGTAAAAGATGTATAATAACAAACTAGGCATAGTAACCAAACACATATATTGTTGTTATTATACCTAAAACATGATATAATATACATATACATATTCAATAAGGAGGATCACACAATGACATATAATAATATCGTAATAGGGTTAGCAATAACAAGCATAATTTTAGTTACAAAAGAAATTGTGCTTAAAAATATGAAAAGAAACAATTCTATCTCAACCGAAATAAAGCAAGAAATGAAGGATAACAACTTAGAATTTGATAAGGCAAGAGATAATGTTCTTACTAGAAAAATAGCAACTGCCATGAAAATAGATAAGGATGTTCTACATTTAACAGATACTATGACAGTAAAGCAGGGAGATAGAGTAAGTTTAACCACAGATAAATATGGATTTGTTACAGGAGAGTTTGTTGGAACTAAAAAAGTTCAAGCAGAAGGATATACTGAAATACTAATCATTAAATTTAAGGATGGGAAAATACTACAAGCCCCACTAGAATACATAAGAAAAGACAGTATCATGGTTTATGAAAGGTAGGAGAGCTATGACTACGAACAATAAAAGAGTTTTATTATCAGTTGCAATTATAATTGTCCTTATTTTCAGCTTTGCTATAAAGAGCCTACCAATCTATGCTGATGATGGAAGTGAAAAATCAGTTAATGGTATAGATAGTAAACTCGAAGAACAAAACAAAGATATATTAAATGCAATTAAAGACAAGGGTTTTCCCGATAACGAGGAAAAAATAAACCAAGTTTTAGAACTGATGGATAAAAGCAAATCCCATACAGGGAAAGCATCAAGCCTAAAGGAAGTCAAAACCAAAATTGTTAAAGGCTTTTTTAATTTAGCTCTCACCCTTAGAAAATATGTAGTACCATTTTACATGTTCATACTTGTATCTAACATCCTCTTGTTAAGTGTGTTCGGTGCAAAGAGTTTGCAAAAAAGGAGAGCGTATATTGTAGGCTCGGCTATACTTACCTTCGTATTCGTAATTCTAATGAATATACCGATTTTCATTATTTACTTCCAGAGCAACCCATTTTCAGAAGTAGTAACAATAGATAGCACATATAATGGGGCTTACAACCTAGTTTACTTCTTACGGAATAATAGTATTGCATTATGTGCAATCCTATTCATTTATGGAGTGATCAATACTCAACTAGGGAAGAACGATATCCCAAGAAAAATAACAGGAAGTTATTTCAAAAAAACTGCGTGTTGGATTTTTGTAATTTTACAGATACTACCCTTTGCAATTAACTTCATCCTCTAATTAAGTAAGGTGGTGTTTATAGGAATGAAAAGAGTTTTATTCGGGCTTAACCAAAGCTCAAACAAGGATGTAGAAAATAAAATAAGAGAGAAATACATAGAAACAGTAGGAGAAAGTTTTGAATTTGATAGTGAATATTATCTTGCAGGGATTTGGAGAGCTTTATCAGAGAAGGAATATGACATTCTTATTTTCAAAGAGGATTTAGAAGGTAGCTCGGTAAAAATTCAGTATTTAGACGATATCACAGACAAGTATCCTAATCTTGAAATTATCTTTGTAATCAATGATGAACATGAGAGAGATAATTATGTAAAGCAATTATTCAACATGGGCTTATATAACATTCTGTATAAAGAAGATTTAAAGCTATCTAACATTATAGAGTTGATGCAACGACCAAGAGGGAAAATGGATGCAAAAATCTATCTGGATATAGACGAGATAGAGGCTATAAGCAAAGACTCTAACATGGAAACTATTAACGATAGAGAATTAGAAGTAATCCTACTCAATCTCAAATCAGCTACAGTTGAAAACATTTCTCCTATGTTTGATGAAATATCCAAGTCCGACTACAATGATAAGCAAATGCTTTTTTTAATAAGCATATTACCTAATGATATTAAAGATAAGCTATTTAAAAGTGGGAATGAAAACTTTGATAAGTATTACAAAAGATGGCTAATCCTTGACGATAAATATTCAGAATTAGAGGCTACCCAGACAACAAAAGAAATTATAAAAACTAAAACAATAACTAAGATAGAAAAAGAATATATCCACAGTATCCCATCTGACTACAATAAAATAGTAGCTTTCGTAGGAGATAGGCAAGTAGGAACTACTACAATAGTGGATTTTGTAGCCAAAGCATTTGTGAAAAAAGGCAAGAAGGTAGCAGTGTTAGACCTTACAACTAACAAGACCATGTACTATATGAAGTGTTGGGGAGATACTACGATATCCAAAAAGGAAAAGAAGGCATTAGAATATCTTAATAAAGGTGAAAATCTCCCAATAATAGTGGGAGAAAATTATAAGCTCTACACTTACATTGAAGATGAAGGAAATGATGGCACAGATTATGAGTTTGATTTTTTTCAAGCAATAGAGCAAATAAGGTATGATAGCGACATTATACTAATAGATATGGATTTTAATACCCCTAGCGAATGGCTTAAATATGGTGTAACCTCTGTCTATTTAGTAAATGATCTAAATATTTTAAATATGATTACAGTTAAAAATTATGTGAGGGAACTGTTTAAAAAAGGCGTAAACAATAAAAAAGTCAATCTGATAGTAAATAAGTACATTAAAGCAAGGGTTAAGCCCGAGGATATATTAGCAAGTATCAATCAACCAATTCCTTATTTAGAATATGAGAGCGATACTAATTGCCTTGATATTAATAAAAAGATATTCAAGATAGATTTAGAAATGGAAACCTACACAAATTTAGTATCTTCTTACTTATTCGTAGGGGAAGAAGTACCTATCTCTAAACGAATAGAGGATCAGATACTAGAGATTTGTCAACATATATATCCGTTATCAATAGAAAGTAAAAAAGGAATTGGTGATAAGTTAATGAAATTATTCCCTTTCGCCAAATAAAATATTTAAAATATGTAATATTCCCTCAAAAGGCATAGATAAAAAAATGATCTATGCCTTAACTTTTTTAGGCTACTATAAACTTAAAACATATTTCGCAATTTCATATTTACAAAACAGATATATTGTGTTAATATATTATTATGATAACAACAATAACATTATATAAAACTAAAAACAAACAACTTACAACGTTAAATATGTCATTAATATTTTATAATTATAAATATATTTTATGGGAGGTCTAACCATTGAAAAAGATAAGCAATAAAATTGTGATAGCAGTTGCTCTTATTGTAATAGTTTGTGTTGTTTACTATTTTCAAAACATCAAGGAATATAAAGCAGAGATACCACTGTCGAAAGTCGTTGTAGCAAAGCAGTATATACCCGAGAATACCGTAGTAACAAAAGATATGGTAGTACAAGAGGCTAGATACACTACGGACTTATTAAAGCAAAAAGGCGATCTAACATCAAAACTAGAAAATGTACTAGGGAAAAGAACTCGAGTACCAATTTATAAAGACGAGCCTGTAAACCTTAAAAGACTAATCGTAAATAAGCCATATATGGATGATAAAGATAGTATCAATAAAAGAATGTTCGTCATAGCAATTGGTAATCTTGACAAAGCATTAAGTATTAAAAAAGGAAGTTACATAGATATATGGTTAGAGCCTAACGAAAATGGTATGGAAGAAATTAAAGCTAATGGAGGGCAAACAAGCAATAATGGAAATCCTCAACAATTAACCCGAAAACTATTTGAAAAATTAAAGGTTTATGATGCAAGAACGGAAGTTTACACAGAGCTTGGAGAAAGCCTAACAAACACAGGTAAGAAAGTAGATGCAAAGGAAACCACAGTAACATTCTTAACTTTGTACTTAACTGACGAGGATATTGCTAAGTACCTAGATATAATTGATTGGAATTATAACAAGAGAGTAACCTTATATGGCGACAATGTAGAATACTCAATTATTAATGAAAAAATTGAAGAAAAGCCACAAAAAGATATCAATAATAATAATGGTGAACAAGAAAATTCAGAGATTAATCAAGATATGCAAGAAATAATGGAAAGTCCAACAAGTACCTCCGGAAACTAAATAAGGGGCAAAGGAGAGTAGAAAATGAGTAAGATAATATCAGTTTCGAGTTTGAGAAATGGAGTAGGAAGAACAACCATCAGTTGCCTACTTGGTCTTAAATTAGCTGAAACAGGCTTTAGAACTTTGATAATAGACAACAACTATAAATTTTGTGATGTTGCCTACTATCTTATGATAAAGCCCGAGTATTCGGTTGATGATTTAAAACCTTTCCTAAGAAGTGGAGTGCTAGAAAAAAGCACAATTCTATCCATGGTAGTAAAGGCAGAAAAAAATCTTGATGTATTATCGGGAAGTACAATGACTTTTGTTAATAACACGCTTAAAAAGGAAGATTTGCAGACCATTAAAAACTTAGTAAATGATAAATACGACTACATAGTGATTGATAATAGAGCAGGAATTGAACATGAGGGCACTTTAGGAATGATTGACATTGTAGATCGTATTATCGTAGTAACTCAACCAAATAAATACGAACAAAATCATTACGAAAGATTGTATAAAACATTAGAAAAAGAGAAAACGGATAAGTTGCAAGAAGGATTAGACAAAAGCATACTTATTTACAATAGATTTACAGATGATGCTAACATTGAATTAGAAAATAGCAAAAAACTGTTTGCCGACAGAATATACAAGCTGAAATATAGCGAAAAATTATTAGACTTCTGTAATGGGTACAAATGTCAACTAAAAGATGACAATGAAAAAGAAATGGCTAAAATAATTGTTGCCATTACAAATAAAATCACAGAAAAGAAACCAAAAAAATTCACAATCGGAGAAAAACTTAAATCAATTTTTAATGTATTTTAGAGTATCAAATCAAAGTAAGGGGTGATAAGCAGAATGAGCAGAACTTTAGATAACAAGCAATTCAACCGATTAAATGAAATCGTCAAAGACAATATTACCGTTCAGAGTGGTAATGAAGAAATGAGAAGAAAACATACCGAAATGCTTATCCGTTGTTCAGCAGGAGATAGGGATGCTAAAGAATATGTTAAATCCCTAATATATAAAAGCCTTATTGAAGAAGGGATAAAAGAAGAAGAATTACTAAATGATCTTACAGACAAGATTTATTCAAAAAATTGGGGCTTAGGACATTTAGATAAGTACGATACGGATGAAGTAGACGAAATCATGGTACATGGAACTAAAATTCTTATTCAAAAAAGAGGGGAAGTTATACAAGCACCCGAGGAATTTGCTAATCATGAAGAAACTATTGCCATTATTAGAAGGTGTTTGGAATTTGATAAATCCAAGGATATCAACGAGAAAAACTGTGTGGTATTAACCAAAAGGATAGATGGGAGTCGTGTAACTGCCGTAATCCCAAGAGTAGGAAAGATGCCTTATCTTAATATAAGAAAGTTTGACAGTTTTATGCCTGTTACCGAAAATATGGTAAACACAAGAACTGTCACAGAAGAAATGGTTGAAGTATTAAAAATCCTCGCTAAAGGCAGAGCAAACATAGTAGTGATCGGAGAAATGGGTAGTGGCAAAACAACTTTTATGAAGTGGTTGCTAGGATTTATGCCCGACAATCTAATAATCGGAACACTTGAAACAACCTTCGAGTTACATCTTGAAAAACTATATCCTAATAAACATTGGGTACAGTTAGAAGAACAATATGACTACTCCTTACAAGACCTATTCGCAGTAATGCTAAGACAAAATGTTGATGTTATGTTAGTAGGAGAGTCAAGATCATACGAGGTAAACGAACTTATTAAAGCTATGAGCAGAGGTCACTCTGGAAGTATCGGTACTGCCCACTCAATCGGGGCGAAAGAAGTAATAGACGACTTTGCCGATATGATACTAGAAAGTGGTAAGAGCGTAGACTTACAAGCTCTTAAATACAGGATAGCAAGAGCAATAGATATTGTAATTAAGTTTAGAAAACTCCCAGATAGATCAAGGAAGTGTGCAGGAATTTATGAGATTGTTACAGATGGAAAGACCATGGCTTATGATGCAGTTCCAATCTTTGAGTTTGTAATAGACGAAGAAAACCCACAAGACCAAGGAGAGCATGTTAAAAAGAATAATATATCAGAAGGATTAAAAAAGAAATTGAACGAGTATGGAGTAAAAATGAGTGAAATAGAAAAAGTATTCCCTTCTGATGGAGAATAAATGAGGGAGAAATCTTATGATATATATTATCTTAATTTTAATAGCCTTTGGCTTAATAGCTTTAGATTTTTTAAGTAATCGCAAAAGAAAGTTAAGGGTTGCGAGAAAAAGTAAATTTGAATTTAATAGCCAAATCATTGACAAAATAGATAATTTCTTAAAAAACTACGAATTGATTTATGCTATCAAAGAAAAGTATGTAGAAAAGCTAGGAGTTATTAATACCAATAAAAGAAGGCATAACAACGGAATAGCGATTATATTTATGGCTACATCACTTCTCTCGACCATATTATTATGCTTACTTTTATTAACGGTAATGAATATGTGGTATGTAGTCCTAGTTATAGGGATACTTAACTTATATTTTATGAATTATGCCTTTACATTCTACTTAAATTCAAAATTAAAAAAGATATATAGCCAATTCCCTGTAGCTTTACAATTATTTACTGATATATATATTACCAACAAAAACATAAAAAGTGCTTTGAATGACTCTTATAAAGAAATGCCTTATGAAGTAGGAATTGTCTTTGAAAAATTGGCTAGAAGGCTATCAAGTGGACACGAATACGAAAGGTACATAAAAGAGTTTGCTGATAGTTTATCGTATGTCTGGGGGTATGCCTTCTCGGAACTATTACTAATGAGCTATGAAGGCTCTGGGGATATAAGTAATGACCTATTATTCTTAAACGAACTCATTAATGATGATATACAAGACGAGGAAGAAAGCAAGGCAGAAATGGCTACAAATAAGATGCTATTTTTAATATTAAATGTCTTGACCCTAGTTACCTTTGTGTGTAATGTACTATTTAACCCTGTAGCTAAAGAATTATATTTCTACACTTCAACAGGTAATACAATCATAATGGTATGGGTAATCGTAATTGCTTTAGGTATCAGTATATCTTCAATATTAGACCATATATAAACAAAAACCCACAACAGTATGTTTCATATCCATAGAAAGGGGGACGATATAATTCAAGGATTAATGTATGTGGTACTACTATCAATAGCTTTATTGCTTGTGATAGTAGATATATTATCACAAAAGAAGAAAAGAAGGATAAGGAATGTTTCATTAGTAAACAAGCTAGAAAAAACAAGTCGCAATAAGTACATCAAATGGATGCACGACAAACCGAACAGTAAAAAGTACAAAAAAATCAAAGCACAAATTAAACAAGCAGGGTTTAACATTTCCCCAGAATTAGTACAATTTCTCTCTTATCTTCTTCCTGCGATAATGTTCTTATTCATTATAGCAATAAGATATACCAATATGTTAAACGCTATGATGAATATAGATCAATTAAAGAAAGTCGCAGAAGTCCTTGGAGATAGCAGTATTGCACAAATTAATACTAAGACTAATTGGGGATTAGTGTTAGCAGGGGCATTTCTTTTCCATTATGTACCAACAGGAGTATTAAAGGTGGTTGGAACATTTAGAAATGCTAAAAGCCAAAAAGAAGTTATCATGTTGCAAACCTACGCAATTATGATGCTGAAAACAGGAAAATCTGTCAAGCAAATATTAATAACTTTAATGGACAGATCTGATACTTTTAAAGCCTACATAGAGAAAGCAGTAAACAATTATTCTCACAATCCTCAATTAGCTTTAAAAGAATTAAGAGAGAATGTAGGGAATAAAGACTTTGACAAGATAATTACTTCACTAGAACAGGCTTTGAAATCAGACAGACAGATTAGCCTAAAGTATTTAGAAAACCATAGGGTACTAGGAAAAGAACTCAATAGAATAAATAGACGAGGCAGAAACGCAAAGAAAAATGTTGTAGGGATACTTCTTATGATTATCCCATTACTAACTCTAATATTAGTCGGAGGATACCCTTGGTTTATATTCTCATTAAAAGTATTAGATGAAGTACCAATTTAGAGGGTGTGAAAATGCTTAAAACACTTAAAAACAAACAAGGTAATGCAATACTGTCATTTATTGTAATATTGGCAGTAATGGCGATTTTGGCTATAGCGATCTTGCCCCCATTGGGAGAGGCTATCGGCAACAGGATAAATGCAACGGTAGACACTTACAATGGAACAGATACTATAACCATAATAGAATAAAAAAACAAAATAAAAGATTATAAAATAGGAGGTAATATTAACCATGTTAGAAAAACTTAGAAACACTCTAAAAAACAAGAAAGGATCTGCGATCTTCCAATTTATCATCATATTAGCAATCGTAGCGATTTTGGCAGTAACCACTCTACCAAATTTGAATGACAAGATCGAAGAAAAGGCAACAGGGGCAATCGACAGAATAGACAATATGGATGATAGCCTAGATGATTAATCTGGGCTACCAAAATGCCATTCAAATTAGGTTTGAGTGGTAAATAACTAAAAAAGCGAGGTAATTAAATGTTAAACAAACTTAGAAATGCTTTGACAAACAAGAAAGGATCTGCGATCTTCCAATTTATCATCATATTAGCAATCGTAGCGATTTTGGCAGTAACCACTCTACCAAATTTGAATGATAAGATCGAAGAAAAGGCAACAGGGGCAATCGACAGAATAGACAATATGGATGATAGCATAGACCAATAATTTAATAGTATCCAATAGGAGAGGATAAAATGGGAAGAATACGAAAAATCCTTTCAAATAAGAAAGGTAACAGTATTTTAGGGTACATAGTTGTAAGCCCCTTTCTTGTCTATTTTATCCTCTATCTAGTTTTGGGTGGTGCATTTTTTATGCATATAAATGATATGACGAATATATGCAACAAAAAACTAGATAGAGCGTTAGTAGAAGGGCAATTTACAAGTGCAATTAGAGCTGAACTAGAAAATGAACTTGCTACCTACGGATTTAGTGGAACGAATTTAGAAATTACCATAACTCCAAGCCAAGCTGGTGATGCAAGTGATGGTACTTATGCCCCAAGAGGACAAGAAATAGAGCTAACAGTTCTATATAAAAAACCCCATTGGTTTTATTACATTAATAAATTCTTTAGTCCATCATTGGCAGAGAGCAAATTCTATATCGGTACTAAGATATCGGGAATGAGTGAAAAATGGTAACAAAAGAAATCAAAAAAAATTTTTCAAATTCCAAAGGTGGTATTTTTATATATTTGATTATCGTTATTGTTGTATTCTTAGGGTTATCGGCTTTAGTATTAGACTTTAGTAATGTATATATAAAATCAGCTAAAATAAAATATGCAGTAAATAGAGCAGTAAAAGCTAGTACGATACAAGTCCTAGAGGGAGAAGAATTAGCAAATGGTAACTTTCTAATTGATGAAGTGGTAGCACAAGATACCTTTGAAAGAATATTAGCCCACAATCTAGGACTTGATGAAAACACACTAGAGCCTCTGGAAAAGAGTCTGCTAACCGAAAAACCTACGATTAAAGAGTTTGTTGTTGAGAACAACACTCCGACAATATACAATTCCCCGACTTTAGGGAGAGCATACCCAATAGATAACCCAAGTGTAATAGCAGTATTAGAATTTAAAATCAGAGGGGTTTTGATTAAGAAAACTTTGAGAATATCCAAGTTATCATCAAGCCAATTAACCTCAATATATCCATAGGATAGGTAGTAAGCAAAGAGCTACCTATCCTATTATTTTGCCTATAATCTAGTGCGTATAAGGCTACAAGTAGATTGAAACAACACAAGTATTGTGATATTATATAATATATACTGTGAATGGTTAGTATATAGGAGTTGCCCCAATAAATAACTACACATTAGAAAATAAAAAAATAATATTGTAGCTTTTTAAAAAAGATTGTTCAAAATAATCTCTAAAAGCGTTGAAATCATCTTAAACTTAACGAAGAATTTTATAAAAAAGTTTCAACAAAACAAGAAATTATTCCTCAAAACAATAGCTCATTTTTTTAAAAAAGTTGAATTACTTTTTTTAAAAACATTGAATTATCAATGTTTTTAGTGAAATATGTTATCTATTCCGATTCAACTTATTTAAAAACGGTTTAACTATTTTTAAAACAATTTAACTTTATTTAAAAACTACAAATATAGTATTCTAATATAGTATTCTAAGGTTTTGCACAAAAGGTTTTCATATTGACACAATAGAAGTATTGTGGTAATATATATATATAATTTAATTAGAGATAAGGAGAGGGTATAGAAATGAGAAAAAATATCGCAATATTAATGGTTTTAACCTTGCTTATAGGCTTATTACCTGTTCAAAACGCTTTTGCAAACGATAACGATTATAGTATTAAAAGCACATTTAATTTTCTAACAAGCAGTAACCCCGAGAGAGAAAGCTTAATAGACAAGGTGAAAGAGGTCTTTGATAAAGGTGAAGAATATTTCAAAGAAAAAATCAAGAAATTCAGCGATATGGGATCGCATTGGGCTGACATGACAGTTGGGAAGCTAGTAGAACTTGGAGTAATAGCAGGATATAATGATGGAACATTTAAACCAAATAATACTATTACTAGAGCAGAATTTGCAAAGATAACAAGAACTGCCTTAAAGCTAGATTTAGTAGAGGGAAATTCATTCCAAGACACTTCTAACCATTGGGCTAAGAATGACATACATACTTTAGTCGTAAAGGGTGGAATTGATAAAAGCGAATATGGAGTTAATTTTGAGCCTAATAAAAATATAACTCGTATAGAAATGGCGAAAATGATTGTTAGATCCCTTGGATTAACAGAACAAGCTAAAGCAAAAGCAGGTGTTAAAACACAATTTATAGATGATGATAAAATACCAAGCTCTGATAAGGGTTATATAATAATAGCAAGTGAAAATAAGATTATAAACGGTTATCCAGATAAAACATTTAAACCTTATGGAGAGGCTACAAGAGCAGAGGCATCCCAAATGATAGTTAATATGTTAAATGCTATAGAAAGTGGAATAACAATAGGAGAGGAAACAACAAAAACATCTGCAAATTCTAATACTCCTGTATCCATAGAAATAGATGAAAGGTTGAAAAACCCTAAATATTTTCAAACTGAAAGCTTTAGAATTGATGATAAAGGACAAATATACGTTAGAGGATTGGATCTAGAATATTATAAAGTAGAAAGCGAACATGACCCATTAGTAAATATTAAATTATTAAAATTATTGAATGAATTAGTAGATGAAAACCATTATGTAACTATTGGTTATAATAAAAGCAGAGAAAGTGTTCTTGTTGAATATAAAATGAACAATATAGGCACAACAACTCACTTTAGAATTAATATAGCATTAAAGCCTTTTGATGTTTCAAGCTATGGAGAAGGTTTCAGTAAAGAAACTGATGGATATATTAATGTTGCGAGATTATTTGGCTCGAAATTTGAAGGCTCATTTGTTCTTCCACATTACGAAGAAAAATTAAGAAAAGCTATAATTGCTATATTAGGTGAAACGGATGGAGAAAAAGCACATAAATATATAATTAATGAATTTAAAAACAAAGTAAAAGGACTTCCAGACGATATGAGTAGCCTTGAAAGCTATAAAGGTGTAACTAAGGTGGAAAAGGTCGGTAATTCCACTATATATATGTGGAATGACGATTTCTTTAATAAACCAGAAACATTCTTTTACTATTCAAACGATTAGGGTTTCCTAATCGTTTGAATAGTTTAAAAAGGGGGAATAATATGGAAATAATTAAAAGATTAAGATTGAGTTTAAGCATTACGATTATGATATTAATGCTATTTAATCTAATAATTCCTATAGCAACTGATTTTAAATATATATCTAATAAAAGTTTTGCATATGCAGAGTATCCAACTTTTCCAAGAAACCAATCTGAATACGAAAATTTTCTAAACTCCATAGGGAAACCTACTTCAAGTGAATTAGGGCATCCTGTCAATCTCGATACATTTCACAGTAAAAACATTATTGCATATGGTGATCCCCATTGTAGACCGGGGGAATATCCAATAAATGGAGAATATAGATATATTGGATATACAGAGGATGGTTCTGACTACCCAAATTCTGACTTTCCAAGTGATGAAGGTGGGGGAGTTGGTGATAACCCTGTTGATTGGATTTGGGTGGTACAAGATGGAAACTTTGACTCATGGAGTAAGGTAAACAACTCTCCAATGATTTATAATCATATTTTAAATGCACAACTTGAAGGAAATTCGGCAGAGGATTATAACTTTAATTTAAGTGATGCTATGGTATCAAAAGGATTATCGGAAGATGAAATGAAAGAAAGGGTAAAATTAATTTCTGCTCCGACTTTCACATCAAAAGGAACTGTATGGATTAGATTTCATAGAGGCGATAATTCTTTAAGATATGCAACATTTTATGTTCCAAAATTACAAGGAACTGTTGATATAACAAATACAATCTCTACCCCAATGGATGAATTTACTATGACAGGCTCTAGAGATAGTATAGATATTCCTATAACAGTAAGAACAAATTTATCATTTTCAAATGGAGCTAGTAGTGCATACATAGAGCATGTAGGAGCATTTTTAGATAGAGTGGATAATTCAGATAAATATTCTGGTGGAAATGTAGAGACAGGTGCGTATTCAGAATATCAGACGACTATTACCCTTAAAAGAAGTGATTATCCAGAAGGCACTCATACTATTTCACTTGAAAGTTTTGGTTTTTATGTAACTTATGGTGGTGGAGCTGATTTTGCTGAGGCTACAAAAGAAATAACCTTAACTGTAGAGCCAGAGGTTGGAGCAGTTGATATATATACAGACCTTGTAATAACTCCAAACCCTAGTGAACTTTACGAAGGAGAAAGTAGTGATATAGATTTAGTATTGGATGCCTCTGCCTCACAATCTGCAACAGGAGAGCCTTTAGCCTTTCGTTATTGGGTAGATACTGACCCATCATATAGTAATGCAGGGGAAGGAGTAAATCCAGAAACAGATGAAGGAGACACAAGCCCAGAAATTTGGGAAACTACTTTAGAAAATGTAGATGCAGGACAAACTATATACGGAAAAGTAAAAGTTTATGATTTTGGATTAAATGATTTTGCTATGTATGAAACAAGTTTAACTATAGGGGAAATACCTACACAAGTAATAGCAGATTTGCAAATTGATGCCCCTGCTAAAGTAGAATGGACACCAAAACAATGGGATAATGATGAAAAAATATCTGTAAGAATTGAACTTGATGCAAGAGGAAGTTATGCTACATTAGGGGTAGACAGATATAGATTTACATTAAATGGTGACAACATAGGAAGTTCAAGTTATGGAAGGATAACAGAATATATAGATATTAGACCTTCTGATAGAAACGCTTTTGGAAAAATTCCTGTATGGGCAGAAGTTGAAGTCGAAGATAACAACGGTAAAACTGCCTCTGCTATGGTATCAACATTTATTAGTTGTGGTATATCAAACACTCCACCAGATGTTGATTTTACTGTAAGGTCGCAAGGAGATTTTTACGATAAATACAAATATTATGCAACAGAACCGATAGATTTAATTAATAATACTTGGGATAAAGAAGAAGATGAAATTTTCGGTACATGGACTATTGAAAATTCTAACGGAGATTTAATATTTTATTCGCAAAACGATTTAGATGCAGGAACAACAGACCAAGATTATACTACTACGTATTTTTCAGAGGCAAATGTTAATTATAATGGAGGGGTTATAACCTTCCTGCAATCTGGATACTATGATATAACTCTCGAAGTATGGGATGATAGAGGAAATTCTGATAGTAAAACTAAAACTATATATGTAAATGATTCGCCACAACCTCCTGTGGCAGACTTTAAGATGTATGAGTTTGGTTTTCCTAATGAAAGCATATCAGTAACAGATACTTCTACAGACCCTAACAATGATATAAAGCAAAGAATATGGACAAAACCTGCCGAGGCAAGTGGTAGTTTAAGTGGAAGTGGTGGAAGTCTTACATTCGCAAACGAAGGAACTTATGATGTTACATTAAAAGTTATAGATAACACCAAGTTAGAAGATACGATAACTAAACAAATACAAATAATACCTCCATTAGCAGTAGCAAGAATAACTGTAGAAGGTACTCTTAAAGAAAATAGAAAAGTAACTATTCATTCAAGAGATAGCTTATCTCCAAGAGTAGACCCTATACAAACAGAACGAAATATTTGGGAAATAACTCCACTTGATGGGCAAGATCCTAGCAGCATAAAAATAGATCCAGATACATCTAATAATGAAGAAAAAAATATAGTATTTAAAGAGGCAGGAAGATATAAAATCTACTTAAAGGTACACAATAATTTTTCAGATGCAAACCCAGACCATCCAAACTATGACGCCACAGATACAGAAGAAATTATAACTATAGAGGAAGATTTAGACCCTGTATCAGACTTTAGTGTAGGAGGGGCAAATCCTAACTTCTTTGACAATCCTGTAAGTACAACCGTAGCAATAAACGACTTATCTTACTCTATAGATGCCGACTTAATAGACAAATATAAATATACAGTATATAGAGATATTGACGAAGATGGTGACTTTTCTGACGAGAGCATTTATGGAACATATAATGTAGGGGATACTTCAATAGTTGTTAACTTCCAACAAGGAGTTAGTGGGATGTTTAAAGTAGATTTAGAAGTAACAGAAGAATTTGGACAACCCACAATAGAAAAATTCGTTAGTCAAAGTGATAGACGAAACAGTATATCGAGTAAAACTTTTAGCGTGAATTGGAGACCCGACATTAAATTTGATATTCCCGATTGGGCATATACAGACGACATACTAAATGTTACAACTATCTTAAAAGACGAAGAAATAGACACTTTGAATGTTGATTGGAGTATTAAGATGGCAAGTGAAAGTAATCCTAGTATAATGGTAAATGACAATATTAACAGTAGAACAGATAATATTTTAGATAACAACGGAGGTACTATAAGATTTAAGGATAGTGGTTACTATGAATTAATAGCAACTGTAACAGACGAGATAGGTCAATCCTATTCATTTAGTGATTTCATTAGAGTATACCCTCTCCCAACTGCTGTTATAAAAGATAGCATGGCTTATAGGGGAACGCCATTTACCACAAAAGAAAACAGAAAATATCAATTAGATGGCAATAGTAGTTTTGCTAATGACTATTATGGGGCAGAACTTCATCCAATAGATCATACTAAGGATTATTGGGAAATCATACCTTTAGATGGACAAAATGCTAACGAAGTCATTAAGGTAGCAAATGGGGCAGGTAGTCTTGCTAGTGATATAGTAAGTACAACAAAATATCAAAAGAGCAACAATGCCTTCCAAGAAGATTTATTGTTTAAGTTAGAGGGAAGATATAAAGTAAGATATCAAATCACAAACACATATGGTAAAAAATCACCTTTTGCAGAACAAATAATTAACGTTGTAAGAGATACAAACCCAATAATAAATTTTGAAACAGTAGAAACTACGTATCGTGATCCAGATGATAGTAATAGGGCTGAAATGATAGCTCACAACATAACTTCTAGCTCTGATGATGATGATATTATGACTAGTCATAGGATTAGATATCGTTATGACTCTGACAATGATGGTAGTTTTGATGATGAAAGTTGGAGTAGCCCAATAACAATAGATTTTACTAATAAAAGAGCTACTGTAAAGGTTAATAAGGTAGGAAAGTATCAGTTTGAATACTTTGTAAAGGATGAATTTGGACAAGAAACTTTATCTCAATTTGTTACTACTGCTGATAGACGAGAAAGTGTAATGTATAAAGAAGTAGAAGTTGACAATATGCCACCAAATGTTGATTTTACAGTAACTCCATCAAACAAAGTTGATGTTGTTTTTACAGTTGGAGAAATAGATAAAAGCAAAACACAAGAGTTATCAACTAAAATTAATACTTATATAAAAGCATATTTAGAGGCTAATAATGCAGATTTCATTGACACAAATATAGAAATGATAGAAACATCTAGTGGGAACTTGCAAGATGCTTTTACTTGGTATACAAATACATACCAAAGTGGGAAACTATCTCTCCAAAATAACGGTAGTGACGTAAGTATAATAGGTTACTATAAGGAAGCTCCTCTAGATGAAGTATATTCTAGTAATGTAACTGACCCAGAGATAAGGCAACAAGAGTTGAATTTTAGTTTAGCATTTAATGTTGGTGTAAAACACGCAACAAGGGCAGGGGGTATTTTAGTAAATACTCATGTTGAAGGTGGCAGAATGAAAGGATATGCCATAGATATAGATATGAACGGGAAAGGAACAATTTATCAAGTAGATTATGCTATGAATACAAGTAGAAGTCAATCTTTATCTGGGACTGTTCTTGCTAGTAATCTTAATATAGGCTCTAGTGGCAACTTTAAAGTAATAACTACAAGAGACAAGTTAAAACTATATAAAAATGGAAGTGAAATTACTACTGTAGACTTGCCTCAACACTACGGATGGGGAATAGGTTTTTATGCAGACCATAGTTCTCACAACTGTAGGAGAAGAACAGATTTATTAATAACAAATTTATCTATGGAAACTACTAAAGGTAAATCATTAGATGAAGTTTTAAAAGAGCCTACTTGGAGGGATGATGCTACTAAATTTGTAGTAAATATTTCTGATGTAGAATTAGAGGAACTTAACCCAAGTTCGCCTAAATATCCTGTTGTTTTATCAAGGATGTTAAATGAGAGCTTATATTTTGCAGAATTGGGAACAGATGTAAATAAATCACAAGCTGAAAATTTTATATCCGATAATGATGGGAAAGGAACATTTATTTATAATAATAATCCTAGTATGGATAAAGCTCTACAAGATTTAGGAGAATGGATTTTACAAACAGTAAGAAACCAAGCTAGACCTACTACTCAATATGTATTGCTTGGAGAAGAAATAAACTATACTCTGTTCTATACAGATTATGAAAATGACCCTCAAATGAATATAGAGAATTGGCGTTATAACCATGACCACAACTATTTTGAAAATTCATTGGGACAAGTAAACTACCATAATATATGGTTGAATGAGAGAAAAACAGTATTTGATAAAGTTGGTAAATTTGCTACAGAATATAAGACAAAAGATAATCCTGTAGGCTCGGATAATAGATTTGATAATTATAGAAAACCCTCAAATATGATGAATGGGGCATTAAACATCTTTGTTCATAGAAAACCGTTAGCTCAATTTTCGGCTAAAGTTACAAAGGTATCTAATTATATTAATGTGTTAGAAGATTTTGAGGACATCAACTATAAAATAAATTTATCTGGAAATTGGGCAAGATCATCAACTAGAGCAAAAGATGGCTCGTATTCATTTAGAAATTATAACATAGGTAATGGTGGCAGTTCTTCATTCTATTTAACAGTAAACGTTCCATCTGGCACAGGTACACTAGCATTCGATTATATGGTAAGTTCGGAAAGGGGTTATGATTATTTTAGTGTCTATGTAGATGGCACAAGAGTAATACATAAATCTGGCTCTGTTGGTTGGACACATTATAATCAAACACTATCTTCTGGAAGTCATAATGTAGAGTTTAGATATTCTAAAGATGGCTCTGTAAGCAATGGTGATGATAGTGCATATATAGACAACTTAATAGTAACTTCACTTGATATGTCTGGATTTACAGTATCTTATGTAGATAACTCCTATGACCTAGATCATCAATCCTTATCAACAGGGTACTATAAATTAGATAGTAACTACAATATAGTACATGCAAATAGCTCTACAGGCAGATGGGTAGATAAAGGTGGTATTGTTGATAGAGAATGGCAGTGGAAAAAAGTTGGGGAAACAACTTGGCACAATGGACAACTAACAAATGGCTCAACCACAACGGATTATCTTGTAAGGTTGAGAGTTAGAGATATGGATGGAGAAAATTTCTTAGGTACATGGTCTGACGAACAGGTAGTGTTGATAACTAATAATCCATTACCACCAACTGCTCAATTTTCTGTTACACCTACAACCTTACCGATAGAACAGGATTTACAACTTACTGATAGCTCTTATGACCCTAACGGAGATACTATCGTACAATGGGAATGGAAATTATACAAAGACTCAACTTTAATAGGGACATATACATCATCAAATCCACAATCAAGCGTAAATAGTGCAATAAATAGCCATGGTATAGGAGATTACAAACTTACATTACAAGTAAGAGATAGTACAGGGGCTTGGGGCGATCCCAAAGCCACTTCAGATATATTTACACAATCGTTCAAAGTAATTCCTGTAAACCATACTCCAAGTGCAAACTTTAATCCAACGCCTAACCCTGCTAGAATTTATCAAACAATAAATTGGAACGCTAATTATAGCGATCCAGACTCGGACAATACAGGTTTTGATTTGAATTGGACTTTGGAAAGATATGAGGCTACTAACTTATCTGGAATAAATGGAAGTCCAGACAATATATATGCCTATACAGGCTCAACACCATTTAGTGGTAGTTTTGAAAGTAATGGATTGCCTTATGGTGCATATAGAATTACATTCTCTGTAACAGACAAACCACCTGTACCACCATATCAACCAACCGATACTACAACAGTATATGATACTAAGGATATATATGTACTACCTAGGATAACATTATCATCAAGTTATGAAGGTGATGCAACCAATGGTAAGACGATAACTTTAAAAGCTACAACCAACGAACATGTGACAAGTTTAAGAGTCACATTCCTTGGGCAGACAAGATGGCTAACCCTAGTGTCAACAAGTGGAAATGTTAAGTATTGGGAGTTAGACTTTGATATTCCGACTAATAACTTACAACTAGGTAATCAAACTGCCTCTTTTAGAGCATATTGTAATTATGGAGGAGTAGGAAGTAGTTACTATATAAATAGTAATACCACTATATATGTTAAACCTATTCTTTCTATAGTAGGGAGCTATGATGGAGACCCAATCACAGGGGAAACAATAACACTTAAAGCAGAAACAACAACGTATGCAAATAATGTATCAGTAAATTTCTTGGGACAGACAATTACATTAAATCATGTATCTACAGTAGGGCAGACAAAGTATTGGGAAAAAGATTTTGTAATTCCAGACACCGTATCATCAAGTGGGAATTATCCTGCCACCTTTACTGCAACAGATGGGTACGGGCAAACTGCAACCGATACAATAAGTATTTATGTGGTAGCTTTAAAATTAACAAATTACCGAATAACAGATATAGTTAACCATGATACGTATAGTTATCCTCTAACAAGGGTAAATCTACCTGTTGATTATAGAACAGGATATTATGTAACATTTAGGATTGATGCAAAGGGCAACCCTGTAAGTGTTAAAGCTAAAGTATATAATGGAACTACTTTAGACAAGGAAGTAACACTAACACAAGTTGGTACTTCTGGAACAGATACAATCTGGGAAGGCAAATATTATGCTGATGCCCATTTAGCAACAGGAACATTTATTTATATGGATTTAACTGCTTATAAAGGGTCTACGACATACAACTACAACTTAAAAGAGGGTTGGAATGGTAGAGTCCTAAGAGTTAATGGAACTGCATTAGAAGATGGCAGAGTAAACAGAACTAACTAAAAGATTTGAAAAGGATATTTGATTAATTTCAAGTATCCTTTTTTATTAGGTTTCATTAGAAAAACAATCACAAAAGAAAGTAAAAAATAAGCATGTGTATATAAGGTATTGATTTAACACATATATATTTACAAAAGACATATATTGTGATATAATACTTATATGATTAAAAATAACATTTAGAGGCAAAACACATAGCATAAATTAGAAGTGAAAAAATGAAAACATACGGTGAATTAGTAGGTACAGAAAAACGAGGTTTTATTGTTTTACTAGAGGATGGTAATAGGGCATTACTCCCTTTAGAGGATGTAACAGAAAGCAAATATGCTGAAACTATGCTAGGTTTAAGTTTGTTAATATAGAGGAAGTTTTAAAAGGGGCATAACATTAAGTCGGTGGTGATAATATGAAAGGCATGAGTCATGCAGTAGTAGGCTTTACAACAGGAGTTTTACTTGCTGAAATGTTAGGGGCAGACCCGAAAGCAATAGTTTCTATAACAACAATAGCAAGTCTTATCCCAGATATAGACGAAGAAAATTCTATGATTAATCAGATATTGATACCTATAAAAACAAAGCATAGAAACCCTTTAAAAGTCGCTCTGGGGTTAGGAATGTTAGCAGTAGGATATATGTTCCTACATTCAATCTTGTTAGAGTATTTAGGGGCTATTATTGTTCTTTCAACAATATCATCCAAAGTAGAATATAGGTTTAGTTTATTTGATGGGCTACAAAAAAGAGAATATCATAGAACATTGTTTCATCACCCTTTAATAGGTGGAGTTATTTTCATAGCCCCCATAAATGTATTAGAAATACCATCTGATTACAAAATTGCATTTATGGTAGGAATTGTAGTTTGCCATTACTTTATGGATACATTTACTACTTATGGATTGCCATTCTATCCATTCAAACGAGTTTTAAGGATGCCAATACATTTTGATAGCAGAAACTCTTTCGCAGAATTTCTTGTAGTAACCTCTTATGTAGCAATCATGCTTATAGCAAGATATCCTCAATTAATAAGGTATGCAAATAAAATGCTAAGTTAGATAACCCAATTGAAGGGATTTGGTAAATTGGCAAAGATAACTAATATAGAGGAACAAAAAAGAAAAAAGGACAGAGTTAATATATATGTAGATAATGTGTTTTTTGCAGGGGTGTTCAAGGAATTAGCTCATGCTCTAAAACTTGAAATAGATAAAGAGGTAGATAAAGATGAACTAAAACAAATTATAGACGAGGAAATGTATTATGAGGCAAAAGAAAAAGCTCTACAGATTATTAATCATTCTCCCCATAGCGAAAAAGCACTTAAAGAAAAATTAGGTAAAAGGGGATATGAAAACGCAATATGTCTTAAAGTCATTAAATGGCTTAAAGAATATGGATTTCTTAATGATGAAAAATTTGCTAATGCTTTAGCAAAGGATAAAGCAAACCTAAGTAAACATGGGAAAAAGCGAATAAAACAAACTCTATACCAAAAGAAATTTAATAAAGAACTGATAGAGGAAGTAATAGAAAATATTGATGAAGAAACCGAATATCAAAATGCACTTGAATTAGCACAAAAGAAAGCAGAAAAATTAAAATCCAAAGAAAGTGACAGGAGAAAGCTCTATCAAAAAATCTCTCAATACTTAGCTTATAGAGGGTATGGATATAACATAATAGGCAAGGTAGTTAAGCAAGTTTTAGCGTAACTTTGCAGATAAGGGGGCAAATAAAATGAATGATACAGAGGTAAAGGACAAATCAGCAGAGATTAATCACACAAAAAAAAGCAAAAAAATAAATCTCAATATCAAGAAAGTATTTAATAAAAAGATATTGTTAGGACTAATTGTTTTAATCTTGTTGTCACCTGTAGTTTATGGCTTTATACATGGGGCGATTAGGTCGGTTCAAACAAGGCAATCTCCACAGGGGGAACTCCTTTTTTATGTGATGGATGAAAAAGATATAAAAGACACTAATATTAAAGAGTGGCTAGAAAAGAACTATAAAAATAAAGGTGTTTATGTCTATAAAGGGAACAAAGCATCTGATGAAAAATACATACTACTTGCCACAGGAGAACAACCCATACAAGGCATTAATATTATAATGGAGTCTGTGGTGGGGTATAAAGATAAAATACTTGTTAACGGAAGGGTAGTCCCTCCGAAATCAGATATTGTAAAAAAATCCGCTTACCCCTATGAGGTTATTAGAGTAGAAACAAAGAATGACCCAAGAGAGGTCGTCTTAGGTACAATGAACTTATATGATGTATTTAGAGGGATACAAAAGCCTATAAGAATATCATTGGATAATGCAATAGTAAAAGAAATAAATGGAGATACCGTAAAACTTGCTACATTTAGAAAAAAAGATAACCAACTACTATATACATTAAGTGAAAATGCCTTAAAGCAAATGAACGAATTAGGAATTGTAGCAGGAGATTTAGTAAGTGTTAATCTCAATACTGATTTATCAAAAGGATATCCCAAAATAGAAAACATACGAAAAACTACAAGAGTAATCGAAAAAATCAAAATCTCTAGGATTTCAGAAGAAACCAAAACTATTACAGTAGAGGTCAATAAAATACCTTTTACTTTTGGTTATAGAGGGGAATTAGAAAATAAAATTACTAAAGTAACAGAGAATAATGTGTACTTAGTAAAACTAGAGAAAGTAGGTGATATGATCTACATAACAGATTTGTGGGGCAAACAAACTTAACAAAAATAAACAGGGAAGGGTGAAATAATGAAAAAAAGACTAGGAATTATACTACTTTTAGTAATCCTCGTATTGACAACGACAACTCTTGGATTTGCAGAGGAAAACTTTATAAAGGCATATCTGACAAAAATCAAGGTTAGTTTAGATGGTATGAGGGTATTGGATGAAATTATTGTAATTAATGGAACGAGCTATCTGCCTGTTAGGAAGTTGTCTAATATGTTTGGGGTGGATGTGAATTGGAATAGTTATACCAATGAGATTGAATTAATCAATAACAAACCTCACACAGTAAAGCCTAGACTTACTTACTCGGACATAAGCTATATCGCTGATGTAAAGTATGTTTATGATAATGGTACAGTATATGAAGGACAAATTCGTAATGGTTTATACCATGGAGAGGGCAACAAAATTACTTTCCCAGATGGCACAACTTACAGAGGAAGTTTTATAGATGGTGTGATACAAGGGGAAGGACAATATACCGCTATCAATGGCGATACATACCAAGGGTTGTTTAGCAATAACAAATACAAAGGTTATGGAAAGTATACCTATGTTAATGGGGATGTAATCGAAGGCGAATTTGATGGGAATAGTCTTGTAGCAGATAGTGTTATATATGTGAAAATTAAAGCTACAAATGAAACCAAATACATGAAGGGTAAAGATTGGAATAGAGAAATCATGGGAGTCAATACTTACTCATTCAACTTTGATAAGACAAGATTTAATGGTACTGCTGATATTGTATTTAGGGATGGTACTCACTATAAAGGGTCAATCTCCAACAATACATTTAACGGTCAAGGAGAAATTACTTATATAGATGGTAGCAAATATAAAGGTAATTGGGTATCAGACCAAAAAACAGGTAGAGGTACTTTCACTTACGCAAACAATACCAAGTATGATGGTTATTTCTTAAATAATCAATATGATGGAGAAGGTAAGTTCTACTATGCAAATGGCGATATGTATGATGGTACTTGGAAGGCAAATAAACGCCATGGTTACGGTAAATATACCTTCGCAAATGACAATTACTTTAAAGGTAATTGGGTAAATGGAAACAAACATACTTTAGACCAAACTGACGATAAGGATTATAAGGGTTATGGTGAGTATGTTCTTGATGGTAATAATAATCCTAACCTAGATGGTAAAAGAGTATACTATAAGCAGAAATGGGATAATGGCAAATTAATTAAAGAAATCAAAAATAGGTAATATCTACTTATCTTGAAATAAAAAACAATAAAAAAGGAGTGTATATTAAAATGAATAAAACGGAATTAGTATCAGCTATGGCAGAAGATTGTGGGTTAACTAAGAAGGATACAGAAAAAGCTCTAAACTCATTTATGAAAGTAGTAGGTAATGCTTTGGCTAAAAAGGATAAAGTAGCTTTAATCGGCTTTGGTAGCTTTGAAGTAAGAGAGCGTAAGGCAAGGAAGGGCAGAAACCCTCGTAAACCCGAGGAAATCATTGAAATCCCTTCATCCCAAGCCCCTATTTTCCGAGCAGGGAAATCTCTTAAAGAAAAAGTTAATGGCTAATAGCCCGAATTAAGGCAAAAAGGGGGTAACCTTCGGGTTACCCTATTATTCTAATAAAGAAAGGTTTGATATCTTGGTGAAAAGTAACATGCTATTTTATATAGCAATCTTAATAATTTGTGGGTTTATACAATATATACTTCATAAATATATGGATTTTGCAGGGTATAAAGTCAATACGAAATTAAGTATAGTGTTTTCTGTAGTTACAGGATTATTGACAACATATCTAGGTTACAAATATGGCAAGAGCTATTATTTTATTATATATGCTACAGTAATAGAGTTACTTATGGTTATTACTGTAGTCGATTTAACTCACAAGATAATACCTAACAGACTAAATCTAATTATGGGAATAGTAGGAGCTATTAACTTAATAATCACAAAAAAATTTTACAGTAGTATAGTAGCTTTTTTTGTAGCAGGGGTATTATTTCTTGCTCTAGCCTTAATGTCAAATGGAGGTATTGGTGGAGGGGATATAAAACTAATAGCTCCTCTAGGATTAATATTTGGCATATTGCCTATCATTTACATAATTTGTTATTCATTTATATTCGGGGCGATCTTTGGTATTGGGTTAATAGTGTTCGGGAAAAAATCTTTCTTATCAGAGATAGCTTTAGCACCATACATAAGTTTTGCAACGATAATGTTCATAACTTACTTTATTTAATTATTAAAAAACAGGGGTGTCAAATATGTTTGATAAGTACAACAAAAAGATTAAACGAAGGATTTACTCTCTACTAAGCAGAGAAATAGACACCAATGTAAAACTAGGCATAACGGATGCTAAAAAGATAACTGAAAACTTCACAAAAGAAATCCAAAAAAAAGAATTAGATACATGGAAAAGCCTAAGAGAGTATGTAGATAGTAGATATTTTTATAATGAGTGTATTAAATATGTAGAGAGCAGATTAGACGAGTACCTCAAAAGATATGGTGGGTTTTCTGTCAAGGGCAAAGTATCCCCAGAACAGGCAGACTACTTAGTTATGCTGATTGAGAGAGCTTTAAAGCATAAAAATTATAATGTTAGGATGAATGGTTTAGAGGAACTAAAAGAGTTGATAACAATGTTATCTAAGAATAGTGCATCCTATTTTATAGATCAGTATAAAGGTATTCTGGGTTGGAATAAAAGTACAGATAAAACGGAGAAAAATACCAAAGAAGGTGAAACCCCAGAAGGGAAGGAGAAAGATACTTTAAACACAGAGGGGAATAGTGTAAAATAGTATTTGTAGCAATAATTTTAATAATAAAGAGGTATTTAATGAATAAAACAGATAAAGCAATTTCTCAAACTGATTACTACAAAATGTTTTTAGATATTAATGATAGAAATGGGCAAATAGAGCTAATATCGAACATAATTGAAAATGAAGTAAGTATAACTCCTTTAGGAATATCTGTAAAAGGATTATTTGAAAAGAGGCATCAAATACTTTCTATATTAAAACATATTTTGTCACAACAAATCTTAAACGAGAGTGATTTAAAAGCCATAGGAGAGGCTATTGATGTTATGATATACCTTACTAGCTTTTCAAAAGATATGAAGGGATATTCGGCTTTTAAAATGGAAGTCTACACATATTTAAAGGATTATAGGCACATTGAAGTAATCAATGAATATTTGTACTTTTTAAATAGTTAAAGCATAGGGATAAAATTAATTATTCCCTATGCTTTTTATTATAGGTCTATATCTATATAATCAACGGAAGTTTCTTTTAACTTATCTATATTATGAAGATATCTCTTTGCTACTTTAAGACTACTCCACCCAAAATTTTCAGTAACTTTCGCAAGATCACACCCATTTTGCAAACTAAAAGATGCTGATGTATGCCTGTACCAATGGGGGGATATCTTCTTGTCTAATCCTGCTTTTTCAGTAGCGTTAGAGATTATCCATCTAACATAATTTTCATTTAATCTAGTGTTGTTCCGAGTAAGTAGCAAATATTCTTCATTATCTGGGGAAGGTATTTTAAGCTCTTTACCAATGCTTTCTCTGTATTTTAGAATAAAATCTAAAACATCACTTCTTACCTTAATATCCCTATTTTTATCTCCTTTAGCCCCTACTATATGAATACCTACATTACCATCAAAATCTTTAAAAAAATGCTTACATTTAATATTGCATAGCTCACTTACCCTTAGGCCTATAGTGATTAACATAGCCCCTATAACTGCGTTTCTTTCCTTCTTTTTCAACTCCTGCCAAAGTAATTTTACTTCTTCTTTTGACAGGAACTTATCGGTTACTTTATCGGTTGAAACCTTGGGCTTGTTAACTACTGCAAAGGGATTGTACCTTAAATAACCTAGCTTTATGCCAAAACCATACAGAGAGCTTAAAGCACTTAATCTATTATGTTTAGTAGATTTTTCTTTACCATCCAAAGCATCTAAATAATCAAGGATATCAGATACGGTAATTTCCCTAAGAGGCTTAAAGATATACTCTCTAAATTGCTGAATAGCCTTAGAGTATGATCTAACAGTATTTCTTGAATTTAAGTTTCTAAGAAAGAGGGCTATTAGCATTTCATCATTCGTAATAGACTTATCTCTTTGAATGTGTTCTTGTTGAATATCATTTTTGTTATATGGGATTAAAGTCATTATACAACTCCTTTACATAAGGATATGGAGATTATAGTTCAACTCCAAAATTCTCTTTCAAGAAAGGTAACATCACACTTGGAGTATTCTTTTCATCCGAAACTCCCCAATGCAATATATGTACTTTGCTTGGTTTTATCTTACCTTCTTGCATAGGTATAAGTATAGGCAACAAGTGGTCTTTTAAATAGGTCTGGTCGTATATAGTATCAACAAACCCATCTATAGTATCTAAAACAATATTATCGCTACTATCAGTAATAACAATGCGAGGGCAGTTTGAAGTTTTAACAATAATACTTGCAATCTGTTCTGTGTTATTATCAAACTTTAAAGCAGTAGAATGATATCCCTTCTCATTATATAAGTGTGCGTATAAATGTTTCTCGGAGGATAGGCTATTTGTCATGTTGTACCAACCTTTCTATATGTTTTTAGGTGTTCCCATTAAGTTGTAATCAAAATTAAACCTTTTCATTTTAATAAATTCATGCTCTCCATTAGATTTGAATAATACCACCATCAAATGCAAATGCTTTTGTTTTTTCAAGATAGGTAAACCTTCTTTCTGCAAAGCATTATTAAATATGCTTTCTGCAAATAAGTGATTAGGCTTTAAAAAATCAAACTCTATCCTAAATATATAATTTTTTATAGAAGGTCTATAAGGAACAGGCTCGTAGTAATGAAAAAATACTGCCGATACAGGATCGGTTTCTTTTTCATTTATAAAATCTTTGACTATACTGTAATCTCCTTTGAGGACAAATAAAAGTTCTTTTCCATTCTCCGTATCGACAGGGAAGGGGATAAGACTTCCGTTGGCAGAGCCTATTAAGACAGGTTTTAAAATTGTATTAATTAATTTTTGACATCTGCATTTATCAAATTCATTCATATTTTTATATTGCCAAATACCCATGGCATTAATGAATATTTGCCCACTCCTTTCATTTATTAATCTTTCTTACCCAAAAATCCCTATCGGATATGCCACAAATAGGGCATTTAGACACGCCCAATTTCTTATCTTTCTGAAAAATAACTCGTGTTGAACAATAAGGACACCATTTTTCTTTTGGTTTCAGTTTAATCCCTTTGGGCAAAGTTGTATCACGAACTACTGTAGAGTCTTGCCTATGTAATGAAAATATACTAATTTGAGAATATTTTTCTGTTTCTATCTCACATCACCCCTTTAGTGTTATTATACCTATATTATATCATTAATAATTCAATAAATGAACTGCAATAAGGGAAAAATATTATTTATTAAATACAAGTAAAACTATGTATAACAAATATAAAACATAAATAAAATAAACAACACTTAAAAATAATAGTATAAAACAACTAATAAATAGTGTAAAATATAAGTAAAATAAAATGCAGGAAGTGATAAAATGAGCGAAAATGAAAAAAATAGCACACAAACAGAGGAAATCACTCAACAAGAAGAAGGCAAAGAGGTAGTTTATTTTGGTACTAGGGTTAAGGAAGAAGATAAAAAGACATTCGTTGACCTCGGAAAGCAATTAAACTTAACCCAACATGAATTGTTTAACAAGGTACTTGACACATTCTTAAAAATGGAGAGCATAGAAGGAGTAACCGAAAGCAATAAGGGTCACGCAGAGGAATTAAGAGGTCATTTGGATAGAATTTTAGCAATATTTTTAGAGCTAGTAACTTCTAGTGAAAACATTAGGGAGAATATCAAAAAAAGCTATAAAGAAGAATTGAGCCAAAAACAGGGGAAAATCAAAGACTTAGAGAGTCGCATTGAAAACATGAAATTAGAAAAAAAGGCTATTGAAGAAAAATTGGATAAGGCTTACGACAAAGAAATGTCTTATTATAAAGAGATAGATGGATTAAGAAAATCCATAGAGCTGGACAAAAAAACTATCGAAGATAAAAACACTATAATTAAAGAAAAGGACAATACTATAAAATCTCTAAGTGTTGAGGTAGAGGGATATAAAGAACTCAAAGAGAAGTACGAAAAGCAATCAGAAAGGGTGCAAGAATTATCTGGGACTATAAGCAACTTGGAGGCTAAGTTAGCAGAGGCAGATCGTACTATAAACAATAAAACAATGGAGATATCTAATCTTCTTGAAAAAGAGAAAATGTTAAACGAGAGGATAAAAGAACTTGTAAATGAGAATAAAGATAGAACAAAAGAAAATACCAAGCTGAAAGAAGAAAGCCAACAAGAAATAAGCTCTTTGCGACAAGAAGTGAAAGAACTCAATAATAAATTAATAGAAAAGATGGAAAAGAGCCAGATAACAGAGAAAAAGTATATGGGTGAAATAGCATTATTAAAAGAAAGAGAAAAGTCTATCGAAGATGGTATCAAGAGAATGGCAAGAGATAAAAACAAGTTACTAAAAGCACTAGAAGAAGTAACAACAGTATTAGAGAAAAACAAATGGGCATGGGTATACGAGCTATTAGCAGATATGAACTATGAAAAAATCTAAAACAATTTAAAAGAGGGTGAATGTTTGAGCAAAGATGAAAAAAAGTTATCTCGATAGAAATTCAACCATAAATGAAAAAATAATAAGACCCTTCACCCAAACCGAAAGAAGGATATATGATTACTTAGTAAACTATCAAGGAATAAAGGGCTATCCTCCTACTATAAGGGAGATGTGAAGAACTAGAATACTCATCCACATCTACAGTTTATGGACATTTAAAATCACTTGGAAGAAAAGGTTATGTTGAGAGAGAAAAAGGAAAGCCAAGAGCATTGTTAATTGAATAATAGAAAACTATAAAAACTACAAGAGGAAATTCTTGTAGTTTTTGTTTTGTAGAAAATTAGCGACAAAAAAATATTATGGTAAACCAATACAGAGGAATTGAGGGCTTCTTGTGATAACGGAAATTATCACAAGAAAATATTTTTGATAGCAGATATATAAATAAGTGGGAGTTAAAAGAAAAAAGAGAACTGTAATAAACGAAAAAAGATATAGTTGTTGTAGTTCGTCATAACATCATGTACTCGCAGTAAAAAACATCATAAATAAAAGATGTTTAAAGACGTAAAAATTGCCATTCAAGCCTAGCAACTTGAAATATTAACCAAAGTGTGATATAATATATAAAAATACATAATTAAACACAACTTGCATATATATAGCTTAAATGGCATCAAGAATAGATATGGGTTTTAAATCATTTAAGATTGGAGGGGGCATATTGGACATACTTGGCATATCGTTAAAAAACATTCCCTTAGACACAAATAAAACAAGAATAATATTTGCATTAGTATTATTGCTAATATCAATCACTATAGACTATAGGAAATTTAGATATAAATTTAAAGATAAAAGTTCTAAAGCAATCGTATATCTGCATCAGTATAAATCGCTTAAAGATCAATACATAATCTCTATAGGGCTATTATGTTTTTGTATATTTTCTTACTTTTTAAACATTAACTTAGTGGCAAATTATATCTTAATGAAAATTTCCTTAATGTCCATTTACTTTCCAACGATCTTGTACTTATTTTCAGAGATAAAACATGTTTCCCCAAAGGACTATATAGGTAAGCAAATAGAAAAGGAAGGGAAACTTCATTATATAAAGGTAACAATCATAAGTTTAATATTGTCTGTAATGATGATAAATCGAGTTTATTACTTACTAAGCAACTTAGATATATTAATAATTTCTATAACCACATTACTAATATTTATTTTATCAATGGCTGACCTATTTCAAAACGGAGATAGCTACAATGACGATAAGGCGATAGAGAACATTAAAGGATTTCTATGTGTATTCCCAAACTTATTAAAAGTAATGACTGATACAAAAATAAGAAGTAAAAGGATAGGGATGCTTAAATATAATCTAACAAATATCTATCTTGGAACAATCGAAACAATAAAAATGCTATTTATGATTACTTTCTCAAAGAACAAGTTTTAAATCAAAAAAACAAGGGGGCTAAACCATTACCCACCCTAAAAAAACCTCTTAAAACGCAATTTGAGAGGCGTAGCCTTGAAACCCTGTAAAATGCTAGGTCAAAGAGGGCAAAAATTGAAAAAAGTCTAAAGGAGTGGTTTATTTGCTTAAAAGTGCTATCGAATACACAAAAGAGGTAGGGAAATCTTTAACAATACATTTAGGTCGTGGTGGAAATCTTTACGAAGGTAAGGAAGGATGCCTAAGACTAGCAAGGGAATATGGATATGGATTAAGAGATTATCCAGAAAAAGAAAGAAAGGATGCTATAAGCAGTAGTTATTCAATTATAGTAGTTAAAGGATACAATCTAAAGCCTCCTGTGGATGCTAAAGATTGGTTTAAAGAAATTTATACTCAACTAGAGGATTGATATAGGTGCGAATGGAATATTGCTAGGTTTTTATTGTATATAGATTTAGAATAGAAGGATGCCAAATGAATAATAAACAGATTAAAAGAAACTTATTAACTATAATGTTAGATAGAGTAAAACTACAAGACCGAAAAGGGAATTTAAAAGAATGGTTTTATAAGGATTATAAAACAGGAGAGCAACTAATAAAAGATATTCATAATTATATTGATACTAATTTAGAAACGAACGAAATTGCTGATATTTTAAAGGATGGATATAAACAAATTCTACAATCAGTATTTGATATATTGCCATCAGAGAAGGATTTAGACTCTGCAATTGTACAGAGCATAGAGATTATTGATAAAGAGTTAGAAAATATAAATTACTATGAGGAACATGAGAATTTCCAAGTAGGCAATAGTGACGAAGAAATAAAAGAAAGGATGTATCAAAACATTAAAAATCTAAAAGAATTAATTAACAGATTAGAAAAAAACTATATGTACAGAAAGCGTAATGACAAAAGAAAGCTAAAAATAAACAGAATAAAGTATAGGGTGCATTCTTAATAAATTAGAAGATGCTACAAAATAATAAAGGAGATGGTCGCTTATGTATAATGAGTATATTGATGTTAAACAGTATTTAGAAGAAAAAACTGTTGGAGATTTTTCACTTAAAAAATTTTCAATAGATAATAGCAACAGAGGGTTTAGATGTACCATACCTAATGGTAATTATATAAGCCTAATGGAAAAAGGAAGTTGTGTAATGTCTGATACTCCTATGGAGAAAAGAACAAATTTAGAATTCATTGAAAAGGCTCATGGTGATGTTTTAATTGCAGGGCTAGGGATAGGATTAATTGTTCTACCAATTCAAAATAAAGAAGAAGTAAAATCAATAACAATATTGGAAAAGAATAAGGAAGTAATTGAATTGGTTGCTGAAAAACTCCCATTTAACGATAAAGTAAAGGTTATGCAAGGAGATATCTTTGATTATAAGTTCGAAAAGGGTACTAAATTTGATGTTATATACTTTGATATTTGGAATTATGTAAATTCGGATGTTTATGAGGAAATGAAAGAACTTAAAAAGAAATACAGAAAGTATTTAAGGGCTAAGAAAGAAAACCCTAACAGTTTTATAAAATGTTGGGCTGAATATGAGGCTAAAAGGAATATGCGTTTATATTAGAAAGGATCGGTGATTTCTTTGAAACTTACTCAAAAGCAAGTAGAGGAAAAGTATAAAAAGTTTGCTATGGAAATGTTCGGATGGGAAATGAATAAGCCTGTATATGTGTCTAGTAGAATGACAAGAACTTGGGGTTACTACAGTTGGAAGATTGACCCTAAGACAAAAAAGCCAGAGTTAATATGCTTTAAAATAGCAGAAAGACTTATTAATGGAGATTATGAAGAAAAATATATAGATAATAACATAAAGCATGAGCTTATTCATTGGTATACGGATGTTACAGAAGGGAAACCCTGTCACCACAATAGCAAATGGAAAGCTAATTGTCGCAAGTTTGGTATAGCCGATAGCAGATGCAATAATTACCCCAAAAAAGGACAAAAGACTCCTGCAAAAGTGCATCCAAAGCGTAAAAAGCCAGATACCTCTACTAGATTGGGTAAGGGAGAATACCACGAATGTATATGTGGGGCTTGTAAAAGAGTAGTCGCAAAGAGTAAGAACTACCAAAAACTAATTAGTTTTATACAAGAAATGAAACCAACTTGTGTTTGTGGTAGCAGATCAGTAAAATTTTATCATCCAAGAATAGGGCATTGGATATACGCATTTCAGAGGAAAAACATATACGCTAATATGAATACAATCCTTAAAAGAGGATTTGAAAAGAGGTACGGAGTTATAATAGAAGATGGTAATACCTATGCTAGTGAAAAAACAAGATAACTGATAGAAAGTTCAGATATTCAATTTAGTTCCTTAATTTTAAATTAATTAAGAAAGAAGGAAAAAAGATGGACAATGAATTTAAGGCATATAAACATATAATTTCAGATATAAAAAATGGACTAATCCAGATTGCTACTGAAAATAATACAGAGTTAAGAAGTAATTATTTCTCGAATGATTTGAATAGGTTGATAGATAAATTTTTACAAGAATCTCCCTATTATAAGGAAAAATACAACACCACAGAAATAGCACAAAAGAAACTCAAAAAATATATTTTTGAGTTAGCAGAAAAGTTATTCAACAATCAAAAATTCATTGCAGTAATGGAGAGCATCAAAGAAAAGAAAGCTGAAATAGAAAAGCTAGAACAGGAAATAGAGGAATTGGCAAGTCAAGGGAAATTAATGCTTGAAGAAAGAGAGAGCCTATACAATTTCATTAATTTTGAAGGTATAAATCAGTTACTAACCAATAATGGTGGCGAAGAAGTATCTGCTAATACCTTATCGAAGTGGAATAACAAAGGACTCTTGGGAGAGGCTTTAACTGAAAAAGATATCTGCCCTAATAGTTTTGAAAACCATAGGACAGTATATTTCTCAAAAGAAAAGGTGCTAGACTTTCTGATTAAAGAGGGAAAGATAACTCCTAAGTATGAGATATTAGATCAGATAGAAGAAGGTACAGTTTTAAAGTATGTTATTACTAAAGAAAATCAACTTGGGTATTACTGCAAAGAGTTTGATACAGGAATCGAAACAGTAGTTAAGTAAATTAAGCTATCTCCAAAAGTTGAGAGGGTGATTATTATGTGTAACAGAGATACTGATTTTGGAAATTTCTTAAAGAGCAGACGAGAGAAAAACCCAGATATCTCTCAAAGAGAGTTAGCAAGAAGAACAAATCTAAGCCCCTCGTATATTAGTAGAATTGAAAACGGAGAGTATATCCCATCAAGAGAGGTAGTAATTGAAATCGCAAAAGCTCTTGGAGAAGATAAAAATAAATTTCTTTTAAAGGCAAAGTATCTGCCAGAGGGTAATTATACCGTTATAGAGCATGAAAAAGTAAAAGAGAGTTTAACTAAGGAAGAAGAAAGAATACTCGAAATATTATTAAATAAATGCAAATAAAATCGAGAAATGTGGAGGGCAAAATGCCTAAGTCAGTAAAGGATTGGATTATAGAGGCTAAAAAGAAAGATGCGAATTTAAGTCGGTTTTCATTCAAAACATTAGCCCAAGAAATAGAGCTTAGTGTTGACGAGATTAATCGAGAGGCTATGGGATATGTGTCAAAGGGCTATTTATTGGAACTTTACGAAGTCCGTTGCCCTAAGTGCCAAAAGACCATCAATGAATTTACATCATATCCAGAGATACCATCAGAACATGTTTGCCATAATTGTAATAAGAAGGTGCAATTAAGAGGGAATGTATATTCTCACTTTATGCTACCAAGCAGTAAAGGTGAGTAATTAGCTGAAAACGAAAGGGGAAAATGAATGAAAAAACTTTTAATGTTTTTAATTATTGCTCTTATATCATTAAATCTTATGGGATGTACTACAGAGTTAAATGATGAAAAAATACAATTAATGAAAGAAACCTTTGAAAAGGGACAAGAAGGTACTGAAAAGACTAAACAATTCATTGAGGATAATAAAGAGGAAATAGATAGAGCAAAACAAGAGGTTGAAAAACTAATTGGAGACGTTAATAGGCTTTTAACAGAAGAACAAAAAAAAGAACTATTAAATATTACTGTAGACTACACAAAAGAAATACAAAAAATATTATCTGCCAATAATGAAGAAAAAAGCATTGAGTATGAAGTTGCTAAAATAGTAAGGGTTAAAGATGGAGATACTATCGTAGCAGAAATCAATGGTAAAGAAGAAACTATTAGACTTATAGGGATAGACACTCCCGAGAGTGTAGGAAAATACAAAAACAACCCCGAGCCTTATGGTGTAGAGGCTAGTAATTTTACTAAGAGTATATTGACTCCTAATAAAACTATCTATCTAACAAAGGATGCAGGAGATAAAGATAAATACCAAAGATTATTAAGGTATGTTTGGTTGGATAAGCCAAGTGTATTAAATATTAAAGAAACAATGTTTAATGCAGTATTGGTAAAGGAAGGGTATGCAAATACTCTTACAATACCTCCAAATGTAAAGTATTCAATGGTATTTAATCTACTAGAAAAAGAGGCTAGAGAGTTAAATAAAGGACTTTGGAGTCTTGAATAAAAACTGTATTTAAAGGGGTTAAGCAAATGGTGAAAAGCACATTTGGTAAGAGGTTAAGGATAATAAGAAAGGAGAAAAATTTAACACAAGCTGATTTAGGAAAGTTATTAGAAGTATCTAGTAGCACAATCGGAATGTACGAGCAAGAAAGGCGTGACCCAGATACCGATACGGTTATAAAACTTGCTGATTATTTTAATGTAACAACGGATTGGTTACTTGGAATTTCTGATGTCCGACACTTCTATAAAAGGGAAATTGATATTCCCCTCAATAAATATCTCTTAGAACGATATGGATTTAAAAAAGAAGATATAGACAAGGTAGAAGAATATATCGAACTTATAAAACTTAAATATAAAGCCTAATAAATTAAATAAGGAGGCAACCGATTATGAGTAAAAGGTCTATAGTTATTGTCAAAGATAACGCTGAAAGAGAGTTGATAACTCTTGAACATGGAAAGAATGAAAGGGAAGTTATCTGCCTCTGTGGAGAAATATTAATATTAAGAGATAAATATAAGGATGTAAAGCCTTTTGTAGTATGTCCAACTTGTAAGAAATCTTATCTGACCGAGAGCGATATAAACCAAAAGGATATAGTAGATTCTTTAATTGAAAAAATTGAAAAAGAGAAGAAAGAACTAGAGATTATTAAAGACTTTAAGAAAATGGGTTTTAATAAGCATTGTTCTAAGGATATACAAGATGCTATTGATGAAAAAATAGAAGAAATAGAAGATATATATGATGATTTATATGAAATACAGAAAGCAGGATACAGAGCCGATTATATAGAGAATATATTCAATCAAAGAACGAGCCTAAGATTATAGCTGTAAGGGGTGGCAAGTAAATGAAAGTCAAAGTGGATATGACAAAAGAAAATATAAAAATACTACAAAATCTTAAAAATAGCAATACATCTGATATTAGTTTTAAGGTGTGGGTAGAGGATAATAGAATTGATATATATTTTGAAAAGTTAGTTGTAAAAGAGGCTGACTATGTAGGCATCAACAATTCCTTCATAGATGAAATCAAAGAATCGTTAAATCAATCAGAATTCCCTTTTACTACGGAAAATAATGATGATCTGTTTGTTATAGAGGAAATTACAGAAAAAAAGGTCTTGGTTGCTCTTACTGTTGAAAACACAATAGCCTTAGAAGATTTAAAGATAAAATTTCCAAATAAAACACAAGCTGACATTTTAAATGAGTTATTCAAGATAGGATATGAAAATTTTAAAAAGGGGTTAGATAGCATTGTCGAAAAAAAAGAGAAATAAAAAGAAAGCAAATAATAATTCAAATAATTCTATGTATCGTTTATACAATAAATGGAGGCATGATAACTTTACAGATAAAACAATGTTAATTGTTGAGACTGCTAAAGAATATACAAATGAGGACTTTCACATATTAACAAACATATACACAACGGTAAATGGACAAATAATAGGAAGTGAATTGTCAACGCTGATATATAAAGCGTGTAAAGAGCCAGAAAATTACATAAGAAATAGATTTTACTATTTAAAAGACATAGCAGAAACTATAAAAAGAGAAAATACGTATACAGAGTTATTTGAATTTATAAAGAATTATCACAAAAGAGGTATTCAAATGTTGAGAATATCATTTCAAATTCAACAAGAGATAGGAGAAATCATAGGGCTAATAACTCCTTTTAATACTTCTTTAGTTGGACTTGACAACGGAAACCCTATATTTACGCCTTCAAAATTCCCTTATACATCCTATTTTTTAGGCAAAATAAACAATTTACCCCCTATTAATAAATGGAATAAAAAACACCATGAAATAATGCATCAAAACTACGCTAGGAGTAATATAAACAATTATATGTATCTTACCTTTGGGTTTTACGATAATAACTGTTTAGATTTAGTTCCTCAAAACTCTGTTAATTTAAAATGGTTTAAAAATGATATTAAACTTCCAAGAATGTTATTTGAAGTAGAAGAACTAATAGACATTATAAAAGAAAATAAAAAATATGTAATGAACAAAAACGGAGTTGTTGTTGATTGCTACAATGCAGGAGATATCGAAACAATTATATTCTATGAAAATAGAGGAATGTTGCTTTATAAAGTTATCTTTACGGTTAAAGGGTGGATAGGCAACGATAAAGGAAGATTAGTTAATGATGTAAATGGTGGAGAATTTACAGGGATAATAGCATTAGATAATTTTAGAAAAGACAATGAAGAAATAGGGCAAATATACTCTATTTTATCATCAATAGATGTATATATAGAAAAGTCGTATAATATTGAGAGTTTTGTTTTAGAATGTTATGCAGATATTGTATGTGGGAAAGGTTATGCTAAAAGTAATAATTTAGATAACTCAAGTGAAATATTATATAATAGCAATTTGGACGATAATGATATAGAAAACTATTTTAAAGAACAAAATAGAGTTGGTATTAGATATACGCCACTAAGCATGTATAATGAAGGGGTAAAAAATTCTGCTAGAAGTTCTAAAAAAACTAGAGAAAAATATTATGTGACAGGGCATTTAAGGAAATTACCAACTGGGGCAACTACAAGCTATGAGGCTAAACAAAATGCACTTGAATATGGGATAGATATACCAGAAGGCTATACTTTTGTTAGACCTCATTATTCTGGATTAGAAAGCATTAGAACTCACTATACAAAGGTAGTTGAAGAATAATGGCAAAAAAAGTTATATAAGATAAATAGCCAGAGATTGCCTCTCTGGCTATTTATCTATTTTAAGGGTTTTGGAAGTTTAGTAATAAACCTACAATACTGATTGCCATAGTTGATTACATTAAGAGCATGAAACTTCTTTAAAGCCATAACCTCGTCTATAGTAAAGGGCTTAATTTCTTGTTCAAGCATTTTAATATTTTCCTTTTCCGTTCCTGCAAGTATTGAATAACTAGCCCCAGAACTCTTAATTGCATCTAGCAAGTTCCCAAACTGTTTAAGATAGTGTACTGTAAAGAAAGAGCCTAATCTATGTCTGCGAAACTCGTTTACATGGTTTTTTATAAAGTCAGCACAGGTAGTAATCTGATGAACTTCGTCAACCACTAAATGACATAGGCGTACATTTTTAGATTGTTCTCTTAGCTGAACAGCTAACCATAATCTACTTACAAAGTAAGTTGCCAAGGTATCTCTAATAGACATATCTGGAAAGATGGTTTGAGGTATTCTAATAAGTACAGTTTTTCCTTCTTTTATGTATTTTATAAAATCTTGGCTATTATTTATCGGGGCATTTAGCATTTCTCTTATATAGATATTCTTTTTAAGAATTGTAATTCTATCTATAATCCCTTTGATTAAATCCTCTCTAGTACCTATAATCTTACCTGTTCTATCCTCTCTATCATGTAGCTCGTCAAGGTCTGCAAATATCTCTAAATCAGTATCAAAACAACCACTATATTTAGCAAGTCGTATGTATTCGTTTCTAGTCTGCCAATTCCTTAAACATTCGATTACATCCCCAATAGTTTTATTAGGATGGATGAAAACTGCCATAGCACAGGCGTATAAGTATCTCTGCATACGAGGGGTAAGGTCTGATACATATTTACCCGAGATACTGTTTAAAAAATATTCTAATTGAGAGGTCAATAAGTTTGCGATCCGTTTTCTCTCCCAAGTAGAAGGATTATCTTTAAGTAAGTTATAAGCCTCTATATAAGCGAGAGAGAGGACATTATTCATATCAGAGGCATCTATTATTACAAGGTCTTTATCTGGAATGTGTTGCTCTATACCTTTTGATAGCTCATTGTCTTGGATATAGTCAATTACAACATTTGCATCCCCATATTTATATGAATTTACTACAAAGTTTTCAGTAGCACTTGTTTTCCCTGCCCCTTGGACTCCGATTAGTATTTTAGCCAAGCTACGAACATTTATATCCTTTGCATAATAGGTCTTAAAAGACTTTCCTTTAAGAGTAGCAGTACCTATTAGTATTCCAGAGTTTAATAGTTCGGAAGGGATATCAACCTCTCTATTATCAATTTTATTTATCCTATAAGTGTTCTGATAATGTTTTGTAGGCATCTGCATTATTTGGCACAATTCCTTAGAAGATAGAATGTTTTTATAATTGCTTGTATTGACTAACATAAACCTATTATCCCCAGACATACTATTGAAGGCTTTATATATGTTCCTAAACAAGATATCTGAACGGTTTGAATTGCCAACAGTAATTATAAATCGTGTCTTATAGCCATTGTACTTACTTTTCTCCTTGGTATCTTGACTTAAACCATTACGAAGTAATTTTGTATATCTATTTTGGCTAATTCTTTCATGTTCAATTTCTTCTTCACTAAACATACCATTGATAAAATCTAAGCCTGTATAGAATATATCTAATGCTAGATCAATAGTCTTTAAACTCATTTCCTTTTTATCGAATAGAGTTTTAGAGGGTATTCTGCCTTTCTCAAAGTTCTTTATACATTCCTCAACCTCTCTATACCATGTGTAACTGACAGGGGTAAGTTCTAATCTAATTAATATTTTCTCGTTATTCCTTAACAAATTTTGAGTTTCTAAAATATTTGACAGAGGAAATTCGCCTCTCATATCAGTTCTAAGGCTCAAAAAGTAGTGTTCTGAAAGCTCTAACTCTTTAGTAACACCATTGAGTAAAAAGAACTCATTAGACTTCTTAAAAGTAGCATTAGCCCAACAGATATTAAGTTCTGTGCTGATATTCTCATGTAATTCATCATCATAGGATAAATAAAAGGATACATCCTCTTTTGATATAAGAATTTCATATACAATTATGTGGGGCTTATTCATTTTTACATTGATATAATCCTTATAAGATTTAATATGAAATCTCTGAAACGGATTTTTATAAAAGTGGATGTTTTCAAGCAATCCTATAACCTTTGTATTTTCAATGTTATGGTTAGGTATGATTTGTAATTTCAAAAGATCACTCCCTAAATTAACATACTAGCCACTTGTATTAACAGGAAACCATATAGGGCATTTTTACAAACCTTTTTTGCCCCAAATTCATTCCCCATCAACATCAATATACCTCCAACACTTAACATAGCAACAAGAGCCACCCAAGAAAGCTCTCCAAGTTCATTGATGAAAGTCTTTATTACAGGGATAAACTTTTCTGCCAAACCATCAATTCCCTTGTAAACTCCGTAAAATAAGAAATGTTCCATCATTACATTACTCTCCTTCTCCTAATGAAATTTCTTATTTCAAAATAAATGCCATAGATCACTAGCGAAACACCACCTACAAATATAGCGAAAATTAGTAGATAGATTAAATCTTTCATGTTTAAATCACTTCCTTTCTGTTAATAATACTTACCAATAAAACAAAGGAGTTGATATCGAATGTCTTTTATCGGGGCAGGATTAGTTTTAATATCAATTAGTGGTATGTTAGCAAAATTAGTATCATAATAAAAAAACTAAAACTTTTTTCATAAAATAGTCATAAATTTAGGTTTTCTCGCATACTTTGTTAACAAAGCTTTGTTAAACAAAGTTCAATAGCCTTACTGTAGCCATCTGACAGGGGGCTATTTTTATTTTTTGTAAAAACTCGTAAAGGCATTAGTATAACTCGATTTACAAATATTTCTTAGCAGGACAATCCCAAATCAACGACACAATAGAAGTATTGCTAATATATAACTAAAGTATGATAGCTAATTAACATGTATTCATAAAAATATGAAAACAAATCAAAAAAATCGTACAAGCATTATTTATCCTTCCTATTGTAGACACAATATATGTGTTGTTGTTTGGCATACTAAAATATGTTATAATTAATATATGTAATCACATACTAGGAATTGGGGGTAATAAAGTGAAAAGAGTATTTATTCTATTGTTATTAGCAATCACTTCATTCTCACTAATCGGATGTGGCATAAATCAGAGCATTAATATAGAGGACTATCCAGACCATGAGGAACAAATGAGAACGCTCTCCATTGAGGCGAAAGAAACGGATGAAAAAATTAAAGAAATGAAGGCAAGGTTGGAAAACCTATCTGTCTTAATGGAAGAAAGAGAGCAAATACTGAAAGGAAGGTTGGAAGAAATAGAAAGGAGTAAAACAAAAGAAATTCAAAAAATTAACTGCCAAACAGAGGAAGGTTTCTAAAAAGTAGTAGCTTTAGTATTAATTGTATTTACTCTAATGAAGGTTATTAAAAAGAAAAAATCTGATCTTAGCAAAATGGAAAATGAACTTGAAACATATCGAAGTAAAGCAATAGATACAGAAAAGAATATGATTTTAAGTAAAATTCTATCCGTATCCATGGAAAAAGACGAATTGCCAAAGTCCTGCGACAGATTAATAAAGGTATTCATAAATTATTTCAAAATAGATTATTGTACTTTATTTTTAGCCAACGAGAGAGAAGAATATAAGCTAATTGCAACCAATATAAGAGATATTAGAGTAAGACAACAACTAGAGAAGTTTACCAATTTTGAAATAAAAAAGTTAAGAAATAACCAAGAGGCAATAGCCTTTAGTTCTACAAATTCTACATTGGGATATGACTTTGCAAAGGAAAGAGGTATAAGATATTATTTCCTAATTCCTCTCAAAATAAATGATAAGCAGATAGGCTCATTAGTTATAGAAAACTGTAATTGTAACCCTAAAGATTGCTTTGAGGAAGATTTTTTTAATATCGTAATGGAAAACACTACAGTAGTAGTCCAGAAGTTTATATATGATGATTTAATCGTTTCTATGGCTATGAAGGATGGATTAACTTCAATATATAACAGAGCCTACATTACTAAGCATATTAATAGTGAAATAACCAAACACAAAATGACAGGGGATACCTTTACCCTTGTTATGTTTGACATAGATCACTTTAAAAAGTTCAACGATACATACGGACATTTATTCGGGGATGAAGTATTAAAGCACTTAGCTCGATATTTTGAAAAAAATATGAGAGGTACTGATTACATAGCGAGATAAGGAGGGGAGAATTTAAAACAACAACACATAAACCCTATCATTAATGCAATTCTTTCGATTTGGGAACAACTTGGGGGAAAAGACTTGCAAAGAGGCAGACCATTCTTGCAGGATAAAGGGGCTAAGTTCCATGGATTAGCAATTTCTGTAGGAATTACAGGAGATTTGAGAGGATACTGTTACATATCTTTTGAGGAAGAAATGGCGTTAAGAGTTGCAGGGCAAATGCTGGGAGGCATGACAGTAGAGAAACTAGACGATATGACCAAAAGTGCTTTATGTGAGTTCTCTAATATGGTGCTAGGAAATAGTGCTACCTTGTTGGCAAATGAAGGTACTGCTATAGATATAACGCCTCCTACACCAATAGAGGGAGATTTTATAGTAACTACTCCAACTACAACTATTGGAATACCTTTTGTAGTTGAAGATAAAAAACTGTTTAACCTATTGCTATCAGTACAAGAAAAAGTAGCATAAAAAGAACGGAAGTATGGTAAATACTTTCCTTTTTAACTAATAAGGGGGAAAAATATAAATTGAAGAAAAACAGAATAATTACTATCATAGTAGCCTTATTAATACTTATCCATCCGTTGACGAGCTTTGCTGAAACGCCAATAGAGATAAGAGATTATAAAAGTCCATCTTTTTATAGTTACACTTACTTTGATGGTGGAAACTGCGTTTGGTTTGCTTGGCAAATGGCTTATCAAAAGTGGGGAATTACACTCCCAAATGGTGATGATGCTAGAAAATGGACTAGGTTAGAGGATAGGAGTATTCTTAAAGACGATTGGCGATATTACTTAGCCCTTGAAACAACTCCGTTGGTAAACTCGGTTGTCATTTTCCAACCTAGCGATATGCGAATACTTGCAGGAGGAAGATTTGAGAACGACCACTACGGTCATGTAGCATGGATATACAAACTTAGTGAAAGTAATCCTAACAAGTTTTATGTGTTAGAAAGTTCAGTATACCCTCCCGACTATTGGGAAGAATGGCATGGTTGCAAATGGAGAGAGTATACTTATACAGTTGACGAGTTAGAAAAGGTTAAATACCTATATATCAACAAAATTGTAAATCGTGATACAGATATGATAATTGAAGGAGTAAACCCAATAATAGAGGAAATTGAAGATAATGAATACAAGGTATTAAATATAAATGAGGAAGTTTTTAAGATAACACCTAAAGAAGAAAAGATCGCATTAATACAAGATGCTGATAATAAATTGAATTTCACAATGCAAATTGCAAGTGAAGATAATCCGATAGAAGTTGATTACTCAACGGACTTCATCATAAAAGAGAAAGATAACATGATAATAATTAAATACGAGGATATAGAAGATAAAGACCAATCTATAAGCATTTCTGGAAGGGTAACAGATATAGTATTGGAGTAGGTTAAAAGTAGTAATTTCAATGAAACTACAGGACAAAGAGGTTAAGAATGAACTAAAAATCGGTGCTTGGAATTACTATAAAACACCTTATTGTACAATGTGGGGGAAATATACTTCTCTAAATGGTGAGAATGGTAAACTTACACAATTAATGCTCTTTGATGAAAATAAAGGGATTGAGGGCGTAAGATATTCCTCCCACAACTTTAATATAGTAGAGTTTGATAAGATGGATGGTATCCATGTTATTAGAATAAAGCTAACTAATTTTATATCAGAAGGACTTTTAGCTGAAAGGAAAGAGTATCTACTTCATATTAATCTCATACAGGAAAACGAGATTAAATGTATTGAAAAAGATGGTTTTCATAACGCTTTTAAAGAAAGCGAAAAGATTGAATTTGAAATAGATTTATATTAGGTTTATGACAAAAGAAAGTAAAAAATAATATCTAGGAGGATACAGATGGGTTTATTAGATGAGATACTTAATAAGATATTCAAAGTAGAGGATAAAGAAAAAAATATACTCCAAGACCAAGAGGAAGAGGTTTTACTTGGGCAAATAGAAAGAATGAATGAAAAGGGAATAGATAAAGCTACTAATAAGAAAGAGTTAGCCATTGATACTCAAAAAAGAAAAGAGATAGGAAAATCAGCTAAATTGCTCTGTTTCCTAGACCTTCACTATGTTAGTGATGAAAACCTTGCTAAGTTGAGAGAGATTAGCCCCACAGACTATGATATTATATTATGTTGTGGCGACAATAGATTTGATTACTTATACGAGATCAACCATGTATTAGAAGGAAATAAGTACGGAATATTAGGAAACCACGATAAATGGGATGTATTAGATAATGAAAATATCGAAAATATCCATGGGGAAGTTATAGAGGTTAATGGAATTAAAATAGCAGGATTTCAAGGGTCTAACAAATACAAATCAAAGGATTACCCATCCTTTACACAAGAGGAAAGCCAGATAGAGGCAGATAAAATCCCTAGAGCAGACATTCTAATATCTCATACCTCTCCCTATGGAATATATGGGGAAGAAGATACTAGCCACATAGGATTAAGAGGTATCACAAAGTATATAGTGGATAATGATGTAAAACTAAACATCCATGGACACTACCACACTAATACAAATACTGTTTTAGAAGATGGTACAGTAATCCTTGGACTCCAAGGGGCAGTAATTATTGATACTACAGATTACTCCATAAGGAGAATTTTTTAAAAGAGGGCTGATGATTAATGTTTAAAGAGATCACAGTAAAAAAAATGCTAGAAAAGGATTTAAAGGGAGAGGTTATCACAGGCGTTTTCTATATGATATTATTATTAGTGATAATCAAATACTATGAGTTTTTTAAATACATGCAATAGGAGGCTTTTACATGAGTAACGAGTCTAAACCCATAGATGCAACCGATATACTAAAACAAGAACATAGAAGGATAGTAGAAGAAAGGTTAAAACGAATAAACTTCGATAATATAGATAAAGAGGATACCGTAACCTTATACCATGCCACAAGTTCATATTACTTAAATAGCATCCTGCAAAGTGGGATTTTATGCAGAGCAGAAACTAATAATAGTAATTGGGCAGAGCAACCTTCTGTAGATAAAATGACATAACTGACTAACAAATGGCATTATGCCTATGCAATATACGCCTGTATAGGTTTAGAAAAGCAAGGGATAATAGAAAAAAACTTCCCTACCTATATTGAGTGTAGAGTGCCTAAAGCATTATTAGAGATAGACGAAGATTTCTTCCATAGCCTCTATGTTTTCAATAAGATAAAAAGAATGAAGAAAAACGATAAGGATGAATTTATATTAACTTGGGATGAATGTTTAGCCCAATATGCGACAGTTGGAGTAATAGGGAATATCCCGAGAGGGTATATAGTATCCTTTACAATCCTTGGAGATAAAGAAATAATCTATAAAGATTTTATCAATGAAAATAGTCAATATTACAAAGAGTTTATGAAGTGGGCAGAGGAAAAGGGAAAGGTGAGTTAAGGCTTATAGACTTACTAAAGATGGAAGATAAGAGCCTTTTAAATGGTACTTGGTGGTTAAAAGATATCCCTAGAAATTCTTTCATTAATAAGATATTCCAAAATCCCAATACAGGGGGGTTAAGTATACAATTTAAACATTTATAAATTTGACAAGAGGTTTGAGATTTAATCAAGCCTCTTTTTTTATATGTATTTAATATTAGAAATACAACAACATAAAATGTATTGTGTAAATATGTTTAAATAATTAAATTACTATGATATAATTTATATATAAGGTTAACATATAGGGGGCTTGAAACATGAAAATCAAATTTTTAGGTGCTAATAAAGTAGTTACAGGCTCAAATGTTGGTTTTAAATAAAGTTTGATCAAAATAATCTTTAAAAATATTGAAACTGCATAACGCATATCTTAAATTTTTATAAAAAAGATTGATCAAAACTATATCTTTTCGCTAAAAA
>JAALLO010000038.1_pt1 | contig 87266 bp, 83 predicted proteins | sample 7245941 | NCBI WGS metagenome assembly JAALLO01 (sample SAMN13049198, study PRJNA578106) | oil field metagenome | isolation source: filtered produced water from oil reservoir A2 | place: USA:offshore Texas | collected 2016 | reverse complement strand
TAATCGCTGCTGTCAGTGTTGTCTTACCGTGGTCAACGTGTCCTATAGTTCCTATGTTTACGTGTGGTTTCGTTCTCTCAAATTTAGCTTTACCCATTTTTCTTTTCCTCCTTATTGTTTTTAAGCATTACCTTTTTAACAAAGATTCCTCTACCGGAAAACTGTGCCCGGTGTGTCATGGTATGTATGTGAATAATATATAATGGAGCCCACGAGCGGATTCGAACCGCCGACCTCCGCCTTACCAAGGCGACGCTCTAACCTCCTGAGCTACATGGGCATTTACCTATAATATTTTACTACGTTTATGTATCTAAGTCAAATAATTTTTGTATGAGAGTTTTTGGAAGCTTTAACTTCCTCTAATCTCTAAAAATCTTTCGAGCTTTCTCTTTACTCTTTGTAGAGCATTGTCGATAGACTTTACATGCCTGTCCAAATCTTTGGCAATCTCCTGATAGGATTTTCCCTGTAGATAGTACATAAGCACCTGCCATTCAAGATCGCTTAATATCTCCCCTATTTTTGCTTCGATATTAGTAACTTCTTCTCTAGATATCAATAACTCCTCAGGATCAGATATTTTCTTGCCCGACAGTACATCTAAAAGCGTTCTATCCGACTCTTCATCATAGATCGGCTTATTAAGTGAAACATAAGAATTCAGTGGAATATGCTTTTGCCTAGTGGCAGTTTTAATGGCAGTAATAATTTGCCTGGTTATACAAAGCTCTGCAAATGCTCTAAAAGATGATATTTTATCACACTTAAAATCCCTAATGGCTTTAAATAACCCTATCATTCCTTCTTGAATAATATCTTCCCTGTCTGCTCCAATTAAAAAGTAGGATCTTGCTTTAGCTCTGACGAAATTTTTATACTTTTTAATTAGATACTCTTGCGCCCTGGAATCACCTCGTCTAGCATCTTCAACAATTTCTTCATCAACTAGCACTTCAAATGTTTCTATATCTTCTTTTTTATGTACACCTACTCCCACCAACATCTCCTCCTGCCCCTTTAGTTTGTAAATTAATCCCAATATGTAAAAACTATGCCTTTATATTATATCCTAATTTACATAATCCAGTCAAGTTCTAATATTCCTCCTTCCTCCATTTTTCAAGGATTTCAAGAACCTTATCATCTAATCTTTCACTAAGCATCCCCTTCTTTTTTTGAGACTTTTCCATTTTCTCCTTTAGCTTGGTTTTCATAAATTCTAAATCTATTTCAAACTCCCTAGGTGTAACCCTTATAGCTCCACTTCCTAAAACTGCCTGCTGCTCCGCCCAATCGGAAGTCACAACCTTTATAACATTTCTTTTATCCTTTGTCAGCTCTTCTACTTTTTTTTCAATATAGGAATCGGCTGTCTGATGTTCTTTAGTAAATATCACTTCTACTCCTTTAATATTTTCGCTTTTTACTTGTGTCCCCTTCACTTGATATGCATCAAATACCAATATAACCTTCATACCTGTAAAAGAGTGGTATTCTGCCATCTGATCGATTAAGATGTTTCTTGCTTCCTCCAAACTTTCTCTGCTGATTTCTTTAAGGCTATCCCATGCATTAATTACATTATATCCATCAACTATTAAAAAATCCTTCAATTTTACTTCACCCTGTCTGCATCTCTTTGCTTAAGGACCTCATACATCAGGATAGAAGCAGCTACGGAAGCATTTAGCGAACTTACCTCTCCCTTCATAGGAAGTCTAACTGAAAAATCACACTTCTCTTTGACTAGTCTGCTTAAACCCTTGCCTTCACTTCCGATCACCAGAGCAATATTACCCTTTAACTCACTGTTATAGTGTAGATTTTCTCCCTCCATATCGGCACCGATAACCCACACTCCCTTTTCCTTCAGATAGTCTATAGTCCTTGCCAAGTTAGTTACTTTAGCCACGGGAACGTACTCTATAGCTCCAGCTGAAGTTTTTGCAACCGTAGCCGTCAGACCTACAGACCTCCTTTTAGGAATAATTATACCATGAACACCTGCTGCGTCAGCTGTTCTTAACACAGAACCAAGATTATGGGGGTCCTTAATTTCATCTAATATAACTAAAAATATGTCTTCTCCTTTACTTTTGGCTCTATCCAAAATATCATCCAATTCATAATACTTATAGGCTGCGACGTATGCAATAACTCCTTGATGGGCATTGGAAGCAGCTATTTGATTAAGTTTATTTTTATCTACATACTGCACGGGAATTCCTCTATCCTTAGACATACCTATGATTTTCTTTATAGAACCTTCTCTATTTCCTTTGGCAATAAGTATTTTGTCGATCTCCCTCTCCGCTTTTAAGGCTTCGATAACCGGGTTACGACCTTCTATTATGCTTTTATCATTCATCTTATATACACCTCTTCTTTTAATAGCTTGTAACTCCGTTACTTTACAACATTTTTTGACTTTTTATACTACCAGTTAATTTACTTTCTACTTAAAACCGTATCTTCTCCATACGGTATAAAGTGGAGTAGGTATTTTCTAACTTTTGCCTTATATTTACCCGGAATCTCAACTTGCTTATAACTTTTATTTTCTCCATCTTTTACTTCTATTATAGATACTCCATCATTTTCTATTTTCTTAATACTTACAACCCTATAACTAATTATATTACTTTTGCTTAACAACCCATCATGTTTTTCTTCAACAAGTCTATATACATAATCTTTAAACATCTTTTCTTCCTCAGTCACGGGTCTCACTTCATCCAAATAAAAGGATTTTATAATTAATGCCATTAATAAAATTATAATAATGGTTAGATAAGTTTTTTCCCTTTCGTTCATAAAATCCCCTCACATTTTGAAATAAAAGACATAATAAATAGCTGAAAATTGTTTATCAGTATCTGACTTAAACCTTAATTCATTTGATTTTCTATAACTTCTATGGCTTTACTTACTATCTGCAAAAGTCTATCTTCCCTCTCCATGAGATATAAATATCCAAGTAGACATTCAAATCCCGTTGCATATTTATAATCTACAAGACTTGCATTCTTAGGCATCGATCCTGACTTCTGATTTCGCCCTCTTTTTATTATCCACCACTCTTCTTCAGAAAAGTCATCTTCCAATGTATGTACAATCAAAGCCTGGGCCGATGCATTTACAAACTTTGTGGAAATCCGGTGAAGATCATTTACTTTACCCTTATACTTATGGATTATATAGGTTCTTATATATATTTCATACAATGCATCCCCAATATAAGCCAGTACTAGGGGAGCCATCATTCTAACTTCGCTTTCATCTTTCATATCTAAATTCATTAAATCCAAAAACTTTTTCATACAATTACCTGCCTTTATTCTTAGCTTGTCCTCCCTTTAACCATAACTATACTGCAATAATATTCTTTCCCATAGGTTCAAAAGTATCTAGAATTAAATTTACTCACACTCTACTTTACCATAGTTTTACTGTTTTAATCAATAATACTATTGCGCTATTTTTATTATTATTTTTACATCAACTAATTATTTCGATTCCTCAAAATTCTTTTTATATTAAAATGCTTTTTTAAAAACTTTACCTTAATATACAAAAGAGGACATGATAAAGTCACTCTCATATCCTCTCAGTCCTTAACCTAATATAGTTTTAGATTTCTACACTCTTTTCCACTTAACTCCCTGAGGAGTATCCTCTAAAATGATACCTTTTGCCTTTAGATCATCTCTTATCTTATCAGCTAAAGCATAGTTCTTTTCTTTCCTTGCCTTTTGCCTTTCTTCTATAAGTCTTTGAATATCTTCATCAAGAATTTCCTTTTTTTTTGTTAAAAGTCCCAGTACTTCCGTGAGCTCTCTAAACAGTTCATAGCTTTTTTCTATAAGCTCCTTTGAAGACTCTCCATCTATCTTTGTATTTATTTCCTTAACAAGCTCGAATATTGCCGCGATAGCATCGGCAGTATTTAAATCGTCGTCCATCGCCTCTATAAATTTATATCTATATTTTTCTAATCCTTTTAAAATATCCTTTTCGTTTGCAGTCATCTTTTCTGACTTTGCATTTTCCATGAGGTGTTCAAGGTTCTCTTTTGAATTATAGAGCCTCTCCAGAGCATTTTTCGACTGTTTCATCAGTTCTCTACTAAAGTTTATAGGATTTCTGTAGTGGGCTGATAATAGGAAAAATCTAACGACTTCCGGATCAAACTCACTTACTATATCTCTAACCGTAAAGAAATTCCCTTTAGATTTAGACATCTTTTCATTGTTTATAGTTATATACCCATTGTGCAGCCAGTATCTTGCAAAGGGCTTCCCACTGAAGGCCTCGCTTTGGGCTATTTCGTTTTCATGATGAGGGAAAACCAAATCCTGCCCCCCTGCATGAATGTCTATTGTTTCTCCAAGATACTTTGTGGACATCACTGAGCACTCTATATGCCATCCCGGTCTGCCTTGCCCCCATGGACTATCCCATGCAGGCTCACCGGGTTTTTGTTTTTTCCAAAGGGCAAAGTCCATAGGGCTTTTCTTGGCTTCATTTATCTCTACTCTGGCACCAGCTTCAAGTTCTTCAATGCTCTGTTTTGAAAGTTTGCCATATCCACCAAACTTTGTAGTATCAAAGTAAACATTACCGTCTACTTCGTACGCATAGCCTTTATTTATAAGCTTTTGTATAAAATCTATGATTTCTTTAATGTTTTCCGTAACCTTTGGATGTATTGTGGCCCTCTTTATGCCTAACGCATCGGCATCTTTAAAATACTCTCCTATATACTTTTCGCTTATTTCCCTTGAATCTAGCCCTTCTTCCTTTGCCTTGTTTATTATCTTGTCATCTACGTCGGTAAAGTTCTGTACATATGTTACCTTATACCCTTTATACTCCAGATATCTTCTCAGGGTATCAAATACGATAAAGGGTCTTGCATTACCTATATGAAAATAGTTATAAACCGTTGGCCCACAAACGTACATCTTTACTTCTCCAGGTACCAAGGGTTTAAATTCTTCTTTTTGCCTAGTTAAGGTGTTATATAATCTCATTCTTTTCTCCCCTCTCGTCTTTTATCATTTTTTCCAGTTTTGTTAGTCTCTTTCTCAAACATTCAAGTTCATGTGCAACAGGATCAGGAAGCTTAACCTGATCAAGGTCAGCATGAGGTTTTCTCGTAACTGTATCAACCTTTACATTGTCTTTTATCACTACTCTTCCAGGTACTCCAACAACTGTACAATTTGGAGGCACCTCCTTCAGCACTACTGATCCTGCTCCTATTTTAGAATTATCTCCAACTTTGAAAGGGCCTAAAACCTTTGCTCCTGAAGCTATAACTACATTGTTGCCTATGGTCGGATGTCTTTTACCCTTTTCTTTTCCTGTTCCACCTAAAGTAACCCCCTGATAGATGGTTACATCGTCACCTATTTCAGTAGTTTCTCCGATAACTACTCCCATTCCATGATCTATAAAGAGTCCCTTGCCTATCTTGGCACCCGGGTGTATCTCTATTCCCGTTAAAAATCTGTTTACCTGTGAAATAATTCTTGCAATCAAAGTTAAATTTTTTTTGTAAAAGAAATGGGCTATCCTATGAAGAAATAATGCATGAAGTCCTGAATAACAAAGAATTACTTCAAATCTGTTTTTAGCTGCCGGGTCTCTCTCAAGTATTGAATCAATATCCTGAATCAAATTTCTAAACATTGCTCTTCCTCCCCTTTTTGATTTAAAAAACAACAAACCTCCATCCCTGATACTTTATCAGAGACGGAGGTTTATCCGCGGTTCCACTCTGTTTGGACATAAAATGCCCCAACTTTTTTAACCTTTAACGGAGTTATCCGCCTAGACCTACTTAGACTTCAGCCTAGGACTCATAGGTGCATTTCGACTTGTATTTAGCTTAGGACTGCTTTCAGCCGCTGACAATCCCTCTCTATAAGCATCAACAAATCTACTCTCCTAATCAACGCTTTTTTATATATAGTTTTTTTCTACGTATTCTACACGTTTAATGATAGTGTCTCTTCCTAATATAACTATTATCTGGTCTATATCGGGTCCATGAAGCTGACCTGTCAAAGCCGCTCTTATAGGCATATATAAATTCTTACCCTTAATGCCGCTTTCCTTCTGAATCATCTTAAATACCTTTTTACCAAACTCATCATTTATCTCGTCTGCATTTTTTACTTTATCTTTAAATATATTCAATAGGCTAGCCACATGTTCCTTTTTTAACATATCTTTTACATCTTCATTCTCAAGTTCAACTTCTTCTCCAAAAAATCTTTTTGCGTACTCACTTATTTGAGCCAGATATTCTATTCGCTCCTGGGCGCTTTTAACTATTCTCTTAACCCACTCAAACTTTTCATCCTTTTCTTCTTCCTTTATCAAGCCATCTTCTACTAAATAAGGAATACATAATTTAGTCAGTCTATCTAAATCACCATTTTTTATATAGTGTGAGTTGACCCAGTTTAGCTTATCTACATCGAAAACTCCACCGCTCTTTGAAACTCTGTCTAGAGAAAACTTTTCTATCATTTCCTCTATGGACATTATCTCTCCAGTGCCCTCTGGATTCCACCCAACTAAAGCTATATAGTTCACGAGAGCCTCAGGTAAATATCCCTTTTTCTCAAAGTCTTCTACTGCAACGTCTCCATGCCTTTTGCTAAGCTTCTTCTTGTTTTTGTTAAGAATATTTGGAAGATGTACAAATTGTGGAGCTTCCCATCCAAAGGCTTCATACATAAATATATGCTTAGGAGTTGATGATAGCCACTCTTCGCCCCTAATTACATGGGTAATACCCATCAAATGATCATCAACTATTACAGCAAAGTGGTAGGTAGGATATCCATCAGTTTTCATTAATACCTGATCATCTAAATCACTTGTATTCATTGTAACTTTTCCTCTTACAATATCATCAAATGTTATATCTTTATTTTCAGGTAATCTCAATCTTATAACATGGGCCTCTCCATTTGCCGCTCTCTTTCTAGCCTCTTGTAAACTAATATCTCTACAAAATCCATCGTACTTTGGAGTCAGTCCCTTTGCCTTCTGCTCTTGCCTTACCTTTTCAAGTCTTTCCTTGGAACAAAAACAGTAATATGCATGTCCGCCCTCTAATAGTTTTTCGATATATTCTTTATATATGTCAAGCCTTTCCGACTGTACGTAGGGTCCGCATTCTCCTCTTTGAACCAACTTGCCGTCTTCTAAAAACAATCCTTCATCATGCATTACACCAGACCATTCCATAGCTTTTACAATTCCCTCTACTGCACCTTCAACGTATCTAGTTCTATCTGTATCCTCTATTCTCAAAATATATTTTCCGTCATTTTGCTTGGCGAACAGATAGTTATACAGTGCCGTTCTAAGTCCACCTATATGTACATACCCCGTTGGACTTGGAGCAAATCTAACTCTTACAGTCATTATTCTACCTCCTATTTATATCAACTACGATTTTCCATCATTATATTAGATTATTATATCCTAAAAGCATTTATCTATCAAGAATTTTAACGAATTCATTACAATGCCTATAGAACCTCTTCTTTCTTTAAAAGTTTTAGAGTTTTGCCAAGGGCTTCATGGCCCTTAAGCTCTTCTCTTTCCTTTTCCCACCTTAGTTTATACTCAACTTTCTTTTCTTTTGCTCCTTTACCTACTGTTATTCTTATAGGAATTCCTAAAAGATCCGCATCATTAAACTTTGCTCCAGCCCTCTCATTTCTATCATCAAGTAAAACTTTTATATTAGAATCTCTCATTTCACTATACAACTTTTGGCCCAAATCTACTTGTTCTTCTTTTTTCATGTTTAATATGCTTATAATTACATGATACGGAGCTACTTTCATAGGCCATATTATCCCGTAATCATCATGATATTTTTCGGCTATGCAGCTAAAAAGTCTGTAAATATCTATATTTAAAGTAATACCATAAACATCTTGGGTTTTTCCATTTTGGTCTAAATAGCTAAAACGTTGCCTCTTACTCAGTTCATTATTTAGATTAAGAATATTTACTATAGCTATTCCACTTATCTTTTGAAGTTTACTGCTACAAATAGGACATCTATCGTTTTCTTTTATGTAACTTACATCATCAACTATATCACCTTTGAAATCTTTCCCGTATTTTACATTTTTAAAGTGATAGTCCTTTTCATTTGATCCTGTCACCCAGGGTCCCTGCTTTGCAATTTCCCTATCAACTATAACTTTAACATTTTCAAGTCCCACTGGTCCTACAAATCCCGTAGCCGTCTTTATGCTTCCTTTTATATCTTCTTCATCAGCCATTTCAATCTCTTCCAAGGGAACCTTAAGTACATTACTTAGCTTATATAAGTTAAGCTCTCTGTCTCCCCTTAGAACTATGGCTATTATTTCATCACTAGCTTTAACCAGTAGAGTCTTTGCCAAAGATGCAGCCTCTATTTTTAAAAAGTCTTCCAGTTCCTTTATAGTCTTTATATCTGGTGTATAAATCTTTTCTATATCTTTATCATAAGGTTGATACTTTTCTTCAACATGAAACCAAGCTACTTCTTCTGAAACTGTATAACCACATTTCTCGCATGTATATATATTACTATCCCCGTTCTCTATAGGAACAATTATTTTGTGGCCTTCAAAACCCATAGTCTTTTCATTGTAGGTATTTACATCATATGTACTCAGTCCTACTTTATCCAGTAGTCTCTTTAGTAGATCCTTTATATTTTCATAGCTGTCAATCAGGCTTCGTGCATCTTCATAAAAGCCATATCCTTTTAGCTCTATAAAATTTTTAGAATTCATAATTCCGTCACGAGCCTTAATTTCTTCCCTTTCTGAAATTCGAATTTCATAAAGATTTCCAGGCAAATCCTTATAGGATTTTATTTCATTTCCAAAGGAGAGGTATAAATTTTTTTCAATTTCATATGGAATAGCAGCCATATGAATTTTTTGAAATCCTAGCTCCTCCAAATGATCTGATAAAAATCTGGTTATATTATCAATAGTCTTAACGCCCATGGGCAGCAAGCTGTAATAACCATGGTCGATTTTTCTAATCATACCTGCTCTTAAAAGAAGACTTTGACTTTCAAAGTTATAATCTTCATTTGCTTTTTTTAAAGTTTTCCCTATAAGTTTAGACATATACATTTTCATCTCTCCCCAAATTGTTTTTCTACTAGCTTAGATTATATCATAATAGAATATAGACTAAAGTCGATATTATACTTACGTTTTTATTAAGTTCCATTATATTATAGATAAATCTAATAGTTTACCTTTGCTCATGATATTTTTCTATAATTGCAAATCTATTCCTCATTTTATAATATAATTTACCTGAAATATACTTTGTACAAGAAGGCTATAAAATGGCAGGCTACAGAGAGCTTTGGAAGTCACTTGATGAGGTACTCCTAGAATCCTTGTAACAGGAACCCCTATGGCTATACCCAATTGGAAGCTTAATCACATCATAGAAACCAGTGGTGGCGCCGTTGTATGTGAGGAAACCTGTACTGGAACAAGATACTTTGAAAATATGGTAAATGAAAATGTAAATACATAGGAAAGCCTTTGTATTCGCCCTTAAACTCTCAAACGGTTGGAGCTTTAGGGGCAGCAGTTATAGGTTGGAATATGATTAAAAAATAGCCAAGAACAGGTCAATCTGTTTTTGGCTATTCTATAGTTTAATCTTCAAATTTTTGATCTTGCTTTTAACTAATATCGAACTCAAATCTAGATTCTTTCCATTTTTTCTTTGTAGTATTTATAAGACTTTTCTCAATAAAAGTAATATGATTATCCTTGTCAATTAAAAGCACTGTAGAAGCTCTGGTACCATAGTCAGAACTCTCTATGAAAATAGGCGACAATGTTCTCTCCCATTCTAAACTAACACCCGTATCAGGCAAATCTTTATCCTTTGGAGTCCACTTATCAAAAAGGATGTCAAAAAGTCTTTCAATGTCCAATGCCTCTCCATGATAAATAGTTTCTTCCAATTTTTCTTTTGCCCTTTTTACTTTGGGCCACAAGGTATTTAACAAGTGATTACTGAGACCGTAAACCCCAGGATTTAGTCTTTTTACTTTGTCTTCTATATTTGAATAATAGTATAACTCTGAAACATCACCAATCAGCAAATTAAAAGGATTGTATAAATCCTTCTCTGCCTTAATCTTATTTATATATTCCTCTATAGATTCATCGGAAGTAATATAATTCTTAACTAGGTTACCCCTCGATAGAGAATTTTCTTTAATTAAAGATAAATCTCTATAGTTTGTAACTGCTCCAAATCTACCGTTTTTATTAATGCCCATCCATGTTCCCATTTTTTCAAGGTCCCTACCGGCTAAAACATCAGGAGCATCTTTCCAAAACCCCGCCGGAGCTGTGGGTCTTCTATAAAACTCATCTCTATTAGCTGCTAATATCAGTTTATACTGTGGATGCTTTTCGTATGCAAAGAATATTATACACATATCAACATCTTCCCTTGTGAAATTCGAATTTTAACACTTACTTAGTCTCTTTCGCTTGCTATCTCTATTACTCTACCCATCTTGGACATTATATAATCATATCCGCCTTCGGAGTGGGGTATCGTACAGCTGCTACAGTCCTTAGTTCCATGATTATATTTAAAATTTCCACCACAATCTTCTTTTAGCATATACAATGGACAGAAACAAAATAAACAGTTGAAATTTTCCTTATCTTTTACCTTGTGACATGGGAAGTATTCGCATTTGTTGTTTTGAACAAATTTATAATTTTGACTCATTTCATCATCTCCAGTAATAGATTTTATAGTTTTATTATAATTGAAAAATGTTGGATGGTAAAATGATTTAATAGTTTAGTTCAACAATAAAAGATTTTTAAAAAAATACGTCTCTAAAACTTTTATTTTTTATATCAAAATTTCAATTCCATTCTAGTACGATTAATACACTTATCCCCTAGTTTTTTTATTAAATTTTATGAATAAAGTTTTTGCATCACCAGAGGTCGACAAACAGTTTTTTCTCCATTATATATCCCATACCTATGCTGTTGTTTTCTCCTATTCCACAATCTAACGCTACTCTTTTTATATCTTCTGAGCATTTCATTTTAAAAGGAGCAATGTATCCTTTAACTGTAATACCTTTAAAATCTATTAGCTTCCCTCTATTATTTTTTGTGTATTTTTCATCAAATTGTATATCTATACTCATGTTTTGAGGTAATTTTCCATGTATTAAGAAGTATTTTCTAATCAAGTTGTTCTTAATATTTTCAATATACTTCTCTTCTGAAATATGTACTGTTCTGGATTTAAAATGACCATTTTGCATTTCTCCAGTAGTAACAATAATAGGAGAAAGCGTCACAAATTCTGTTTCATATTCAAAGTCAACTTGATTTCTGAGATATACATTCGATACCACAAACTCTTCTTTTCCAATTTTAAGATTTCCTATTTTCATCAGAGAATTTCCTATACAATTGATGAACTCCTTTACTGGGGAATTCACATACAATCTTGTAATACCACTCTTTATTATCATACTATTTCCTTCTATGGTATACTTTTCAGGCATCAATTTGGAAAAAACAAATAATTTAAACTTTTTCCCTCCTATTTCATATCCTTGATCGTGAAGCATTTCTGAAAAGTCTCTGTTATGTTCAGAAAGTAAATGGTATATAGCTGATATAATGTAATAGTTATAGTTAAGATTTATTTTTTTCTTTTCCTTTGCAAAAAGCTCTATCTCCAGTCTCATAATCACCATCCAATTTAGCTATTAATAACATATCTTTAGATGAAATTATCTGTAGGATTTTTTTCCAATCCCATTACTTCTTTTTTAAGCCATTTTTCGCTTCTAGCTACAAAAAATATAACAGAATCTTCATCCTGGTCAGTTATCCTTTTTAATCCATTCTTTATCTTTAAAAGCTGGGCATCAGTAACCTGACCCTCAAACACCGAATTCTGTATCCAATTTAGATGTTTTCTAAGAAATTTCAATACCTTTTGCACTCTTTTTTCTCCAACATCATAAACAATTAGAACGTACATTTTACCACCACATTTTAAAGCCTTGATATTCTTGAATATCATTTATATGTTTCAATAATTTATAACACTCCAGTCTAACCAATCTTCTATAGCTTACTTTTCTTCCCAAGTTTTTATGCTTTACAGTAGTATTTAACTTCTCGTCATACTGCTTTAGAAAAATCTTTTTCCCTTTGTCATTAAGGTGACAGAAGTTAAGTTCTTTAGTAAAATGCTTTTCATCAATCATCTTTTCATTTACAAGTTTAAATATAATTCTATCAACTATAATTGGTTTGAATATTTCACTTATATCTAGCGCCAGTGAAAATCTTCTTTCCCCCGGCTGGTGCAAGTAGCTAACTGTTGGATTTAGTTGAGTATGATATATTTCTGATAAAACTGTTGTATACATCAAACTATTTCCAAAGGAAATCAATGTGTTCATGGGATTATTAGGCGGCCTTTTTACCCTTTTTCCCATCTTAAATTGTCCTTTTGTTATTTTATTAAATGTACTGTAATATTTATCTCTAATTCTACCTTCAGTCCCCATCAATTCGTCTATTTCTGAAATCTGCGGTAGTTTTTCCCTTTCTTTTTCAATAAATTCTATAGCATATAATAGGGCATCATCACGTCTTGCATTATAATATTTTAAATTTTTCAAAATATTATAGCTGGCACTATCTATAAATTCTTTAGCTATTTTTATACGTTCATACTTGTCGGTATATTTCTCTACTTGATTTACAAGGCTAAATCCGGACAACAAATATTCCCTCGGATAAAAACTTGAGGAATAAAACCCATAGTAGTTAAATAAATGTACTGTTACATTATTTTGTGCTAAAAAATTTAACGCTTTGCTATTAAAATCTATCTCTCCAAATACATAAATTGATTCAATGTCATTGATCGGAATATGCCCTTTTTTATTCTCATTTTCTACATATACAGTATTATCTTTTCTTCTTATTCTTCCATCGTTCAGTATATAGTAGTTTCTTTTCATTTTCATCCCCCTTCGGTTAACAGTAGCATAGTTCGTAATAACTGCATTTTTTGCATTTTTTCCCTTTTTCTAAAGGCGGGGGATTTACTTTATATTTTACCGCATATATGCCCTTTATTATTTTATCCAGCTCTTTTCTGTCTTCATCTGTTATTTCAATGACTTCCTTTCGTTTGCTCTTGGGATAATGTATTACCCCCTTTACACCTTCTATTCCTTTGTTTTCTAAATAATATATATAGTATAGTATCTGATATCTTGTAGCTTCCTTCATCGCTTTCGTTAGCTTCGTTTCATTTATCACCAATTCTTTGTCTATAAAATCTAAGCATATCAAATTATCTATCATTATTTCCTTCTTTTCACGCTTGTAGCTTTCTTCATGAACTTCTTTCCCTATCTCTACCCTTGTTGAATTATGTTCCATAGTTATGCCGTGGGTGAAATACCAAAGTTTTCTCTTGCACACAAAATAATAATTAATTTCTACCCCTGTAGCCTTCATGGCTTTGTCAAATGACATAGGAACACTTCCTTTGTAAATTAAATACTACTAAGCTAATCGCCCTCATCTATATATTGAAACACTGAATAATCTTTAGTTGAATATGTTTGATAATATGGTAGACAATATATCTTTTCTTCTCTTATGGTTTGAGCTGAGGTGAAGTTATTTACTTTATCAAAAGTAACTTTAGAACCAAAATCATCCATTTTAACTAATATTCCATTTGCTGCATTCTCTTGCAAAAAATATCCTGAAAAATTCAATGGAAGCTTTTCAACTATTTCACTTTGAATAAATTGAAAAAAACATCCTCTTTTACCAAAATAGTTTATTCTTTTCATTGTTTTTTCTATCCATTCAGTATCCATTTCATCATCTAACTTAATAGCTATTTTGATATTATCACTAAAAAATATATATTCTCTAAAACAAATACTTTGTTGAAATTGTTTTTTAGGTGTAGGCTTTTTAGGCTGCTTTAAAATTTTAACAAAACAATTGTTTACAATGATTTTTTCAGGCAGTTGAAATTGAAATTGCATTTTTTTTATTTTACTAAATCTTTTTTTCGCTTCTTCTAAAGACCAGAATGTTATTAGCTTATCAAGCATAGCCATTTTTATTGAATATGGCGATGGAAGTAAAAGAGATTTAGCAGCCATGTTGGTAGCTTGACTTGACTTTAAAGAAAATAACGTAACTGGAGCATAGATTGATACATACCACATATTTTTACACCTCTATTTTTGCAGGTTTTTGCTTTGCTATTTCGCCCATGATTTCTGCAAATTCAGCTAAACTTTTAAATTCTTTATACTTAATCACATCTTCTCCTTCAATCTTATTAAGTGAATTTGAAATGTTCTTTATTTGTCTTTCATACTCCTTATTCAAAGGACTTACCAATGGTGCAGGTGCTGAAGATTTGGAAATAGTTATCACCCCTTCACCGTTTACGATATGCGGGTTTTGTGTATTTCTCATTGCTCCTGTTGGCTTTATTAGGGTATATAGCATAGATTTTATAAGGGCTTTAAATCTTTTTTCTCTATCTTCATCACTAATTGGATAACTTCTAGTAATTTCATTGTATCCTATTCTATAACAATCAATATTTGCAACAAATGCATATTGTCCAGAACTTGCAGGTCTATGAAAGATATTTTGTCCTACATTCGCACCGTTATCATCTGCATTATCCTTCTTTGAATTTGGAACTAATTTTACATGGAAATAATTTTCTGTCTTTGTAGATTTGGGTATTCCTACTACCCATCCAAATTCAACAGAAGACTTGATTGGAATATTTTTATTATTGCTTGTTATAAGGATTCCTTCCATATCATCGATAATACATCTCTTTAGGACTTCGTCCAGTATTACTTCATCTGAATCGCTCTTATTAAATTTAAAACCTATATCCCCACTTATTCTGTTTGGATTAAATATTTCACAAGATTTACAAAGAGGCAATTTTTCCTGTAAAGCAATATAATATAGATGTTCTGCTTGTATATGCTTATACATATCTCCACTTATGGCGTTTACCATATAAAGGTTTCCACTTTCATCTGTAATAGTTACCTGTCTTGTTAAAGTTTGATTACCTTCACCACCTTCATTGTTTAAGGAATGCATATCTAAGGTTAATTTAGCATTAATGCCAATAGAATAAATCATAACAATTCTCTCCCTTCTTCTTTTCTTTTAAATGTGTAACCATATGCACATAGTAACTTTCCTATTACGTTCGAACCATAGGTTCCAATAAGATTTATTACTTCTTCAAGATCTTTTTCTTTTATCATAGCTCTAATTTGTTCATTTGGATATTTTTCAGCAGCTCTTGCATTTTGAGAATTATACCAAGTAATAAACTCTGCTAGATATTCAATTAATTCACCTTTATATGCTGATTTTCTTTTCATATCTTGAGCCATACCATATTTGATACTATACTTTATCTTACTCTCATTTCCTTTTTTGTTTTTAAAATATTGTGGATAAACTGTAGATTGTCTAATGGCTTCAGCAATGTTTTTGAAGCCTTGACTTTCAAATATTTCACTATAATTCTGGTTAAGGCCCATAATTAACACCTCCATATATTTATCAGTAAATACTTTTAAATGTTGCTTTCCTTCGCTTAACTTTTTCATTAAAAATGCTGCATAAAGAGTAGTAAAATCATAGAAATATTCCTCTTTTTCGGTATTAATAAACAATCTATACAATCTAAGAATTTCAAAAACTTCACCCTTTTCATCCTGTTTATTATAATCATGTTTTATATTATCAATAACTTTTATGTGTTCATTTAAAAGGCTAAGCCATTCCTTAACATTATTTGAGCTTACCTTTATAAAGCTAGGAATTTGAAGAAATGAAATATTGGTTGGTGAACTAGCATTGCCCATATCTTTAAAGTAAACTGAGTAGAATCCCTTTAGTATATCTCTTGGTTGAATAAAATCATAAAAGTCATCGCTATAATTTTCATGATAGTGTATAAGCTTTTGACAAGCTTGTAAAATAAGCTTAATATCTAATCTTATTGAAGTGCTTCCTCTCAACTCTTTGTTGAACTCTTTAGTTAAATCTTTTAAAAGCTTTAAGTTTATTTTATTAGGTTCCAGTACAAAAACTTTGCAATCATAGTTATTACCAACTTTTATTTGCCTAGTAATCATTGATTGATATACTCCAACTAGCTTAACATATTCTTGAATCCAGAACCCCTTTATTCCACTTAAACTAATTCCTGTTGCTTTAGACTTATTTAAACCTTTTATCTTAGTAGGATTTAAAAAGGCTAGTTGATTTACATTTTGAAACTTAACCTCTTTATTATTTTTCAAATATTTCTTATATTTTTTTTCTGCTTTATCAGTATTTGAGTCTACATCTGAATAAATTTCCAAAATCCATTTCAATATTTGCTTGAAATTACTCTTGTCTTTACAAACATTATTTATTATTTTTATTTGTGCATCTAAAAATTTCATTTGTCTCATTGCATTTCCTAAAGCTAAAAATTCACTTGGCCCTTCTTCTATACCTTCTTTCTGTTCATTGAGCCTTTTTATTTTTTCACTTTTCTCTTGTTGGGTATAATCAGAATTTCTAACATTTTTTATCTGCTCATCTATTTTCGATATCAATTTCTGATATGTTTCTTTTTTACTTCTTTCTTCCTGAATATCTATTACATTTAATACATATTCTTCAATTTCCTTTTTAGATTTACTATCTTTTACTATTACTGGGATAAGCTCTTTATACTGTACTTCATCAACCATTTCATCAGTTATTTTCTTTTCACAAGTTATTTCATAATATGCTCCTGTATTTATAATTTTTGTACTTATACCAAATACTTTATTCAACAGAAAAGCTAGGCCTGAACATTCAAGAGCTTCTTCTTGAGTATTAAAATATTTTGGTACATAATATTTTTTCTGATACATATACTACACCTCCTCCCTATTAATTTTAAAAGAATGACTATCTGAAACTCGCAATATTCTTACAAATATAAAATATAAAATTGCCTGCCATCTATCATTTAAATTAACAATTTGTTCTTTCTTTTCCCCAAACTTACTCATCATAATACATCTATCTATATCATTTTCCACAGCCTTGTATATATTAGGCGTATATTTCTTCATTAAAGATTTCAAAACGTTATTCCCATATTGTTCTATTGTATAATCGTCTAATTTTGTTGCATTTACTGAATGATGTCTAATAATTGCAGATAAAAGAGGAATAGCAATTGATTTATCTATTTTATTATCTACATATAGTTTTTGCAGTACCATAGGACCTATATATGCTCCAAAACTAGCATGATTTTTTCCTATCCTTTCACTTTTTCCAGTGTGGGCTAACATTACATTATCGGGTACGCTATCACCTATACTTTTTTGAATTTCGTGGGCGGCCTTTTGCCATTTAATATCCAACTTGCCTGCGTCATGCCATATAAACATATATTTTATGATTTCATCCATGGAAATTTTTAATTCTAGATAGTTTTCAATTTTTGAAAATACTGATTTATAAACTCCTTTTAATCTTTTGTCATAACATTTAATCATAGATTCTATATGTTCTTCATATGTTTCTTTGAACATATTGTATTCAATATTGTCTTCCTCAACATTCTTTACAATTATATTACCATTACCTATTCCTCTAAAATTCAGTCCTATTTCACTTGAATAAGATACATATTTTTTGTTGAGAATTATTACTGACTCAGTTTCAATTTTATCTAAATTTTCGTCAAAATATTGGAAGTCATCTTCATCTTCATCAAATATAAATGATTGTTCTTTTTCCCTTATTATTTTGACAAGCCAATCTTCATTAATATTATCATCAATTTTCTTTAATGCATTTTTTAAAGTAAATAAATTAATTGGTATTGTATCAATTTCAAATGGATTTATACCTTTAAGTTCTTTATCCGGGTCTGAAGCTACTATAACGTTCTTATTATTGACATCTCGAATTAATTTGCTTGCATATTTCCTTTCTGGTTCCTTTAAGCATTTATATATCATATCCTCCTTCGGTCCATTTGCTTTTATATTTGTTAGATTTTCTAAATCTCTTTTAGTTAAGACTGTGTCAATAATTTTTTGTGATGTGAAATAATCTAATTTTTTTCCATCATATTTGTTTAATTCATTCCATGTTTTTTTGCATATTTCTTTATCATAGGGCAAATATGAATAATTGTCTGAACAATTCTCTATATCATAAACATATACTATTCCTCTTTCACCTTTTCTCCTTGCAAGTCTTCCTATTCTCTGCAAAAAAGAATTTATATCTGAAATACTCGTATGCATAACAGTAGATGATATATCCACACCAACTTCAATAACCTGAGTAGATATTAATATAATATTACTGTTTCTTGCTTCAAATTTTTCTCTAATAATTTTTTCCTTTCTACTTCTATCTTTTTGTAGCATTCTTGAATGAATGCAAATTAATTGGGGCTTGTTATGCAAACTTTCAATCTTATTTTTAAGTTCTAAATATAATTCTTGTACATCATTAACTTTGTTGAGAATTACTATGGTTTTATCTTTATGAGTTTTTAATACTCTATCTGCATTTAGCTTTATATTACAACATTTGATAATCCTTTCCTTATCTTTTTCAGATTTTATATCAGTGATATATTCTTTTGTCATCGGTATCATTGTTAATTGTAGTTCTTTAGATATTTCTTTTATTAGACTTTGCGATAGAGTAGCAGTCATAATACAGACATTTATAAAATCAGTATATTGCTTTAGTAGATAAAACGTAGTTAGAAAATCTTTATCCGGCTCGAGAAGATGCATTTCATCTATTACTATGTATGATTCAAATAAAATGCTTGCATTAATATTCCATTGGCGTTTTGATAAGCTAAAAGGTATACAAAGAAGTGAACTTAATAATTGGTCAATAGTAGTAAATATTATATCTCCCTCTAAAAAGTACTTATCTCCCTTATATTCTCCAGTTTGAATTGTAACTTCTATATTATTTTCTTTTATATATTCATTATCTTTAATTGCAGTATATAACGAATTTGCAAGCACTCTTCTAGGAACTACGTATATTAATCTCCGGGGAAAATCCAAATTGTTTTTCTTTGCATAAATGAACGGTAAAATGCTAGCTAATGTTTTACCACTACCCGTAGGAGCTTGTAGTATGACCTTTTTATTTTGCAAAATATTCCAAGCCACATCCAATTGGTATTGATAAGGATAAAATTGTTTGCCAGTAAGTTCAAAAAACAAATTTTTCATTAGATTCACCTTCATTTTTTACTTTTAAATCTTTACATAATTTTAAACCTAGTAATTTATCTAGTTCTAAATCAGCAAAATATCTTATTTACATTTATTCTATCAACAGACTTTATTTGATAAAATTTACATATTCTTTCCCTATTACTCAAGTCGCTCTTGAAAATAACCTATTTTATATTATAATTTACTATGTAATTATATTTTTCTATAAATGTTATAAATTTCCTTCTATCTTTTACAAAATTACAATTCATAATATTTTTAATGTTACATATAAAGTATTTTATAAATTCTTTCATTAGTTTGGAGCTCAAGTAATAAAAATTATTATAAAAAAGTTATGAATATTATTAGTTATACATATTATGTATGCAATTAGTTTTTAATAATAGCCACAAAAAAATAATGATAGTGCAAGTAATTTTGTGTAAATAGATATTAAAGATCGTATCGTTCCTTAAACATATCCATAAGATCATCATAAGCAGTAGAAAAACAACTCATTTTTCTTTGTGACCACTTTTCATTGTAATTAATTACTTGCATATATAATATTTTCTCAGTTGCATTAATAGTAGGCATACTATCTTTAGTTTTAAATCGTCTCTTAAGCTCTTTATTAGCTCTTTCTATCCAATTAGTGGTATAGATACACTTCCTAATAGAAGTAGGATATTTGTAGAATGTAAGAAGTGTATCAATGTTATTGTTCCAATCAGAAATAACCCTTGGATAAACTTTAGACCATTTGGTACTAAATTCATCAAGCATAATAAGAGCTTATTCTTTAGTAGGAGCTTCATATATAGACTTTAAACCTTCAGTAAAATCTTGGTAATCTTTCCTACGTATTTTAGCAACTGAGTTACGAACCTTATGAACTACACAATGCTGAATATCAGCCTTAGGAAAAGCTTTATTAAAAGCTTCTTCAATGCCACTAAGACCGTCCATAACACCTAAAAGAATCTCTTTAACACCACGGTCTTTAAGGAAAAGTAAGATTTCATATCATACTGTAGCAGATTCAGTAGTTCCAATTACAAAGTCTAATATTTCTTTATACCCATTTTCATCAATACCTAAGATAACATATACTGAGTCTCATTAGCTACTGTGTCTTGCCTTACTTTCACACTAAGGGCATCTATAAAGATAGCGATATATCAACTCTTTAGATCTCTATTATGCCACTTTTGAACTTCTTCTAAGGCTACGTCAGTTATGTTACTAATGGTAGTTGCACTATTATAAAGGTCCATATAATTTTTCAATTAGATTGGCAATATCTCTTGTACTCATGCCCTTTGAATACATTTTGATAATTAAGTTTTTAAGCCAATCTTCCCTACGAGAATAGGGTTTAATAAGTTGTTGCTCAAATTCACCTTTACGGTCTCAAGGTATGCGAAGACCTTCAATTACATCATATCTAGTTTTATAATTTCTGGTGTAATAACCATTACCAGAATTACCTAAGTTTCTACCTTCATATGAATATTTATCATACTTAAGAAACTCAGTAAGCTCTTGATTTAGAAGCTTTTCCATCATGTTTTTTATTAAAGTTGTAATAAAATTAGAAATTCCATCATCAGATAGTAGGATTTCTCTTAGAGTTTTGATATCATTATTCATAGGGAGATCCTCCTTAACGGTTTAGTTTTGGTGTGGTTACTTAAACTTTTCACCGCTAATGTAGGAAGATCTATTTGATAAAGTTGAACTATTGGCATAATAAAAAAAGACCAGCTATTAAATGTCAACAGTTAAGATAAAAAAATACTGTTTGAATGAAAGGCACAACAAAAAGGGGGATGTTCATGTTTAAAAATGACAGCATTAATGGCTTCCTAACGGGAGTTATATTTTATGCTATTTTAGATTTACTTGAAATAGACCATAAAATGGTTATGCCTATTGTTTTTATTATTATTATATTTTCTTCTTTATATTTAATCAATTATATGATTCCATTCTGGTACGATTAAAACTTGCCTGAATGAAAGCAATCTTTTTATCTCTATCTATATTTCAATTCCATTCTGGTACGATTAAAGCCAATAAGAAAAACGAATAAATGTTCTATTTAAAATCAATTTCAATTCCATTCTGGTACGATTAAAGCTAAAAACAACTAATGGAGAAGTGCATGAATGGTTCAAATTTCAATTCCATTCTGGTACGATTAAAGCGAGTATGCAGAAAGCAGCAAGAAGAATAAAGAAAAGAAATTTCAATTCCATTCTGGTACGATTAAAGCAATTGCAGGCGGATTAACAGAAGCGACATTTACCGAATTTCAATTCCATTCTGGTACGATTAAAGCTTTTGTATAGAATGTATTTAGGTTGCCTAAATTCCAATTTCAATTCCATTCTGGTACGATTAAAGCCAAGATGAAGAAGAAAAGAAGGATAGAGCAAAACAGAATTTCAATTCCATTCTGGTACGATTAAAGCTCTAAACCATCTAATACATCAAACAATGTTTTCATCCTATTTCAATTCCATTCTGGTACGATTAAAGCTTGGATTATAATTATTTGCTCTTACCTTTTCAATATTTCAATTCCATTCTGGTACGATTAAAGCACAAGTGCGGATACTATGTAATTGATACAACTATATTTTCATATTTCAATTCCATTCTGGTACGATTAAAGCTCGTCAGTAGCTGAATGATGAAGTATGATTTTTTCATTTCAATTCCATTCTGGTACGATTAAAGCGCTGATATTTTTGATGTAACAACAGATTATCTACTATTTCAATTCCATTCTGGTACGATTAAAGCTAAATCCCAATATAATTGATTTCAATTCCATTCTGGTACGATTAAAGCAATGCCAACACTTACTGAAATAGCTGACGCTGCAAATATTTCAATTCCATTCTGGTACGATTAAAGCATATAAGAAACTGTGATATATGATACTACTACAGCAATTTCAATTCCATTCTGGTACGATTAAAGCATCCCTATAATATGTTCCTTTCAAATAATTTGTAAATTTCAATTCCATTCTGGTACGATTAAAGCGATGGTTGGGTGATGGCAGAGACAATCGGTCATACTCCATTTCAATTCCATTCTGGTACGATTAAAGCTCCCAATCATTAGAATAATATATTGCGTAATTACAAAACATTTCAATTCCATTCTGGTACGATTAAAGCTGATCCTGATACACTTCCAAGAAACCTTCATAATTTCTATTTCAATTCCATTCTGGTACGATTAAAGCACATTATAGACATTTGTGCAAATTATACTGTTGATGAAATTTCAATTCCATTCTGGTACGATTAAAGCACATTACCTTCTAAATCAAAAATATCTTCATGCTTTATTTCAATTCCATTCTGGTACGATTAAAGCAAGGACTTTCTAATCCTTTTAGAATTTCAATTCCATTCTGGTACGATTAAAGCATTGTTAAACTTGAAGATAGATACAAAGAACAAATATTTCAATTCCATTCTGGTACGATTAAAGCTTGGCCCATTTAGCACTTAAAGAAGCTAATAAAAGAAATATTTCAATTCCATTCTGGTACGATTAAAGCATTTTCCTTCAATTCTTTTTCCGTTACCATGTCCATAATTTCAATTCCATTCTGGTACGATTAAAGCACATCAACAATTATCTCTGTTACTTTAGCTTTTTCCTCATTTCAATTCCATTCTGGTACGATTAAAGCTCTATTCTTACAACAACTCCACTATCCCACTTACTTCCATTTCAATTCCATTCTGGTACGATTAAAGCCTATTCCCCAATTATTTACTGCTGCACTGTCTTTAGCATTTCAATTCCATTCTGGTACAAGCTCCCTCCACTAATACCAATTTCAATTCCATTCTGGTACGATTAAAGCTGAATACAATATAATTAGCAAGTATTCAAAGTGACGAAATTTCAATTCCATTCTGGTACGATTAAAGCACTGATGAATTATTTCCTACTCCTGACTTAAGCGTAATTTCAATTCCATTCTGGTACGATTAAAGCCAAACCTTCTATCAGCATTTCAATTCCATTCTGGTACGATTAAAGCCCAGCAAAAACCGACAAAAATAAAGATTTATGATTTTAGTAAATACTTTATATTATAATTTTATCACGAAGTTATGCAGGTTTGAAGTGTATATTAATTTGTCGACCCCCGGAGTTTTTTACATCACCGAGGGTCGACAAACTAATTTTTAATAAGCTTTTGCTACATAAACCATGTGCTTTGCTTCTCTATCACAGAAATGACATTTATCTCCTAAGTTTTCTTGTTCGAATGGTATACATCTTATTGTGGCACTTGTTTCAGCCTTTATGTTCTCTTCGCAATCTCTTTCTCCACACCACATAGCTTTAGCAAAACCTGGCTTCTCAGCCATCTTTTCTTTGAAATCATCAAAGCTATCTATATAGTAAGTATTATCATCTCTATGCTTTCTAGCTCTTTCAAGCATATCCTTATGAATATCTTCTAACAGCTTAGATATAGTTTCATCTAGTCCTTCTAATGAAACAGCCTCTTTTTCGAGAGTATCTCTTCTGGCTACCATCACCTGATTATTTTTAATATCTCTTGGTCCAATTTCTATACGAACTGGTACTCCTTTCATTTCATATTCATTGAACTTCCATCCTGGTGAATAGTTTTCGTTGTCATCTAGTTCAACTCTTATGCCTTTATCTTCAAGAAGCTTCTTAAGCTCATAAGCCTTGTCAAGAACCCCTTCTTTGTGCTGTGCAATTGGAATAATTACTGCCTGAGTTGGAGCTACTCTTGGAGGTAGAACCAATCCTCTATTGTCTCCATGAACCATTATGAGACCACCAATCAATCTTGTTGATACTCCCCATGAGGTATGGTATGGGTTTTGCAAATCCCCGTTTCTATCTAGGAATGTTATATCAAAGGCCTTTGTAAAGTGTTGCCCTAGATTATGTGATGTCCCAGCTTGTAGTGCTTTACCATCATGCATTAAAGCCTCCATTGTATAAGTAGCATGGGCTCCCGCAAACTTTTCTCTTTCACTCTTTCTACCTGTAACAACAGGTATCGCAAGTAGCTCTTCTGCCATTTCCTTATATATGTTCAGCATCTGAAGTGTTTCTTCTTGGGCTTCATCATAGGTCTCATGTAGTGTATGCCCTTCCTGCCATAAAAACTCTGCTGTTCTTAAGAATGGTCTTGTACTCTTCTCCCATCTAACAACGCTACACCATTGATTGTATAGATATGGAAGTTCTCTGTAGGACTTCAACCATTTTGCATACATTGAACAAATTATAGTTTCTGAAGTAGGTCTAACACATAGTCTTTCAGCAAGCTCTTCTTTTCCTCCGTGGGTTACCCATGCAACCTCTGGAGCAAAGCCTTCAACATGCTCTGCTTCCTTTTGAAGCAAACTCTCAGGAATAAGTAGTGGGAAATAACAGTTCTTATGGCCTGTTTCCTTAAATCTCCTGTCCAAAAACTGTTGAATGTTTTCCCATAGAGCATATCCGTATGGTTTTATAACCATGAAGCCCTTAACGGGTGAATAGTCGACAAGATCAGTTTTTAAAATTACATCTGTATACCACTGTGGAAAGTCAACTTCCATAGGAGTAATCTCTTTAACAAAGTCTTTATCCTTTTTGGCCATTTCAAATCTCTCCTCTCTATTTTACTAATTTAAAACAAAATAAAACCTTCGTTCTATTTAGAGACGAAGGTTTTTTCGCGGTACCACTCTAATTAGTCTGGAAATCCAGACTCCCTCATTGCAATGATAACGATATTGCCACCGTATGACCTACTATTTTCAGTCACAGACTCCGGGACGGGTTCAAAATGTGTATATCCTGTGAAACCTTCCAGCCAAGGGTTTCACTCTCTTTAGGCTACCCATCTTTACTATTTCCCTTCATAGTCAGATTTATTATAATCATATGAAAGTTTAACCATAGATGCTTTTAAATCGAAACCTAACATTTACTAAATTTATAAATATAATATATAAAATATTATATTTTGTCAACAGTAACTACTGCTTGAGCTGCAATTCCTTTACCTTCCCCGGTAAAACCTAGCCCTTCAGTAGTAGTCGCTTTAACATTTATGCACTCTATATCAATCTCCAATGCTTCAGCTATATTTTTTCTCATTTTTTCTACATAGGGAGCCATCTTGGGCTTTTGTGCAATTATAACTACATCGATATTGTTGATTTTATAACCTTTATCATTCACTTTATTATTTACCTCTTTTAAAAGTTTAATACTTGAAGCCCCTTTATATCTATCATCGGTATCGGGGAAGTGTTTTCCAATATCCCCAAGGGCTACTGCTCCCAGCATTGCATCCTTTATGGCATGGAGCAGTACATCGGCATCTGAATGACCTAGTAGTCCCTTTTCATATGGTATCTCCACTCCTCCTAGTATCAGTTTTCTTCCTTCCACTAGCTTATGTACATCGTATCCTATTCCTATTCTCATAGGGTTCATCCTTCCCTTATAAAAATTAAACAACTTAGTAGGAGTTTTTATTGCCTGCCAAATTATTGTGAAATTTTATCTAGCTACCTCATCTCCACTTCTAAAACTAAAGTATTATAATCAGGTAAAATAAATATTAATTCTATAATTTTATATTTTGACATATTTCCCGGGAAATTTTTATATTTTTTCTTTATTCGACCTTCTACTCTTTAAAATGGCATCTCCTAAAATCATATCCTCTGGAGTTGTAATTTTTATATTTTCATAACTCCCTTTAATCATCTTTACTTTAACGCCTATCCTCTCCACCAGTACACTATCATCAGTTCCTAGAAATCCATCATGCAAAGCTATTTCATGAGCTCTTAAAAGAATGTCATATAAAAACGTTTGTGGGGTTTGAATTTTCCAGAGTTTACTTCTATTTGGAGTATCTATTATATAATTATCATTATCTATGACCTTTATCGTATCCTTAACAGGAACTCCTACTCCAACTGCTTTATACTTAATAGCTTCATATATGCTTTTCTCAATTATATCTAGTGTTACAAAAGGTCTAGCCCCATCATGGGTTACTACCACCTTAGTTTTCTTATTGGCCGCTTTCAACCCATTATATATTGATTCTTGTCTCTCTTTTCCCCCAGAAACTATTTTTATGGTTTTATTAAATTTATATTTATTTATTATTTCTTTTTTACAAAAGTCTATTTCATCTTTCTTTACTATAAGGATTATATCATCTATGATCTGACTTTTGTCAAACATTTCCAGTGTGTGAACAAGTATAGGTTTGTCATTTATATTTAAATATTGTTTGTTTACATCACTCTTCATTCTCTTTCCTTGTCCTGCAGCTGCAATTAATGCTGTTATAAGACCTTCCTTTATCATATTTTATTACTCCCATCTTACTTTTTTCTTTTAGTTCTATTAAGTTCATTATATTTAAAAAGTTAAATCCTCAGTTTTTTTAGATAGTTTAAATATACCATAAATTGCACAAACTAAAAAGCCCGGCATTTCGCTGGGCTTTTACTCTCAAGCTGTTTTATTTACCATATGTTTTGGTTTAGCAAAAATCATTCGTCCTGCTGCGGTCTGGAGTACGCTAGTCACCATAACATCCATTGTTTCTCCTATATGCTTCTTTCCTCCATCTACCACTATCATAGTGCCATCATCCAGATAAGCAACACCTTGGCCCATTTCTTTTCCTTCTTTGATTACCTGTACCACCATCTCTTCCCCAGGTAGTACAACGGGTTTAACTGCATTAGCCAATTCATTTATATTTAAAACAGGTACTCCCTGTAACTCTGATACTTTGTTTAAATTAAAATCGTTTGTTATTATCTTGCCATTCATCATTTGCCCAAGTCTTACCAACTTACTATCTACTTCAGCTATATCTTCAAAATCTGTATCAACTATCTGTACTTCCATTATTAACTCTTTTTGAATCTTGTTGAGTATATCCAGTCCTCTTCTACCTCTATTTCTTTTAAGAGAATCCGATGAATCGGCTATATGTCTAAGTTCCTCCAAAACAAATTCCGGTATGATAAGAGGCCCTTCTACAAATCCAGTTTTACAAACATCGGCAATCCTACCATCAATTATAACACTTGTATCCAGTATCTTAGGCTGGTATTTATAATCTTCTTTTGCAATATCTTTTTCTTTACCTATGTTCCACTTAAATATATTCGGGAGATTAATTAGGTCATTTATTTTTTTAGTTGCAATGCTTATACCTAAATATCCTAAGAATATATATATTATAACAGAAAGTATATTTCCCACAAAAGGAATAGGTATGTTTATTAATAATTGACTAATCAGATAAGCTATAATAAGACCAATAATAAGTCCAATGGAACCTACTAAAATATCGGTAGTTGGTATCTTTTGAAGCTCTGTTTCCACACAGTTTGCTGATCTTAATCCTTTTCTCATCAGCCAAGGAGTCATGGCAAAAAGTATAAATCCAAACACAACTGCCCCAACTATGCTTATGACAAGCTCTGTTAGTGGTGTAAACGGAGAAATTTCAATTAATCTTTGGACTCTGATAATTTTCGTAACCAGAATTCCAATAGCATACCCAGCCGAAGCTCCTGCTAAGGTTAATGCACCTCGTATGATTTTATTTAACAAAATTGTCACCTCCTTTTTGGATTATACCCATTCTACCAATATTTTATAACAATATAATACCAATATATTATTTTATTTACTTTATAACAATGTTAAATATATTTAATCTATGATTTTATTGTACTGTTGTTTTCAAAAAAAAAGCACTAAAACCTATATCTAAAAAGAACAAAGGCGTCTTAGACGCATTTGTTGGTTCGTAGTTAGTAGTTCGTAGTTGGTAACCCTGATTAGCTCTTAGTTCTTAGCTCTTGGCTCTTGGCAAATCCTAGTCGTTCTTTAGGGTCTTTCTTGCGGCCCGTCATCTTTTTGCCATGAGCGGTCAGCAGTTAGCTATTAGCCTTTTTAATATTTAACTGGTAAAAGTTTGTAATTTCTTGCATGCCTTGAATTTACTTTGTTTTATACCTGCAATTTTTTCAAAAAATGTTTGAGTTCCTTTACTATAAAATATAAGCGTCTATAAAAGACGCCTTACTATTATTTAATTATTGAATTGCGTCGTTTATAAGTTGCTCTACACTAACTTCATCAGAATCATTTACTAGTACTAACTCACTTATTAATATCTGTTTTGCATTATTGAGCATTTTTCTTTCTCCTGTAGAAAGGCCCTTTTCCTTATCTCTTAACATTAGATTGCGAACAACGCCAGCAACTTCATAGATATCTCCACTTTTAATCTTATCCATATTGGCTCTATATCTACGATTCCAGTTTTTAGGCATCTTAGTTTTATCATCATTAAGTACTGCAATAACTTGTTCTACTTCCTTTTGTGAAATAATTTCCCTTAGACCCATAGACTCAACATTATCTAAAGGAATCATCACCTTCATATTTCTTAGAGGCAATTTCAGAATGTAATATTTTCTTTTATCTCCTAAGATTTCTTTTTCTTCAATTGACTCTATAATCCCTGCGCCATGCATAGGATAAACAACTTTATCACCTATATTAAACATAGAATTACCCCCTAATAGACATTCCACATTTCCAGTATACAACATTTCCCAATAAGTGTCAAGAAATAAATTATTTTATCATACAGCATTATAATTGTCAACTAGTTTTATTAAGACAAATTTTCAGAATGTCTGTAAACACAGCATAATACCCTTTAACTTTGGTTATGATTATGCTAAAATTAAATATGATAATTATCGATACAACCTCTAATTAGGAGTGAGTTATATGAAAGACATATTATGTGATGAGTTTCAAAATTCTGTTGAAGATGTTTTGACAAGACATAAGAGTATATTAGATATAATTACTAAGCTCCAAGAGTCATCTGCAAGGATAAATAGAGCTGTCATTAAATCTATAACTAGCTGTGGATGTGTAACCATAAAGGCTTCCAAACAGGAACTACCCGATAACATAAGCTACGATGAGGTTAAAAATTATATGGACAACCATCTCAGAGGAAATCTATGCGAAAGCTGCAGGGAAAAAATTGAAGAAGAGATTGGTAATAATTTATTTTATCTTGCTGCTTTGTCCAATACTCTAGATATAAATTTATATGACGTTATTCTTAAAGAATGTAAACAAATAGGAACACTAGGAAAGTTCAGTCTTTACTAAAAATCGATACATTATTAAAAGCTACTAGTTAAAACCTAGTAGCTTTATGGCTTTTTTATAAAAATAAATCAAAATTTTACACTATAGCTATTTTTTCAAAAGATGTCTGTCTAAAAGAACCTGATCCCTTACTCTCTTGAGTCCTTCCTTTATATTTTTAGCTCTTATTTCGCCAATTCCTTCTACATCATATAATTCTTCAATGCTTGCCTTTAATATTTTTTGAAAGTTTTTAAAATGCTCTACTATATTTCTGATTACTGCCATTGGAAGCCTCGGTATCTTTGCAAGTATTCTGTATCCTCTAGGCATAACCGGCATATCCAATGTATTTATGTCGTATTTATATCCTAAAATTTGTGCAATATTTGATAAATCCAAAAGCTCTTCCGAGGATAAATTTCTAAGCTTTTTACTAATACTTTCTATATCATTTTCTTCAGCATCAATTTTGTAGTCCCAAATCACATGTCTGCCATCTTCTTTGACGAATACTATTAACTCCTCTAACTGCATACTTACAAGTCTTCCTTCGTTTCCTAATTCATTTATATATTTTTCGATTTCATTGGCTATTCTCATTACCATTTCTGTTCTCTGTATAACCAAACATACATCATATAGAGTTACCAAATCTTCAAGCTCCAGGGCGCTCAGGCTTATCATGGCCTGGTCAAGGACTGACTTATATTTTTCAAGGGTCTGTATGGCTTGATTAGCCTTAGTTAATACCTTGTTTATATCCTGCAGTATGTATTTCGACCAGCCCTTATAAAGAGTTATTATGTTTCTCCTTTGGGATATGGATATAACCATATTCCCCGTCTGTCTGGCCACCCTTTCGGCGGTCCTGTGTCTTATGCCGGTTTCAGATGAAGGTATAGACGGGTCAGGGTTAAGTTGGGTATTAGCATATAGAATCTTTTTTTCGTCAGAACTAAGTATAATTCCTCCATCCATCTTGGCTAATTCATACAAGTATGCAGGAGTCAGCTCAGTATTTATATAAAATCCTCCATCCACTAATCTCATTACCTCTTCATTGTCTCCTATAACAATTAAAGCTCCTGTTTTGGCCTTTAGTATATTTTCCAGCCCCTCCCTTAAAGACGTTCCCGGAGCCAAACTTCTTAAGCATTCAGTTATTTCTTCTCCCCTTATTTTCTCTTCTCTAACCAACCGCTTTACCTCCCAGTATTATATCCAGGGCTTCATAAACATTTTCCACCCCTATAACCTCTACATTTTCCAATTTAGGTAGTCCTCCTAAATTTCCCTTAGGTATCACACAGGTCTTAAAGCCCATTTTTTCAGCTTCTCTAATTCTTTTTTCTGCAAAGTTTACTGATCTAACTTCACCGGTAAGTCCTACTTCTCCAAATATAATAGTTTGATAATCAATAACTTTATTTCTAAAGCTGGATGCCACTGCGGCTACAATAGCTAAGTCTACCGCCGGTTCGCTTAATTGAATACCTCCTACTACATTTATATAGCCATCCTGAGCCTGAAGCCTAAGTCCGACTTTTTTCTCTAGTACCGCCATAAGCATCACAACTCTATTGTAATCAATTCCAGTAGCCATTCTCCTAGGGGTTCCAAAATTCGTGGGACTGATAAGAGCCTGAAGCTCGATCAAAACAGGTCTTGTGCCTTCTATGCTTGCTACTACTACGGAACCTGCAACTTTCTTAGGCCTATGGGCTAAAAATAGATGGGAGGGATTAGTAACTTCTATAAGTCCATCGTTAGTCATTTCAAAAATACCTATTTCGTTTGTAGATCCAAATCGATTTTTAACAGCTCTGAGCACTCTATATACGTTGTGCTTTTCTCCTTCAAAATAGAGAACTGTATCTACCATATGTTCCAACACCTTTGGACCTGCTATTGATCCTGTTTTAGTAACATGTCCCACTATAAAAGTAGCAATCCCCATCTTTTTGGAGAGCTTCATCAGAGTAGCTGTTCCTTCCCTCACCTGACTGACACTTCCAGGTGCTGACGCTATATCCGGGTTGTATATTGTTTGTATTGAATCAATGATTAACAGATCGGGTTTATATTCTTCTACATATTTTGAAATGTATTCCAAATTATTTTCGGAAACTATGAAAAGATTTTCATTATCTATTTTTAATCTGTCTGCCCTCATTTTTATCTGTTTTAAAGATTCCTCACCAGATACGTATAGAACAGACAAATTTTTCTTACCTATGTTATTGGCTACCTGGATTAGAAGAGTAGATTTTCCTATTCCCGGATCTCCACCGACCAAAACTAAGGATCCTCTGACTATTCCTCCTCCCAAAACTCTGTCGAGTTCCCCGTTGAAAGTGGAAAATCGGTTTTCCATCTCGAGCTCTATATCTTTGAGCTTTATTGGCTTTCCAAGATTGCCAATAGAGTTTTTATTATTTCCTTTTTTACTTTCAACAAACTCCTCAACAAAACTCTGCCAGCTTTCACATTCGGGACATTTACCCATCCACTTGAGGGATATGTAACCACACTCCTGACATACGTATCTTGTTTTTATTTTACCCACAATGTCCACCTCAAATACTATATTTTACCACATAATTTCTAATCTAAACTATATAGGGATTCCACGTAACATGTAGAATCCCTTTTAAAATTATTTCTTATTAAATACCAGTTTTTCATCTTCCATATCTACTAGTATATCATCTTCTTTAGAAATTTTTCCAAGAAGTATTTCCTCTGAAAGCTTATCTTCTATAACCTTAGTTATCAATCTTTTTAATGGTCTTGCCCCATACTCCTCATCATAACCCTTTTCTACAAGGTATTCCTTGGCTTTGTCTGATACTTCAATGGAAATATTAAGGTCTGCAAGCCTCTTTGTTAAGTCCTTTATCATCAAGTCTACAATCTCTTTAATATGTTCTTTTTCTAACTGATGGAATACTATTATATCGTCAATTCTATTTAAAAATTCAGGTCTAAACTGTCTTCTCAGTTCTTCCATTACATTTTCCTTCATCTTTTCATATTCATTCTTTTTCATGTCTTCAGTGACACCTGCAAAACCTAAAACCTTTTGCTTTTTAATTCTTTGAGCTCCAACATTCGAAGTCATAATTATTACTGTATTTTTAAAGTCCACAGTTCTTCCTTTAGCATCTGTAAGTCTACCATCATCAAGCATTTGAAGCAAAATGTTGAACACATCAGGATGGGCTTTTTCTATCTCATCAAACAGTATTACTGAATAAGGTTTTCTTCTAACCTTGTCTGTCAGTTGTCCTCCCTCATCGTATCCAACATATCCTGGAGGAGAACCTACAAGCTTTGAAACCGCATGTTTTTCCATATACTCTGACATGTCTATTCTTATCATAGCATTTTCATCGCCGAACAGCGACTCTGCAAGGGCTTTTGTAAGCTCTGTCTTCCCTACCCCTGTAGGGCCTAAGAATATAAATGAACCAACTGGCCTCTTCGGATCCTTGAGGCCTACTCTCGCCCTTCTTATTGCACGAGAAACTGCCTCTACAGCTTCTTCCTGTCCAATTACCCTTTTGTGAAGGATTTTTTCCATATTTAAAAGCCTTTCTGATTCTTCCTGAGCTAATTTATTGACAGGTATTCCCGTCCAGAATGAAACTACTTGGGCTATTTCATCTTCTCCCACAGTGGCATTATCATTTTGTCTTACCTTCCAGTTATTCTTTTTATTTTCAAGCTCTTCTCTTATATTTTTTTCTTCGTCTCTAAGCTTGGCAGCTTTCTCAAAGTTCTGAGTACTTACGGCCTCTTCCTTTTCCTGCATTATTTTTTCAAGCTTTTCTTCCAAGTCCTTTAAATCTTCAGGCTGGGTAGCCATTTGCAGTCTGATTTTTGATGCCGCCTCATCTATAAGGTCGATGGCCTTATCAGGCAAAAATCTGTCTGTAATATATCTATGGGATAGTTCAGCCGCTGCCTTTAATGCCTCATCGCTGATTTTGACTCTATGATGAGCTTCATATCTATCCCTTAGCCCCTTAAGGATTTCAACGGTTTCTTCCACCGTCGGTTCTTCAACCATAATAGGCTGAAATCTTCTTTCAAGGGCTGAGTCTTTTTCTATGTGTTTTTTATACTCATCAAGAGTTGTTGCTCCAATAGCCTGAAGTTCACCTCTGGCTAGAGCAGGTTTTAGTATATTTGAAGCATCTATTGCTCCTTCGGCTCCACCAGCTCCTATAATCGTATGCATTTCATCGATAAAGAGTATAACATTGCCTGCCTTCCTTATTTCATCCATTACCTTGGTGAGTCTTTGTTCAAATTCACCTCTATATTTTGAACCCGCTACCATTGATGCCAGCGACAGAGTAATTACTCTTTTATCTCTTAGGATTTCAGGTATATTTCCATCTACAATTTTTTGAGCCAATCCTTCAACTACTGCCGTCTTTCCTACTCCAGGCTCTCCTATAAGACAAGGATTATTTTTAGTTCTTCTACTAAGTACCTGTATAACTCTTTCTATCTCCTTTTCTCTTCCTATAACAGGATCAAGTTTGCCTTCTTGTGCCATTTCGGTTAAATCTCTACCAAATTTATTTAATGTCGGAGTATTCTTATACTTTTCACTAGTCTTACCAGCTCTAGGATTCTCTGAACTCTGTTGATTACCCAATAGATTTAAAACTTCCTGAGAAATCTTTTCAAAATCCAGTCCCATATCCTTTAAAACCCTAGCAGCTACCCCTTCTCCTTCTCTAATAAGGGCTAAAAGAAGATGCTCTGTTCCCACATAATTATGGTTCAGATTCCTCGCTTCTGCAAAACTGATTTCAAATACTCTCTTAGTTCTTGGAGTAATTCCTACAAGCGCAGTTTCTCCTTCTCCTCTACCCACCAAGGACTCAACTTTTTGTCTTAGTTTATCTAAATCTATACCTAAGTTTATTAAAGCCTTGGCAGCAATTCCCTCGCCTTCACTCACTAGCCCTAGAAGTAAATGCTCTGTTCCTACATAATTATGATTTAATCTTTTTGCCTCTTCCTGAGCTAAAGCTATGGCTTTCTGTGCTCTCTCGGTAAATTTATTAAACATAAACATAGATTTTACCTCCTTTATTCCTTATTTAAGTTTAGTTTTTTTCTAATTAGTTTTGCTCTTTTTATATCCCTTTCGTTAGCACTGAGGCTCTTGCCATATATCTTTTGAAGGACCCCTGCTTGAATTTCTATCATAAGATTATTAATAGTCTTGACATCAACATTTTGTATTATACCCAGGTCTATTCCCAACCTTACATCTGAAATAAGCCTTAAGGCTTCCTTAGATCCTATTATCCTTGCATTTGTTAATATACCAAAGGATCTGCATATCTTATCCTCCAGTTTTATTCTGTTATTTGCAAGAAGAGTTGCCCTAGCATCATGCTCCTTGCCCATTATCTGCTTGGTGACTTCCTTTAGAGTATCTATTATTTCTTCCTCCGCTCTCCCTAATGTCACCTGATTTGATATCTGGTATATATTTCCTTCAGATTCAGTACCTTCTCCATATAACCCCCTAACCGTCAATCCTATCTGGTTAGCTGCCTGAAGAATCCTATCCATATATCCGGTTATTGTTAAAGCGGGCAAATGAATCATTACGGATGCTCTTATACCTGTACCTACATTGGTTGGACAAGAGGTAAGATAGCCAATTTTTTCGTCAAAAGCATATTGTATATTCTCTTCCAAAATGTCATCTATCTTATCTGCCAAATCCCAAGTCTCATCAAGCTGAAACCCCGGGAAAAGACATTGAATACGAAGATGATCCTCTTCATTAATCATAATACTAACAGACTCATCTTTATTTATAAGGACTGCACTTTTTTGTGGAGTCTCTACTAAGTTAGGACTTATAAGATGTTTTTCTATAAGAACCTGCTTTTCATTATCAGAAATTTTGTCTATTTCAATAAGGGAAAAATCATCCTTTAGAGCTGTATTGCCATTTATGATGGCATCACTTATTTTTTTAATTACTTCTTTACTCTTTTCATTGGTAAGGGCAATAGGAAATGGATATTCCTCCAGGTTTCTTGCTAGTCTTATGCGGCTACTTATAACTATATCATCAAGAGGCCCTTCACCGTTTATCCATTTAGTCATATTACTACCCCCTACTCACTTTTTTCTAAATCTTTTTCCAAAAGCTTTATTTCATCTCTAAGCTGAGCTGCCCTTTCAAATTCTTCTTTATCAATTGCTCTTCGAAGCTCTTTTTTGAGATTTAGAACTCTACGTCTTAGTCTGATTTGACTACCTGCCTTCTTAGGCACCTTTCCTGTATGATTCTCACTTCCATGGACCCTCTTTATAAGAGGCATCAGTTTTTCATTAAAGGTCTTATAGCACTCGGAGCAGCCAAGTCTTCCAAGCTGCTTGAATTTACCGTAATTCATTCCACACTTACTACAAGTGGTAGTTTTAATATAGTCCACCTTAATTGGTGAGCTATGAATCGAATCCAGAAGTCCCGTTAAAAAATTATTTATTGTAAATGGAGTTTCAAAGGCTATGCCATCATTTTTTCTGGCACATTCTTCACACAAGTGCATTTCAGTTTTCTGATTGTTAACAATTTTGGTAACATGAACAGTAGCTTCTTTTTCATTACACTTTTGACAAATCATACTACCCCTCCTATCTTAAAAGAGACGCAAGCATAGATTTTAAAACACTTGCCCTTACATTATTCTTTACTTCAGAATCCACGCTAAGCGTCCTATTGTTAATGGCTGCTAACATAATTTTGGCTTCTCTTTCTTTAATAATACCCTTTTCAAGGAGAAAATTAACTATAGATATAGCCTTCATCATATTAATACTATCACCTATTTGATTTATCATACTGTATATATGCTGCTTATCATCTACATCCAGTCTGATAATCCTTATATGACCTCCGCCCCCACGTTTACTTTCAACAGCGTATCCCCTCTCTATTGTAAATCGCGTTGACAATACATAGTTTATTTGAGATGGGGCACAGTTAAAATTATTTGCAAGCTCATTTCTTTTAATTTCAATTGCCCTTTTTTCAGAATTTCTAAGCATTTCCTTTATAAATGCTTCTATTAGATCACTCAGTCTAGCCATAATATCACCTTTTTACTTTGACTTTCTTTGACCTTGATTTGATAATAATAAATCTTTTTTAGATTTTCAAGTTTTATTTTTGCTCATATTCTTTGAAAATATACGATTTTTTCTTATCATCTTATAGTTTTTAATTATTTTTTCATTAATTCTTATATTTTCTTTTTAATTCTTTGTTCATTGCTATATAACAAATTTAAGCCCCTACGATTCACTGTAGGGGCTTTTTAGTATAATCTATTCTTTTGCTGCAGCAGCTTCAATTATTTTACTCGCCAATTGGTTCGGTACCTCTTCATATTTTTCAAATCTCATTGTAAAGCTTCCTCTAGCCTGGGTCATTGAGCGAAGGTCAGGAGCATAAGAAAACATCTCGGCTTGAGGAGCTTCAGCGATTACAAGCTGATAACCGTCTTTCTGAGGTTCCATACCTAGTATTCTACCTCTTCTCTTGTTCATATCTCCCATTATATCCCCCATGTATTCTTCAGGAACCAATATCTCAACGTGCATAATAGGTTCTAGAAGTACAGGTTTTGCCTGTTGTATTCCCTTCTTAAATGCTAAAGAAGCTGCAATCTTAAATGCCATCTCACTTGAGTCTACTGAATGGTAGGAACCATCAAACAGGGTTGCTTTAACGTTTACTACGGGATACCCTGCAAGCACACCTTTCTCCATTGACTCCCTAAGTCCTTTTTCAACGGCAGGTATATACTGCTTTGGAACAGCTCCACCGAATATCTCTTCATGGAACTCAAATTCTTTAGTAGAAGGTTCAAATCTTATATGAACATCTCCATACTGACCTGCTCCACCACTTTGTTTCTTGTGTTTTCCTTGAACGCTTGCGGTTCCCTTGATAGTTTCCCTATAGGCTACTTTAGGCTCGGAAAGTTCTACCTCAACTCCAAAATTGTTTTTCAGCTTATGAGTAATTACTGTAAGCTGTATGCTTCCTTGACCTCCTATAAGAAGCTGCTTAGTCTCATTATTCCTTTCAACTATAAATGTTGGATCTTCCTCAGTTAATCTATGAAGTGCAGTACCTATCTTTTCCTCGTCACCTTTTGACTTTGGTTCAACCGCCATAAACAAGCATGGCTCTGGGAATTTAATTCCTTCGTATTTAATTGGAGCATTTTTATCACAGAGAGTATCTCCTGTCTCTGTATGTTGAAGCTTTGCAGTTGCTCCTATATCTCCGGCTACAACTTCACTGCATTCAAGCTGATTTTTACCTCTCAGCATAAAAAGACTACCTATTTTTTCTGTCTCGTCCTTATTTGCATTGATAACTTCCATATCTTTAGTCAATTTTCCCGAGTAAACCTTAAATAATGAAATTTTACCTACAAAGGGGTCAACAATAGTTTTGAATACTAGTGCTGAGAAAGGCTCTTTTTCATCTACCTTCCTAGTTGTCGGTTCATCGTTTTTAGGGTTAATACCTTCATAAATTCCATCATGCATATCCTTAGGAGTCGGCATATAATCATATATCATGTCAAGAAGCGTATGAATACCTATGTTATTTGCAGTAGATCCTACTAAAACTGGAACTACTTCACCGGCTAAGACACCCTTCCTTAGGCCTTCATGTATCTCTTCCGTTGTAAATTCTTCTCCTTCAAAGTATTTTTCTAAAAGTTCTTCATCACTTTCCGCAACTGATTCGATTAACATCTCTCTAACAGGATCTATCATGGCGTGCATATCTTCCGGCACTTCTACGTCCACACATTCCTTACCGTTATATTCTCTACCTACAAGGTCTACAACATTTACAAATCCTTTAAAAGCTTCACCTTCTCCCATTGGTATAGCAAAGGGAGCTATTTTTTTGCCGAAAGTATCCCTTAACTCATTTATCAGTTTTTCATAGTTAACGTTTTCCTTGTCCATCTTATTTATGAAGATAAGCTTTGGCATTTTTCTCTCTTCAGTATATCTCCATGCCTTTTCTGTTCCAACTTCTACACCTGCAGTAGCATCCAACATTATTATTGCTCCGCCGGCAACTCTAAGGGCACTAATTACTTCTCCTGCAAAATCAAAATATCCTGGAGCATCTAAAATATTATATTTAGAATTATTCCACTCTACAGGAATAACTGAAGTTCCAATTGAAAACTTTCTTGCTATTTCTTCTTTATCAAAATCCGATACTGTATTTCCTTCTTCGACCTTGCCCATTCGCTTGATAACCTTTGTAGTATAAAGCATTGATTCAACTAAAGTAGTCTTTCCGCTGCCACCATGTCCTAATAATGCAATGTTTCTTATTTGGTCAACCTTATAGTTCTTCATATTCTTCCTCCTTATCTTCATCAATTATTTCATATTTTTTATACTATTCTATAAAATTGTGAAAATTCCTTTTATTTAAAATATATTATACAACTTTTTGTTTTAAAAAACAAAGTCTTTTATAAATATATGGTATTTCTTCAATATTTAAAACAAAGGTTTTATTTTATGGAAAATATAAGACCTCTGACTAAATTTAGTCAGAGGTCTTATATTTACTACAATATTCCTGACATTTTTATTGCTTCTATGCCTTTTTTTTCAAGCTCTTTTATTATGATGTTAAGTCCAATGGAGTCGCTTGCCATATGTCCTGCAACTATTACATTCCCTATATTTTGTTTTTCTACTTCTTCTATGACATCCTCAGGAACATGCATGCAGACGATAGTTCCTACACCAGCTTCAAAATAGGCCTTAAAGACATCTGCTCCACCATTGGTCCCTCCTGCCATAAGAACTGCTATTTTTCCTGCATAATCCTTTTCACTCCCTACTCTTATGACGGGCCCAGCAATTGCGTTTTTGTACTCATCTATCTCTTTTAATTCTTCTATAACATCTTTCAATGTAGCTTTTGGTTTATCCTCAAACCTTTTATCAATAAAACTTTGTACGTAGTTTTCAGTGATTTTATCTGCCGGCATGTGTATGTTTAAATAGGGCATTTTAAGGAGTCTGGCAGCCGAAGCTACTCTGTCAAAATTTGTTACATGGGTAGCTCTGTCAACCTTTCCTACTTTTTTCTTTAATGCCTTCTGTGCTTTATTTATTGGAACGCCAAACTTAACCATCCTGTCAATCTGCACTTCCATTACCTTATGAAACTTTACCCTTGGCTTTCCTGTGGTAGGGTGATGGCTGATGACACAGTCTACTCCAAGCTCTTTTCCCAGCAGTAATTCTGGAGTTTCCATATCTACTCCAATTAAAACCTTTTTGATATCTTTACCTTCAACTATTACTCCTGAATCAGCGGGTATATCCTCAAGTCCTGCCAATTCAAGGGCTATATCCATTATCTCCTTAGTATTCAACTTAAGCCCTCCTATATAAATTTATTTTTATATTTATATTTTATAATATATTGTGCCTATTTTACAATCATGTTAAAAATTTTATTTTTTATAGTCAGTAACCAAATGATCTAAGAGTGCAATGGCTGTCGCGGCTTCTACAACTGGAATCGCCCTTTGAACTATGCATGGGTCATGCCGTCCTTCTATTTGTATTTCTGTATTTTCCATGATAGATATATCTACAGTTCTCTGAGGTTTCGATATGGAAGGAGTCGGCTTAAAAGCTGCCTTGAATATTACAGGCATTCCGTTAGTTATTCCTCCTAAAATTCCTCCATTATTATTTGTATAGGTTTTTACCACATCATTTTTTATATAATATTCATCATTTGCTTTAGAACCCTTCATTTTTGCCATATCGAACCCTGTTCCAAATTCCACTCCCTTTACAGCAGGAATTGAAAACAATAGATGGGAAAGGGTACTCTCAACAGAATCAAAAAATGGTTCTCCTACTCCTGGAGGCAGATTTATTGCAGCACATTCTATTATTCCACCGATGGAGTCTCCTTCCTTCTTAACTTCTAAAATCATATCCTTCATTTTTTTTCCCTTTTCCTCATCGATGACAGGAAAGTCTTTTTTTCTAAGATCATTTAAAGTCTCTGCTTTTATATTTACTTTGTCAAAGGGGATATCATTTATAGTCCCTATTTGATATATATGACTTCCTATAATTACTCCCTTTTGTCTAAGTATTTGTTTTGAAAGGGCACCTGCAAAAACTAAAGGAGCCGTAAGTCTTCCGGAAAAATGCCCTCCTCCTCTGAAGTCATTGAATCCACTATACCTATGATAACCCGTATAGTCTGCATGACCGGGTCTCATTAGATCCTTTGTTTTTCCATAGTCTTTAGACCTCTGATCCTTATTTGCTATAAAGGCACATAAGGGTGTTCCCGTAGTCCTATCATTAAAATAGCCACTCATTATTTCTACTTTATCAGTTTCATTTCGAGGCGTTGAAAAAGGATCCTTTCCTGGACGTCTCCTGTTCATTTCAAACTGTATATCTTCAATATCTAACTCTATTCCAGAAGGCAGTCCATCTATAATTACACCTACTCCCTTACCATGAGATTCTCCAAAAATCGATAATTTTATGTTTCTACCCCATACTCCACCCATTTTTTTCCTCCTATTCTTCTCTCTTATGGTCATTTTTTAATTGTATAAGTTATATTATACAGTTTATATTTATTTCTTAAAGTCCAATTTTTATTTATCACATAATTTCTATTTAATCAAATTTTGCTATTTTTTATGTATTATTTCAACTTTGTTGGGTTTGCTAAAAGATTTACATCAATTAAACTAAAAAGGCACTAGCATATATTAGCTATGCATAGTACCTTGAACTGAATCAACCTTCTTATTTTATTCTTAGCTTCTAAAAATTCATTTAGATATGAAAAGTATATTTTTATGCTGTCTCAAAAAAATACGATTAAAAATTTTAGTAACACTATCGATGCCAGTGAAGGTACATGCCAAAAAATATACAATCATTATGCGAAATTGTACCTTGTAGCATGTGAACCTGAGGCACTAAGACTTTTAGGTATTGATGATATCGCCACTGAAAGGTGTGGATTTGTTAAAATTTAAAAATTATGTTAAGGGCGGATTTATCCGTTTACTTTAACCTTAACATATTTGAAAATTTTAATATCCTATGAAACCTGGTTATTTAAACCAGTCACAAATTTACTTACAGCCTCTTTTTTATACTGCTTTGGAGTAACACCATATTTATTTTTAAACAATTTAATAAAGTAGGATATATTTTCATAACCTACACTATAAGCTACCTCTGTAACATTATGCTTTTTTAATAGCTCTTTTGCTTTTAATAACCTAATATTTTTTAAATAGTCCTTTGGTGAAACTCCTACTATTTTTTTAAAATACAATGAGAAGTTAGATTCAGACATATTTAAATTCCATGCTATGTTTTTTATTTTTATAGCTTGGCAATAGTTTTCTTCCATATATCTAATAGCTTTATAAATGGGATTATTATATTCTGTGCTTAATATTAGATTTGTACCTTTTATTTTAAGTAAATGGTATATAATTTCCTGACCACATAAATCTATTAGAAATTCTTTGTTTTTATCAGTCCCTTTATATATTTTAATTATTCTTGAAATACAATTTTTTATCTCATTACATCTTTTCCCGATATATAAATTATTGTTAACTAATTTACCAGTTTCTATTTTAAAATCTAAAGATATTTTATTGCTTATATTTTCAATTAAGTCATTATTAAGTTCTAAAACTAAAGCTTTAGTGGGCGTATTTATTTCCATTTCTACACTAGAATAAGGAGGCAAAAGAACAAACTGGTTACTATCATATTTGAAAAAATTTTCTTCGTTAACTTTTATTTTTTTTTTCCCTTCTATTATCATACATAGTCTACTATATTCATAAGACTTATATTTATCTTTATAATGCTCTGGAAAATCATAATATAAAATCCTTAAATACTTAGTTTCAAATCCCTTTAAAAGTTCTAAATTTCTATCAAAACTATTCAGCATGACATCACCTCACTTGTTATAGTTTTCTGACAGGTTAAATTGTAATTAAAATTATATCATAAGATGCGTAATGTGTTAATTTTTTATCTATGGCTTGTAGTTACACATTTTAAAATTTGATTTATTTTTTTAAATTTTGAGTTAGTTTTTTTTAAATGAATATTGTATTATCGAATTGTAAAAAATATTTCCGAAATAATAATTTTTAAGGAGGATAAATGATGGATAGAACTTTCAGATTTTTCATGCCACCTGTAAGTTTAATGGGGCCTGGTTGTTTAAAAGAAGCAGGAAAAGAAATAAAATCTTTAGGGCTTAAAAAAGCTTTAATAGTAACTGACAAAGTATTGGTAAATATCGGTTTGATAAACAAATTAACCGAAGTATTAGAGACAGAGGGAATAGAATACGTTATTTTTGATGGTACTCAACCTAACCCAACTGTTAAAAATGTAGAAGATGGATTAAAATTATTAAAAGAAAATTCTTGTGATTTCATCATATCTTTTGGTGGAGGTTCTCCTCATGATTGTGCTAAAGGTATTGGTTTAGTTGCTTCAAACGGAGGATCAATTAAAGATTATGAAGGTGTAAATAAATCGACTAAGCCTATGTTACCTCTAGTTGCGGTAAATACAACAGCTGGAACAGCAAGTGAAATGACAAGATTCTGTATTATAACTGATGAAGAAAGACACATAAAAATGGCTATTGTGGACTGGCGTACAACACCTAACTTAGCAGTAAATGATCCGTTATTAATGTTAGCAATGCCAAAATCATTAACTGCCGCTACAGGTATGGATGCACTAACACATGCAGTAGAGGCATATGTATCAACTGATGCTACACCTTTAACAGATGCTTGTGCTTTAAAAGCTGTTGAGCTAATTTCTCAATATTTAAGAAAAGTTGTTGAAAACGGTGAAGATCATGAAGCAAGAGATAAGATGGCTTACGCTGAATTTTTAGCTGGTATGGCCTTTAATAATGCAGGCTTAGGTTATGTTCATGCCATGGCTCACCAGCTAGGAGGTTTTTATGACTTACCACACGGAGTATGTAATGCGGTGCTATTACCTCACGTTCAAAAATATAACGCTCAAGTAGCACCTGAAAGATTAGCTGATATAGCTAAGACTATGGGAGAAAATATCGAAGGGCTTTCAGTTGAAGAGGCAGCTGAAAGAGCTATAGAAGCAATCAAAAAATTATCTGCTGATGTAGGTATTCCATCAGGATTGAAGGAATTAGGAGCTAAAGAAGAAGATATAAAAATACTTTCAGAAAATGCTTTGAAAGATGCATGTGGGTTAACCAATCCAAAACAAGCAAGTTTAGATGAAATTATGGGGATATTTAAACAAGCAATGTAGTTTGATTCATGAATTGAATATAGTTATATAAAAATGAGCTATACAGTATTATTTAAATGTGCTGTATGGCTCTTTTTATTGCTTAGGAGCGTGCCCAGCAAAAATAAAGGACAGTATTATAATATATATAAATATTTACTTATATATATTATAATACTGTATTATTTTACTAATATAACAATAAGTTTTAAAATGTTATATAGAAGGGAGAGATATGAATGCTATTTAGTAATGGAAAAATAGGGAGTCTTCAATTAAAAAATAGATTTGTAATGTTACCAACGGTTACAAATTTAGCCCAAGACGGATTTGTTAGTAATAGAGAAATGAAATATTATGATAGAAGGTCAAAAGATGTTTCATTGGTTATTGTAGAAGCAAGTTATGTAAATAAATTTGGTAAATTTTTCGTAAATCAGCTCGGTATAGATGATGATAACAAGATAGATGGTCTTAAGAAATTGTCCTATTTGTTACAAAAAAACGGAGCGAAAGTGGGAATACAACTTGCTATGCACAATCCCAAATATAAACCTGTCGATTTTACTAAGGATGAGATAGAAGGATTTATTGAAGATTTCGCAAACGCTACATTAAGGGCAAAAAAAGCAGGTTTTGACCTTGTAGAACTTCATTTTGCCCATGGCTGGTTTGTAAATCAATTTTTATCACCTGATATAAATAAAAGAACAGATGAATACGGTGGATCCCTTGAAGGAAGAGCTAAATTTGCTCTGGAAATATTACGGAAAGTTAAAAACTTTGTTCCTGATATAACAGTTATTTGTAGGATCAATGCCAGTGATTTTACTTCTGACGGCTTTAATATTGAAGAAAGTATAAAGTTATCAAAAATGCTTGAGGAAAATGGTGCTGATGGGCTTAATATTTCAGCAGGAATTGGGGCAACAGCAGAATACCATATATCACCTATGGGACTAGATGATAAGCCTTTATCAGAACTTATAAAGACAATAAAAGATAATGTTAATATACCAATAATAGCTGCAAATAAACTTGGCTATGCTAACGATTGGGAAAAAATACTAAAGGACAATGTAGCTGATTTTATTGGAATTGCAAGAGGTTTAATAGGAGATCCTGATTGCATTGCTAAACTTAAAGAAGGTAACAGTGAAGACATAAGGTATTGTATACATTGCAATCAAGCATGTTTAGCATATATTTTAAAAGGTTTACCAGTTTCATGTTTGATGAACCCTGAAGTTGGCAGAGAATTAGAATTCCAGGTCAAAACTGACAAGTCTTTGAATATAGCTGTAATAGGCGGTGGACCTGCAGGTATGTCTGCATCTAAATATCTAGCAAAAAAGGGTCATAAGGTTGAATTATTTGAAAAAGAAGATAAACTTGGCGGTCAGTTAAATGTAGCCAAAATACCACCACATAAAGAAGAAATAGGCAGAGTTGTAAAATATTTGGAAAGGGATTTGAAGAAATATAATGTTAATATTCATTTAAACAGGAAAATGACTATTGAAGAAATAAAAGATTTACCCCATGATAAAGTTGTAATTGCAACAGGGTCTGTTCCTATAAATCTTAATGTAAATATGGGTGCTTTTTATTGGGCCATTGATGTTTTAGCAGGTAAGTTGCCGCAAGGTCAAGATATTATAGTGATTGGTGGCGGTTTAACAGGACTTGAAACAGCAGAATTCCTTGCCCAAAAAGGTAAGAATATAACGATATTGGAAGCAAAAGATGAATTAGGAGATGGGATATTTCCAATGATAAAAAAATTAATCATAAATAGACTTAAAAAATTTAATGTAAATATAATTACAAAAGCCAAAATAAATCATATATCTGATAAAAAATTGTCATATGATTTAGACGGAATTGAAAAGATACAGGAATTTGATGATATAGTTATAGCTGTAGGGAATAAACCTGATGATACATTTAAAAAGTTAATAGGTAATGACAGATATCTTTTTATTGGTGATTGTAAAGAGGTAGCATCAGCTGTAGAAGCTATAAGAGAGGGTGCAGAACTTTTATTAAAGCTTTAAAAGATGAGAAGGCTAATATGCAAATATTTTCAGGTATAGTAGTTTCGTTAATAAATTATAAAGAATATAAAAAATAGCGGATAAAATCCGCTATTTTTTATGCTAGACCAATTAATTTTATAACTACAGCACTAAATATCGATATAAATAAAGAGGCAATTGCTCCAAGATATAAAGGCTTAATTCCAACTTTTTTCATATCACTTATACTAAGTTCAAGACCTAGTCCAGCCATTGCAGCTGTCATCAGGTAATTATCTAAATTAATTAGCTCTGTTAATACATTAGATGGAATAGAAATAAATGAATTAATAATTACTACTGCTAAAAACATAAATACGAACCAAGGTACTGATATATTTTTAAGACTGAATTTTTCACTGTTACTTTCTTTCATATACTTTATACTTAGATAAATTGTAGCAGGGATTATATATAAAACCCTTGTTAGTTTTACTAAAGTGGAATAAGTTCCAGCATCATTAGATACGGCAAATCCTGCAGCAACAACCTGTGCCACTTCATGTATAGAGCTTCCTGCCCATAATGTATAGAAAGATGTACTCAAATCTAAAATTTTAAATATTATAGGATATACGAACATAAATATAGTGCCAAAAACTGTAACAATGCCTATCGCAAAGGCTGCATCTTTTTCATCGGACTTTGTAACTGCATTTACTGCAGCTACTGCAGAAGCTCCACATATAGATATCCCACTTCCTATTAAGATTGAACGTTTTTCAGGTATTTTAAATTTTTTACCCAGATATTTTGTGAAAATCATTGTAATAGTACAAACAATGAATATTAGTATAATGGCCTTAGGTCCTATTTTTGTAATTTGAGAAATGCTCAATTTAAATCCTAAAAATATAATTGCCAGTTTTAAAACTTTTTTAGCACAGAACTTGATTCCAAGTTTCATGCTTTCATTAATGCCTATGGTATTTTTAACTAATGCACCAAGTAATATGGCGATAATAAGGGAACTTAAATTTAACCTCTCTATAAAAGAAATTTCTTGAATAAGAAATGATGAAATTGTAATTATTCCTACAACCAATACTCCGTTTAAATACTTTTTAACAATCATAAAATGCCCTCCTAGATATAAATTTCGTAGTACAATTCATATTTTACAGGCATTTATTGTCTAAGTAAAATAATATTATCATATATAAATTATAAGTATTAACTTATAATAAAAGCAATATTAACTTTAACAGGATATTTACAGTTAAGAAATTCGTAAATTGAACATTAGTTAAAATCAGTCGATTGCAACAGTTTCTTTTTTTGCAAAATTAATAAATTCATTAAAAAGATTAGATAAATACTTATCTTTATGATATATAAGGTTAAGTTTTCTAATTATCCTAATTCTTTTTAGTCGTATAACTGCAAGTCTTCCGTCTTCCACTTCCTTTTTTATGCACCTTTTGGATATACATGAAATTCCAAGACCAGCTTCAACGGCTTTCTTAATAGCTTCTATATTACCCAGTTCAAAATCTACTTTATAATGAATACCATTAGTATTTAAAACATTTTCTACAATTTCTCTTGTACCACTGCCCTGTTCTCTCATTATTATTTTTTCTTCTGCTATTTTTTTCATATCTATACTTTTTAGTTTTGACCAGGGATGGTCAGGAGGGGTTATAAAAACTAGCTCATCATTACAAAATTTTTCTACTATTATTTCATCTGAGTAAACCGGGCCTTCTACAAAAGCAAAATCTATTTTGTTTTCCAAAATCATATCTGTGATAATTTTAGTATTTTCAATTGTAATAGAAGTATCTACTTCTTTATGTTTTTTGGTGAACTTTCCTATTATATCTGTAAGTATATATATGCCAATAGTTGTACTTGCTCCTATTTTAAGTTTGCCTTTTTTAAGTCCTTTAATGTCTTTAATTGTTTTTGAGCATTCATCGTACAAATTCAATATTCGCCTCACATAGTTTAAAAATACTTTTCCTTCATAGGTTAGGTAAAGTTTTCTGCCTATCCTGTCAAAAAACTTTACACCGAATTCTTCTTCAATTTCTTTTATGGTTTGGCTAACGGCGGGCTGGCTAATGTACAGTTTTTTTGCTACTTCTGTCATATTAAGTTTTACTGCTACTTCATAAAATATTCTCAATTTTCTTTCGTTCATGATTTTCTCTCCTCTTTCTATTTTTTTATCATTTTACTCTATTATCCTTCATTTTTCTTAGAATATCTAATATATTTATTCTAATATTTAAAAATAATAGATGCCTTTCAACATCTTACAAATCTAGACGCTAGCCTATTCACTTTTGTATTGACAAACATTTTATAATCAAATTACATTTATTCTGTGTTTATGCAATTTTACGCTGCTAGCAGCCCTTGAATCTGATTTAAACAAGGGGTTTTTTAATGAAATTATCAATTGTAGGTGCCAGAGAGACTAGCTTAATTGACTATTTTGATAGTATAGGTGATATTTCTATTGACATTGCGATAGACAAGAATATCGATACTCCAGGAATCTGATTGGCTAAAGAGTTATCTACACCTTATTCACAGTCAATAGACGATATAAATTATCAAGATTTAGACTTAATAATCGAAGTTACAAGCAGTGGTAAGGTAGTTCAGATACTCGATGATACATGTCTACTTGTACCATTCTTGATTCCAAAGCAGCTCTCCTGTTCATGACTCTTGTAGAAGTTATGATTTTGCTAAAGAAATAAAAAAATAAGTCATGAAGTTGAAAAATTGAATAACCTATCTGAAAAATAGGTATCTGCATCCACAGAAGTGAACTAGGCAATAGATACTTTAGTAGAGGTCTATAAGAAAAATTTAAATAAAAGTTTATGCTTTATAAATCATCGTATAAAGTTTATAATAGTTAGTTGAGGGGATAATATTTAATAACGTACTTATTATTTCAAATTGTCAATACTTGTAAGGAGGCCATTATGGGACTGGAAAAAGCTGAAAAAAAATTAAAACTTTATGGATTTAATAATCTGACAAAAACCTTGAGCTTTAATATTTATGACATATGCTACGCTAAAACTCCTGAAATGCGTAAGGAATATATTGAATATATCGATGAGCAATATAATGCAGAAAGGCTTACTAATATATTGACTAACGTCGCAAATATGATTGGAGCAAACATCCTTAACATTGCAAAACAAGACTATGAACCTCAAGGAGCAAGCGTTACTATGCTTGTATCAGAAGAACAGATAGAACTGTTTGAAGAAAGTGGTCAAAGTGAAAAAGAAGTGGAAACTCCTCTTCCAAAGAATGTAGTCGCTCATTTAGATAAAAGTCATATAACAGTCCATACCTATCCTGAAAGTCATCCCGACGACGGTATAAGTACATTTAGGGCTGATATAGACGTCTCTACCTGTGGCAAGATTTCACCTCTTAGGGCTCTTAACTATCTTATAGAAAGCTTTGAATCCGACATTGCAATCATTGACTACAGAGTTAGAGGATTCACACGAAATACAAAGGGGAGAAAACACTTTATAGACCATAAAATCAACTCTATTCAAAACTTTATTTCTAAAAAAACTAAGGAACTTTATCAAATGATTGATGTAAATGTATTTCAGGAAAATATATTCCATACAAAAATGATGCTTAAGGAGTTTGATCTGGACAACTATTTATTCGGAACTGTAGAAGAAGAACTTCTGCCTAAAGAAAAGATAAAAATAAAACAAAGACTAAAAAAAGAAATGTCTGAAATTTTCTATGGTAGAAACATTCCCAAGCTTTAAAGTTCAGCTTAAACTAAAAAACTACCGTTCCTTAATATTATGGAAAGGTAGTTTTTATTTTTTATGCTCTTTATTACATTCCATATCTTACCGCAAATCCCTCAGCTTTCTTCAAGGCCTGATATCCAACAAAGCCCTGTTCTAATATTCTTTCCCTTTTAACAGTCTCCACATTATCAATATCTATAATTTTATCATATTCTTTTCTAGGAGTTTGTTTTAGATCTCTATGCAGAATATATCTCATCTTTCCACCATATTTCTCCTTCAATTTTTTTATCACTAGCCCTCCTGACATTACATTTCTTAAACTATGATAGTTTTTAGGAGAAATAGTACTACAAATATGGTTACAGTTCATCTCATTAAATATCTCTAGGGCATAGTACAGGGTTTTTCTTTGAAGTCCATTACCTCTGTAATCTGGATGGACTATTGTTGTTTCAAGATGTCCTACTCTTTCAAGTTCCTTTTTAGGTAGTGCTAAATCTATTCCCAAATTCATGCTGTCAGTTTTAGGGACAGTAATAAAACGGTAGGCAATCAATTTTTTCTCAGAAAAAACTCCGATTATTTTGCCTCCCTTTCGTAGCTCATATTTGAAAAACTCCTCGCTATCTGACTGGAAAATTTCAGACATGTTAAGGTTATTTACTACAACATCCTGTAGCTCTATAATCTCTGGTAAATAATTTTCTCCAATCAGCTCCATATGGTATAGCTTTCTTTCGTATCCATCTTTTGTTTTCTTCTTTAAGATACCCCTTTCCATTGTTTTTGACATATTTTTCCACTCCTTTCTATTAGTGTATCTTATACATAATATGACTATTATTTAAAAGATTATTTTAATTATTAAAATTTTTTCATAATAAATTTAAACACAAACCGAATATTCATATTTTTGATATCAATAATTATTGTTTTCTTTAGTAAAGTTTAAATTTGAATAGTAGGACTGAGTAAAAAAGAGCATAAAGCAAAGATACCTATACCTATTAAAGATTGGCAAGGTTACCTACAGAAGGTCACCTACAGTGAGTAGATTCAATTTTAATAATAAATTTGTTTCCCAAGTGGGCAATTTGATTCGAATTATAGAAAGTAATTTAATTGAAAAGTATAATTCAAGAATCAAGATAGGATAATAGTATACTTTTAGACAAGTATAATATTTACAGTATTATTATATAAAATTTTTAATATAATTTCAAGACTTTTTTGGTATTTTATTGAATTTTCAGAATTAATTTCCTAAGATTCCTATTTTGCATCATTTAAGTGATTGTAATGTATCCATTTTTAACACTTCTTAATCAAAAAGTAAAAATTTGCAGCTAAATTTATTTATCTGCAAATTTTTATAAATTTTTATTGTGTATAATTATTCATATCAACTGATTATAATACTCCCACTTTTAAAAGTGGGAGTTAGAGTTAGGAATTCTGGAGGCAGTTATTTTTCATGTAATAATTGTAGATTTCTTCAAATTCAAGCCCTAAACATTCTCCCAGATTTATATATCTTGCAAAAAGTCTTATGTAAATCAATAAGGAATTAATATAATCTTTTTGAAGTATAGCTTCCTTTAAATCTCTGATATCGTCAAAAATACTGGAAAACAATTTTATAATATTGTCGCTTTTTTCTATTGCATCAATTGCTTCTTTATTTATGATATTGAACTCATAGGTATTTCCTATAGATAGCAAAAACTTTATTGCATCTATATATCTTATTATCAGTTTCTCCCTTGATATGTTTTCTTTTATCTTATAATACTTATAACATTTTGTAAGATTGGCAATTTCACCAGTCTTGACTTGAAGAGCCAGAAACTTAAGATCAAAGATATTTTCTTTTCCTACAATATCTTCATCGATATCCGATAAGTTCTTGATTTGATTTTCTATAATCTCTTGGATTTTAAAAAGTTGGCTTAATTCCATAACTCTATCTCCTCCATCAAATAAATTATGTGCTACTATTAGTACCAGATAATAATATATGCGTATACTATTATACATTAAATTACTGCTATTTGTAAAGCCGTTAATCCTCTGTATAATAATGGAATAAAAATACTCCTAAAAAAATAAAACAACTCTATTTATTATAAATAGAGTTGAAAGTAATAAAAAAATGTACAGTTAGTATATATTTACTTTAACACTTCATTCATACTCCCTGTTCTGTATCCTAATATGTCAAGGGTTACATATGTAAAGCCTATTTTCTTAAATTCTGCTCCAATGGTATCCATAATGTCGGCTTCAAAAAACTTTTCTCTTTCATTGCGACTAACTTCTATCCTCGCTATTTCCCCATGATGCCTTACTCTGACCTGTTTAAAGCCCATATCTAGCAAAAATTGCTCAGCTAGTTCAACCATTTTTAATTTTTCAGCTGTAATTTCCTGACCATATGGAAATCTCGATGAAAGGCAAGCAAATGCAGGCTTATCCCATGTTGGCACATTCATGTTCTTTGATAGCATTCTTATATCTTCCTTAGTTAATTTTGCTTCCTTTAATGGACTAATTACTTTTAATTCTTTGGCAGCCTCCATACCTGGTCTAAAATCTCCTATATCGTCATAATTGGAACCATCTAACACATATTTAATATTATTTTGTTTTGCTACTTCTCTTAACTTTGAAAACAATTCATGTTTACAGTAATAGCATCTGTTTGTTGGATTTTTTGCAAATCCATCAATATCTAATTCCTCTGACTCTATAATTTCATGTCTAACTTTAAATTCTTTAGCATATTTTATGGCTTCTTTTAATTCTCTTTCGGGATAAGTCGATGAAGTTGCTGTAACAGCAATAACATTTTCACCTAATACATCATGGGCAACCTTTAACAGAAATGTACTATCCACTCCACCTGAAAAGGCTACTACAGCACTATCTAGTTCCTTTAGAATCTCTTGAAGCTTTTGTAGTTTTTGATTTAGTTCCATATATATGCTCCTCCCCTTATACACACGCAAATTTTTAGTTGAATCTATTTAGATTAAACATATAACTTTTATCCTTGCTATTAAAAAGAAACAAATTGTTACATTTCCGCAACTTATAATTTGTTTATTATACTAGCATTATAAGCTGCTCCAAACCCATTATCTATATTTACTACGCTTATTCCACTGGCACAACTATTCAACATAGAAAGTAATGATGCTAGTCCTCCAAAATTAGCACCATACCCTACACTAGTTGGCACTGCTATAACAGGTTTATCTACAAGTCCTCCAACAACGCTTGCCAGAGCACCTTCCATTCCTGCTACTACTATTACTACTTTTGCCTTCCTCAAAACATCTAGTTTGGCAAATAGTCTATGTATGCCTGCAACACCAACATCAATAATTTTTTCAACTCTATTTCCTAATATTTTTGCTGTTTCATATGCCTCTTCTACTACAGGCAAATCTGATGTCCCTGCTGCAACTATGGCTATATAGCTATCTGTATATTCTTCTTTGGTTTTCTTAATGGATATAGTTCTTCCTAATTTATTATAATGTGCATCCGGACAAATTTTCTTAATTTCATTATACATTTCTTCATTTGCCCTTGTAGCCAATATATCATTATTTTTTGTGAGCATGAATTCAACAATTTTTTTTACTTGCTCTACTGTTTTACCCTCACAGTAAATTACTTCCGGATACCCGTTTCTAATTTCCCTGTGATTATCTATTGTGGCAAACCCTAACTCTTTAAATGGTAAATCCTTAATTTGGTTAACTGCCTCATCTATCTCTAGTTTACCTGATCGTACTTCTTCTAACATCTTTTTTATTTCTGCTATATTCATCTTCTATCCTCCTTTAATTAGCTTTTGTATGCTCATTAAATCACTTTCATGCTTAATCTATAATTCTTTAACAAAATCTTATAAACTATTTATAAACCTTTATGTTTGAGATTATTTATCGTTAAAATCCTTCTCTACTAATTTATTAACTTCTTTATATACATCATTAATTGATACATTATATTGCTGTGCAAGCTTCTTACAATCTTCATATTCTGGTTTATATTTAACCTTCTCGCCCTTATAATAGCTACTCTTTATCGTTACATCTCCATAGGAAGTTCTCACTTTTGTAAAATCCCTATCAAGCATTATTTTTTCAACTTTATATTTTCTTAACCCTATGGACGTAGTTTCTTTAAATATCACTTCTTTTACTGCTTCTTCATTTCTCTCTTTAACCAAAACAGTGAGTTTTGTTGCAGGACGTCCCTTTTTCATAATTATAGGCGTTTTATATACATCTAGTGCTCCATTTTTAAGCAATTTTTCTTCTATATACCCATACAGTTCTGGATTCATATCATCAATATTTGTTTCCAAAATATAATTATTATTTTTTGTATCATTTTTCTCTTTAATTTCCTCAGCTAAATAGACTCTTAACACATTGGGTATTTCCAGGTCTCTATTACCAATGCCATAGCCAACTTTATCAATAGCTAAGTTTAAATTGCTGCTAAATTCATCCACAACTGCTGCCAATATTGCCGCCCCTGTTGGAGTTGTAGTCTCAAACTCTACCTTACCTAACTTGATTGGTATTCCTTTTAATATCTCTATTGTTGCCGGTGCTGGCACTGGAATAATTCCATGTTCACATTTTACAGAGCCTCCACCTAATTCAACGTGGGAAGCCATAATTTTATCTACGTCTAAGTAGTCAATGCATATTGCAGCTCCAACTATATCAACAATCGAATCTATAGCTCCTACCTCGTGGAAATGAACCTCATACAAAGATTTTCCATGAACTTTAGCCTCTGCCTTAGCAACCTCCATGAATATTTTCATACTTAGTTTTTTCACCTTATCACTTAAATCACTTGAGTTTATAATGTTTTCAATATCTTTCAAGTTTCTATGAACATGACTATGAGTATGTATCTCATTATAATGCTCATGACTATGGTGGTGATTATGATTATTTTTTAACACCACATCTACCTTTGTACCATCTATTCCTTTTCTGTTAGCTCTACTTACTTTTAGCTCAAACTCTGAATCTAAATTTAATTTTGAAAGCTCATTTATTAAATAATCTTTATCTACACCTAAATCTATCATAGCTCCCAAGTTCATATCTCCACTAATACCTGAAAAACAATCGTAATAAAGTATCTTCATACTATTATCTCACCTTCATCAATTATATTATTTTTGCTTAAAAATTCTTTATTTTTTATAATTATATCATATTTATCATCTATAATTACACGGTATCTATCAGTAAATACAATAACTGCAGCATAAGACCCTAATAGCATGGCTGCCAATATAACTTCAACAGCAGGGTCCGTTGTTCCTCCCGGTAGCGGTATGTTAAACATCATAAGTTAATTTTTATAAATAAAAAATCCATGAAGGCCTCCTATATCTTTGGAAGACCTTCATGGTCTTATTTTCTTTAACATATTAATATATTTGTTATATAGTTATAATAAAATAAGAATTTAAAGGAATTCTTTCCTTCGAATGACTTCTTTGTCTATTATTTTTCTCATCCCTCTTATATTATAATCAATTTTTATATTATAATCAACTATAATGTCCAGCAATATTCCCTAGTTTGTTTTTTGTAGTTTAATATCGAAAGAAACCACTCCTTAAACTCTTATACAAACTTTCAAAATAGCAACCATTAAATTATATCACTAAATTCTTTTAACTCATCTAGTCTTTTAGCTAATTCATCTATTGTGGCTGCTATTTCTTGTGAGGCAGAAGCTTGTTGTTGGCATACAGCACTAGTTTCTTGAGAACTTTTATTAATTTCTTCAATGTTTTCTATCATTTCATCTAAAATCGAGGACACATTTTCAACTGAATCGTTACTTTGTTCTGATAGTCGATGTATCTCGTTAGCCACAATTGCAAACCCTCTTCCATAATCTCCAGCTCTAGCTGCTTCTATTGCAGCATTCAAACCTAATAGTTTAGTTTGACTTGCTAAGTGCTTTATCATTCCTATTATTTCATCACTCTTTTTAACTTTGATTTGGGTCTCTACAACCATTTCAGCTAATTTTTCACTTATTTCTGCAAGATTGCTTGCAGCCAGTGAAATTTCTTGAATAGTTTTATTCACATATTCAAAGGATTCAGCAAAATTATCTACCGTATTTTTTAACTTCTCTTCATTATCTGTACTTGTGCCAATTAATACTGCGCCAATTATTTTGCCGTCCTCATCATATATAGGCTCAGCTATTGCTTTAAAGGGTAAACCGTAAACTTCTTTAGAAATGTTTAGCACAGTCTTTTTTCCATTCTTCATAGCTAAATCTGCAGTACTTCCTTCTTTAACCCTAGTTCCAACTTTAACATTTAGCTTAAGTCCTTTAGCAGGTGTATAAGCAATATATTTTTCAGTATCTGCTACAGCAATAAAGTTATCACTATATGTCAATTCATTAATGTAAGGACTTATTTTAACAAAAGCCTCTAGTAAATCTTTCCCAACGAATTTTATCATTTTTTGTTTCCCTTCTTTACTGGTAATACCGATAATCTATTGAGTTGTATAATTTATCCAATCTGTAATCCAGTTTTATCTATCATTTGATTTTTTTTGCTAAGTTCGTAGGCAACATCTACAATCATATCCTCTTGCCCACCTACAGTTTTTCTTCTACCCATTTCGATTAATATATCTCTAGCATCTACTCCAAACTTTTCAGATGCCCTTAGAGCATGTAATAAGAAACTTCCATAAGTTCCAGCATATCCTATAGATAACGAGTTTTTATCAATTACTTGCGGTCTTTTCATCTTTGGAGCTACAATATCATCTGCTACATCCATAATTTTATATAAATCAATTCCGGTCTCATAACCCAATTTATTTAATACTGCTGCCAACACTTCTAACTGTGCATTTCCTGCACCTGCACCCAGACCTTTACATGTTCCATCAACAATATCGGCACCTGCTTCTATAGCTGCTAAAGAGTTAGCTATAGCTAAGCCTAAATTATTATGAGCATGATGTCCAATAGGCACAGATACAGCTTTTTTCACTGCCTCTATTCGTTCTCTAACTTCATTTGGTGCAAGGGCCCCTGCTGAATCTGTTACATAAATCGTATCTGCACCATAACTTTCAAATAGTTTTGCCTGCTCTACTACTTTTTCTTTATCTACCATATGGGACATCATCAGAAATCCGATTGCTTCCATACCAAGTTTCTTAGCTAATTTTATATGTTGTTCTCCAACGTCAGCTTCTGTTACATGAGTTGCAATCCTTGCAACTTTAGCTCCATATTGAGCTGCCATTTCCAAGTGCTCTTGAGTTCCTATACCCGGCAACAGTAAAACTGCCAATTTACTTCTTTTTAATACCTTAGAAACAGCCTCTAGGTACTCTTGATCAGATGCAGCTGCAAACCCGTATTGGAATGAAGAACCTCCTAATCCATCACCATGGCTTACCTCAATAGTATCAACTCCCGCTTCATCTAATTTCAAAGCTATTTCAGCCATATCTTCAGGAGTAAATTGATGTGCTACTGCATGCATTCCATCCCTTAATGTAGTATCTACAATTCTAATTTTTTTTCCCATTTTTATCCTCCTTACTCTTTTTCCAACAATCTTTGAGCTATTTTTTCTCCTGCTGCCTTTGCGGCTGCAGTCATTATATCAAGATTACCTGAATATTTAGGCAAGAAAGCTCCTGCCCCCTCAACTTCAAGCATTACAGTTACTTTATCTCCATCAATAATTGGAGGCACTTTCAATTGGTAGCCTGGTACATATTCTTTAACTTTGCTAACCATATTTATAACAGCATCGTTTATTGCCTTTTCATCCGGATTAGCTACTTTAACATGAACCGTATCTCTCATTATTATAGGTGGCTCAGCAGGATTTAATATAATAATAGCCTTACCCTTCTTTGCTCCACCAACTTTTTCTATAGCCTTTGATGTTGTTTCAGTAAATTCATCAATATTTTGTCTAGTTCCTGGTCCTGCACTTTTACTTGATATTGTTGCCACTATTTCTGCGTACTCAACATCTGCTACCTCATTAATAGCTGCTACTATCGGTATAGTTGCTTGACCTCCACAGGTTACCATGTTTATGTTTATACTATCAACATTTTCATCGAAGTTTACTGGAGGAACAACATATGGTCCAACAGCAGCTGGTGTTAAATCTATAGCTATTTTGTTATCATTTTTTAACATTTCAGCGTGCTTTAAATGAGCCTTTGCACTTGTCGCATCAAAAACTATCTTTATATCTTTATTTCCTATAATCGCTTCCAACCCAGTATGAAATGTCTTAAAACCATTTTCCCTAGCTAACCTTAAACCATTAGAATTAGGATCAATTCCTATCACACTATCCAGCTCAATATACTTACTATCAATTAGTTTATACATTAAATCCATTCCTATGTTTCCTGGTCCTACTATAGCTGCCTTAATTTTTTTACTCATCTTTCTTGTACCCCCTATATTTATTTAAATAATACTTTTACTGTTCCAAGTTTATCAAATGTTGCAGTAAATAGATCGCCAGCTTCTATTTCATAGGCTTTAGTAAGAGAGCCTGCTAAAATTATTTCTCCTGGTTTTAATGAAATATCATATTGAGCTAATTTATTTGCTAGCCAAGCTACAGCTATTGCCGGATTTCCTAAAACTGCTGCTCCTGCTGCTGTATCAATAATTTGTCCATTTTTTTCTAATACTAACCCAATATGTCTTAAATCCAATTCACTTATTGGCATCATCTTTCCACCTAAAACTACCATTGCACTTGAAGCATTATCTGCAACTGTATCTTGTATTTTTATTTTCCAATCTTTAATTCTACTATCTATTATTTCTAAGGCAGGCATTACTCCTGCAGTTGCTTCAATTACATTTGCAACTGTTATTCCTGGACCCTTTAGTTCATCTTTCAATATAAAAGCTAATTCTGGTTCGATCTTAGGTTGCAGTAATGAAGAAACCTTTATAGGTACTTCTTCATCTCCTAACATATCATCTAACAGGTGCCCATAATCAGGTTCAGGAACTCCTAGCATTTCCTGCATCGCATGACTAGTCAACCCAATTTTTTTACCTATAATTGTTCTGCCATCGGCAACTTTTTTATTGATATTTTCTAGCTGAATTTTATAAGCATCATCAACTGTTATATCACTGTATATTTTGGTCAAAGCATCCATAGGTTCAAGTGTCCTGCTAGCTTTAGCCAAAAAGTCTGCAGCTTCTTTTATCTGTATATTATTCATTTTTCCCCCTCCATCAATGCTTGTAATGTTGTTTATGATGTTTTTTTCTTAACTTGTCTCTCAAAGATTTTGCTAATTCATTTGCTAAAGTTTCTTTATTTACTCCTATTTCTAAACATCTAATTATTACTTCAATACCAATTTTCACTTCATCATTAGGTCCAGGTAGTGCAATTATAAGAGTTTGTCCTACTCTTCCTATGCCAATTCTAACTCCATCTTTTTCATGTCTACCTGTCCCCTTTTGAAATTTAGCTATATATGGTGTTGCTGCATTAGGATCCAACTTTAAAATAGCTTCAACAGTCTTATCCTTATCTTCAGCTCCTACTCCACCGGTAGTTATAACTAAACCGTACCCAGCATTTACTGCTTGTCGTATCTTTCCAGCAATTAAATCAACATCGTCATCAATCGCATCACCTGAACTAACTTTATATCCTTTTTCCTTTAACATTTCCATAATTAAGGGCGTATTCGTGTCTTCTATCATTCCTCTTTTAACCTCAAAACCTGTTGGATACACTATAACTCTCTTAGCTATTCGCTTTTGAATTTCCTCGGCAATCTTATTTGTATTTTTTATAACTGTGCTGGTATCCTCTTCATCTAATCCAATCATTCCTAGTATCCCTGCTGAATGAATATCTGTATCTTCGAAAATATTTACTCCAGGTATAAAAGATAATTTGTTTAACAACTCTTTCTTTTTGCCGTAAACAGCTTCAGCTTTTAGCTCATGTTGTAATACATCTAACGTTATATGATCTTCTCTAACATCTACTACTAACACCTTATCCCGTGGAAGTTCAAGCACTTCAGCAACTACGCCTGCAATTTCATTAAGATTGGCTTCTTCTAATTTTAGTTTTCCAATCCAAATTTCTGTTTTCTCTAATAGGTTTAAGTTCATATTTTCATCTCCTAACTAGGAACAATATCCAACTTCATATCTAAAAGAGGTGCATCTACTATTTCCTTTCCAATGCATAATAAATCTATACCAACTTCTCTACAACGTGGAATATCTGAAATCTTCACACCCTTGGCAAAGGCAACTTTTTTATCAGATCTAACACCTAATTTTTTTAAGATATTAATAGCTTTAATAGCATCTTCAATTCTTCCCGTGTCAACCATTATTACATCGGCTAAAGCTTTCACAGCTTCTCTAGTTTCATATTCAATTGATCCGGTTTCAGCTTTCAGTTGAACCACTTTTATATATCCCTCTAAGTTTTTAGTAGCCTCTAAAGCCTTTGAAATACTACCAAAAATACGAACATAATTTTTATCTAAATATACAAAAGGAACATCAAAAAGTCTTGGAGAAGCTCCACCTGTCACTATAGCCTCCCTCACAACATCTTTTATTTCTGGAGGCATTTTCTTCCAAGCACCAGATGCTATCTTACAGCTTTCTCCTCCTAGCTTCGATGCTTTATTAGATGCTGTAGCTATGCCTGAAGTTTTCGCCAATTTTCCTATTATTATTTCTTCTGCTAAGGTTATTTGTTTTGGATTACCCTCAAATTTTGCAACTAAATCGCCTTTCGAAACGGTTTTGCCATCAGCAACCAAAAACTCAATATCTACTCCGATGTCCATTAATTTTTCAAATGCATATTTACTTCCTGAAATAAGGCCTTCCCTTTCGGCTGTAATTTGTGCAGTAAACTTTGCATCCATTATTGACTCAAATATAATATCCCTAATGTCAACAATTTCTTCGTGTTTAACCATTATATACCTCCAAACAATAATTTAGGATATCTTGTAGATTCAACTTATTGAACTGAATCCTGATAATAATAGCAACCTATAAGAATCTTCAGCCGACTATCAGTGAAGGACTGTTTTCTTTTATCACTAAAACACTTAACTGGAAAGGCCGTCCTTCAAAATCTCCTCAGCAGAAATCTTATAGGCTGCTTAGCTTACTTTACTAAAATTAATTAACACAAGAGGTAAATTTTATTTAGAAGCTCATTCTCTAATGTTTATTTTACAGCTGCTGGATCAATTCCACGTTGTTTTAACCACTTTGGTAATAATTCTTCATCTACTCTTTTACTAACTTCAGGGGCTTTTTCAATCAATAGTTTTGCAAGAGATTCACTTACGTTCATTCCTCCAGCAGCACCATCGAAGATTAATACTTTATCAGTTTTAGCTACTTTATATGCATATTCCATTGCAGAATCTAAGCTGTCAGATATAACTGAATGTTTCATATAATCTAGGTTTTGTGGGTCCATATTGAATTTATCTGCTTGTTCGCGACCAACAACTATTGTAGGTATATGGTGACTAAAGAATGCACTTGGGTATCCTCCCCAAGCATAGTTATGCACAACCATCTTGATTGCAGGATTTACTGGAGGAATGCTACCAACAAGGGGTTTACCATCTTTTCCATAGAATGCCTCTGTATACCAAGTATAAGGTGATAATGAGTTGTCTAGGTCAAATAAGTCCATATTAGCGCCAACAAAGTTAGCATATATTACCCCTGCAGCAAAAACATATGGTACAGGGCATGGGAAATCAAGGCCAACTATGCATTCATCAATTTCTCCTAGCAGAGTCATTATTTTTCCATAGTACTTACACCCTGCTACAGTTAATCTATCATTCAAATCATATAAACTATTATCAGCATCTACCCCTACTACCCCTACAGGAGACATATCTAAGAATGCTGTAAAGGCAAACTTGCTCTGAACAAAATCCGACTCAAAAATTGAACGTGCAGTAAAGTTAGCAGCTCTTGGTCCTAAGTTTTGATGATATGTTGATCTGGTTTCTATTCTTGCATATGACATACCAAAAGGCTTAACTGCTCTATCTACTTGTCTATGAAAATGTACTTCTCTTACATCACTATTATGTACATGAACGATCCAGTCTGCATCATATATAGCCTTAATCCCATAAAGTGTTCCTATTTCCGTCTCAATTGGTATACCTTCGTCTACAGGAGCTACCCCTTTTACTTTTCCATTGTAATATTTATCTAATCCAAAGGCTTTCATATATTCTTCAGTTTCTCTAAACCTTAAACCTACCCCAGCTCTTAGTCTAATGTCTTCTGTCCCTGTTCTCTCTGCAATTACATCTCTAACTGTTTTTAGTAATACAGCATAAGGCTCTCCACCTAATATAGTAAAACCATGGTGTGAAGCACATACATTAACTGAGTCGCCGGGTTTAATCATACTCATATCAACGTTTTCTAAAGCTTTAAGTGCTGCTTCTCTAACTGCTTCTAACCCCTTGTCACTTGGAAAAATTACTTCTGGTGTATCATCAAATAAATCTCTCAACATCACTGATACCATTTCAGGATATTCAGACATTCTTTTAGTTACAAACTTTGGATCAACTCCATACTGAGATACTCTTGGTGCAATAGGTTGAATTGGCTTATTCATACTATATTACCTCCTTCTCTTCTTCTACCGCTTTTTTTCTAGTCTCTGCAACTTTATCTAATAACTCAATATCTTTATCAAAATAGAATCCTCTATTGTTATACTTTTCTTTAACTTCCTCTGGAATATCCCAAATTGTAGGTGTCTTGCCGTACCACTGCCATCCTTCTGGCCTTTCTGGATTTATTCCTGCAGCTTCTAATAATCTAAGAACTGGTTGAATACACTCAACTTTACAACCTGTTCTAATTCCAGTAGCTAAGCTGATTTTCTCAGGAGTGTCAGCCCCTTTAATAATTGCTGCTGCAACTTCTTCTGCTCTGGTTTCTGTACAATAACAAATAATTTGTTCTGGATTGAATTTTGCTTTAGTACATATTTTTTCAATTTCTTTTTGATCTACCGTTGAAGGATCTACATAAAGCTTTACTGGCTCTTCTCTTCTTTTTAATTCGATAGCATATACAGGACATCTTTGTTCACAGTTTCCACACCCTGTACACTTATCTAAGTCTATTACTGCTACCCTATCTACCATTTTAATTGCTAAAGTAGGACATACTTTTTCACATGTTCTACATCCAATACATTTCTCTTCAATTATTTCAGCTTTTAAAGTTGCTAAACGCATAAATACTTCCTCCTTTTTTGTATATTCTTTACTATATATTGATTTAAATTACTACCTGTTCTTGAAGTCATTTGGTTCAGTTAAGTATGAAACAACAACGCCACCTAATAATGCCCAGAATGGTGCACTTATCTTAAATAGTGTTATTCCACTCATAGCTATAATGAGTGCAAAAAATGACCCAAACTTAAATTTCTTAGTTGCAAAACCTTCATTGAAAGCACTATATAACACATTAATCATTGCTAATCCTGCTACTATTCCTATTAAGGCCTTTGGTAACCCTTTTACAAATGCTAATGCCAAACTAGCAACTAATCCAAACGCACTAAAAATTACTCCATTTACAACAGTTGCAGCATATCTCGCTTCTTTATCATCTCCTGCCTCCTCAGATGCACATATGGCTGTCATAGGCCCAGCTATGTTTGCGTTATGCCCCCCAAACAGGGAAGCTAACATGCCACCAATTCCACTTATAATAGTCATTGCATTTACTGGAGCTTTATAATTCTGTGATAGTAATACACCTGTCGCCTGAGCATTTTCTGCTCCAATAACCAATATTGTCAAGGGAATTGCTATGGATATTATTGCATCTAAACTAAATTGAGGCATTATAAGTTGTGGGGCAATAAACTTGAACTCTGCAGTATTCCAAGTAAGTCCGCCAGTTAAACTAACCGTAATTATTCCTAGCAATAATGCTCCAAGAACAGGTGGTATCTTCTTTGAAATCTTCGGTAAAACTAAAAAGCCAAATAAAGCTGCTATTCCCATTAACGGTACTTGCTGTGCAGAAGTGATTATACCTGTTCCAAATCTTATCAAAGCACCTGCAATCATCGACATAACAATTGGTAGAGGCATCCATTTCATAAACTTACCAATTAAACCCGAAAAACCAAGTATTAATACAAGTACCCCTGATACAAAATAAGCACCTGCAGCTTCATACACCGTAAAGTTCTGAAGTGCTCCAATCATCATAGCAGCTGCTGGAATGGAATAAGCTCCATTAATTGGCATCTTATATTTAAGTGCCATAAAAATACTTATTAAACCTCCAAAGAAGTAAATAGAGAATAACCAAGAAATAGCTTGAACTTGTGTTAATCCACCGTCTGTTGCTGCTTTAATAACTAATAGTGCTGGACCAGTACATCCAAATATTGCTGCAACAACGCCAGCTGTAATTGTTTTAGAATTTAGTGATTTCGGTAAGTCTTTTAATCCTTGTACTATATTAGAGCCTTTTTCAAATCTACTCTCTTTTACAGCTATTTTGTTTTCTACACTCATTCCTAATCCTCCTCATTTGATTTTTAAGCTACCGGGTCAAATTTCTAAGTAGAGTCGTTACAAACGTTTCCCTTGATGATACTATTCTAGAAATAATGTTTTTTATGAAAATCCATCCTCCTTTCTTAATTAGTGTAATTAAAAATTTATTTCTAATAAGCTTTTTGCTTTATGCATGCAAATTATCACTGAAGCGAGCTTTACTACATTATCAAACGCCGTTCTGATACACTGGTGAAAAAAATAGCCAATTAAGGCACTTTAAAATTATATAATTCATTTATATATTCATACATTCTCCTAAACTTTGATTGATATTTTTATTGCATAGGAACTCAAACATTTTTTGAAAAGTTAAATATTAAAAAGGCTAACAGCTAACTGCTGACCGCTCATGGCAAAAAGGTGACAGGTGACGGGCTACAGGAAAGACCCTAAAGAACGACCTTCATATGCTACCAACTACGAACTATTAACTACGAACCAACAAATGCGTCGAAGACGCCTTTGTTCTTAACTGGAATAACTTTCATAACTCGACAAGCTAAATTTTAGAAATGCATATCTATATATCCTAAATTTCTTGATATCATATCTGCAGCTTTCTTAACATCTGTTACTAAATTTTGCATCCTTTCTTGGTCCATTCTCATGGAAGGTCCTGATAAACTGATAGCAGCAACCACCTTTCTCCTATGGTCTCTAATTGGTGCAGCTATACATCTAAGCCCTAACTCTATCTCTTCCATATCAAAAGCATATCCATTTTTCCTAATTTCTAATATTTGTTCCTTAAGCTTTTCTGAATCTGTAATGGTATTAACCGTATATTTTTTAAGATCTTGTTTTAATATCATTTCTATTTCATGGTCTTCTCTAAAGGCGAGTAAACATTTTCCTACTCCTGTACAATGAACTGGATTTCTTTTACCAATTCGCGACATGATTTTAATTGCACCTTTGCCTTCAATTTTATCTATATATATTACCTCTCCTCTATCATATACTACTAAATGAACAGTTTCCTGATGCTTATTAACTAATTCTTGTAAATATGGCTTAGCCAAACTAATCAAATCCATACTGTCATGCACTAAATTTCCTAGTTCAAGTAGTTTCAATCCAAGTTGATACTTTCCTGTTTTTACATTTTTTTTAATATATCCTCTATATTCTAAAGTAGTTAATATTCCATGTACAGTACTCTTATGCAAATCTAGTCTATTAGCTATCTCTGTAACGCCTAGCTCCTTCTCTTCATTGGAAAATGATTCTAATATTTGAAGAGCCCTATCAATCGATTGAATTAACTTTGGTTTCAGTTTAATATTAGCACCCATATATCTACTCCCCTTTTGTTTGATAATACCAAACAAAGTTCTGATATATCCAACTCTTGTGTTTATTATATATAATTTTTAGAAATTTGTAAACGCTTTTTTTATTTTTATATTCATTTTAAGATAGTATTACCTTAATTCCCATGTCTATCACTTCATACATACAAAAATTCATGCTCCTTTAAAAATAATGTTGTTTGTAAAACCACTAATTCTATGGACAATAATGAAAGAACAAAGGCGTCTTCGACGCATTTGTTGGTTCGTAGTTAGTAGTTCGTAGTTGGTAGCCCTGATTAGCTCTTAGTTAGCCTTTTTAATATTTAACTGGTAAAAGTTTGTAATTTCTTGCATCCCTTGAATTTACTTTGTTTTATACCTGCAATTTTTTTCAAAAAATGTTTGAATTCCTATACAATAAAAAAGCAGACTTACATACATAAGTCTACTTAATATCTACTCTAAAACTTCCACATAACCCTTCTCAATCAATTTTTCTATATGTTCATTTATATATTTTTCTACATTTATTCCATGTTGTTTTTCTAAAACCAGTATCATAGTTATAGCCGTTTGAGCCACATCCAAAAGCTCTTTAGTTATCTCATTATATGCCTCTCCATCGGACAGTTTAATTCCTTCCCTTTCTCCATTCATACCTCTAAATTTTCCTATGGCTCTGCAAAGTTCTCCTTGCTCTTCTGATAATTTTAAAGCTGTACTTTCAATCGTCGGAGAAATAGAATTAAGATATGGCAAAGATATAGTTTTAAGTTTAACTTTTGGCATATCTACCTTCTTCCTTATCAGCTTCCTTACTTCATCGGCGGATACATTGTATGCCTCAAGTTCTTTAATTAACTCAAGATATTCCTTCTTCATTCTACTTTCCTATCCTTTCAAGAAACTCCTCTACTATTTCCTCTTCAATAACAATAACAATGCATCAAAAATGTTATTATTTTCTATCAAAGAAAATACTTTTTCCTTTTGCTACTAGCGGAATGCCATAAGCTATGGCAATGTCTTCTCCCAGCAGATTTAAATTCAGAGCAGCTTTTCCTATACTGAACATGATACGGTTATCAACTCTATCATCGGCTGATATACTGACTGCAGAACCAATAGCAATTCCTAGGTCACCTACGTCAAAGGCACAGACTCCACCGTGTTCAATTTTCCCCTGACAGTTTCCAAAACCACAAAATCCACAGTAGGGAATACCTCTTGTTTTTATTTTTGTCCCTATTAAAACTACCGCTTCTGCCTCTCTTAAGTTTTTAGCATCCCTTGCAAAAAAATCTATTCCTTCATTTTGGGCTATTTTATCCATTTCTATTGCCAGGCTTTCTTTTTCAGAATCTGTTAATACTGCTGTTACTATGTTGTCAACTCCTTTGCCCTTTGGCGCTGTACGGGCAGCGACACACATTCTTTCAGCAGTACTCAATATCGCTTTTCTTTCCAGTTCGCCACTATTTATAAGCATTTGTTTTCCTCCCCTTTTCTTTTTATAATTAATTATATTTTTATTTTAATAGGATTTCAACTTTATATTGAAAATAATCTTTCTAATATTGATTATTCTCATCTTTAAGTGCTAGAATAGCAGGGAAATAGAAAGTCATCATTTTGTTTTTTCATCTCTTATACATTTAATAATCTTATTATATAGATATACAATTCTAAGATTAAATTTATATTACTTTAGGGATTTTGAGGTTTCCTTCTGAGTGATTTTAAAGCATTTGTTGCTACTGCTATTTTTTAAAGAGGGCAAATCTTCACATGAACCAGAAGGATTCTCAAAATCCTAATAAATTAAGCCTTGGGCTTTGTTATTTATAGTGTTTTTTGAAAAATAAAGATATAGTGAATTTTTATAAACAACAAGTTAACAATTCTGTAAAACACATATATTCTTCTGATCAATCTTTAAAACATCCATATGGAACTTGTTTGCTAAATACCTAAAGGTTCTAGGGGTGTAAAATGAAATATGGGTAGGGTCCCTCCTATACCACCATTTTTTGAACTTTTCTTCGTTATTGGGATGAAATAACGTCATAATTGCTAAAATACCCTTGCCATTGAGATGTTCTTTTAAAAGTTTTAGAGTTTCTATTGGTTCTTTTAGATGCTCAAACACTTCTGTAGAAGTTATCAAGTCGTATCTTTTACTTTCAAAAACCTTTTCAGGGGCAAAATATGGGTCGTATATATCTACTTGTAACCCCTCTCTTTTAAGCAATTCAGCCAACACCGGCCCCGGACCGCATCCAAAGTCTAACCCATTCCTTATATTATCTTTGTAGGGAATAATGCTTTTTTCTATAAATCTTTTAAACATATTTACATAGCCTTCGTTTTCAATTGAATTTTCATGTAGCTCATACTGTTGAAGTTCTTCCTCCTTTGAAAGAATTTCTCTCTCATCGATAAAAATAAATTCACAATATTCACAATAATAGTAACACATATCAAATTGCTGGTCTCTTATAGTTTGTACATCATTTCCACATATTTTACAAACAATTTTTCTCATAACTCTTCCCTTTCTCTAATTATCTCCAAAAAAACTTTTATACTATTTTCTCTTTTTATTATATAGCAATTCATGACCTGTTCTACCTTTCCTTTAAGTAAAATTATATTTTTTTAGCATAAAGATTGAATCAAAATAATAACAATATTGATATATTGTATCTTTTTATTCTTATAAATCTGAAAGTCTTTTCTAGATTATGAATTTTCTATCTAAGTAATATGTACTTGAAAAAGAAAGGAGAGATAATGTGGTTAATGACTGTTTAAATATCATAAACCCCTTGGACAAAATCCGACTTCACATGGGAGTAAAAGAGCTGAAAAATTTTTTTCATGAATTGGTAGAAAACAATACTAAAAAAGCCATAAAGTTACTTAATGATGAAAATCTACATTTTCCTTCATTATTTATATTAAAGTCAACAATTGAGGAGTTTAGTCTTTTAAGCAGTTTAAATTCACGAAACAGAATTGCTTTAGAAATCACGGATGAAATATTAACTAATAGTGCAAATAATAAAGCTTCTGAATCTTTGCCGTCCGATTATATACAAACGATTCATTCTGTTTTGAAATGGATCTTAGATACAGGTTTTGCCGATGATGGAATAAATAATAAATACGACAAGCTGCTAGACATTGCTGCAACACTTATTACTAAAATATATAAAGATAAAACTTTCTTACCTACTATGGTGGATATGATTTTTAATCGACATAGAAGGGGTTTCTTTATACATGACTTAGTTTGGGCTTTTTTTGAATGTCGTGATCCCGAGAGTCTTGTTCTGATTGCAAACCGCTTACAATCTTCACATCCAAAAGATTTTGAGTTGGCATGTAAACTCCTTGGCTTTATACCATGCATAGATATGGACGATAAAACAGATAAAGAAGAAAAGTATTTATCCTGCCTCAACTGGATCGAGGATAACAGTTTATTTCTATATTTCACAGGAGAAAGTTTTCAGCAAACTCCGCATCCTAAGCCCTATGCTATAGCTTGGGAAGCTAAATATTTATGTAAAATTGCCTCAACTGATACTGGAGAAATATTAAAATCATTAACTAAAGAAGAATATAAGCTTTTGGATGAGTTTAGAAAACTAGATGATGATACAAAAACACTTCTTTCAAACTTCTCATTTAGATTGCATCGTAAAAATATGGAGTATTGGAATGATTGGATACAATATCCCATCGAAAAACAAATACAAATTGCTATAAGGGGGGAGTATATTGATTAAAATTGCAGGAGAAATAATTGTTGACGATAATATTATAAATAAGTATCCTCAAGGCAGTATTGAAAGAAAAATTATTAATAAGATGCTATCAAGTAGTGCGACTTATAGATACGATTCACTATATCAGTTAGAATTTGAACTGAATTTGAGGAAAAATATCATTAATGCTGCCATAGAGCTACATAAGAGTAAATTTTCCTTTGAAACCTTTCGCGAATCTAGGTGCAATACCGATTATTGGACCCGAACTAATGAAGGCGGCTTTCAATTAAAGCAGGGAGTACTCCCTTCTGATGCAATTAGAGATATTTATATAAATAGTTCAAAATACGGTACTGAATGCGCTACGGCAATGGTAATAGTTTTTTACAAAGCACTTCTTAATATATTTCCTCAAAAGCTATTTAATACAATGTTTGCAAATATACATTTAATGAACTGGGCCTATATTGATAGAGATCTAGGAATCGGTCTTTATAGAAATGAAGCTGACTATTTTCCGGGAGACTGTAGATATTTTAAAAACCCCGATGTAAACCCCAAAACACCTGAATGGCAAGGGGAGAATGTAATAGATTTAGGTAATAGCACCTATTACGGGCATGGTATAGGTATAGGAACTGCCGATGAAATAATTAACGCTTTAAATAAAAATAGAAAAGCTAGGGCAACAGAATCTGCTTATCTACTAAACTCTGCAACACGACCGAATTTTAAATACCTGGCTGATAGATACCAAAAATTTATTTCAACACTTCAAAGGGAGGATTATAGAATGGCTTGGAAGTACTACAGGAACCGAGATATGAATCCCGTTTACTTATAGATAGTCTATCCTAGCGTTCCCCTTAATTAAACCAGACCTGCCTTATGGAACATAAATTAATCGATAGTAGTATTAAAATACCCCATGAAAATTTTGGGGTTATTTTTTATGCAATTGCTATTATACCATTTTTTCTCATTATTTTTCTGGCCTTTTCTAGATTTTATCAATATTTCTTAATTTTTAAATACACCTATTGACACAGATATAAAATGAAAATATAATACTAAGTGTATTAGTAATCATAGTACATTTAGTGCGCAATGCAAAAGGAGGTGTCAAATGATACAAATAGATTTCAAAAGTAGGAAGCCCATATATGAACAATTGGTAGAGAAGTTTAAGCAACTAATAATACGAGATGTACTTAAATCAGGTGAGAAAATCCCATCCGTCAGAGAATTGGCAAAACAGCTTACTATAAATCCTAATACCATTCAAAAAGCATATAGGGAGTTGGAGAGACAAGGATATATATATTCTGTACGAGGTAGAGGAAGCTTTGTGTCTGAAAAAATAGAAAAGGTGAATGAAGAAAAGGTGGAAAAACTTAAAAGTGAAGTTGTGAAAAATTTATCGGAACTAATCTATCTGGGTCTAGACAGAGCTGAGCTATTAAATTTACTTGAAGAAGTTTATGAAAGAGTGAAGGGTGGAGAAAAAAATGATTGAAGTAAAAAATTTATATAAATACTTTGATGGTTTCAAAGCACTTGATGATGTATATTTAAACGTACAAAAAGGCTCTATATATGGATTAGTAGGACCTAATGGAGCCGGTAAGACAACATTGATAAAACATCTCACTGGGATATATAAACAGGATAAGGGTGATGTAAAAATCCTGGGGCAAAAAGTATATGAAAACATAAACTTAAAATCAAAGATAGGTTACATACCAGACGATTTATATTTTTTTCCTCAATATACCATTAAGAACATGGCTTCTTTTTATAAAACCATATATCCCAATTGGAATGAAAGGCGGTATAAAGAGTTACAAGAAATATTTGAGATAGATGAAAACAAAAAAATAAATAAGCTTTCAAAGGGAATGCAAAGGCAGGTATTATTTTGGCTTACATTATCAACAATGCCTGAAGTAATGATACTAGATGAACCAATAGATGGACTGGACCCTTTGATGAGAAGAAAAATATGGAACCTTGTAGTTGAAGATGTTGCTGAAAGAGAAACTACTGTACTAGTTTCATCCCACAACTTGAAAGAACTGGAAAACATATGTGATTATGTAGGCATTATGTATAGGGGAAAAATGCTTATTGAAAATAATTTAGATGACTTAAAGTCCGATGTTCATAAAATCCAAACTGCATATAAAGACGATTTCCCCCAAAACCTGACCAAAGAACTTGAAATACTACACCAAGAAAAAAGGGGTAGTGTAGACTTATTAATTGTGAAGGGAGAAAAGGACAAGGTTATATCAAGCTTTAACAAATACAAACCTATAATTTTAGATATATTACCTCTTTCCTTAGAAGAAATATTTATATATGAATTGGGGGGCGTTGGATATGAAATCAGAAACATCCTTTTTTAGTAAAACCATCATAAAAGAAGACTTGAAAAGATTTTGGGGGATAGGAGCTTTATATTTTCTAGCTTTACTTTTTACAGGACCAATATACATTTTTATGATTAACAGCAATAATCTAGATAGAGTAAATTATACCATAGAAAAATTCTTAGATATATATAAAAGTGGATTTGAGCTGATATATACAGTAGCAGTTCCAATAATACTAGCAACCCTTATATTTAGATATTTGCAGCTAAAAAACTCATCGGGTATGACCCACTCCTTTCCATTTACTAGAACAATGCTTTTAAACAGTCATATTGTATCTGGCCTAGTAATACTTACTCTGCCAATTTTAATAAATTTATTAATTATGCTTATAGCATATACAAATCTGTATACAGGTACAGAAATCGTACTTACCGATGTATATAGGTGGTTTTTTATTACATTACTTCTTAATTTTACTGTGTTTTTAATGACTGTATTCACTGGTATGATAAGCGGTGTTTCTTTTGTTCAAGCTGTGCTTTCTTTGATTTTCCTCTTTTTACCTTTAGGTCTAACAGGGCTGGTATTGGCAACCCTTGATAGAATATTATTTGGATTTGTTGCTGACAACACGATTTTAGAAAACTTTGCCATGAATGTCATCCCGCTTACTAACGGCTTTAACGGAGGAAATACAGATCCTTTACTAATAATATGGTATTTAATGCTACTAGCAATATTGTTCTTTGCTTCAAGGTTCCTATATATTAAAAGAAATCTGGAAAATGCAACTGATCCAATTGCTTTTAATATATTAAAGCCTCTGTTTAAATATGGGTTTACATTTTGTACTATGATCTTAGGAGGACTATATTTTTCTGAAATGGCAAAAGATAATCAGATCTGGTTGTATTTCGGTTTTTTCATAGGCGCCCTTCTAGGCTACATCATATCAGAGATGATAGTTCAAAAGTCCATATGGGTTTTTAATAGGCTAATTGGGCTAGTTCCATTTATCGTAGCATCAGGGCTTTTGTTGACGATAATGGAGTTAGATTTAACGGGCTATGAAAAACACCTACCTGATCTTGATAAAGTAGAAAGTGCGTACTTTGGATATAGCATAAATAGTAAGACTTTTAAACAAGATTCTAGGTTGTTTCATAAAAAGGATAATTTCATCCCTATAAAAGAGCTTCATAGACTGATAGTTAACAATAAGGAGGCTATAGATAAAAGACATAATTTTATCACTAGAAATATTGCTATAGGATATAAGTATAGTAATGGAGACACCCTTATGAGAAAATATACAGTCCCCCAAAGTTTTATAGAAGATAATCCATATATTAAAAAAATATATGAGTCAGAAGAGTATAAGATAATCAATAATGGTATATTTAGAGTGAATTTAAGCAAGGTTGATTATGTAGATATCAATGCACGTTATGTTGATAGACAAGTAAAGCTTACAGATAAAAACGAAATTAATGAATTGATAAATGTTATACAAAAAGATATATTAAACCAAACCTATGAGGAAATGACGTCAAATAGAGAAGGTTGGGCAAGCATTAGGATTATGTATACAGATGATACCAAAGAATTACATGATAAACTATATTACAATAAGATAATCCATCTAGAATGGGATAAATCATATAAAGGTCTGGAAAACTTTTTTAAGCAAAAAGGATACTATAATTATTTAAGAGTGTTGCCTGAAGATATTGATTTTGCAGTTGTTGGTAAACTAAAAAATTCAAAGGATGTCGATAGAATATATAAAGAAACAATGGATTTTGAAACTGTTCAACCGGAAATTATAGAAGGTGAAAAAATTGAAATTCGGGATAAAGAAAAAATCGAAAAACTGCTTAGGACTTATAAAAGAGGTTATCCGGAAGCCGGAAAATATATTGTAATCTTTCACCTAAAAAACTCAAGGAAAATAATTGGATGGTATAATGAAAAAACTCTGTAATATAGAGACATGTAATTAAATTGGATAATGTAAAAAATCTGTGCTTAAATTGTTGACCATAATTTTCCATGAACCTGTTAACTACTAAATCTTTTAAAACTTGGAAATCAGTCAAGGTCTGATTTATCAGTGCATTTCAACCTTGACTGATTTTTATCATGGGATAAATCTTATGTCTCATAAATTGATAGATATTACTGAACCAATCTGTGAAGAAATTGATTCTTTTAGATCTTCTATTTTTATTTCTGTTTTCATGGAGCTTATGTCATCTTCAATTGAATTTAATTTGCCTAAAATCTCTTTAAGTATACCCTCCACTTAAGCCAGCCCCTAACTTTTATAACTTATTACCTAAATTATATCATTTATAAATATTGTTTAACAATAGTAATACTAGGTACAAAAATATTTTACAATCCTATTCTTACAATTCTTCATCATAAAAATCTAGATACGAATACTTCTTTCCACTTTTTTCCCAGCCTAAAATAGCATCCATATTAACGTTTTTAGCAGCATTAAAAATTGATTTATCTACATCTTTAAAATTTGATTTTAAATTCTTTATAAGTTCTTTCATCTCGTAACGCTTGCTAGAGGTCTTTTTTGCAGCAACCATACAAGCACAGTTAAGAGGCCATATCCCACTTATTTGAGTAAATCTTTCTATATGTTCCTCCTGAATAAAATACATAGGTCTTATCAATTCCATATTTTCAAAGTTTGTAGATTTTAATTTTGGAAGCATCGTTTTAAAATTTCCAGAGTAAAATATATTTAACAATGTAGTTTCAATAACATCGTTAAAGTGATGACCAAGAGCTAACTTATTGCAACCAAGCTCCGCAGCCTTTGAGTAAAGAGCACCACGACGCATTTTTGCACACATATAGCATGGATAATCCTTTGCTATATCGTCTACTATTCTAAAAATACCAGATTCGAAAATTTTTATAGGTATATTTAAATATTTACAGTTATCAATCAAAAGCTCCTTTATATTTTCATGATAACCTGGGTCCATAACTATAAACTCTAATTCAAAGTCCATTTGCCTATGACGTTTTAACTCTTGAAAAAGTTTTGCCATAAGCATACTATCTTTCCCACCAGAAATTGCAACAGCTATCTTATCTCCATTTTTGATTAAATTGTATTCTTTTATCGCTTTTATAAATTTGGCCCATATCTTTTTTCTAAATTGTTTAACTATTAATCGTTCAATTTCTTTAAGGGGCTTTCTTTCATCAAAGGGTATTAATACTTCGCATCCACTTCCAGCAATACTATCTTCATTTTCGAATTCATTCTTTTCCTTTTCTGTCATATACTTTGCACCTCACATTTATTCTCAAAATATTATAGCATCATTTATATTATTTGTACTATGAAATATTTTTTCATGTAAAAAATAAAAGAAATATTTCTAATCTGTCTAACAAAGTCTTAGGTAGTAAAGAGGGAAGCTGCGTAACTAAGTTTCTAAATAATTCACCTTGGGATGAAGAGTCCCTTAATATTAGTAGACTAAATAACTTATTAGCTCTAGTTAAGCCGAAGGCTAATGAACCTATATTTATTGCTATAGATGATATAGTCATCACTAAAAGTAAAGACACCAAACATATTGAATCTCTAGGATATCACTTTTCCCATACTGAAGGTAAATCAGTATGGGGTCACTGTATAGTTTCATCTCAGCTTATAACTAAAACCCATTCTGTTCCTTTAGAATTTAAACAGTACTTAGATAAAAACTACTGTAAAGAGCATAATTTAAATTTTAAAACTAAAATCGAAATAGCTAATGAACTAGTTAATGCTTTTGCTAAATCAAATACTCGTGTGGAAAACAAAGTTTATATTCTAACTGATAGTTAGTTTGCATCAAAAGCTCTTTTTGAAAATAATCTATCCTACGGATACCATACTATTAGTGGATTTAAACTTAATAGATGTATCTATCCAAAAGGTATAAGAATTAAGATATCTGACTTTATAGGATATACTTCAGATATTGATTTTGAAGTATTACTCTAATCGTTGGGAAATAGAAACATCATTTCTATATCTCAAAGATAGACTAGGATTAAAGCATTATCAAATGCGTAAAATTAAAAGCTTTACAAGTTTTTGGTTAATTGTATATTTAGCTTACACTTTATTATAGCTCTATAGAGCTATAATAAGTCAAGAAAAAGCTAAGCTAACGCTTAGAGATGCAATACAGTTATTTAAAGGGGCTACCTTTAGGTCCATAATTACATAGACATATATATTAGCTACACTTAATATCAATTTATGTGAATTATATAAAATCTTTGGGCTAACGCCCTAGAATTTTTGCACAAGTCAAGTAAGTAATAAAGGATTTTCTTGGAGTAGGGCAATAAATTATATGTGCATTTTACCGAATCGGGCTTATGTGGATAAATAGGGATTCGTATTATGAGATATTTAAGTATACTGATTTATGAATCAGGGCTAAGTGACTTGAGAACTCTTAAGAAATTTTGACCTAATATTTGACGAATCTGGGTTTCTTGTAAACCTATATTTAGCATTGCTTCAATAAATTTATTCAAGTCCTTATGCCCTTGTAATACATCAAAAGGAGTGAAAGGCATCGTTTTCAATGTAAAAGGAGAAAGATATGAAATAAGTGAATCACAAAGGTCTAAGCCTAAGCCGACATGTTCTGCTCCCACCAGATCGATTATATGTTTCACGTGTTTTACCATATATTCTAAAGTAGCATCACTAGGTTTATCAGCTACGAGTAAATTTGAAGCATTTATGCCAATAACACCATTTTTTTCAGCTATAGCTTTGATTTGCTGGTCAGTGAGATTTCGCATGGTGCTTGCAAGTGCTCTGCAGTTTGAATGAGAAGCGATGATAGTCGATTTCGAGAATTTAATGACATCCCAAAAGCCTTTATCATTTAAATGGCTTACATCTACCAACATGCCAAGTTGATTTCCTTTTTCAATCAGTTTTATCCCAAAATCAGTAAGGCCCCCTCTAGTACCAATTTTTATTTGATTAAAATGGCACCCGTCAGCTGAAAAATTCCTTCTACTCCAAACGAGACCAAGGATTCTTACTCCCAGCTCATAGAAAATATTCAATAAACTTAAATCATTGTATAAAGGTTCAACTCCTTCAAATGAAATAAGAATACCTAATTGATTTTTCATGAGTGCTTGTTCGATATCTTGAAAATTCTTACATAATACGAACTTTCCAAAAGATTCATCAATTTCTTCATACAAAGCACTTATTTGTTGAAGGGCACGTCTCAATGCCATTTCAGGTAAAAACTCATCGTCAATATATAATGAGGCAACAATAATATTGATCCCCCCATCAATAAAACTCGGCAAATAATCAGTTTCAATTATTTTTCGTCGTCCCATCTGTCTTTTCCTAACTACATCAAATAGGAGATCAGAATGAGCATCAATAATCACAAATTCTTTTTGAATTTTTCTTGCTAATTCTGAAAGCTTATTATCTTGCAAATACATAATTTTCCTCCATTCTAAAACTAAACATCGATTTATTATTCTTACCATTAGCCGTTATTTCTATTAGATCTTTCAAACAAAAGAGAGCCGTAAAATTGGCTCTCTTAGTCTTTTATTCTCCCCACCATTTTCGCTCTTTTGCTCGAACGGGCATATAAGTGAGTTTACTAGGTCGTAGTCCTAAGGAAATAGTTGCTTCTGTCAGTCGGAGGGAAGCGGCAAAAGCGTCTACTACAGGTATATCATAGCCTGCTTCAGCCAATCTTTCCATAAGTTCGTTGGAAACTCCCATCATACCGGTACATCCGAGGACAATGACCTGAGCATGGTTTTGTTTAATTGCCTCTACACTTTGTTCAAATAGAGCATCCTTTAATTTTTGAATATCAATTAATTCTAACACTGGGATATCTACATGGCGCACAGCAGCCACGCGATCCTTTAAACCAGCCTTAGAAATCAGACCATTAATCATAGGAATAACTTCTTGTAATACGGTAACTATTGCAATTTTGTCTCCTAGACCAGCTGCAATCAACATAGGAGGTTCAAATCCTCCAAACACCACTAAATTAGAGATTTCCCTAGCAGCTCGAACACCTGGGTCGCCAAAACAATCTAGAATTACACCGTCGAAACCTTCTTTCTCAGCTTTATATACTTTATTTAGAATATCGGGAACTGCAATTGCTTCATCATATTCAGATTCGATAGAGGCAGGGCCATAGTCTAAACTCTCAACATCATATTCTACTCCTGGAGTGGCTAAAGATGCTAATTCTCGACGTACTTCGTCTTCAAATGTCTTTGCGATTATTGGAACAATCACTTTAATTTTCAATATAATTACCTCCTAAATTTAGTTACTTGAAAGATCACCAGCAGCTTTTGCACGAATTCTTGTAGCATTACCTGGAAGGTATGCTAGAGGAATATCTTCAATTTCAACAATCTTTATACTAGATGGGTCTGCACCAGCTTTAATCGCTTCATTTATGACTATTTTTCTAGTTTCTTCTAAAGCTTTTTCTCGACTGATAGAATCCAACTTATACACCAGTTCTACCTGCCCACTTACTTGGGCGATAGCTGAGCCCAGAGCATTTGCGACCGCAAAGTTTTCAGGACGTAAAATCTCAGAAACTCCATCTAGTTTATCGCTGATAAGAATACTTCCTCCTCCTACTAAGATAACCTCTGCATCGGCGTTAGAAAGCTTCATTTTATCAATACTATCACTAACTAACTGCATCATTTTATCATAGGCTCTTCTAGCAAAGTTTTCATCAATGTGTGCTACTTTTTGAGGATCTCCAACTTGTGCTACACCTAGGCGTACAGCGATATCTGTAGCAGTTAAAGTTTTTCCGCCAAAAACAAGAGCTTCTTCGGTAATTTTGTATCCAACACTTTGAGGTCCAATTTGGATTTCTCCCTCTTTTTCATGAATGATAGTACCTCCGCCTAAACCTATGGAGATTAGGTCAGGCATTCGAAAATTAGTGCGTGCGCCACCGATTGTTACTGCTAGTGAAGATTCTCTTGGAAAGTTATTTACAATTACCCCGATATCACTTGTAGTGCCCCCCACATCTAATACAATTGCGTTGCTTTTTTTAGTTAAAAAGGATGCGCCACGAATACTATTTGTTGGACCACATGCAATAGTTAGAATAGGGTATTTAATAGCATAATCTACAGACATAAGAGTTCCGTCATTTTGGCATAAATAGACTTTTGCATTATTAACGCCTTCTCGACTGAGTCCCTCTTTAAAAGATAATGCCATGGTTTTAGCTACATCTGTTAAAGCTGAATTTAATATAGTTGCATTTTCTCTTTCCAATAATCCCAATGAGCCAATTTCGTGAGAAAGAGATATAAAAATATCACCTAACTCTTCTCTTAAGATTTGAGCTGCTCGATTTTCATGATTAGCTGAAACAAATGAAAAGATTGAAGTAATTGCAATAGAATCAACTTTACCCTTAAGGCTTTTAGCCACAGTACGAATTTCATTTTCATCTAGAGGTGCAATTTCTCGACCATCAAATTCATGTCCACCAGAAACCAAGAAGTAATTATCACTAATGGCTTTTTTCAAATCACCTGGCCAGTCAGACATCGCACTAATTGCTGCTGAAGCAGGCTTGCCGATTCGGATAACCCCCACTTTACAAAGTTTTTTTCGTTCTACAATTGCATTAGTACAATGGGTAGTACCTAACATAGCATATGTTATCTTATTTTTATCAATTCCAGATTTTTTCAAAACGCCACTGAGAGCATTAAAAATTCCAGTTGTAACATCAGTTGTTGTTGGTGTTTTTATACTTTCAACAAGATTTAAATTTTCATCAACTATTACGGCATCAGTATTTGTACCTCCTACATCAATTCCTATACGGTATCCCATTATTTAACATCTCCTTTCACTAAATCCTCAATTGGCACATAATCTATATCATATTTAAAATATCGTGGTCCGACAGTTTTTATTCCTTCAGGGGTTCTAAATTTTGGATCGCATGGGATGCCTAATACCAAAACTCGTTGACCATATTTGAGTGCTTCAGTTGTAAAAGGAATAGAAGTTTCTAAATTTACTATACAAATTAGATCGGGAGTCGTTGCTAGAATTTTTTCACCCTTGCGAGCAATCAAATTTTCATTTTGAAACTCTACAACTAGTGTTTCACCTTTATAACTTTCCAATCCATCAATTACAGCTTGACCCTTGTTAAAACCTCCTTCTGTTTTTCGAAGGACATCAGTAACTTTTCCTCTAAATAATTCAAAACCACCCGTTATTTGTTGCAGCACATCTATAGGATTTTGTCCATTTTTACGAGATTCCTTAATTCCCTTACCAATTTTTTCAGAGAATGATATGATTCCAGTGACACCATGTTCTTTTACATCTTTTCCAGTCATAGGATAGATACTAAGTGTTGCTGATCCACCCATCAATACTACTGTGCTTCTAGCAGAATTTTCAGTGAAATAGTTATTTACGGTTTTAAAAATAATATCATTACCTTTTTCATCAGATAGAACCATAGGAGTTGCATTTAGTCCGCCTAAATGAAATGTTAGCATTTGAAGTTCTGGGAAGGCACGCCCCATACCATCTGCATCGATTATAGGGATTCCCATGCGAGCAGCAACCACAAATGGAATCATGGAATTTACCCCTCCTGCCTCAATAGGGAGAGTAGCATATATTTTTTTGCCGAGATAATTTTCTAATCCTTTAAAAGAACGAATTAGCTCTTCTCCATTCATTAGTTTTTCTACTAAGACCGTTGGGGCTCCCATCATTGCAGAAGGTACTACTAAAGCATCTTCCGGCACTTCATCAGGACTTAATAAAGTCACTGGACCATATTCTTCGATGGCCTGTTTAGCCATTAATTTTCCAACATAAGGATCTCCACCACCACCGGTTCCTAAAAGGGCAGCTCCTAAAGCAATATCTTCAAGTGCTTGAGAATCAATTTTTCGCATTATAATTCCTCCTATTTTTTTATATTGAACGATTGTAATGTTATTGTTCTTGTGTTGTATTCACTATTTCAGGATTTTGACTAGTTTTAATAAATATCTTATCAAAAACAACATTTACAATCATTGCTGTAATAATTGCATTGATTGGTGCACTTCCAAAGGTGATAAAATAGCCAACTATGAATCCACTAATCCATGCAATAACACCAATCCAATGAATGCCTTCACGTTCCCTCCACTGTTCTTTATTACCTTTCAATTTAATCCAATAATCAGCGATCATTACACCTGCTATTGGAGAAATTCCTGAAGTCAAAGTAATTAAAAATGGAACAAAGTGATTCATAATACCAAATACCGCAAGTAATGTACCAATTAGACCTGCAATAGCTGTAGCCATAGCTCGTTTTTCATCTTTTAACTGAAACATACTTGTGATTGCAATTCCAGCAGAATAAGCATTAACTGCATTAGTTGTCCATGTTGCAAGAATTAAAATAAGAAGTCCGATAAAAGGAAACCCTAAGCTAGAAACTACTGATGTCATATCTGCTGTTCCTGCCATGATAGACATTAATGCTCCAGCTATCAACAAGAAGATTCCCATAGGGAGAACACCAAAAAGTGACGAAAGGATAGCACCTTTTCGATCTCTTGCATAACGTGAATAATCTGGGGCTATAACACCTCCAACTGCGAATCCACCAACTGTTATAGCAACGCCTTGCCAGAAAGAAAGCGAGGTACTAGGTGTGTAATTGAACAATGTGCTCAGACCAAATTTAGAGATGACTGTTACAATCCCATAAAGTGAAAGAATAAACAATGACGGGACAGCAACATAATTAAGATAAGCAAGAGCTTTATATCCGTAAATAGCTGTTGTAAGCATAATAATGCCCCATAATGCAGAGGAGAGTTGAACAGGAATATTGATTCCAATCCAATCTTTCATGATGCTAGAAAAAGCACTTCCTGTAATGCTTGTTTGGACACCAAACCACCCCATAACAGAAACACCAATTATAAAAGATATAATAAATGATGCTCCTTTTTTCCCAAATGCTGAACTTGCAGAAGCTACAGTCGGTCGACCTAGATCAGCTCCTTGAATGCCCTGGAAGGTCATATAAAGGACGACAATTCCATAACCGGTCAATCCAGCAAGAATAGCATGAAGTAATGGTAATCCTGATACAAGCACTCCTCCAACCATCAATGAAGAGACACTAATAATTGCGCCAATCCATATCATTGCAATGCTGATCCAATGCTTTCTTTCAGAATCAGGAATGCTTTCTAAAGCGTGTTTTTCAATAAGTTTACTTTTTTTCCTTTCGTGTGACATTCTTTACACCTCCGTAGTTTATTAAATTAATTGGTAATGCCTTGTCATTATTTAAAGCAAATTGTGTGCCAAAAAATATTTTTGAAATATGCAAAAAAAACAGAAAATTTGCATAAATAAAGGTGTGTCATCCAATAATTGTAAATATTTTTTCTAGAAATTATGAAATTTCTGAGTGGTTGAGATGATTGTTTCTCATATATTCTCATTTTTTGGCTCATATTCTCATTTTTTCTCATATTTTCTCATATTATATTGCTTTTAAATAGATTTTCATATATACTGATAGCAATATACTTTATTACAAAAAAATAAATTCTTTCAATAATTATATGATTACGTGATTCATTTTATTTGATAGTCTTGTTGAAAGGATTAAGAATGAAGGGATTCAATTCATTTAATGTTGGAGTGATCAAATGGTAACTGAAAAATTGAAAAGATTCTTGAGAATTTACGATGAATTTAACTATAAGACAATACTTTTATTTAACAGAGAAAAAATACTTTATACGCATGGTATACCTGTTGAATTTAGAAATTTCAAATTTTATTATGAGCAATATGAAAATTGTGTAATTCGAGATTTCCCATCTGATGCAAGAGTTAGTTTCCATCATGAAATTGCAGTTCTGTGGATAAAAGAAAAATTTGACGAAAATTATGGACTGCATCTAAAATTGTTGAATCTTTTTCTCGAAAATACGAGGCTGCAAAAACGTGAAAATATTTATTTTCAAATGATACAAGAAATCGGCGACGTGATGGAAATGGGTGTCTTATTTTTAGATGAGCATAATAAAAAAATTTATGAGAACAAGGTATCAAAACATATTGAATTGGAAAAGTTGATTAATGAAAAACAAATTTCAATCAATTCAACTAATACAGGAATTGATGAAGTGAGCAAAAAACATTTGACATATAAAATTTTTAGGAAAGCCTTCACATCTACAAATGGAAATTTCTTTTATGCTAAAAAAATTGAAAATTCCCAACCAATTATTGATAAGACAGAAATTCGAAAAAGTGTTGTTGAAAACACTATTATTGGTCAGAATTCGAAATTGATTGAAGTGCTCGACACTATTGATAAGATTGCCACTATAGATTCAACAGTTTTAATTAGGGGTGAAAGTGGGGTAGGAAAAGAACAATTTGCAAAATTAATTCATGACAAGAGTCATAGAGCCAATCAGCCTTTTGTCGCAGTTAACTGTGCTTCAATTCCTGAGAATCTTTTAGAAAGTGAGTTATTTGGATATGAAAAGGGTTCTTTCACAGGAGCTTTAAAAAGCGGTAAAATTGGAAAATTTGAAGCGGCAAATAATGGAACGCTTTTTCTTGATGAAATTGGTGATATGTCTTTAAATCTTCAAGCAAAAATTTTGAGAGTTCTTCAAGAAAAAGTCATTGAAAAAGTTGGTGGGATAAAACCGATTAAAGTAGATGTTAGAATTATTAGTGCAACACATCAAAATTTAGAAGATATGATAAAAAAAAAGGAATTTAGAAAAGATCTTTTTTACAGATTAAATGTTATTCCAATATACATACCCCCTCTTAGAGAAAGAACTGATGATATTGAAAATATAATTCATTATTATATTAAAAAACATTGTATTATTAACAACAAACCTTTCAAAATTCCTTCTAAAGAAGTTATTAATATCCTAAAACGGTATCGATGGCCAGGAAATATCAGAGAACTGATGAATATAGTAGAATATATTGTCTCAACTGAAGAAAAAGAAATAATTACGACACAGACACTTCCTAGAGAAATATTAAATCAAACAATAGATGAAAAAAGAGAAATATATATTAATACAAAGAGGAATAAATATTCTAATAAATCACGAAAACCCAATAAGCAAGAGCTGATTCATTTGCTTGATGAATTTGGTTATTCAAGTGAGAACAAAAAACAATTAGCAGAATTTTTAGGTATTAGTTTAGCAACTTTATATAGATGGTTAAAAAAGTATGATATTACTTAATTCAAAAGAAACTTTTAAAATATTTTATAAGTGAGGTGCTAAATTTGAAGAAAATAGACAAATCAAATCTGAAAGCACTCTTGATAGGAAGTCAATTTTTAGGATCTGGAGGGGGTGGTAAGGTTCATCTTATTAAACAAATAATTGATAATTATTTTGATAACGAATTTTCTGTAGATTTGATTGGACTAGATGAATTATCAATAGATGAATATGGAGCAGCGGTTGGGGTTGTTGGTTCTCCAGAAGTAATTGAAGAATATATGCCAACCGGGAAAGAAGGAAAGAGTTTGTTAAAAAAACTATCTGCTTCAACAGGCAATAAAATTAGAACTTTATTTACAGTTGAGGGTGCCGGGATTAATTTGATTTATCCTCTCGTTGTAGCTTATACCACTGGTTTACCGATTATTGATGGAGATACTATGGGACGTGCATTTCCTGAGATGCAGATGACAACATTTCAGTTCAATAATATAAAAATTACACCAGTCATTTTTCAAGATGTTGAAAATAATTACCACGTATATAATAATGAAGATGCCAGTTATATTGATTTAAATATCCGCCAAAAAATAGCACAAACAAATGGATTGGCTTTCTTTACAGGATACCAAGCACTTCATAAAGTTTTAAAATCAATCTTGATTCCCAATACGTATACATTTGCGATAAATATTGGAGAAGCTTTTATAAAATCGAATACTTATGATGAATTGTTGCAAAATTTGAAAATAGTTACAAAAAATTCATTATATGGAACATCAATCGAGTTAGTACGTGGTCAGATAAATAATATAAATGATATGGATAATGCGAATATAAGTTCATATGTTATTGGAGATTATAATATTTATTTTCATAATGAAAATTTAATGATATTTAAAAATAAGAAAATTATTGGAAGTGTTCCTGATTTGATCACAATAATAGATTTGGAACGATTAAAACCTATTAATGTGACAGATATTCATGTTGGACAAAATGTAGCAATTATTGGAACTCCAGCTCCCCTTCAACTGAGAACACCGACAGCTTTAAGTGTTATTGGACCAAAATCTTTTGGATTTAAATCAATTTATGAATCCCTCGAAAAAATTTATTTTCAATATTATTATCATTATTAGTTTAGCAAGGAATATTTTATGAAAAATACTTTTAGAATTTGATTGGAAGTGATATGTGATGAGGCAATTGGGAATTGTTTATCAAAAGGATAAAGTTGTATTTCAATATGCTGAAAATGGAACTGTTTTCTTTTCAAGTAATAGTGATTCTTTTTTGCAAAACTTACCAATCGATGGAAAAAACATTGATACTGTTATAGTATTGAAAGATTTTACTGAAGAATTATCACAAGTAAATAATCGGGTCGGGTATATTAAACTGAAAACTGACGATTTGACATTATCAGGGTTATTAAAAGAATATTCATCGTTTATAAAAATACATTTAATTGATAAAGATATGATAAATGAGGTATTGAGAAATTTGAAGGAGCAAAACATCTTTGATGTGGCTGTCAATGGTTTTTTAAAAATTGATAAATCGTGGAATGTTCTAGATTTGGATCCGTATGAAATAAGGAATAAGCTAGTCAGGGAAAATTATATTCTTTTCAATTTGCTATTGACAAACACAGCTAAAAAATTCATCTCTCAATTGAGATCCAAATTGTCGAAAATAAAAATTCAAGCACCTATATATTTTCTTATGGGTAGCGGATATTTGACTGATTCTGAAAATATAATCAAGTACCCTATCCTAACTTGGCGTTCGCGAGAAGTCTTTAGATTATTATCCTATAGTTATTTCTATCATTTGGATGATTTTATACTAATAAGAAAAGATGGAGAAAAATTTATAATGACTCTTTTGAAAGATTCTGTACCTGTTACGAATAAAAACTATAGTCGATTTAAAGGGTATGAGCTACCGCCATGGTTTGTAAAAACAATGCAATTTAATATAGATGATTATGATAATACGTTACGATATTTTAAAAGAAGATATCCTGATTTGCCGATTATCTACGAATTTGACATAAAAAAATCTGAAATTGAATATAATCGTTATAGTGGAAAAGTTTTTCCAGAAGAAGCGTTATTTCAGGTACCATATCGAAAACGTATTTGTAAAAAAGTAAATTTAACTTTAAAAGATTCAATAGATTCAAGTAAAGAAAAATTAAATGATTTGATGAACGATTACTTGAAGGAAAATTGCATTTGTCTTAAAGAGATTCAAAGAAATTTTAGGAAAGATTATTTACCCTATTTACATGAAAGTATTGTAAATGTTGAACTTGTTGTTACTGGGGAATTATCAAAATGCTGATATTTGTGGGAAGTATTATTTTATTGGTAGGCATTGAAAAATGTTAATTATAACTGTAATCCATTCGACCGATAGTAAATTGATTATATCTTTTGAATATTCCCTCTACACATTATCTTCTCAAGTGTTATAAATATTTTTATAATAATTTGATTTTTACAATAGTACTATTTTTATATGTGAGCAAATTTCATATTTCTAAATTGTTGATTTTACTAAATTTATTTTGTAAACAAAAAGGGTTTCACTCCCAATATGTCGAATAGATTAAGTGAGACCAAAATCACCCGAAGGGAGTGAAACCACTTAATGTATATTCGACAAATGAGTCTGATTTCCTTTGAAGAAATTATAAAATTTCAGCAAGAAACTAAATTAGAAATGATTTTATCTCAAATTGATGTTTCTAAATTTGCTAATAGTCTAAGAAAATCTAGTGGTTCAAAGGGCCCAAAGGGCT
>JAALLO010000024.1_pt1 | contig 91011 bp, 78 predicted proteins | sample 7245941 | NCBI WGS metagenome assembly JAALLO01 (sample SAMN13049198, study PRJNA578106) | oil field metagenome | isolation source: filtered produced water from oil reservoir A2 | place: USA:offshore Texas | collected 2016 | reverse complement strand
AGAAGGACATATCAGGCCATGGAGGCTTTTATACATAATCTTAATACCATGCATTCAAGGGCAGGAGCTCAGGTACCCTTTAGCAGTGTAAATTTTGGAACCGATATTTCTGAAGAAGGTAGACTAGTGACAAAAAATCTTCTTTTGGCAACAGAAGCAGGCCTTGGAAATGGAGAAACCCCTATATTTCCAATACTAATCTTTAAAGTAAAGGCAGGAGTTAACTATAATGAGGATGATCCTAACTATGATTTATTTAAGTTATCCTGTAGAGTTTCAGCCAAAAGACTTTTCCCTAACTTCGGATTCTTAGATGCACCTTTTAATGCTCAGTATTATGTACCAGGACGTCCCGAAACAGAAGCAGTATACATGGGCTGTAGAACTAGGGTCATAGGAAATGTATACGATAAATCAAGGGAGATAGTTACGGGAAGGGGAAATCTTTCCTTTACATCAATAAATCTTCCGAGATTAGGGATTAAGTATGGACAGGTAACTAAAGGATCTGCAGATATTGAAGGTTTTTTTGAAGAACTTAACGAAAAGATGGACCTAGTAATTGATCAGCTGATGGAAAGACTCCAAATGCAGCAAAGTAAAAAGGTTAAAAATTTTCCATTCCTTATGGGACAGGGAGTATGGATTGATTCAGACAAATTGAACTGGGAAGATGGTCTCAGTGAAATAATTAAGCATGGTACTTTAACAATAGGGTTTATAGGGCTTGCTGAGTGTCTAAAGGCCTTAATAGGGAAACACCATGGAGAAAGCCCTGAAGCCCAGGAATTAGGACTGAAGATTGTTAGATTTATGAGAGACAAACTCGATGAAACCTCAGAAAAATATAGACTCAATTTTTCACTCATAGCGACACCGGCGGAGGGACTATCAGGAAGATTTACAAAAATTGATAAAAAGCTGTTTGGAGAAATAAAAGACATAAACGATAAAGATTACTATACCAATTCATTCCATGTTCCAGTTTATCATAAAATCAGTGCCTTTGAAAAAATACAGCTGGAAGCACCTTATCATGCACTTACTAATGCAGGTCATATTACATATATAGAACTGGACGGTAAACCTTCAGATAATCTAGAAGCCTTTGAAACGATAGTAAGAGCTATGTATGAAGCAGGGATAGGATATGGAAGCATAAATCATCCCGTAGATAGAGACCCGGTTTGCGGGTACAATGGAGTTATCGACGAGGTTTGTCCAAAATGTGGCAGAACGGAAGCCGATGGAATCAAATTTGAGAGAATAAGAAGAATCACAGGATACTTAGTAGGAACCATCGATAGATTTAATGATGCAAAACTTGCAGAGGTAAAGGATAGAGTAAAACACAGTATTAAGGGATAAGAGGAAGTGATTGTATGTTGATAAGACTTTCCCATCAAATTACTAGAGACAGCATAGTAGATGGGCCGGGACTTAGAGGGGTTATATGGACCCAGGGCTGTAGACACAAATGTAAAGGCTGCCATAATCCGTCAACTCATGATTTTAATGGTGGATTCTTGATGGATACTGAGGATATAATAGAAGAACTAAAGAGTTTAAGGCTCCATAGAGGAATAACATTTAGTGGAGGAGAGCCCTTTGAACAGCCCATTGCTTGTCTTGAGATTGCTAAGTCCGCTAAGCTGATGGGTTTGGATATATGGTGCTATACAGGTTATACCTTTGAAGAACTAATAAATAAAAAGGGTGAGAAGTATAAAAAAGCTTGGGCAGAATTTTTAAAATATATAGATGTACTTGTAGACGGACCATTTGTACTCGAAAAGAAAAACTTGCTTTTAAAGTTTAGAGGTTCGGAAAACCAAAGAATTCTAGACGTAAAAAAATCCTTAAAATACAGGATGGCTATACTTAAGGAAGAATACTATGAAGATCAAGAGGTGCCAATGGCAAGATAATTATGATAAAAAGTCCTTTGTTAGAAAATTAATTTTCTAACAAAGGACTTTTTTCTAAAGGAATAAATCTTTACTTTTATATCCACGATAGGCCATGACTGCAACTGATATTAAAAGTATTAAAGCTAATAAGGGAGGAACGGTAACTAGTAATTTAGATTTAAAAGGTGATAATCCAGTAGAATTGACAGTTTCGTTAAGAGCTGTATTAAAATTGGATAGTGCATAAATGCCGTATCTAATCCATGTAAAAGAAGTCATAAGGGCAACGGGTACAACTGATAAACTAAAATGAAAACCGGTTTTTGACCTGTTCTTTATACCTTTTATACCTAAAAATATTGGAACAAAGAGCAGTGCTGGTAAAATAAAACCATAATATTGAGGTGATAATGCAAAAAATAATGCTGAAGTCAAAATATATACTCTATAGTATTTGCCTATAATAATATTAGTATTGCCGGTAAAGTCAGCTTTTGCAGCTTTTAAATATCCTATATAGTAGTTGATTTTTTCCTTCATTTCTTTAGAATTTTTATTAGCTTTAATTTCCTTTAAAAGCTTATTCCCGTTTTTAATCAAGGATTTATATACCCTTTTTAATTCTTTGTTTTCTTCATCAATATTTATTTTTAGGTATTCTTTCTTTAATTCTAAAATAGTTTCGCTATACTTTTCTTTTTTATCTTTTTTTAAAATTTCCGTATTATAAATAAAATCATTTAGCGTATCAAGTATATTAATCAATTCAGTCGTATTCATAGCACCCTCCTCAGAAACGTTTGTATATATTATACCACATTTTAGTATTTTCAATTTGAAATAATTTTTAGGTCCGTTTAAAAATAAGAAAACTTAGCTAAAAAATCTCCATCTTTTTAAAGATGGAGATTTTTATATCAATTTTATTATTTACCTTCGTGTTTTAATATTTTTCTAAGAGTAACTCCAATTGCAATTAATATAATAGTCCAAACAGTGGCCATAAAACCTATAGCTGCACCTGTCATAATTTATCCCTCCTTATAATCTAATTGAAACTTTATTTTCAGAGAGCTCTTTGCCATATTTAGCTTTAATTGACTTGTAGGATTGTATAAAACCAGTAAGCAATACAGCAAATATAACAACTCTAGCTCCCTGTACCCAAGGTACTAATTGAGGGGTTTTTTCAACAAAGGAAGGTACAAGTTTAAAGTATCCTGCTTCTATATAGTCTTTTGTTGAGAATATTAACAAGATAGCTATTGCTATAGGAGTTATACCTTTTACGAATGTGTTAAAGAACCATGATGGAATTTGCCAATAACCACCTCTATTAAGTTCTTCTAAGGCTTTATCTCCCATAAACCATCCTGCAGCTATAGCTTCGATTAATCCAAGAACTACAAGTAAATATACACCTACCCAGTTGTCAGTTTCAGTTAAGTATGCTAGGTCTGCAGTTTTAGTTAATATAGGTTCAAGAGCTACAGGCAAGCCAACTATGATATATGCAATAAATATAGCTAGTGCACCTGTACTTCTCTTGACTTTCAGGTCTTCTTCTAATAGAGCTACTAGATAGTTGTACATGGCTATTGCAGATGTAAATCCTGCGAAAAATAATAGTAGGAACCATAAAGATCCAAATATAGAACCACCCGTCATTGTTCTAAATACGTTAGGAAGTGCTATAAATGATAAACCAACGCCCGCACCTACACCTTCAGGACCTAGAAAAGCATAGGCAATAGGTATAACCGCAGTACCGCCAAGTATGATTTCAGCAAATTCGTTTAGAGACACAGTAGCAAATGAAGAAGCAACTATATCCTCGTCAGGTTTTAAGTATGAAGCATAGTTACATATAATACCCATACCTAGTGAGAGAGTAAAGAATATCTGTCCAGCAGCAGCCAAAGCAGCCTTCCAAGATAACTTAGAAAAGTCTGGATTCCAAATATAGTTAAGACCTTTAAGGGATGACCATTCAGGCTTAACAGGACTTCCCATAGTTATAGCTCTAATAGCCAATATAATACCGAAAACATAAAGTACAGGCATCATAACTTTAGCCCATCTTTCGATACCGTCTTCAACTCCGCGTTTAACTGCGTAGCCAAGGCCTCCTACAGCAATTATCCAGAATATGAATACCTTAGGACTTTGAATATAGCTTACAAAAATTTCACCGGTTGATTTTGCAGTATCCATGTAACCTCCGGTAAGTGACATGTAGCTGTATCCTAGAGTCCATCCGATAATTTGATTATAGTAGGAATTAACAAGTAGAGTAACTCCAAATGCAATTGCACCTGCTAATGATGCATAAATAGCAGCTTTTTTAGGACCAATTCCTTCTCTGGCCTGTAAGTAAACCATAGGACCTAAAGTACCGTGGCCATACTTACCGCCATAACGACCTAAATTCCACTCAACAAGCATAACTGGAATACCAATTAAAATAAGTGCAGCAAAATAAGGAATCATGAATGCTCCGCCGCCGTTACTAGCAGCTTGATAGGGGAATCTCCAGAAATTACCAAGACCTACTGCGTTACCAGCCATGGCTAGTATTAGACCGATTTTCGATCCCCAATTACCTCTGTTATTACCATTTTCCATAGTGATCCTCCTTTCGATTATTAAAAAATTGTAAAAAGTAATACAATAATATTATAGTATTAATAAAGGAAATCATCAAGAATTGTTAAAAAATTAGCAAGATTAGGGCAAATTCAGCGAAGATGCATTTGCTTGAGGAAATCGGTTTCCAATTGTTAATTATAGGTTAAAAGCTATTGACACAATAGGTGTTTTTATCATACTATAATAGTAAACATAATATAATTCAAAAGAGACATAATAATTGTTAGGTGAGGCTCCTGTAAAGATAGACGCTACTGCCCAGAAAAATCGAGAGATTCCAATGGGTTAACAGGAATGATCGTGAAGGTTATTTCTAATGTAGCTGACCAAAGGTCAAAGCTTTACAGTGTCAAAGCTCAACATTGTGGAAAATAGAATTTTCTCTACTGTTGAGTAGAGTTTTTTTTATTGTCTAGGAGTTCAAACATTTTTAAAAAAATTGTAGGTATAAAACAAAGTAAATTCAAGAGATGCAAGAAATTACAAACTTTTACCAGTTGAATATAAAAAGGCTAACAGCTAACTGCTGACCGCTCATGGCAAAAAGGTGACAGGTGACGGGCTACAGGAAAGACCCTAAAGAAAGGCCAGGATTTGCCAAGAGCCAAGAGCTAAGAACTAATTAGGGCTACCAACTACGAACTACTAACTACGAACCAACAAATGCGTCGAAGACGCCTTTGTTCTTTTAGGGTGAAAGAAAGGTGGTGGTGATTATGGATTCGAGTCCTGTTCCTGATAAGAATCTTTATAAACAATCAAATATTAGAAAAGGGAGACATAATCACCACAGCGTGTTTTGGCTCCCATAAAAGGAGGCCTAAAAGTGAAAGAAAGAGTTATTGAGCTGCTGAAAGACAAAAAATATAATGCAGTTAGAAAAGAAATACTGGAACTTAATGCAGTAAATCTAGCAGATATATTGGAAGAGCTGGACATAGAGAATGCCTTGATTTTCTTTAGAATGCTTCCTAAGGATGTGGCGGTAGATGTATTTTCATATCTTTCTAATGAGCACCAGATGGAAATCATAAATTCAATTACTGATAAAGAAATCAAGCATATAATGGATGAACTTTTTTTCGATGACATGATAGACGTTTTAGAGGAAATGCCAGCAAATATAGTAAAAAAGATTCTTAAAAATACTAAGGAGGAAGAAAGAAAGTTAATTAATCAGTTTTTAAATTATCCCGAAAATTCTGCCGGTAGCATCATGACCATCGAATATGTAGGTCTCAAGAAGATGATGACAGTAAAAGAGGCTATGGAGCATATTAAAAAGACAGGAATTGAAAAGGAAACTATCTATACCTGTTATATCACTGATGAGAGCAGAAAACTGGAAGGAATTGTTTCACTAAGAAAACTTGTAACCAGTGATGAGACAAAAACCCTTGAGGAAATAATGGAAACCAATGTTATATATGTCAATACCCATGATGATCAGGAGGAAGTAGCCCATCTGTTTAAAAAGTATGACTTTATAGCACTACCTGTGGTAGATAAGGAGCACAGACTTACAGGAATAATAACAGTTGATGATATTATGGATGTTATAGAACAGGAGAACACCGAGGATTTTCATAAAATGGCAGCTATGGAGCCTTCAGAAATCGAATATCTGGATACCAATACTTTGACTTTAGCAAAACATAGAATTGCCTGGCTGCTCATTCTTATGGTGTCGGCTACTTTCACAGGAAGAATTATTCAAAGATTTCAAGATGTGTTACAGTCAGTTGTAATACTTGCTGCTTTTATACCAATGCTTATGGATACAGGAGGAAATGCAGGGGCTCAGTCTTCAACACTCATAATAAGGGGAATTGCTTTAGGAGAAATCAAAACTAAAGATTTTTTTAAAGTTATTTTAAAAGAACTTAGAGTTAGTTCCGTTGTCGGTTTTGCTTTAGCAGGTATAAACTTTTTGAGGATATATTATTTAGAGAAAATTGAACTGAAGGTTGCAGTAACCGTAACCGGTACATTGTTTGTAACGATTGTTTTAGCTAAGATTGTTGGTGGTATTTTACCAATTATAGCAACTAGGTTTAAACTGGATCCTGCTATTATGGCCAGTCCTCTTATAACTACTATAGTTGATGCGGTAGCTTTAGTTGTATATTTTTCATTAGCGGCATGGATTTTAGGTATATAAAAATAAGTATATTAACTTGCCTCGCTAGTTCCTTATAAATATCCTTCAATAATTCTCTTTAAGCTCCGTAGAAGAGCTATTTTAATACAAAACAGAGGTAAAAATAGATCTTCAAAGTCGCTTCAGAGGAAAATATGAAAAATTGAAGGATATTTAAAGCTGTGTCACTAGATTAACTGGCATGAGAAGTTATTATAGATAACAAAGTTCAAGGTTAAATTTGTTAGGATTTTGAGAATTCTTCTAGCTCATGTGAAAATTTGTTGCTTTATATAAATTAAGATAAAGGTAGCAACAAATACTTCAAAATCGCTCTGAAGGAAACCTCAGAATCTCTAGAGTAATATAAATTCAATCTTAAATTTGTTTATCTATATTATAGAGGTTATTTGAAATTTACTTTGTTAATGATTATAATAAAATTGGTACAGATTCAGACCAAGTATATTAAAAGTAAATTGGAAGAGGGAGATGAGGCTCTCCTTGGATACGTTCCTAAATGCCTTTAAAGGCTGATGGCTTCTGCCGAAAACGCTTATGGTTTTTGGTAGAAGCCTTAGATTTTGAGATGAAAGTTTTCTGTTTGACGGAAGGAGTGGATGAAAAACATGTGGACAAAAATAATGTTATTAGGAATAGGAGGCTTTATAGGGAGTAACATGAGATATTGGATATCTAATTTAGTTATGAACTCTTTAGGTTCTTATATACCATATGGAACGTTGATTGTGAATGCCCTAGGAAGCTTCATTTTAGTGTTTTTGGCTATATATGGTACTGAAGTAGTGGAGGTGGACCCGCGTTTACGTATATTGTTAGGAACTGGAATGATGGGAGCATTTACTACTTTTTCTACATTTTCTTTAGAGACCTTTAGCTTAATTAAAAGTTCAAACTATTTACTTGCTTTAATAAACATAGTATCTAATATAGGCATAGGACTATGTGCAGCTTGGCTTGGCTTCGTAGCCGCTAAATCTTTAGCATAAGGAGGACTTTAAAATGAAAATAAAGAAAAAAGGGAAACTATTAAAAATATATATTTCTGAAAATCAAAAATATAAAAGAAAACCTCTGTTTCATGTTATAGTGGAGAAAGCCAAAGAAGAAGACTTAGAGGAAATTACCGTATATAGAGGTATTGAAGGATTAGGGACAGATAAAAAGATTCATACTTCTCATATTCTTACTCTGTCAGATGATTTGCCTATAGTTTTAGAACTTATAGATAGTGAAAAAAAAATACACCAGTTTTTAGATATTCTTGATGATATTATAAAAGAAGGATTGGTAATAATTACAGATGATATCGAGATTATCCAATACTCTAAATAAATACTAATTATTATTTTAGAAGGATATGGAAGTGGAAATATAGAAATAATAATAAGGGTATAAGTTTTTCTTTAAAAAGGATGAACTTATACCCTTATTATTTTTTATTTTGCTAAGAAAGTTTTGGCAGAGTGAATTTGATTTAACAAAGCTAGATAAGGATAGTAGCTACAAATGGTTTACCTATCCAAAGGTGCGTGAACTGTTTTATGCACGAAGTAATAGACACAAATGTTATTGGTATTGTTTCTAGGATAAATGGTTTTTTAAGCTGTTTAACATATAATGGAAGTGGTTATAAATATATATAACAGAAAATTATTTTGATACGTATAATGATATTTATAAGAGATTAAGGAGGCATATAATGATAAAAGTAAAGGTAACAGAAACGGTTCTCAGGGATGCCCATCAATCTTTAATAGCAACGAGGCTTAAAACGGAGGAAATGGTTCCAATTCTTCAAAAACTAGATGAGGTAGGATATAATTCGCTTGAAATGTGGGGAGGGGCTACTTTTGATGCAAGTCTTAGATTTTTAAATGAAGACCCATGGGAAAGGCTTAGAACTATAAGAAAATCAATAAAGAAAACAAAGCTCCAGATGCTTCTAAGAGGGCAAAATATACTAGGATACAAGCACTATGCAGATGATGTAGTGATAGAATTTGTAAAAAGGGCTATATCAAATGGAATAGACATAGTAAGAATATTTGATGCACTAAATGATGTAAGAAATTTAAAAACAGCCCTTGAAACGACAAAGAAAGAAGGGGCCCACGCTCAAGGAGCAATTGCTTATACAACAAGCCCTGTTCATACGACCAAGACCTATGTTAAGCTGGCAAAGGAAATGGAGGATATGGGAGCGGATTCCATATGTATAAAGGATATGTCGGGACTTTTAACACCTTTTTATGCATATGAACTTGTTTCTGCCTTAAAGAAAGCAGTAAAAGTACCATTAGAGCTCCACTCCCATGCTACAAGTGGTCTTGCAAGTATGACATATTTAAAGGGAATAGAAGCAGGAGTAGATATAATAGACACAGCCATATCTCCCTTTGCTTTGGGAACATCTCAGCCGCCTACAGAGGCAATGGTGGCAACGTTAAAGGGCTCACAATATGATACAGGACTTGATATGAATAAGTTAAATGAAATAGCAGAATATTTCAGGCCCATAAGAGAAAAGTACATGGAAAGTGGACTTTTAAATCCCAAGGTATTAGGTGTAGATATAAAAACGCTCATATACCAGGTACCGGGAGGAATGCTTTCTAACCTTGTAAATCAGCTAAAAAAACAAAATGCCCTAGATAAGTTTGATGAAGTATTAAAGGAAATACCTAAAGTAAGAGAAGATCTAGGTTATCCACCTTTGGTTACTCCCACTAGTCAAATGGTGGGAACTCAGGCAGTATTTAATGTAATAACTGAAGAAAGGTACAAAATTGTTCCAAAAGAAGTAAAATCCTATGTTAAGGGAATGTATGGAAAGCCCACAGTGCCTATCAAGGATGAAATGGTAAAGAAAATAATAGGAGATGAAGAGGTCATTACGTGTAGACCGGCAGATCTGATACAGCCTCAACTAAATGAAATAAGAGATAAGATGAAGGAATATTTAGAGCAGGAGGAGGATGTATTATCCTATGCATTATTTCCACAAGTGGCTTTAGAATTTTTCAAGCAGCGTGAGGCTAAAAAATACAACATTGATGAGGATTTAGTAGATGAGGAACAGAAAACTCATCCTGTTTAGAAAAAACTATTAAAGAAGTAAAAGAAAAGCAGCTTGGCTGCTTTTTCTATGTAAAATATTCTATTTTGCCATTAGGAAAGTATTTTGTAATAAGATTGGAAAGGTATTCCTTTATTTCTTCAGCTTCTTCCTTTGTATAGACATATTTTATGCGACCATATTTACCATACTTTTTCTTTCTGATCCTTTCATCCATTTCAAGTTCGGTATTAGGGAATCTTTCAAGAATCACTTTTTTAGCAGCTGACGTAAAACGATGTTGAATGAGCTCAAAGGTGATTTCATCATTTTTAGCGAAGCTGATATGCTGATGGAGCCTTTCAAACAATACTTTATACTCTGTTTTCCAGTTATCATGGCGAATTATTGGAGCGATAATAAAGCCAAGGGGATAACCAGCTTTACTTACTTTTTCAGCTGCTATAAGCCTTTCTTTGAGATTATCGGTATTGTGCTCGAAATTATCTATTACAAATTTTGAATTTATTGAAAACCTGATTTTGGTATTTTTATTATGCTTTGCTTCCAATATTGGATCGATGTTTGCAAATTTTGTGACTAGCCTTAATCTACCATTTTTTAGTATTCCAAAGTATTCGATGGTTTTCTTCAAGGCTCCTGTGATATGTTCTACTGCTAAAGGATCCCCTGTACTGGCAGCTTCAAACAGAGTGATCTTAGGAAGCCTCTTTTCAATGTACTTATCAATAGTATCAAATATTTCTTCTATATTGACGTATACCCTTACATATGGTCTTTTACCTTGGGTTGAAAAAAGATAACAGTATTCACAGTTTCCGGGACAATTAGTCATCAGCGAAAATTGGTAGTGTGCTGAAGGCTTACATACGTCAAGCTTAAGATTTTTTTTAGTTCCTACGACTAAAGTTCTTTTAGCATTAGCAAACTTAGCCTTTTCATCCTTGCCGGGTATTCCGCGGACCTGATTATGAGATGTGGTTTGTAAAATTTCTATACTTTTATCTTGACAAAATTCATATATTTTTTTACCTAAAGGGTAATTTAATGCTTCAGGCTCAAAGTATGTTCTGTCGGGTAGCCAAAGCTTCATTTAAAACTCTCCCTTCTATATTCCTTATATAAGATTTTGCTTCATTAAGGGTAAATGTATTCATAGATAATAAACTGATTTTAAAAGAGTTAAAGATTAACCTTATATTTGACGAAATTACTTTATATAGGGATATAAAATTTATTTTGAAATATAAGCTGACAATAGGGGAGATAGACATATGTTTAGAAATATCGAACTAGATGAAAATATTATAAAGAAGAACAAAGTTCCAATTTTGATAAAGGATAGGGAGTGGCAGAAATTATTTCAGGATAACTTGACAAAGAGTATGGAAAAACTGGCACAGCAGTTAGAAGAGCTGATAGCTGAGGAAAAGGAATGTATGAATGATTTAAGGAAAGCTAGAAAAAAAAAGAAAATCCTGATGGAAAAGATCTTAAAACTATCTAACGAGGTCAATACCAATGATGATAAAGTAGCTATAGTCAAATTGGAGCAGGCAAAAAATATGATATTGGAAATTAACGATAAAATCGATGAGCTACAGTTTAAATTGGAAACTCTGCCTAATGAAATTAAAAATATTAATTTTAAACTCTTAAAAGAAACTGTAACTAAAGCCTATGATGATATTAAAGAAGGCAAAAACAGAATTAGTTGTCTGGATAAAGAAATTCAAAGGTTAAGAAAAATTTTAGGCAATATGTGGGAAGAAAAATTTACAACGGAAAAAAAGGTAAATAATTTATATCTATATCTTCATGGTATCCTGGGCCATAGGGAAACGGATAAATTAGATAAGAAGTTTTTATAAAAACTTTATATGTATAAGGGGTTAAATTATATTAGTTAAAAAGGTGTGATTCAATGGTTAAAGGAATAGGAATAGATATTATTGAAATAGAAAGAATAAATAAAGCATTGAGCAAATCAAGGTTTTTGGATAAAGTTTTTACAGATAAAGAGATAGAGTACTTTAAAAGTACAAACTATAATATAAACACTATAGCTGGAAGTTTTGCAGCTAAAGAAGCAGCAATGAAGGTACTGGGGACTGGGTTAAGAGGATTTAAATGGGTAGATATAGAAGTATATAGAGATGAGTTAGGCAAACCTAATGTAATCTTATACAATGGAGCTAGAGGGATAGCCGAAAAAAGAGGAATATCTCAAATAATGATTTCCATTTCCCATAGCAAAGAATATGCCGTAGCTCAAGCAATTGGAATATAGGAGGGAGAGTATGAAGGTAGTTTTAAATGAGGAAATGAAAAAGATTGATAAAATTACTATAGAGCAATATGGCATTCCTGGTATTGTTCTTATGGAAAATGCTGGTCTCGGCGTCGTAGATGAAATAATTCAAGACTTTGATAGAACTTCAAAGGTTACTATAGTTTGCGGAAGAGGAAATAATGGGGGAGATGGATTTGTAATAGCAAGACACTTATTTAATAAAGGATATGATATAAAAATATTTGTAGCCGGAGGAAGCGAAAATATTAGTGGGGATGCCCTTATCAATTACAAAATTATAAAAAATTTAAATATTGATGTAGAGGAAATAGTTAAAGATGAGGAAATATCAAAATTAAAGGAAAGCATCTCTCATAGTTCAGTGGTTGTTGATGCCCTATTTGGAACCGGATTAAATAGCGATGTGCATGGAAGGGCAGAAAAAATAATAAATATAATTAATGATTATAGCAAATATGTTATAGCAGTTGATATACCATCGGGTGTAAATGGAAATAATGGACAGATATGTAATGTAGCAGTAAAGGCAGATAAAACAATTTCCTTTGGATTTCCTAAATTAGGCAATGTGGTTTTTCCGGGGGCTGAGTACAATGGAAAGCTTGTTCTTAAAGACATAGGAATTCCTAATAAAGTAATAGAATCTATAAACTTAAGACGTAGTATAATTGATAAGGAAGTTGTTGGGGTTAGTTTACCAAAACGAAACCGTGACAGCCATAAAGGAAATTTTGGGAAGGCCGATATCATTGCTGGATCTATCGGAATGGAGGGGGCAGCGATACTTACAAGTAAAGCTGCTTTAAGGAGTGGACTTGGACTACTAAGACTGTATATTGCTGAAAGCTTAAATGCTATTATAAAAACCAGTGTGCCGGAAGCGATAACTGTTCCTCAACAGGAAATGAGGAAAGGAATAATAGGCATACACAATATAGCGACCATATTAGAAGGAACTAAGGGTACCGATGTTGTAGCTGTTGGACCCGGATGTAAAGAAACCCCGGAACTTTCCGAGATTATTCAGAGTCTTTTAAAGGAATTAGAAATTCCGATAGTTATTGATGCTGATGGATTAAATGTCTTAGCAAAAAATATTGAATGGCTTTCTCAAAAAAAGTCAAAAATAGTTATTACACCTCATTTAGGAGAAATGTCTAGGCTCACTGGTATTTCAATAGATGAAATAAAGAAGAATAAAGTAAAAGTTGCTGAAGAATTTGCTAAAAAATGGGATGTAATTACAGTTTTAAAAGGTGCAAGTACAATAGTGGCTTCTCCCGATGGGAAGGTATTTATAAATACTACAGGAAACCCCGGTATGGCTACTGCCGGCAGTGGAGATGTGCTGACTGGGATTGTAACGGGACTTATTGCTCAGGGAATAGAGCCTCTGATGTCAGCTATAATCGGTGTTTACATACACGGACTTGCCGGGGATAAGGCAGCAGAGGAAAAAGGAGAGTATGGACTTATTGCAGGAGATATTATTGAGAAACTTCCTGAAGCAATTAAGGAGATATTATAAATTAAGGAGATATTATAAATTAAGGAGATATTATAATTCATACTAATTACAGAATAAATTGAACACTATTCCAAGTGGAATTTAAATAATGGACGATGGCTGATGGCTAATAATAAAAAGGCAACAGATTACAGAAATTAAGGATTAAGAAATAAAAGTTTGTAAAACTATAGCAAACTAAAGGAGTGTTATTATGAAGGCAAAGGATATTATGAATAAAAATGTCGTTAAGGTAGGACCAGAGGATAATGTTAATGACCTGGTGAAGCTATTATTGGAAAAGAAGATAAGCGGTGTACCAGTAGTTAATGAGGAAAATGAAGTGATTGGAATAGTATCTGAAACGGATTTAATTTATCCTGAAAAGAGTGTGCATCTGCCGGCCTTTATTCCCATTTTAGATAGTATAATATTTATAGAAAGCTTTAAAAAGTTAGAAAAAGAAATTAAAAAGATGGCAGCCTATAAGGTGAAGGACGTAATGAATGAAGATGTAATAACAGTTAGAGAAGATGTAGACATAGAGGAAATAGTAAATATCTTTGTAGATAAACGAATAAATAGAGCACCAGTGGTTGATGAAAATAATAGACTTTTGGGAATTATAACTAGGACTGATATTTTGAAGCATATTTATTAAATCCTTACGTAAAAATTATATAGGTGGAGAGACTATCCTATATGATTTTTGCTGAGGGGGAGACAATTTTGAAATATAAGGTATTAATCATATTGTTTTCAATAGCACTACTTTTACAGGCCTGTAGAGAAAAAACTGATGAAGAGATTTTTTATGAAGCTCAGAAACTGATTATGAACCTAAATAATTATAGTTGTACTGCAGAGATAACTTTATATGGGAATAAATCTCCTGAAACCTATGTTATGAAACAGTGGTTTTATGCACCAAACAAATATAAACTTGAAGTAAAGAAACCTGAAAGACTTAAGGGAAAGATAACTATTTATGATGGGAAAAGAGCATGGATACGCCATCCGCAGATAGGGCAGGAATGGCTTATGGATGACTTTGAGAATTCTGTGGAACAAAAGATGTTTCTAGGACATTTTATCTACAACTTTGTAAGTTCAGAAACCGGAGAAATAAAAAAGGAAAATATGTTAAAAAAGGAATACGTAGTATTGGAAACAGAAATACCAGGGAACCATCCTTATTTTTTCAAAGAAAGATTATGGTTTGATATTGAGAACTACTATCCCTATAGGCTTGAAGTCTTAGACCAAAATGGTAAAATAAGGATAGAGATTAATTATCATAATTTCAAATACAATGAGGAAAAGATAAAGGAGGATATTTTTAAAATACAGGGAAATATTTAATTTGTTCCGTCTTATTAGTATACGTTATTAGTTTAACTGGCATAAGAATTTAAATTTAAAATACAGGCGATGATATGGAATATTTTTGCTGAGGGGGAGAAGGATGCAAAAGATAAAGGGATTAAGACCTGTATGGGCAGAGATAAATCTTGATAATCTTGCTCATAACATTAGGGAAGTAAAGAGGGTAGTCAAGCCAGATATCCTTATAACGGCAGTTATCAAGGCGGATGGATATGGACATGGAGCAGTACAAATAGGTAAAACACTTCTGAAAAATGGTGCAGACAGATTTGCTGTTGCTACTTTATCTGAAGCAATACAACTTAGAAAGTCTTATAGTGATGTTCCCATACTTATACTGGGTTATACACCAATTGAAAGCGCTGAAGAAGTTATAAAGTTTAATATAATACAGACAATTTACACCTATGATCAGGCTGAGGCCTTTTCAAAAAAAGCGGAAAAGATGTCCAAAATAGCTAAGCTTCATATCAAAATAGATACGGGTATGAGTAGACTGGGTATGCGGGTAGAGGATAAAACTATAGCAAAAATAAAAAAAATAGCTGATCTACCAAATGTATTTGTAGAAGGAATATTTACTCATTTTGCAGTTGCCGATGAGGAGGATAAAAGCTTTACCCATAGACAGATTGAAAGATTTAATTATATTTGTGAAGGTTTACAGAAGCAGGGAGTTAATATACCTATTAAGCATGTTTCAAATAGCGCAGCAATAATAGATTTACCTGAGGTTAACCTAGATATGGTAAGAGCAGGAATAATACTTTACGGGCTATATCCATCGAATGAAGTTAATAAAGATAGTGTGAAGTTGAAGCAAGTTATGTCCCTTAAGGCTAGAATTTCTCATGTGAAGGAGCTTGAAGAGGGTCGTGGAGTCAGTTATGGATTGATATATACGACTGATAAAAAAACTAGAATAGCTACACTTCCTATAGGATATGCTGATGGTTACACCAGAATGCTTACGGGAAAGGCTGAAGTCCTTGTAAAAGGAAAAAAAGTTCCTGTGGTTGGCAGAATATGTATGGATCAGTGTATGATTGACGTTACAGGTATTGATGTAGAGCGTGGCGATGAAGTAGTACTATTTGGAAGTGATGGTGAAAATTCCATATCAATAGATGAAGTTGCGAAGAAATTAGGAACAATTAATTACGAAGTAGTATGCATGATCTCCAAAAGAGTTCCTCGCGTATATGTTGAGAAGGGTAAAGTAGTCAAGGTAAGTGACTATGTTCTAAACCTATAAAGATAGGGAGATAGGAGAAAGGATAAAGTTTTACGGTTGTCGGTTATCGGTTACAGGCAATAATGAATTAAGTAAGATAATAAGTAATAAATTCTCTAAATTTACTAAGGGTTACTTAGGAAAGACTTGAAAAACTTACCCTAACTGAATGCCGAATAGAGAATAACCATGACTATAAAGACTGACCCTAACCGAGCTGCTAGTAGCGATGACCCTAGAACTTTGACCCTAAATTTCTACTTGCAACATGGAACATGCAACTGAAAAAGCGAGGGTTATTGAATAAAAAAACAGTTATATTGACACACTTATAGTAATAGTATATAATAAATTTGTTAATGAAATAATATAATGGTGTATTATGTTCATAGTTCAGATAAATTTTCCTCGGAGGTGCATTATGGCCGAATCAAAGAAGATCATGGTATGTGTTCCCGATTCTTTACTACAGGAAGTTGACTACATAGTAAAATTAGAAAAGAGAAACAGAAGTGAATTCATAAGAGAGGCCATGAAGCTATACTTAAGGGAGAGGAAAAGAATGGAAATGAGAGAATCTATGAAAATTGGGTATAAAGAAATGGCAACAATAAATCTGTTTTACGCTGAAATGGGAATAGACACTGATTTGTGCTGTCTTGAAAAATATGAGTCTCAACTGGCTGCGGAGTGTGAGTGGATTGATAATTAGAAGAGGAGATATATTTTATGCAGACTTGAGTCCAGTTGTTGGGTCAGAGCAGGGCGGCGTAAGACCAGTATTAGTTATACAAAATGATATAGGTAATAAATATAGTCCTACAGTTATAATAGCGGCCATAACTTCTCAAATTAATAAGGCCAAATTACCTACTCACATTGAAATCGATGGTAAGGAGTATGGCCTGCCTAAAGATTCGGTAGTACTTTTGGAACAAATAAGAACCATAGATAAAAGGAGGGTCATAGAAAAAATCTGCCGTCTTGATGAGGAAATGATGAAGAAGGTTAATGATGGATTAATGGTAAGTTTAGGACTTGTTGATATATAAAAAAATATATATACATACATAAAGGCTCCTGTCTAAATACGTAGATGGGAGTTTTATTAATTTTGTAATTAAAAATTAATAATTGTTTTAGCAAGTATTTATGAAATGTATGATAAAATAGACTTGCATGTATGTATAATAAAATAGAAAGGAGATGGACATGCTTAAAATACTAAAGAAAAAGAAAGTCTACATATTTGCTTTAGGAATATCAGTATTAATTACATATCCATATATAAGTAAAGCCCTAAGTGCTGAACCCGGCTCAGAATCAGATCCTATTGTGACTCAAAGCTACGTTGAAATGAGAAATGAACAACTTAAATATTATATAGATGAAAATCTAAAAAAAATTAATACTTCTATTGAAACTCTAAATAAAGAGATAGAAAATTTAAATGATAGTGCTGTAAAAGATCAAACAAAGGATGATAATCAGGCAGCAGGCGCAAGTGTTTATGAAGTCGTTACTGTTCCTGCTAATAAGAAACTTATTTTAGGAGCTAGTAGTGAACTGATTCTTAGGGCAGGAAAGGCAACGGTTATTGATAGTAAATTAGGAGGACTTGCCGATGTTACAGCGGGAGCAGATTTAAAATACGGTGAAAATGTTCCTCAAAATCATTTACTAATAGTTCCTCGAAATGATGGCAGAGGTGCAGCGGCTGTAACGGAATCTATTTTTATGGTAAAGGGCGGTTATACAATTCAGTAATAGTGAAGGGTAATAAAAGTTGGAGGTTTTTATGTCGAGTGGTAGAAAAACTGTAAATACTGTTATTTTGGTTATTTGCCTTACTATAGCTTCTAAATTTTTTGGCTTTTTTAGAGAAGTATTTATTGCAGAACGATTTGGTGCTACACCTGCGACTGATGCTTATTTTGTAGCATTAAAAATTACGGCTATTGTTTTTATGAGTGTAGGAAGCGCCATAACTACTACGATGATACCCATAGTAGTAAAATATTTATCTAGGGGAGAGAAGGATAAGGCTTTTGCTTTTGCTAATAAAATATTCACCATATTAATGGCGGGTGCACTGGTTATTGTTTCCCTTGGGATAGCTTTATCTCCATACTATGCTAGATATATAGCTATTGGATTTGAAGGAAAGCAGCTCTCACTTACTGTGTCTTTGATAAGGATAATGTTTCCTATTTTGGCTTGTGTATTTATTACATATATATTTGTATCGATTTTACAGTCTTTTGGACAGTTTTCAATAACTTCAATTATAAGTATTCCTTATAATTTTGTACTAATAATTTATTTATTATTGTTTTCAGATAAATATGGCATAATGGGTTTAGGAGTAGTTACTCTTATAGGATGGATTGCTCAATTTTTAATTCAACTGCCATATCTGTTAAAGAAAGACTTTAAGATAAAACTAAATTTTGATTTTAAAGACAAAGATGTAAAAAGTTTTTTTAAGCTTATTTGGCCCATATTGTTGGCTACGGCTGTTTATAATGTAAACACGTTAGTGGATTCCAGCCTTGCATCTACTTTATCGAAGGGGAAGGTTTCAGCACTAAATTATGCATATATAATTTATACTGCAATTTCCACCACTACCATATATGGGATAAGTACGGTGCTCTTTCCGAGATTTGCAGAAAATATCAGCTTGAAGGATTTTAATAACCTAAAGAAAGAGATTACTTCAACAATTAAGGGATTAATATATATATTACTTCCAATGACTGTAGGACTCATAATTTTGAGAACACCAATCATAGAAGTTGCTTTTAGAAGAGGAGCCTTTGATGAAAGGGCTGTTGAAATGACAAGAATTGCCCTTGCATTTTATTCCGTAGGTATGATAGGTTTTGGACTACAGGAGGTTTTCAACAAGGGATTTTTTGCTCTGGGAGATACTAAAACTCCTATGAAAATGGGAATATTCAGTGTTATTATAAATATTGTATTAAATTTTATGCTTATTAGGGTAATGGATCTGGGAGGCCTAGCATTAGCCACATCTATTGCAACAATTTGTAACGGAGTTTTACTCTTTACAGCTTTGACGAGAAAAATAGGCAAATTTGATAGTACGGGAATAATGAAACAGTTTATTAAAGTAGCTGTCTCTGCATCGATAATGGCTTTCGTAGTAATATATTCCTATAAAGGATTAGAGACTATAATAGATGCAGGGTCCCTTATAAATAAAGGAATAATATTAGCTGGAAGCGTACTTTTTGGCATTGTAAGTTATGCAGCTTTGACAATGCTATTTAAGGTGGAAGAAACAAAATATGTGATTGACAATTATATTATAAATCTATGTAAGAGGTGAATAAATGGGAATCAAAAGAACCATATGCCTTATATTATACTATCTTATAGGCAGACATCTGCCTTCTTCTCAGAGTCCCTATTCCTTTGGGGCAAAAAAAATGCGATATGTTTTATGCAAAGAGATATTTAGGAAGATAGGAAAAAATGTTAACATAGAACATGGAACCTACTTTGGAAGTGGCTCAGAGATTGAGATTGGAGATAACTCAGGATTAGGTATAAATTCTCGGGTATCAGGTCCCCTGAAAATAGGGAAAGATGTTATGATGGGACCAGAGATTATAATATATACTTCAAATCACAAAATAGATGATATCAATATTCCAATGATTCAGCAAGGGGAAACTCCTAAAGAGATGGTAGAAATTGAAGATGATGTATGGATAGGTGCTAGGGCTATTATACTTCCAGGAATCAAAATAGGAAGGGGTTCTGTTGTAGGTGCAGGGGCCGTAGTTACTAAAGATGTACCTTCCTATGCTATCGTTGGAGGAAATCCTGCCAGAATTATTAGGTATCGAAAATAGAAGAAAAAGAATTTGAAGGGAAGTTTAAAATGACAAGAGAAGTAGTTATTTTTTCTCTAATAAACTGGGAAAGTAAGCTTTTACACAGATCCCATATGTTAGCAAAATACTTTGATAAAAAGGGTTTTAAAGTCATTTATATACAGAAGGAAAATATATCTGCTCTTGCAGATTTAAACTTAAAACCTAATATCAAAAAGTATAAGAGAGTAATGGTAGTAGGACTACCGGCTCTACCCTATTTTAAAGGGAAAATTTCTCCCGTTTATAGATTAAATGATTTAATTATGACAAAACAATTAAAAAAAATATTTAAATTATTCGACAATCCCCTTATAATTATAGAAACACCCTACTGGATTAGGGCAGTTGAAAAAAGTAGAAACAGTAAGGGGACAGTATGTTATGATATAAGCGATGATTTAAGTCAATTCGCAACTAATGAAAAATGGAAGAATAAGATATTGGAATACGAAGATGAAGCCATTAAGAAATCCGATTGCATATTTGTTACAGCCGAAGAATTAGAGCAAAAAGTAAAGGAGAACAAAAATACGTATTTAGTTAAAAATGGTGTCGACCTTGATGAATTTCAAGAAGCCAAGGATGTTTTATCAAATAAATTCAAAAGACCAAAGTGTGGATTTATTGGAGGTATTTTTGAATGGGTAAATCTTGACTTGATTGAAAAATGCGCAAAAAAATATCCTGAATATGATTTTATTTTAATAGGTCCAACGGATAGGGCTGAAGAGATAGAAAAACTATGTAAAAACGACAATATACATTATCTTGGAGAAAAAGATAAAGATCAAATAGGATGTTACTTTGCAGGCCTAGATATAGGACTGATTCCATTTGTTTCAGAAAAGACTTATCCAAGACTTAAAACTGTAAACTCAAATAAGGTTTTTCAGTACTGTTATTTTGGATATCCGGTTGTATCTACTGAATTTCAGCAGGTTAAAAATTTAAATGGTATAATTGAGGTTTGCAAAAACGAAGATGAATTTGTAGAAAAAATAGGTGTTGTATTACAAAGAGATGATGATAAAGAAAGAGAAAGCAGAAAAAATTTTGCTATGGAAAACTCATGGGAACGTAGAGTTGATCAAATAATTTCAGCCGTTTATGAACAGGAAACTTCATAATTCATAGAATTTTAAAGTTTAAAGTTCGATCATAATACTTTAAACTGGTAACCTACAGCTGACAAAGGAAGGGAGGCAGCTGCTAAATCGGCAGATTTAAATGAAAATATTACATCTGATTAGCGGTGGAGATACAGGTGGGGCAAAAACCCATGTTATAAGTCTACTTAAAGAGCTACAAAAGCATATAGATGTACAGCTGGTTTGCTTTATGGAGGGAGAATTCTCCAAGGATGCTCGAAGAGCGGGTATAGATATTCAGATATTTGAACAAAAAAGCAGAATAGACTTTGCTGCTATTAAGCAGCTGATTAACAAAATAAAGAATGAAAAGTACGATATTATACATTCACACGGAGCAAGGGCTAACTTTATATCCGCCATACTTAAGATCTTCTTGGATATGACGGTAATAACTACTATTCATAGTGATTATAAGTTGGATGATTTCCTGGGAAATTATTTTAAGAACGTATTATTTAGAAAAACCAATGCAATTTCATTGAGGCTTATAGATTACTTTATCGGGGTTTCAGATAACTTTAAGGAAATGCTCATTCACAGAGGCTTTCCAGAGGAAAAAATTTTTTCAGTATACAATGGAATAGATTTTAATGAAACAATAAGCTATAGGGATCGAAAGGATTTTTTAAAGCAATATGACATCGGTTACAAAGAAGAAGAAATTCTTATAGGAATTATGGCTCGTCTTGATCCAGTAAAGGGAATTAAGGTCTTTTTAGAAGGAGCTTCAAAGGCATATACAAAGAATAAAAACTTGAGATTTTTAATAGCAGGTGAAGGGGAGGAAAAACAAAAGCTAAAAAGATATTCTGAGGAGCTTGGAATAAATGATATAACCCATTTTCTTGGGTTTGTAAGCAATCCATATGATTTTTTTAATGCCATAGATATAAATACTCTGACATCCTACAGTGAAAGTTTCCCCTTTGTCATTTTGGAAGGTGCAAGAATGAAAAAAACTGCCATAAGTACTAGTGTTGGAGGTATCAAGGACATGATTTGCCATGGAGAAACGGGATACCTATTTAATGTAGGAGATAGCGATGCCTTAGGCAGATTTTTAGTAAAATTGGCAGTGGATGAAAAACAAAGGATTATGATGGGAGAAAAGTTTTATACTTATGTCAAAAAACATTTTTCAACAGAAACAATGGCAGCAAAACATATTGAAATATATAGGGAAGTTATAAAAAGAAAGGGTTAAGGAGGACATAGGATGAAGTTTATTGATGAAAAGGGAAGATTATTTGGTAGAGTTAACCTCTTTGATTTAATGGTTATTCTTTTAATATTAGCTTTAATCGGAGGAGCGTCATATAAATACTTATACTTAGATAAAAAGGTAACATTAAATGAATCGGATATTACCGTAACGTTATGGATAGAGGATATAAGACAGGTTACTGTAGATACAATAAAGGTTGGAGATGTGGTTAGAGAATATGACAGCAATTTAGTTTTTGGTAAAATAGTTAAAAAAGAAGTTAAACCCCACTACGAGCAGGTTGAGACCGCAGACGGAAAAATTGTCAATTCAGAGGTAGAGGGTAAATATGACGTATATATAACACTAGAGTGCAGAGGAATAGCCAGTAATAATGCAATATCTATAGCAAGCAAAGAGGTTAAAATTGGAGGTACTATTGTACTTAACCATAAATATTACGCTGTAAGGACTAGAGTTGTAAAAATTATTGAACATTAGTTAAGGAGCTGTTTCTATGAAAGACAGTTTAGTCTATAGAATATATGTAAATATGAAAAAAATATACATTAATAGTAAAATTGTCAATTATGTATCGAAGTTATTGTCCTTATTATTTAGTGCAGTGATAAATAGCAAAATATTTATCAGTTTAAGTAATACCAACTCAGTTTTACTAAAAAGGAGCTTTATCTGTAAATTATATTCTAAAATTATGGTTTTTATATACAGTATAATAGACACAGAAAGAGCAACGATTGATAGTAGACTCCAAAATAGCTTTTTTGTAAGGAGTTTTAGGAGTCTAGTTTCAGATAGGAGTAAAAATATGATAAGAGGCTTATTTGCGTTTCTAGCCCTTACGCTAACCTTCAACATGCTAACAAAGGTGGCTGCAGGTAATTTTACATTAATAGGAAATAAGCATATCATTGCTTTGACTGTTACTTTTTTTATTTTATATATTTTTGATATAGATTATATACTCATGATTAAAGAAAGTCGGGCCTTTAAATTTTTTTATAAGATCACAAATGATGTTAAATAATTGACTAAAAAAGATTAGGAGAGAAAAAACATGAATTATGTTTTACAAAAGCATAAAAAAATGGGTATAGTTTTAGTGCTAAGTCTTATCTTGGGAATAACTTTAAATATTCTCCCTACAAAGGCCAATATGTTTTTATTTCTAGGACTCATACTCTTACCGACTATATTGTGGAGGTATGAGATAGGAATTTATATTGCAGTAATGGCCATGCCGGCTATTACCTTTAAATATATAGCTCTGCTCATCTTTTATACCTTTACCTGTTTTTTGATAAGGCATATATATTATCAAAAAACTTTGAAAACAACTGAAATAGATGGACCTATATTATTATTTTTTATAATACTTTTAGTTTCATCTTTTACATCTATTACTTTTAAACAAAGTTTAAAGGAGCTTTTTCTTTACACGTCAATTATTTTCCTGGTAATAATGGTTGCTAAGGGACTGAATAGAAAACAAATCAATTATCTGCTAATATTATTTATTATAAGTGCTACTCTAGTATCTATGCTGGGGATATATCAGTATTTTACGGGAGAAATAGGACACCGGGCTTGGGTTGATGTGAAGTCTAATCCTGACCTTGAGGCTAGGGCCTTTTCAATAATGGGCAATCCAAACATTTTAGCAGAATATCTGGTTATAGTTTGCAGCTTAGCTATAGCTCTATTTTTAGACAGTAAAAACATATATAGAAAAATACTCATGGGAATTGTGGCATCTATCAATATATTATGCCTTGTTCTAACCTTTTCTAGAGGGGGGTGGATAGGCTTTGCTATTGCACTATTTACAATTTTAATTTTTGAAGAAAAGAGGATTGTTCCTATAGGAATATTATTAGGAATAGTATCGCTTTTCTTTTTGCCTGATGTTGTAATAGACAGGATAAAGAGTATAGCAAATCTTAAAGATACATCTAATGCCTACAGATTCCTAATATGGTCAGCTGCTTTAAAAATGTTAAAGGACTTTTGGATAAGCGGGGTAGGTCTTGGATACGCAGCATTTATAAAAGCTTATCCAAACTATACCTTGGGAGGAATTAAAGCTGCTCATGCACACAATGTGTATTTGCAGATAGCCATTGAAACAGGTCTTTTAGGATTGATAATCTTTTTTTACAACATATTAAAAACTTATGTCATGGGAGTTTTGACTATTTTACAATCAAAGGATTCTTTTTATAAGAGAATATCTGTTGCTTCTATGGGTGCGGTTTCAGGACTTTTGTTTCATGGACTTGTAGAACATGTTTTATTTGATTATAGAATAGTATTTTCATTTTGGCTGATTGTTGGATTAATTGCAGCTTCATATAAAAGAAAAGAGAATGACTTACAAGTGATTTAGTTAAAAAAACAGCAGAGCTGATTTTTAGGTTGAGGTTAAGGCCTAGGTTAAGATATTCAGGTCAGTCTTTAGGGCTCTTCCTGTTACTTGTCACCTTTTGCCTAAAGCTTAGTTTTCTCCAAATCCTTGTCGGAATGAACGTTCTTTTAGCTTCAATTTCAAAGTTGGAAGTTTATACAATAAAAAGGTCAGTTCTTCATTATGGAAGAGAGGAAATGAAAATGAAAAAGGTCTTTATTTTCGGATACTATGGATTTAAGAATATAGGAGATGAAGCGATATTGTCTTCAATTATAAAGACGTTAAGGGAAATCAATCCATCAATTGATATATCAGCTTTGTCTTACAATGTAAAATATACTGAAAAAATCCATAATATTAAAGGTGTAAGCAGAAATGATATAAGAGAGATTATCAAAGCAATAAAGAGATGTGACCTCGTTATAAGTGGTGGTGGATCTCTACTTCAGGATGTGACTAGCAACCGTTCCATTATCTATTATCTGGGTCTGATACTTATGTCTAAATTTTATGAAAAACCGGTTGTTTTCTTCAGCAACGGATTTGGTCCTGTAAATAAAGAATGGAATAGGTATTTAGTACGCAAAATAGTTAACAAGGTAGACAAAATTATTTTAAGAGATAATGACTCAAAACAACTTATGCAGAAAATAGGTATAACAAAAGAGATAGATGTAACAATTGATGCAACCTACGCACTTGATGATATTGCTACTGATGAGCTTGAAAAAATTATTCAAGAGGAATGCATACCTGGGGATAAACCATTAGTCGGCATTTCAGTGAGACCTTGGGTATTTTCAGAAAACTTTAGAGATATAATGGCTGAGTTTGCAGATTATATAGTAGAAAAGGGCTTTGAAGTACTATTCATACCAATGCAGGTACCTAAGGACAGTGACCTTTCAAAAGAAATAATTAGCAAAATGAAAAACAAAGCTTATGTTTTGCAGAAAGAATACAGACCCCAGGAAATTTTAAGTATAGTTGGAAAACTGGAGATTTTAATAGGAATGAGACTTCATTCCTTGATTTTTGCTTCGATCCAGGGAGTTCCAATGCTTGGGATTGAATATGACCCTAAAATAGATTCCTTTTTAAAAATTGCAGATCAAAAAAATCTTGGAAAAGTAGAGAAGTTGAATTTAGAGAATTTATACAAAGAATTTGATAGAGTTGTAAGACAACACATGGTAGAATCCCTTAAAACCCAAGGAATAGCCGAATTGCTGAAGGAGAAAGCTGAAGAAAACAAAAAGCTTTTACTTGAAATGTTAAGATAAAGCAGGTGTAATGATGAGAAAAACAGTTAGTATATTTGGAGTTCCAATAGACAAAATTACCTTGGAAGAGGCCTCAAAGAGATTTGAACATATATTGGCTGAAGAAAAACTGGGAATTATTACTACCCCAAATACGGAAATTGTAATGGCTGCTAGATATGACAAAGAATTAATGGAAGTTTTAAAAAGGTCAGATATGAATATTCCCGATGGAATAGGACTTATATATGCATCTAAAATACATAATTTAGGACTAATCGAAAGAGTGACCGGGATAGATCTTATGCAGAAAATACTTGATTACTGCAATAATATGAATAGATCGATATTTATATTAGGTGGAAAACCTGGGGTTGAAGAGCTTGCATGCAAAAAAATAAAAGAAAGGTTTCGCCATATAGAAGTTAAAGGATATCACCACGGCTATTTTAATCAGGATGAGGAAATAGACATTATTGAAAGTATAAATAAATTAAAGCCCGATGTTTTATTTGTAGCGTTAGGGGCACCGAGACAGGAAAAGTGGATATATAATAACAGAAAGAAACTAAAGGCAGGAGTGGCTATTGGAGTAGGGGGAAGCGTTGACATATGGGCAGGAACGGCAAAGAGAGCTCCGATGATTTATCAAAAACTGGGATTGGAGTGGTTTTATAGACTGATTAAAGAGCCCTGGAGATATAAGCGAATGATGGTTTTACCTAAGTTTATGATAAAAGTGCTGTTAAGCAAAAATATACAATAAAGGGGACTGGGCAAATTATTTGCCCGGTCCTATTTCATTTAAAATATAACTGTGTTATAATGTCTTTTGTGCTACAGTGTAATTAATAGGTTACAGGTAACAGGATATAGGATATAGGAAATAGGATAAAGGATGACGGTTACAAGTTACAGGTGATAGTCTGTAAGGGCTCAATATATTGTGCCTATACGGTATGAAATAATACCCAAGGTTTATTACCCAGAGTCTAATGGCAAGTGCCTGATACTCTAAAGATGTCAATAGCTAAGAGCTAATAAAGCATCGTCAGATGTCTTTGCACTACAGTTGCTAATCATAGTGAGGTGGTTTGAATGAAAAGAAAAACATATAAGATTTTCTTTGAATACGTGGGAATCACATTAGGTACTCTTTTAATGGCTGCGAGTCTAATGTTGTTTCTAGAGCCGAATACAATAGCTCCCGGCGGAGTAACGGGATTAGCTATTGTGATACAAAAAGTAAGCGGAATTCCCATTGATGTAACAAACCTTGTTATAAATATTCCATTATTTATAGTTGGAATAATAATTTTAGGCAAAGCCTTTGGAGCTAAAACAGCCTACGGTACCCTTATGCTTTCATTATTTATAAGGATTTTAATAATCACTTTAGGAAATAATATAAATGCTACTCAGGATCTGTTACTTGCTTCTCTGTATGGAGGAGTTCTAATGGGAGTAGGTATAGGTTTTGTTTTTAAAAGCGGAGGAACTACTGGGGGAACAGATTTAGCAGGCGCCATATTAAATAAGTTTATACCTGGTATTAGCATTGCAAAACTAATGATGATGATAGACCTCATAATCGTTGCCGCTGCAGGTGTCGTTAATAAAAACATTGAAACGTCTCTATACTCTACTATCGCTCTATATGTTATTGTGAAGGTAGCTGATTTTATTGTTGAAGGATTAAATTATGCTAAAGCTTTTTATATAATTACAGACTACACTGAAGAAATAAGTAGGGAAATTATTGATAAACTAGGAAGAGGAGTTACTTCATTAGACGGAAAGGGAATGTATACCGGTAATAAAAAGAATGTTCTGCTATGCGTTGTAAACAGAGCACAGGTTACAAAGCTAAAAGATATAGTCTATTCCATAGATAAAAGGGCATTTATGATGGTAACTACAGTCCATGAAGTCCTTGGAGAAGGATTTAGGGAGATAGAACAATAAATTAATTTCAGTTTAAATTTAGATTTTATAGGAGGTAGATTGGATGAGCTCTAAGTTTCAAGACTTGAAAGACATAGCTGTTCAAGTCAGAAAAGATATTATCAGTATGACCACTGCTGCAGGCTCAGGTCACCCTGGAGGGTCTCTTTCTGCCGTTGAAATTCTAACGGCACTATATTTTGAAAAAATGAACATAGATCCGAAAAAACCAGATTGGGAAGGCAGAGACAAATTTATTTTATCAAAGGGACATGCAGCTCCCGTATTGTATTCAGTCCTTGCAAGAAGAGGATTTTTTACTCCCGATAAATTAATAAACTTAAGAAAAATGGGAGCCATGCTTCAAGGACATCCAGACATGAAAGGAACTCCTGGGGTAGAAATGTCAACTGGATCTTTAGGTCAAGGTTTTTCGGCTTCAGTTGGTATGGCTTTGGCTTCCAAGCTGGATAACAGAAAAAACAGAATTTATGTTCTTCTTGGCGATGGAGAAATAAATGAAGGAATAGTTTGGGAAGCTGCCATGGCTGCCGCCCATTACAAACTGGATAATCTTACTGCATTTCTAGATTATAATGGACTGCAAATTGATGGGCCAAATGAAGAAGTTATGAACATTAAGCCTGTTGATGAAAAATGGAGAAGCTTTGGTTGGAATGTGTTAGAAATAGATGGCCATGATTTTGAAGCAATATTTAACGCCATAAACAAAGCTGAAGAAACGAAAGAAAAACCTACAATAATTATTGCCAAAACTGTTAAGGGTAAAGGCGTTTCCTTCATGGAAAATCAAGTAGGCTGGCATGGAACGGCTCCTACAGAGGAAGAAATGGAGCAAGCCTTGAAGGAACTTGGAGGTGAATTATAATGACGAAAAAGATAGCTACTCGTGAAGCCTATGGAAAAGTATTGGTTGATTTAGGAAAGCAGAATGAGGATATTGTAGTTCTTGATGCAGATTTATCTAAATCTACTAAGACTAGCTCCTTCGGAAAGGAGTTTCCAAATAGATTTTTTAACATGGGTATTTCTGAGCAAAATCTTATGGGAACGGCTGCAGGACTTGCTGCATCAGGAAAGATTCCCTTTGCAAGCACTTTTGCGATGTTTGCTACGGGCAGAGCATTTGAAATAATAAGAAATTCTATCTGCTATCCAAAGCTTAATGTAAAAGTATGTGCGACCCATGCGGGGATCACAGTTGGAGAAGATGGTGCATCCCACCAAGCATTAGAAGATATAGCATGCATGAGAGCCATACCTAATATGACAGTAATAAATCCCGCCGATGCAATATCTGCTGAGGCCCTTATTTATGCTGCTTCCGAATATAAGGGACCGGTGTACATAAGACTGGGAAGAGCAAAGGTCCCGGTTATATATAACAAAGAAGATTACGAGTTTGAAATCGGAAAGGGAATAGAAGTAAAGGAAGGGCAGGACGTTACAATTATAGCAACAGGCATAATGGTAGATAAAGCCTTGAAGGCTAGAGAAGATCTTCTCAAAGAAGGTATTTCTGCAAGGGTTATAGATATACATACCATAAAGCCCATAGACAAGGATATAATCATCAAAGCAACTAAGGAAACCAAAGCTATAGTGACTGTTGAAGAGCACAATATACTAGGTGGTCTGGGTAGTGCCGTTGCAGAAGTAGTTGTAGAGAATAGTCCTGTTCCAATGAAAATGATAGGTATTAATGATACTTTTGGAGAATCAGGAAAGCCAGATCAGTTGCTGGAAAAATACGGTTTAACACCAGAAAATATTTTTAATAAAGTTAAGGAACTTTTAAATAAATTAAAATAAGAAGCCTCAAATTGGCTTCTTATTTTAAATTTTAGAATATTTGTATTTCCTCTTGAATACTATTTAATAACTAAGTGATACAAGTTAAAGGGGGGAATCATGTTGGAAATTAAATCAAAGGCTAGAAATCTGCTTAATAAAAAAACAATTATTATTTCTATTGTAGTCATACTTGTTGTAATAAGCGGTACAATGGGAATAAAACACTTTACTGGTGGCAGTAGAGAAGTAGATTTTAAAGTACTAGAGGAAAAACAAGTACCTAAAAAGATTAAGGAAATATTGCCAAGATACAAAACCCTTGAAAGGGCCTTGGCATGTAAAGTTAACGGAGAAATTTTTGTAGTGGTTACAAGGGGAGAAAAACCAACAAGCGGATATACTGTTAAAATAGATAAGATAGAAAAAATAAGGGAAGAAGATAAGTTTAAATTGGTGGTATACGCTGAGTTTTACGATCCTAAGCCAGGTGATGTCGTTGACCAGGTTATTACTTATCCTTACATAGTTACAAAAACTAATCTAAAGGAACTGCCTTATAGAATAGAACTAAAAACTAGATATGATGATTAATTTAAAAGACCCTATAGAATTTCTTTAGGGTCTTTTAAATTGCTTTGAAAAGTTACCATTATTTACATCAAGGGATTTGTCGAAAAATGTCGAATGTTTTTTATATACACTATGGTTAAAATAAACTTTTGCAATCATACAGTTTAAGGAGGAATGATTAATGAAATTTAAAAAAATAGTAGCTGGAGGCCTTATATCATTGTCCCTTATCTCGCAAAGTAGTATATTAGCTTTTGGAGAGATCGTAACCTATGAAGTAAAGTACGGGGATACCTATTGGAAAATAAGTAATAGGTATAATATAAAGCTTAGTGAACTAATGAGCACGAATTCCGCCAATCAAAACCCTTATTTGGAAGTTGGACAATCTATAAAACTTCCCTATAATCTAAATGAAAAAATATTGTATAAGGTAAAATGGGGAGATACATACTGGAAGGTTAGTCAAAAGTTTAATATAGATATAGACAAGCTACTGAAAGCAAACAATGCAAATTCTAAGACGCAGCTAAATGTTAACGATGTAATAATAATACCTATAGAAAATAACTATAGAACTCATACTGTAAAGGTAGGAGAAACCTATTGGAAAATAAGTCAGTTATATGGTGTAGATTTAAATAAGCTTCTGGATGTAAACAATGCTAGCCAACACAGTCAGCTTTATATAGGACAAAAAATACTTATTCCGAATAATAGTAAAATAGAACGCTCTACTGAAAATTCAGATGTTAATAAACCATATGTAACCTATACTTATTATAAGGTGCAGAAGGGAGATGATTTCTGGAGTATAGCCCTTAAGTTTGGAATACCTTATTATGAGCTGATAAGAGTCAATAATATGTCTCAAAGTACAGTACTTAATATAGGAGATACATTAAAAGTTCCCGTTCATCATGTACCAGTAAAGGATACTCCTGGGTATAAATATGGTGAATATTTAGACTGGTGGACTGAAGCACAGTATGTAGTTCCAATAGGTAAGGTCTTTAAAGTAAAAGACTTTTATACTGGAAGGGAATGGAATATGAAAAGGACCATAGGGGCAAACCATGCAGACTGTGAACCATTAACTAAGTATGATGCACAGATAATGAAGGAAGTATGGGGAGGTTATTACAGTTGGAACAGTAGACCGATTATTGTAATGGTTGATGGAAGACGAATAGCAGCTTCAGCAGCCTCTATGCCTCATAGTATTGAGTATATAAAAGATAATAATTTTAACGGACACATGGATATCCATTTTGCCAATAGCACAAGACATAAGGATGGAGAAATTGATTACAAGCATCAGGAGAACATTAAAATTTCAGCAGGATTAAAGTAGAGGGCCTAAAAAATTGTATTGATTAAAAATATTTAGAAAATTATAAAAAACGTATTGACTTATATGTATAACGATAGTATAATGTGCATAATAACACAACACATAGAAAAGCTATGATGAAGAGAAAGATATCTATGCTTTAACTACAGAGAGCCAACGGTTGCTGAAAGTTGGTGTTAGAGTGGATATGTAATGATCACTTCTGAGCTGCCGAATCAAAAGGAAGTTGCCAAGTAGATGAGGCCGGTTGCTGCCGTTACACAGCTAAGGTTCAAGGAAAAGCATCCTTCGACCTGAATAGAGATCTGATTGGTTTATACTGATTAGAAATTAGGGTGGTACCGCGAGAATAATCTCTCGTCCCTAAGATAGAGTTATTACGTCTTAGGGATGGGAGGTTTTTTATTTATAAGAATTAATTGCATTTATCCTTGTAAATAGAAGATGAAGGGAGGAATTAAGTATGTATATAGTCAATGTATTAGAAACAAGGATAAATAAGAAAATGAAAAAAGAAAAAAGCTAAAGAACTGCGCCAACAGTCTTTAGCCATGAAAAAATAATAAAACTACAAAAAAAATTAAACATTAAAAAATACTTATCATTGATATTATATCAGTTTTGTGATAATTTTTAAAATCTATTAGTTGAGAGAACTTTGAACTTAATTAATAAAATTAAGGGAGGGAATAGATGTGGATAAAAGAGTCTATGCCCGTGTCAGTACAGGCCTGGAAGTTCTAATGAGAGTGGTTGGAGTTTTAAGGAGAAAGAGGTTTAATGTAAAGGGAGTCAATATGGTGGATGCCACAGATTCAAAGTTTGCAGACCTGATAATAACTTTAGAAGATGAATTTGGGCTAGGCGTTCAGCAGGCCATAAATCAGATGGAAAAGCTTATAGATGTTTATGAAGTAAAGGAACTAGTTTAAAAAATATAAGGGGGACTTAAAATGACAAAAATGTATTATGATAAGGATGCTAATTTAGGACTACTTTCAGATAAAAAAGTGGCGGTTATAGGGTATGGAAGTCAAGGGCATGCTCATGCACTGAATTTAAAGGAAAGTGGAGTAGACGTTGTAGTAGGGCTTTACAAAGGAAGTAGATCTTGGGAAAAGGTACAACAGGACGGATTGGAAGTTATGGAGGTTGCCGATGCAGTTAAAGCAAGTGATGTGACTATTCTTTTAGTGCCAGACGAGGTTCAGAAAAAGGTATATACTGAGTACGTCATAGAAAATTTGCAGGAGGGGGATGCTCTCGCATTTGCCCATGGATTTAATATCCATTTTAATCAGATAAACCCTCCGGAATATGTAGATGTATTTATGGTGGCACCTAAAGGACCTGGACATTTAGTAAGAAGAGTATATAGTGAGGGAAAAGGGGTACCGGCATTGGTGGCAGTGCATCAGGATTATACAGGAAAGGCAAAGGATATAGCTCTGGCTTATGCAAAGGGAATCGGAGCAACAAGAGCGGGAGTATTGGAGACTACCTTTAAAGAAGAAACTGAAACCGACCTCTTTGGTGAGCAGTGTGTATTGTGTGGAGGAGTAACTGAGCTTATTAAGGCAGGATTTGATACCCTTGTTGAAGCTGGATATCAGAAAGAAATAGCATATTTTGAGTGTTTACACGAAATGAAGCTTATTGTTGATCTGCTATATGAGGGTGGCTTTGAAAATATGAGATATAGTGTAAGTGATACTGCTGAATATGGAGACTATATGGTAGGTAAAAGAATGATAACCAAGGAAACGAGAGAAGAGATGAAAAGAGTATTGGAAGAGGTACAGACAGGTAGGTTTGCTAAGGAATGGCTTTTAGAAAATGCTATGAACAGGCCAGTTTTCAATTCAATAAAAAATCAAGAGCTCAGCCATCCTATAGTAGAAGTTGGAAAAAAACTTAGAAGTATGATGTCCTGGATTAAAGAATAAGGAGAGATTGTCGGCAAAATATATGATTTAAATTGAAGGCAGGTGAAAAAATGGAGCTAAGGGGGGCAGAAATTGTTCTTGAATGCTTGAGGGAACAGGGTGTAGACACTATATTTGGATATCCTGGAGGGGCTGTAATCCCCCTCTATGATGCCCTGTATGATTACAGTAATCAGTTTGACCATATAGTGACTGCTCATGAACAGGGAGCGGTACATGGTGCCGATGGATATGCCCGTTCTACCGGTAGAGTAGGGGTATGTTTTGCTACATCCGGACCGGGAGCAACAAACACGATTACGGGAATAGCTACGGCATTTATGGATTCGGTACCCATGGTAATTTTTACTGGGCAGGTACCAACCAGTCTTTTGGGAAAAGATTCCTTTCAAGAGATTGATATAACAGGGCTAACATTACCTATTACAAAACACAATTATCTTGTAAAGGATGTTAAGGATTTAGCGGATATCATAAGGGAAGCATTTCATGTGGCAAGCAGCGGAAGACCGGGACCCGTGCTGATTGATATCCCAAAGGATATTTTCATTCAAAAGACCTATTATGAGAAAGCAGAAATTTCTTTTAACATGGAAAAAAAATATGAGATTGATGAAGAGATATTGTTAAGGGTAGCCAAAGCAATAAATGACTCCTCAAGACCCATTATCTATGCAGGTGGCGGAGTTATCATATCTGACGCATCTGATAAATTATATAAATTCGCTGAAAAAACAAATATTCCAGTAGCAAATACTCTGATGGGACTCGGCAGCTTTCCTAGAGATAATCGTTTATCTTTGGGATTAGTGGGAATGCACGGGTTTAAGGAAGCAAATTTGGCAGTTACAAATTCCGATTTAATTATAGCTATTGGGGCTAGATTTAGTGATAGAGTAGTGGGAAAGGCAGAGCGATTTGCACCCGAGGCTCAAATTATTCACATAGATATAGATAAAACTGAAATTGACAAAAATAAGAAGGCAAATCTTTCAGTTTTAGGAGATGTGAGTTATATATTAGGAAGGTTAATTAAGCATGTTGAAAGAAGGGATAGGAAGGAATGGATAAATAGGATTTCCAGCTGGAAAACAGGGGAAAGAAAAGAAAATGATTTTCATCCAGAAAACATCCTTAAAGTGGCTAACGATATTTTTGGTCAAAATACAGTAGTCGTTACTGATGTAGGCCAGCATCAGATGTGGACAGCTCAACATTGGAGATTTAAAAAGGCTAGAACATTTATATCATCGGGAGGTTTGGGTACTATGGGATATGGACTGGGAGCTGCCATAGGAGTCCAAGTTGGTAATCCTAACAAAAGGATACTTCATATAACCGGTGATGGAAGTTTTAGAATGAACTGTAATGAACTAGCTACAATTGCAAGATATAAAATACCCACAATAACCATGCTATTCAATAACCATACATTGGGAATGGTAAGACAATGGCAGAAGATGTTTCAAGGAGGAAGGTATTCAGAAACGGATATAGGAGATGAGGTTGACTATATAAAACTAGTAGAAGCTTACGGAATTAAGGGGTATAGGGTTAATGACATAGACAGTCTAAAAAAAGTGTTAGAAAAGGTTAAGAATAAAAAAGCGGCAGTTGTTATTGAGTGTGTCATTAACAAGGACGAGTGTGTCTATCCAATCGTTCCCCCAGGAGAACCGATAGATAACTTAATACTAGGGAAGGAAGGATATTAAAATGAACAATTCTTATGTATTCTATCAAGGGAAAATAGTTAAAGAAGAAGAGGTGACCATCAGTATAAGGTGTAAGGCTTTTAACTACGGTCTGGGATGTTTCGAAGGAATTAGAGCCTATTGGGATGATGATACCGGGCAATTATACGGGTTTAGGTTAAAGGAACACTATGAAAGATTGTTACAATCCTGTAGAGCTCTATATATAGATATTCCATATACAGTTGAGGAACTCTGTGATTGGACCGTGAAGCTACTAAAGAAAAATGATTTTAGAACTACCGTATACATACGACCTGTAGCTTATAAGGGTTCAGATGAACTATATCCTACTCTTAAAGATGATGATAATCGTCTTTTAATTTATTGTCAGCCCATGGGTAACTTTGCAGGGAAGGAAGCCTTTAGAGCATGTATATCTTCCTGGAGACGTATATCCGACAATATGATACCCGCAAGAACTAAACCTACAGGGGGATATCTAAATTCAGCCCTTGCCTCCCTTGAAGCTCTTCAGAATGGATACGATGAAGCCATACTACTTACTGATGACGGCCATGTTTGTGAGGGACCGGGAGAAAACATATTTATATACAAGAATGGAAAGCTGATTACTCCACCTCCTTCTGATAATATTTTAGAAGGAATTACAAGGAATACAGTTATGACCCTAGCTAAGGAAGAGCTGGGCATAGAAGTAGTAGAAAGAAGCATATCCAGAACTGAGCTTTATTCAGCAAAAGAAGCCTTCTTTAGCGGAACGGCTATGGAAGTAACCCCTATTGTAGAAATAGATAATAGAAAGATTGGAGATGGTAAGCCGGGAGAAGTTTGTAGAAAGGTAAAGGAGCTATTTTTCAATATTACTACCGGTAAGAATCCAAAATATGCACATTTTTGTACACCTGTGTATCAAAAGGTCTAATATTTGATCAAATTTAGAGGATAAGATGGCAAAAGTCATCTTATTTTTTTTGAAAAAAGAGTTTATGACTAATAGTTAATGGATCATGGCAGAAAAAGGTGACAGGAAAAACCCTAAAGAATGATCTGGATTTGCCAAGAGCTAAGAACTAACAAAGGGTCGGAGATGTCTTTGTCCTGGCGAAACCATTGTTTAACATTTTAACATAAAGTTAACGTGAAGTTTATTTAAAATTAAAACAAAATTAAGATAATATAATCGTGTGTTATTGATAATTTTTTAAATTTTATAAAAACATGAGGAAAGAACATAGGATTTAAACAAAAGATGAGTCGGCTTTTTAGAGAAATTAAGGCACCTAAAGAAATAGTTAGTTTTTTAAAAAAGACTGGCAATTATAAAGATTGAATCAAATAGAGGTACTGAGTAAAAAGTCCAGAGAAACCTTTGGCATAGCGAAGAAAGGCCACAATGAAGTTTTAGACCTTAAAGAAGAAATAAACAATCTCTGCTTAACATGAATTTAACATTCAGTTAACAATGGCATAACAAACAGAGGGAAAAATAATGATATTTTATTTATGTACTTTAAGAATATATAAAAAATCTGAAGGGAGAGTTTTTATGAACTTTAGCAAGGTAAAGAAAACAGTATCAATTCTATTAATCGCAATCTTATCTCTAGGACTTTTAGCAGGATGTGGTTCTAAAACAACTGATCAACAAAGTGAAGAAAATAAACCGGCTGAACAGCCAGCTGAAAAAGAAGCTAAATTGGAAGGTTCTATTGCAATTGACGGTTCCAGTACAGTTTTTCCTATAACTCAAGCAGTTGCTGAAGAATTTCAGAAGGCAAATCCAGGAGTGAAAATTACTGTAGGAGTTTCTGGTTCAGGCGGAGGATTTAAAAAGTTCTTAGTTAACGAAACTGATATAAATGATGCTTCAAGACCTATTAAAGATAAAGAGAAGAAGCTAGCTGAAGAAAATGGCATTGAGTATGTAGAAGTTAAAGTGGGTGTTGACGGATTATCAGTTCTTGTAAATCCACAAAATGACTTTGTAGATTATTTAACTGTAGAAGAGTTAAACAAAATCTGGAACAAGGACAGTAAGGTTAAGACTTGGAAGGATGTAAGACCAGAGTGGCCAGATGAAGAAATCAAGCTTTACGGACCAGGTTCTGACTCAGGAACATTTGACTACTTCACAGAAGAAATAAATGGTGAAAGTGGAAATATAAGACCTGACTATACTGCTAGTGAAGACGACAATGTACTTGTAACTGGTATAGCAGGAGACAAGTATGCATTAGGATTCTTCGGATATGCTTACTATGCAGAAAATACAGACAAGTTAAAGGCTGTTCCTATAGATGCTGGAAATGGTCCAGTAGCTCCAGAACCTGCAACAATCGAGTCAGGTGAATATTCACCACTTTCAAGACCCCTATTTATCTATATAAACAAGAAGTCTTTAGAAAAGCCACAGGTTAAAGCTTTTGTTGAGTACTATTTAACTGAAGGTAAAGACTTAATTCCTCAAACAGGATATGTTAAAATGCCTGAAGCTAAATATGAAGAAGCGCTTGAAAAGCTAGGACTTAAATAATTAAACTAAAAAATATTTAAGTTTTGTATTGAAAGTATGCTTACATTGAAATTAGAATTAAATTATAATAGTAATAAAAGGGCTTTTGCCCTTTTATTGCCGTGTTTAGGAAGAATCAGGAGGAATATTATGAATGGTATCAATATTAAAAATAATAAGAAAAATGCAAACAAAAGTGATATTCTCAGGAATATCCGAATAAAGAAAGTTAAAGAAAAAATAATTAAGAATCTGTTATTCGGATTTGGAATGGTCTCCGTTCTTATTACTGTAGCAATATTTATCACATTGTTTAGTGAAAGTGTACTGTTTTTTCAGCATATTCCAATACTAGACTTTTTAACAGGAACAAAATGGACTCCACTTTTTAAGCCACAGCATTTTGGAGTACTTCCGTTAATTTCCGGTACTTTTTTGATAGTTATATTTTCATCAATAATTTCAATACCCATAGGTCTTTTAAGTGCTATATATCTTAGCGAATATGCTCACAAAAAAGTCAGAAAGATTGTAAAACCTGTAATTGAAGTTCTTGCTGGTATCCCTTCAATAGTATATGGATATTTTGCACTTAATACCATAACTCCCTTTATAAGAAAAATATTTCCAGAAGCAAGTATATACAATGCACTCAGTGCGTCAATCGCAGTAGGAGTAATGACGATTCCAATGGTTTTATCATTAAGTGAAGATTCAATGAAAGCTGTACCCAATAGTTTGAGAGAGGGAGCCTATGCTTTGGGACTTACCAAACTGGAGGTTGTATATGGCGTTGTAATACCAGCTGCATTTTCTGGCATAGTAGCTTCCTTTATATTAGCAATATCTAGGGCAATAGGGGAAACAATGATTGTTGCTCTGGCTGCAGGTTCAACTCCAAAGCTTACATTAAATCCCCTTGAAAGTATTCAAACAATGACAGGTTTCATAGTCCAAATAAGTCAAGGGGACGTAGTTCAAGGAAGTATTGAAGCCCAAAGTTTATTTGCGGTTGCTATGTTATTATTTGTAATTACTCTTTCAATGAACCTGCTTTCGAGATATATTGTTAATAGATTTAAGGAGGATTATTAATGAACTTGGGGAAAAGAAAAAATGCGAACAGAATTTTCCATGGAATATTGGTATGTTGTATATTGTTTAGCATATTGATGTTGGCAGTTTTATTTATTGATACCTTTAAAAAAGGACTCCCTTATTTAAACGTAAAATTTTTAACTAATTATACTTCCAGATTTGCAAGTAAAGCAGGAATAAAGGCAGCAATATTCGGATCACTTTGGATTATTGTTTTCACTATTATAATAGCTTTTCCTTTAGGAGTTTGTGGTGCTATATATCTTGAGGAATATGCATCAAAAAATAAATTAAATGATTTAATTAAGGTTAATATCAGTAATCTTGCAGGGGTACCATCAATAGTATATGGTATATTAGGTTTGGCTATATTTGTTCGTGCTCTAGGATTTGGGAGAACAATTATTTCAGGAGCCATTACTATGGCATTGCTTATATTACCGATAATTATCGTTGCTTCCCAGGAAGCTATCAAGACTGTTCCACATAATCTAAAAGAGGCATCTTACGCATTAGGTGCAACTAAGTGGGAGACTATAAGAGAGGTCATTCTTCCTTATTCTATGCCGGGAATCCTTACTGGGACAATACTTGCAGTATCAAGAGCCATAGGTGAAGCAGCTCCTTTGGTTGTAGTAGGTGGTGCAGCTGCCATATGGTTTACTCCACAAACACCATTTGATGAATTTACTACTTTGCCACTTCAAATATTTACTTGGGCTACTATGCCTCAAAGAGAATTCCAAGGCGTTGCTGCAGCAGGTATAATTGTTTTACTTATAGTTTTGATATTTATAAATTTAACAGCTATTTTACTTAGGAATAAGTATCAGGATAGAATTAAAGTCTAGGGAGGATAAAATATGAAAGTAAAGATGCAAATTAGAGATTTGAATTTTTATTATGGAGACTTTAAGGCACTAATGGATATAAATATGGATATTGAAAGAAAAAAGGTTACTGCACTAATAGGACCTTCAGGATGTGGTAAATCGACCTTCATAAGGACATTAAACAGGATGAATGATTTGATTGAAAATACTAAGGTAGAAGGAGAAATCCTGTTGGATGGTGAAGATATATATTCAAAAAAAATAGAAGTTGAAGAACTCAGAAAAAAAGTAGGAATGGTTTTCCAAAAACCAAATCCATTTCCAAAGTCTATCTACGAAAATATAGTATATGGACCTAAAAGGCATGGAATAAGAAATAAGAAACAATTGGATGAAATTGTAGAAAAAAGTCTTCGTGGTGCTGCTCTTTGGGATGAAGTTAAGGATAGATTAAACAAATCCGCATGGGAATTGTCAGGTGGACAGCAGCAGAGGCTGTGTATAGCTAGAGCTATTGCCATGGAGCCGGAGGTTATATTAATGGACGAGCCTACTTCAGCATTAGATCCAATAGCTACTTCTAAAATTGAAAATCTGATAGAAACTTTGAAAAAAGATTATACTATTGTAATCGTTACACATTCAATGCAGCAGGCGGCAAGAATATCAGACAATACTGCCTTTTTCCTTATGGGAGAACTAGTAGAATTTGGACCTACAAGCACAATATTTACTACTCCAAAGGATCAAAGGACAGAAGATTATATTACCGGTAGATTTGGTTAAAGTCACACAGTAATAATAGTGTGGAGTTGATTTTGAAAAATTATATTTTAGTGATAATCTTATCCAATTATAAATAGAATTATATATGGCATTATAGATATTGCATGTAAGAATTTGGATATTACCATTAAAAGTTAAGGAGGCTAATGAATGGGTAGAGATGGTTTTGAATCAGCTTTAAAAGAACTGAAAAAAGAAGTAGTTAAAATGTTTGAGGGTGTAGAGGAGCTAATCGATAAATCTGTAGAATCATTAATCAATAAAGATGTAAATCTTGCAAGGGAAGTTATAAAACTAGACGATAGAATAGATCAATATATGTTTGAAATAGAAGAAAAGACTATAGAACTTATTGCCCTTCAACAACCTATGGCGAAGGACTTAAGAGTCATATTTTCAATAGCTAAGATAATAACTGATTTAGAGAGAGTAGGAGATTTTTGTGTTAATATCTCTAAAGAAACTATAAAGATTGGTAATGAAGAACATATAAAACCTTTGATAGATATTCCAAAAATGAGGGATATAGTTAAAGATATGCTTGTAAATACAAAAAGGAGCTTTATGGATGAAGACTCCCAGCTTGCTCGTAGAGTAGGGGAAGATGATGAATTGATTGATAATTTATATCACGATATATATACAGAAATATTAATGATGATACATGAGGATAGCAGATATATTAACCAGGGAACTAAATTTTTATTTGTAGGCAGATATATTGAAAGAATGGCTGACCACATAACCAACATTTGCGAAAAAATAATATATATGGTAGATGGCAAAAAGGTAGAAATTAACTAATCCTATGAAAACAAAGCGTCTGGCGACGCTTTGTTAGTTCGTAGTTAGTAGTTGGTAGCCCTAATTAGTTCTTAGCTCTTGGCTCTTGGCAAATCCTGGCCGTTCTTTAGGGTCTTTCCTGTAGCCCGTCACCTGTCACCTTTTTGACATGAGCGGTCAGCAGTTAGCTGTTAGCCTTTTTAATATTTAACTGGTGAAAGTTTGTAATTTCTTGCATCTCTTGAATTTACTTTGTTTTATACCTACAATTTTTTTCAAAAAATGTTTGAACTCCTAGACAAAAATAATAGCTAATATCATTACTGCATAAAAGTAATAATATTAGCTTTTTATATGTAGGAGAGGTCAATTTTTGAAATTCTCTTGCCATGTACGCTATATCCTTAATATTGCCTATAGCTCTTTTGGTCTCATCTGAAAGCTTTCTTATTTCCTCTGCTCGTAAATTGATACTATAATGTCTTCATCAAGTATATCCTTTAAATAACCTTCAATTTTAATAAAGCATTATGTCCTTTAGCTCCCATAAATTCACTCCCTTTATCATTTGCATTAATAGGATATACAAAAATTATATAACAAACTATAAATATATCGATAAAAAATGGTATAAACTACAAAGAATAATTAAAATAATAAAATAATTTTTATGGCGTTTATTGCTAATATTATACATAGTGACAAAAAAGTTATGAAACTACTAAGATAAATTGAATATGAAAAAAGGAAAAGGGTATATGAATTTATAACACAACAGTAAAAGGGGAGTGAGTAAGATATGTTGGAAAAATATAAAGTACCTGTTGAAAGACTAAAGAAAAAATGCGACATTGATTGTTTGAATTTTAAAAATACTTCAGATTTAAAACCGCTGCAGGGAATTATAGGACAGGAGAGAGCAGCCCATGCTTTGAATTTCGGACTATCTGTAAAGAAAAAAGGATATAATATATTCGTATCGGGACAAAGTGGTACAGGTAGAAATAGTTATGTAAAATTAATTACGGAGAAGAAAGCTGAAGAAAAGAAAATACCTGACGATTGGATTTATGTATATAACTTTAAAAATCCGCACAGTCCAATAGCTTTAAATTTCAGGCCGGGAATGGGAAAAGAATTTGTTAAGGATATGGAAAATACCATTAAACAACTAAAAAAAGAAATTGAAAAGGCTTTTACAAGTCGTGATTATGAAAATATGAAAAATGCGTTGATACAACAGTACGAGATGAAAACTCAGAGGACAATAGATATGCTCAATGAAGTAGCTGAAAAATACGGATTTAAATTCACTCAAACTAAAAATGGATTAATAAGTGTACCATTGAAAGATGGACAGCCTATGAGTGAATCAGAGTACAGAAACTTGTCTGCCGAGGAGTTTGAAGAGCTCAGGAGAAGGTCCAATGAACTGAGCTTAGAAACGGTTGAACTTTTTAATAAACTTAGAAATTTAGAGGGAGAATTTAGGGAGAAATTAAGGGAACTGGATGCTGATACTGCAAGCAACGTGGTAAAATTTCACATAAATAAATTAAAGGAAAAGTTTAATTATAATAGAAAAATCTATGAGTATCTGGATATGCTTAGGGAGGATATAGTTGAAAATCTTGATAAGTTTAAAAAGGATACTGATGATGTGAGCGATAATCCCTTTGCTATGTTTCAACTAAAATCGACCGCATCCTTTTTTGAAAGATATAAAGTAAATCTGTTCATTGATAACAGCGAAAAAAAATGTGCTCCAGTAATATTTGAAACTAATCCTACCTATTACAATCTGGTAGGAAGTGTTGAATATAAGAATGAAATGGGAGTTATGAAAACTGATTTTACACAGATAAAACCGGGAGTGCTTCATGAAGCTAATGGGGGCTATCTGGTGCTTCAGGTTAAGGATTTACTTACAAATCCATTTGCTTGGCAGGGATTGAAGCGGGCCCTTATTACTGATGAAGTAAACATTGAAAGTTTAGGAAAACAGCTTGGTTATGTAATTACTACTAGCCTTAAACCCCAACCTATCCCTCTCGATTTAAAGGTAATACTTATAGGAGATCCTTATACTTACTTTCTACTCTATAATTATGATGAAGAGTTCAAAAAACTCTTCAAAATCATGGCAGATTTTGATATTGAAATGGGTAGAGATGAAGAAAATATTTTAAAAATGGCAAGATTTATAGCAACCCATTGTGAAAAGGAAGATTTAAGACACTTTGACAGGGATGCCGTTGGAAGGGTGGTAGAATATAGTTCCAGACTGGCTGATAGTCAAAATAAACTAAGCTCTCGATTTAATCAAATAGTAGAAATATTATATGAAGCTGACAGCTGGGCAGAAGCAGATGGAAGTGATATAGTAACGGTAAAGCATATTGAAAAGGCGATAGCTGAAAAGATATTTAGAAATAATAAATATGAGGAAAAAATACTTGAAATGTTCGACGCAGGTGACTACCTCATAGATGTTGAAGGAGAAAAAATAGGAGAAATAAACGGTCTGGCGGTTACAGGTACTGGTGAATATAAGTTTGGAAAACCAAGTAAGATAACCGTAGCAACATATAGAGGTAAGGCTGGAATCATAAACATTGAAAGAGAAGTAAAGACTAGCGGAAAGATTCATGATAAAGGTGTTATGATAATAAGTGGATACTTGGGATATAAATATGCACAGGATAAGCCGATGGCTTTATCTGCAAGTATAGTTTTTGAACAGCTTTATTCAGGTGTAGATGGGGACAGTGCTTCCAGTACTGAGCTATATGCGATCCTTTCAAGTATAGCTAAGGTTCCTATAAGACAATATATAGCTGTAACAGGGTCAGTCAATCAAAGAGGTGAAATACAGCCTATTGGAGGAGTAAATGAAAAAATAGAAGGTTTCTTTAAGGTTTGCAAGCTAAAGGGACTAACTGGAAACCAAGGTGTTATGATACCTCATCAAAATGTAAAGAATTTAATGTTAAAGGATGAAGTAGTTCAGGCAGTTAAAGAAGGGAAGTTCCATATATATTCAGTTAAGACTATAGATGAAGGTATAGAAATTCTTACAGGAATACCTGCTGGAAAGAAAGATGAAAAGGGTAATTACCCTGAGGGAACTATACATTATTTAGTAAATAAAAGACTTAAGGAGCTTGCTGAAGAATCAGAAGGGGATAAAGAAGATTAGTAAAAAGAGTTTTGATATTCAAAATATATTTTAAAATAACTAACAAAGTCTATGACAGATGATATTGTCGTAGACTTTGTTATTTTTTGACGGCAAATGTTAAAAAACATAGGATTTAAGCAATAAAATTGATAAAATAACAAATTATTACAAAATCCGACACGGCATTTATGCTGATATATAGATAACATAGAATATTGCATAATATTTTGAAAAAATATATTAAATGTTAATTTTATACTGGATTGTCAGCAGAAAAAATATTATCTCTTGAGTCTAAACAAAGATATGGTAGATGATTTTGATGAACATCTACTATTACTTGCTTCTTATATTATCCAAGCATCTCAGTTACATAGCCGGAAAGTGGATTATCAAGGACATTCTTTGGACATCCTGTTTGGATTATTTTCCCATCCTTTAAAATCACTACTTTGTCGGCAATAGCTCTAGAGTCCTCCTTATCATGAGTAACGAAGATAGATGTTATTCCCGTATGATTTAATATTTTTTTTAGTTCCCTTCTTATTTTAGACTGGAGAGTTGCATCTAGGTTGCTGAAGGGTTCATCCAGTAAAAGTAATGAAGGTTTGGGAGCTAGAGCCCTTGCCAATGCAACTCTCTGCTGCTGGCCTCCACTCAATTCATAGGGATATCTCTCCTCGAATTTTTCCAGGCTTACCAATTCTAAAACCTCTTTTAACCTTTTACTTTTTTCTTTTTTACTTAATTTTTTCAGTCCGAACTTAATATTTTGAGCTACAGTCATATGGGGAAATAGGGCATAATCTTGAAATACCATGCCGATTTCTCTTTTTTCCGGAAGTACAAAGGTATTATCATTAACTATCAATCTATTATTTATTTTAATTATTCCACTGTTTGGTATCTCAAGACCAGAAATAAGTCTTAAGATTGTACTTTTCCCACTCCCGCTTTCTCCTAAAATAGAAACTGTTTCTCCTTTCTTTATATTAAGATTAAAATTCTTTAAAGTTTCTTCTTTAGAATTTTTATATTTAAAACTTAGTCCTCTGATTTCAACAAACATTAGGTAGCCTCCTTATCGCCTATTTTATAAAAGAAATAGATTAAAATAACACTTATTATTATAATGATAAGTGAAGAAACAGCAGCTTCATGGATCATTTCATCATTGGCATATTCAAAGGATTTGGTAGCCAAAGTATTGAAGTTAAAGGGCCTTAGAATCAAAGTGAGGGGTAGCTCCTTTAAGATGTCTACAAAAACAAGGAGAAAACCGCCTAAAATTGCATGCCTTATCATCTTAAAATCTACCTTAAAAAAGGTTTCTGTTATATTCATCCCTAGAGTTCTAGAAGCTTCAAAAAATTTCTTGCCAACTTTTTCAAAACCCGACTCTATAGAATTATAACCAATAGCTAGAAATCTTATTACATAAGCAAAAATGAGCATTACTATACTTGTACTCAGAACCAATTTGCTTGAAGTGTCATTTATCATTCTGTAAAGCCAGTATAACTTATTATCCAAAGCTACAAAGAAGACTATTACGGCTATCGCTATCACGGCTCCAGGAATCGAGTAACCCATTACTATAATTTTGGAATAGATTTTAGAAAGAGGTCCCTTGCTTATTCTGCAGTTGTTTGCGATAATTACGGCTAGAATAATAATGATGCCTGAGGATAACAGGGCTATAATCAGGGAATTTGATATCATGGTTAAAAACTTTGTATTTAAAATTTTTCTATATGTAAGTAGGCTCCAGTGAATCAGCTGCAGAGTAGGAATTATAAAACCAAGGCTGAAAATTGAAAAACAGAAGGTAAAGGCTAATATTTTTTTTGATCCCTTCAATTCTATACGGGAAATCGGTCTGACCTTTGAAGTAGTGTAGCTAAACTGTTTTCTTCCCCGTAAAAATTTCTCTAACGTTAAAATACAAAATATCATAAACATCAATGAAGCGGAAAGCCTTATGGCAGAGTCTATATCTCCCATTGCAAACCAGGTTTTAAAGATAGCAGTACTAAATGTAGGTATGCCGAAATACTTAACAACTCCATAATCATTTAAAACTTCAAGTATAACTAGACTGACTCCACCTACAATGGCGGTTCTTGATATAGGTAGTGCTACATATAGAAAGATTTCCAGAGAGCTCCGACCTAAAACTCTTCCGTTTTCTATTAATGAAGCAGACTGTTTTTCAAAGAAAGATTTTGTAATTATATATACATAGGGAAATAGAAACATGGTAAATATGAATACAGCACCCTGAGCTGACATGACATCAAAATATTTTTGATTGACTCGTATGTGGAAGTTATTTCTCAAAAAGCTTTGAATAACTCCTGTATAGTTTAATAAACCGTTGTATGTATATGCTGCTATATAGGGAGGTATTGCAAGGGGTAAAACTAGTCCCCATTTAAAAAATCTTCTAAAGGGAAAATCATATACAGAAATTATCCATGATAGGCTCACACCTATCAATATAGTAAATATCCCAGTGAATATGACTAATATTACAGAATTAAATATATAGTCTTTTAAAAGGTATTCCTTAATATGATTCCAGTTTTCGTTTGGATGATTCAAAATATTAATTAAAATATTTAAATTTGGCAAAACTATTAAGGAAATAAATATAAAACTTAAAACTGACCAGATATTAAAGTTAAATTTTAAATCTCTAATTCTAAGCAACTTTTAACACTTCCTTTTTTGAAAAAAGCAGCCTTAAAGGCTGCTCTTTTCTAAATTACTCTGAATAAATTACTTCCAACCCACTTCATTAAATATTTCAACTGCTTTTTGATTAAACTCTCCTAGTTTAGATAAGTTAATATTTTGCGGTTTGAATTCTCCCCAAGATTTTAGTAAATCTGAAGGTTCTACTGAAGGGTTAGCAGGATATTCATAGTTGGCCTGAGCAAATTGTTCTTGAGCCTTTGGGCTTGATAGAAATTCCATAAACTTTATTGCATTTTCTTTATTTTTAGCATATTTGGTAAGTCCAACTCCGCTTACATTTATGTGAGTTCCTGTAGTATCCTGATTGGGGAAGAAAATACCTACATTTTTAGCAACCTTTACTTCTTCAGGGTTAGAAGAGTTTAGCATTTTACCAATGTAGTATGTATTCATTATGGCAATATCACCTTCACCTGCAACTACAGCAGTTGCCTGAGCTCTATCGTTTCCTTGGGGATCACGTGCCATATTTTCTACTATACCTTTTGCCCATTGTTTAGCCTTTTCTTCGCCATCAATTGCTATGAATGAAGCTAATAGGGATTGATTGTATATGTTTGATGATGATCTAACTAAGATTTTTCCCTTCCACTTAGGATTTACTAGATCTTCATAGGTTGAAAGTTCCGAAGGATCTACTCGGTCTTTAGAATACACTATAATTCTGCCTCTTACAGTCAGACCAAACCATTCATTATCCTTATCCCTTAAGTTTGTAGGGATATTGTTAGTTAAAGTATTACTTGTTACAGGTTGTAGCAAGTCTTTTGTCTTTGCTCTGTGTAATCTTCCTGCATCTGCAGTAATGAGTAAATCAGCCTCAGTGTCCTTACCTTCCCTTGCAAGTCTTTCTATCAATTCATCGGATTTTCCTTTAACTACGTTTACCTTTATTCCAGTTTCCTCAGTAAATAATTCATATAGTTTTTCATCTGTATCATAATGTCTATCAGTATAAAGATTCACAACTTGATTTTCTTTCTTGCTATTTAAAGCTTCTTCCTGAATATTTGCAGTTTTTTCCTGGCCAGTAGAACAACCAGCAAGGGTAGCTATCAACAATATTAATACAAAACTTAAAGAAACTACAGATAATTTCCTTTTCATATTTAAAAATCCTCCTCTTAAAATAATAAGTCTAATTGAAATATTTAGCACATAATAGGAGCTAAATATTTGCTACTAAAGTTCCAATATAATATACCAATCCTTTGCCAGATCACCTCCTTTAAAAAAGAATTAAATACCAATGAATAAAGGCTTGATAATAATCAATAGAAATTAATAATAATTATCATTATCACTAACAGTTCAATAATAATAAATAAAATTAATTTTGTCAAGATTTTATTTGATTAACTCAATATAAATAGGGATAGAGAAATTTCTCTGTCCTTGACTTATGCTTAAAAAACTAATTCAAGCTTTAACAATCTGTTTTTCAATTCATTAATTATTCTTTTTTTTCTCATCAAAGTTTTTGGCTTCAAAGGTTACTGAAAATCTTACATAGGGTTCGGGACTATTCCAAGGTACTGTGCATATAAAAGCTTTATTTAAATGATATAATGAAAAATCTTCGGTATTAGTCAAAGGTAGTCCATAAACTACCCCACCTAAATATTTGGTATGGATAGATACTACTGGTATGGAATAAATTTACATCAAACAATACTTTATTTCAAGCAGAGAAAACCATTATAATATATCTATGAACAAAGGCGTCTTCGACGCATTTGTTGGTTCGTAGTTAGTAGTTTGTAGTTGGTAGCCCTAATTAGTTCTTAGCTCTTGGCTCTTGTTAGCTGTTAGCCTTTTTAATATTTAACTGGTAAAAGTTTGTAATTTCTTGCATCGCTTGAATTTACTTTGCTTTATACCTGCAATTTTTTTCAAAAAATGTTTGAATTCCTATGCAAGGACAAAATAGTCAATAAGGACTATTTTTTTAACTTAAATTTTTGAAGGAAATAGTAAATATATGTCGAAATAAATTTATGTTAGGAGTTGGTACAATGATTGAATTAGTTAATATTTCAAAAAGATATAAAAATGGTGTTATGGCACTTTCAAATATAAATTTAAAGATTGAAAAAGGTGAATTCGTCTTTTTAGTAGGGCCAAGTGGAGCAGGAAAATCTACTATTGTTAAGATGCTTTTAAAGGAAGTAGCACCTACTCAGGGGCGAATTATTATTGACAATGAAGATATTACCTATATTCATAGAAGAAAAGTGCCTCTAGTAAGAAGAAAAACAGGAGTGGTATTCCAAGATTTTAGGCTACTTCCAAATAAAACAGTATATGAAAATGTGGCCTTTGCAATGGAGATCGTTGAAGCAAGTCCCAAGGAAATAAGAAGACAGGTCCCTATGATGTTAAGCATGGTTGGCCTAAGCAAAAAGGCAAAGGCGTACCCTGAACAGCTTTCTGGAGGAGAGCAGCAGCGTGTTTCAATTGCCAGAGCAATAGTAAATAATCCGCCTATACTTATTGCAGATGAGCCAACAGGAAATTTGGATCCCGATACATCCTGGGAGATCATGAAGCTTCTTAGGCAGATAAACAGAAGAGGAACTACCGTAGTTATGGCAACCCATGCCAAAGATATTGTGGATCTAATGCAGCAGAGAGTTATCGCACTAGAAAATGGACTAGTAGTAAGAGACGAGAAGAAGGGTGGCTACGGTTATGAAAATTAGAAGCATTGGATATATGATTAAGGAAGGATTAAAAAATCTATGGCGTAATAGAATGATGAGTTTAGCTTCCATAGGTTCCGTCACAGCTGCTTTAATTATTCTTGGAATAATTTTAATACTTATATTAAATATAAATAGCTTAGCCGAGGGAGTAAAGGAACAGTTTGATGCTGTACAGGTATATCTGGAAGAGGGAATAGACCAAGGAAGAATTGAAGAAATAGGAAAAGAAATCAGTCAAATAGAAGGGATAAAGGATATAAAGTATGAATCAAAGCAAGAAGCCCTTGAAAATATGAAAAAACGTTGGGGTGAGCATGGATATTTGCTTGAAGGCCTTGAAACTAATCCCTTACCCAATTCATATATAGTATTTTTAGAGGATGTTCAACAAAGCAGCACTGTGGTAAGTATTCTGCAGGGTATTCAAGGTGTTGACGAGGTAAAATTTTATAAAGATATTATAGACAAGCTTATAAATATAACAAACTTTATAAAAATGGTAGGTTTAGTGATTATAGTAATACTTATCGCAATATCGATATTTATAATAGGGAACACTATCAAGTTAACTGTGGCTGCTCGAAGAAGAGAAATTAATATTATGAAATACGTAGGTGCAACCAACTGGTTTATAAGATGGCCCTTTCTAATAGAAGGAAGTATGTTGGGGCTTATTGGGTCAGCTCTAGCAATAGCATTGATTTTTATTGCATACAGATATGTTTACGATTTTATAACTACTCAAATGTATGTTATGATTACTGCTTACTTTCTTCCAGTGCAATTGATTTTGGACAATTTGATTGTTATATTTCTAATTTTAGGTTCAGGAATTGGGGCCTTGGGGAGCATTTTATCGATGAGAAAATATTTGAAGGTTTGATTTGTGTGAAAGGGGGATTAGAGCTAAAGTGAGACTTAAAAATAGCTTAATAGTTTTTTTATCTTTTATAATCATATTTGTAATGACTTTTGAAGTTTTTGCTTTAGATATAAGTAAAGATAAGGAAAAACTGCGAGAAATAAATAGTAAGATAGAAGAAGTAGCAAAGGAATTAAAGGAAAATGAGAACAAGCAAAAGACAGTGGTATCAGAGATTAATCGATTAGAAAAAAATATTCAGAAGCTAGAAGGAGAAATAGATGATATCAATGATAAAATAGTGGAAACTAAGAGCAAAATTGAAAAAACAAAAAATGATCTAGCTATAGCAGAAGATAATATTTTAAATAAAAAAGAAGTATTAAATTCAAGACTAAGAGTAATGTATAAAAATGGACAGGTAGGATACATGGAGGTGCTTTTAGATTCTGCAAGCTTCAGTGACCTACTGACCAGAATAGATATGGTTAAAAGAATATTTAAGCACGATGTAGATTTGTTAAAATATTTAAAAGAGCAAAGAGATCTGATAGAGGAAAAGAAGCTCTCTCTTGAAAACTATAGTTCAGAACTTGTTTCTCTTATGAACAATATAAAGGAAAAGCAAAATAAACTTGTAGTTTCAAGAGGAGAGATGGAAAGGGTCAAGAAGCAGCTTGTTAAAGATCATAAGGCTCTTGAGGATCAGGAAGATGAATTAAATAAACTGGCAAAAAAACTCGAAGAAGAAATTAGGAGAAAGCAGTCATCCCGAAAATATGTTGGGGGAAGTATGACCTGGCCATCGCCAGGATATACAAGGATTACTTCTCCTTTCGGCTATAGACTTCACCCAATACTTAAAAAGAAAAAACTCCATACGGGTATAGATATAGGAGTGCCTTACGGTAGTAATGTAGTAGCTGCTCAAAGTGGTACAGTTATGCACGCTGACTGGCTTGGAGGTTATGGTAGAGTCGTTATGATAGATCATGGAGGCGGAATAGTAACTTTATACGCCCATAACTCAAAGCTACTTGTTAAAGAAGGACAGGAAGTTAAAAGGGGACAAGTTATTGCGAAATCTGGAAGTTCGGGATTGTCCACTGGACCCCATCTTCACTTTGAAGTTCGTAAAAATGGTAAATATGTAGATCCAATGGGATATGTTAGTAAATAATAAAAATTGTAAAGCTTAGCTTTACGATTTTTATTATTTCTATAAATTTTGTTTAAATAGATTAAAGATGGTATAATGAATATTGAAATATAATAGAATAAAATAGCGAGGGTTTTATTTTTTTGAAAAATTAATGACATAGAGGTGAAAATATGATCAAAAAAAGAACCGCCTTTCTTGGTGCAGTTGTAATTATTATGCTAACAAGTCTTGTTACATTAACATTAAGTAATTTTGTTGCTTTGGAATTAGGAAATAAGGTTATACTTCCTAAAAAAGATTATAAATATCTGATGAATTTAAATAAAAAGTTTGAAAAAGTGCTCGGTCTTAAAAATTTTATAGAAGAAAATTATTACAAGCCTGTTAATGATGTAGATTTTCAGGATGGGATTATAAAGGGATTATTTGAAGCATTAGGTGATCCCTATTCGGTTTATATGACAAAATCTGAATTTGACAGCTTTAAGACTCACACCAAGGGAACCTATGGAGGAATAGGTGTAATAGTAAGCCCTGGAGATGACGGATATATAACTGTTGTAACTCCTATTGAAGATACTCCAGGTGAAAGAGCCGGTATTTTACCGGGAGATAAGATTGTAAAGGTAAATGATAAGGAAGTAACGGCTGATAAGCTCGATGAAGCTGTGTCTATGATGAAGGGCAAGCCGGGAACAGATGTTGACCTTACTATAATAAGACCTAAAAAGAAAAACCCCCTTACAGTGACGATTAAAAGGGAAGAAATACGATTAAAGACGGTTAAATCAAGGGTTATTGATAATGAAATAGGTTATTTAAGAATATCTATGTTTGATGAGAAAACTGCTGATGATTTTAAAGTACATTTAAAGAAATTGGAAGATAAGAACATTAAAGGATTGATAATAGATCTTAGGAATAATCCTGGAGGGTCCCTAAGTGAATGTGTTGAAATAGCCGATGAACTCTTAGGAAAACAGGTTATAGTATATACTCAAGACAGGGCAGGTAATAGGGAATACAAAAGATCCGATGCTGATAAGATAAATTATCCGTTTGTAATACTAGTAAATGAAGGCAGTGCCAGTGCTTCAGAAATCTTAACCGGTGCAGTAAAGGATTCCAAGGCTGGTGAAATAATAGGGACCACAACCTTCGGAAAGGGCTTGGTTCAAATGGTTAAAGAGCTTCCTGATGGAACAGGATTTAAGCTAACAATATCACAGTATTTTACACCAAGCGGCAAATATATCCACGGAACGGGAATAAAGCCCAATATAGTAGTAGAGCTCCCAGATGAGTTGAAGGAAAAACCTGAAATAAGTGATAAAGAAGATGTGCAGCTACAAAAAGCTCTACAGGTTTTAAGAAGTAAGATTAAATAAACATTGCCCGGGAAAATATCCCGGGCTTATCTTACAGTTGAGGGCAGGTGAATATATTATGGAATGGTTTCAAATATTGTCAATGTCATTGCAATCCATTTTAACTATAATAATCAATCCGTTATTTTGGGCGGTGATATTATTAATATATACCCAGTATAAAAAGATTACCCGCATGGAAATAGAGCTCCTAGGAGAAGAAAAAGCTACCGCAAAGGAGAGGGTGTTCTATTCCCTTGGTGTTGGCATGCTTGGAGGTATACTTGGTACTGTTGTGATGGTCGTATTAGGAGTAACTATAGAAATTAAAGATTTTACACTTATTTTACCCTTAGCTATTTTACTGATGCTTATCAATGTAAGATACCTTTGTTTTTCCTATGCTGGAGGAATTATAGCTCTTACGAGTCTTGTATTTGGATTTCCTGATGTAAATGTTTCAAGTATCATTGCTATAGTAGCAGTATTACATTTAGTAGAGAGTATTCTCATTTGGATTGATGGACATAAGCATCCTACGCCGGTTTTTGTTGAACATGATATATATGGAACCGTTGGAGGATTTACCCTTCAAAGGTTTTGGCCCATTCCCTTTGCAGTGCTATTAGCCATTGCCGGTAAATTACAGGGAGCTACTGATATAAGTTTACCTGACTGGTGGCCACTTTTCATAGCAGATAAATTAGACTTGGATAATGTTACGCTACAGCTAAGCGTAGTGGTAGCAGCCTTGGGATATGGGGATATCGCGATTACAAGCTCTCCCAAGGAGAAAAGTAGAAAATCTTCTATGCGATTAGCTATCTATAGTATAGTTTTACTGATATTATCAGCAATATCTTCATATATTCATACCTTTAAATATATTGCAGCCCTGTTTGCTCTTCTAGCCCACGAAGGACTTATCATCTATAGCCAGAAAGAAGAGAGGAATAAAAGACCCATATATAAAAATCAAATTAAAGGGATTACGGTTTTAGATGTAAAACGGGGGAGTATTGCTGAAAAGATTGGGCTAAAGCCGGGATATACCATATGGAAGGTTAATAATTATTTAATGAATGATAAAGAAGATTTAATTTATATTTTAAGACAATTTCCTACCTATTTATGGATAGATGTAGTGGATGAAAAGGGTAACAATATGATATTAGAATATACCGACTATAGAAATGGAGTAGGTGCTTTAGGAGCAATAATAATCCCAAGGAAATCTGATGTAGTAGTAAATCTCAACCAAAATGTAAGTATCATAAAAAATCTTTTCAGAAAGATTATAAAAAGGGATAAAAATGATTTTTAAAATTTACCTGAAAAGCTTCAGTGGATTTTAGCAAGAATGTAAGTAAAGAAAAAAACAGAAGAGATGAATATGCTACGAAGTAAAAACAATCCTTTAACACTAGGTGTAATTGTTGAAAATCGAGAAGGGTAAAGGATAGATATTGATGAGGAAATATTTAAAAATGAACGAGAATCTTCAAATGATTTATTAAAATATATTATGTATATATATTAAGATGGGAATCGAATAAAAGTGAAAATTCACATAAAATTAAGCCCCCATCTTTTTTTCTTAGTATAAAAAAGATGAGAATATGTGGTATAATTTAATTGAATTTGTTGATTGGGAGGCACCATATGTTTAACAGTAATAAAATACCCTATTTAAATTTAATTCCCCTTTTAGTTATAGTTTTTGTACTATATAAAGTTATAAACAGAATAGATAGTTTTCTGTTTATAAAGATAAATCTTTTATCAATAATAAGTCCATTTCTTTGGGCCTTTGCTATTGCTTATTTTTTAAATCCACTAATGACTTATCTCGAAAGGGAGTTTAGATTCAAAAGAGGATGGAGTATATTGCTCATCTATCTGCTAGCTATAGGAATTATTACATTCGGTATTACCATCATATCGCCCAGAATAATTAAGAGTATCGGTGAGCTTTTAAGGGATCTCCCAGACTATTTTACTGCCCTTGAAAGAACCTTAAGATTTCAAATAAATAACCTGAAATTATTTGATAAATATGGCGTAACTCCCTATGTTGAAGATTATCTGAATACAATAATTGAACAGGTCAGTGCATACTTAAACACTGCACTGAGCACTGTAATAAGTCAAGTAATAAATCTCACTTCTTTAATACTGAAAATATTCCTCGCCCTTATCATATCTGTATACATGTTAAAGGATAAAGAAAAATTTATTGATGGTATCAAAAGAGCTCTATATGCAATATTAAATAAAAAGAAGGCCAATGTTGTAATTGACTTTGGCATAGAACTTGATAATATAATTTCTAAATTTATAATAGGTAAGTTTATTGATTCTTGTATAATAGGAGCAATTTGCTTTGTAGGACTTTTAATTATCAAGGCTCCCTATACTATGCTTTTAAGTTTGATAGTAGGGATTACCAATATGATCCCCTATTTTGGACCATTTATAGGAGGAATTCCCGTTGTGACTATTACGTTGTTTTACAGTCCCATAAAGGCTCTATGGGCCCTAGTATTTATACTACTTCTACAGCAGTTTGATGGACTTATATTAGGACCTAAGATTTTAGGTGATAGTGTTGGATTATCTCCTTTTTGGATAATATTGGCCATTGTTATAGGTGGAGGGGTTTTTGGAGTAATAGGAATGTTTTTGGGAGTTCCAATAATGGCTATAATCAAAATACTGTTTGAAAGATATGTAACTAAAAAGCTTGAGGTTCAGAATATTAATTCATAAAGACACTGTATTATTAAATCAGCAGTGTCTTTTTCAAAATCTAAAGATCAAAACTTAAATTTATCTCACTTGATTATAATACTCACGATTCTAGAAGTGAGAGTATTAGAGAAGTTGGTAATCGGATAAAAAACTTCTACACTTTATGGCAAAGGAACTCAAACATTTTTTAAAAAAAATTGCAGGTATAAAACAAAGTAAATTCAAGGGATGCAAGAAATTACAAACTTTTACCAGGTGACAGGCCGCAAGAAAGACCCTAAAGAACGACTAGGATTTGCCAAGAGCCAAGAGCTAAGAACTAAGAGCTAATCAGGGCTACCAACTACGAACTACTAACTACGAACTAACAAAGTGTCGCCAGACGCCTTTGTTCGTTAGATAAACAGTTGAATATCAGACTCTATAGCGTTCTTTAAATATTCCTTTGCATCTACAACTTCTAGCTCAGGAATTAATTCTTCTTCCTTAAATCCCATGACCTCCATAGATAGTTTGCATCCGTAAAACTTCACTCCTTTTTTTCTTGCCCCCTTTAAAAAGGCTTCGAGTGGAGGGGCATGGTCGTCTTCCATCATATCCAGAAGCATTCTTTTACCTAAACCACTAAAATTCATTTTTGACAGGGGAAGATCTTCTGGACCTTTTGGAGTCATAGCTCCAAATATTTTTTCATAGGATGTTTTACTTTCTGAAGTTATATGCTCAGGGCTTCTGAGTAAAAATAATCCCCAAAATGCAAAAAACATACTGACATCCATATCCAGTTCCTTACCTGAATTTGCTAGAATCAATGCTGCTAGAGCCTTATCATAATCTCCACTAAACATTATTAAATTCAACTTTTTCTTCAAACTATTCCAAGCCTCCTTAAGTCTCACTAGACCTTATTTTTCCCTAAAAGTTAAAGTTTTATAATAGGAATAAAAGTAAAAATCTTCCATGAAGGAAGACTGCAAAATATATTATTTAGAAAAAAAGTCATATTTTCGTATATAATATTTTTTGTTTTTAATTATTGTTTTGAGACATTCTATAAAGATATCTATTTCTTTATAGGTATTGTATAGTCCAAAACTTATTCTAACCATTCCGGGGTGCGGTAGCTCCGGATTTTTAATGCGTTTTTCTATTTCATCCTGTTTTACATTTAAAAGTCTATGGATATAGGGATGAGCACAAAAACATCCATTTCGTACTGCTATGCCGGCCTCATAGGAGAGAATATTGGCTAGTATCTCATGGTGGATACCCTTAATATTAAAAGTAATTATCCCCAGCCGGTCATGATAGTTTTCCGTATCGCCATATATTATAATGTCCGGAATTTGTTTTAGCCTGTTGATTGTATAATCAGTTAAACCTTTTTCATGAATAAAAATATTTTCCATTCCAAACATAGTCAAAGTTTCTATTGCAGCTGTTAAAGCTATAACGCCTATAATGTTTGGCGATCCCGCTTCTTCCTTATGAGGAGGTTCAGCCCATTTTATATAGTTATGAGTCACTATGTCAATAGTTCCTCCGCCAGAATAATCCGGATTACCTTTATCAAAGACTGATTTAGGGCCTATCAATACGCCGATACCAAAGGGAGCATACATTTTATGGGCTGAAAAAACTAAGTAGTCGATATGCTTTTGTGAATCTTTAGGCTTCATATCTACGGGACAATGGGGAACTAATTGGGCTCCGTCTACCATGATCTCTGCACCATACATATGTGAAAGCTTTGCAATTTCGTGTATGGAATTTTTATATCCGGTTACATTGGAAGTTCCTACTATTGTTACCAGCCTGACTGAATCCTTATATTTTTCAAGCTTGGACTTCAGGTCCTCCAGAGATAGACGCCCATATTTATCGATATCAATGTAATCTACACGAAATTTATCTCGCCAGGGCAAATCATTGGAATGATGCTCCATATAACTGGATAAAACCATATTCCTATTATTATTTTTATCAAGTCTATAGGAAAGCTTGTTAAGGGCTTCTGTAGAGTTTTTAACAAAAATTACTGTATCTTTATTGAAATCTGCATTAACAAATTCAGTTACAATTTCCCTAGCTTCTTCATAAAGTCTTGAAGAGTACTTTGACTTATATCCTGTGCCCCGGTGGATAGAGGAATACCAGGGAGAAAATACATTAACTGCATCCATAACTGTTTTAAAAGGTGGAGTAGTTGCAGCATTATCAAAATTTATGGCAGTTGTAAGTTTTCCATCTACTAGAGGAACTTTACTTTCAATACCAAGTACGTAGTCTCTATAACTTGATAAACTATTTTTATTCATCACCATACCTTCACCTACCGAAAAGATTATAATATTAATTTATTCACTAAATAAATAAATGTGATTGAATTACTCCAATTTAATTGACTTAATAGTAAAAGAGTTATATAATTTAGTCGATAATACGAACTAATGTTTGATGAATATTAAATGTTATTATGATATTTAAAACTTAATTAATTGAGGTGTATATAGATGGGTGAATTTAAAATAGCTTCAGATTTTAAACCTACCGGTGATCAGCCTAAGGCTATTGAAGAATTAAGTAGAGGAATACAGGATGGCATAGATCATCAGACTCTCCTTGGAGTTACCGGTTCAGGTAAGACCTTTACAGTAGCAAATATAATAGAAAAGGTTCAAAAGCCAACTCTTGTAATAGCTCACAATAAAACACTGGCAGCTCAGCTGTGTAGTGAGTTTAAGGAGTTTTTTCCCAACAATGCTGTAGAATTTTTTGTAAGCTATTACGATTACTATCAGCCGGAAGCTTATGTAGTTCAGACAGATATGTATATAGAAAAGGATGCTTCCATAAACGATGAAATAGACAAGCTAAGGCACTCTGCAACAGCAGCCCTGTTTGAAAGAAGGGATGTGATTATAGTTGCCAGCGTATCCTGTATATATGGACTTGGTGACCCCATAGATTACAGAAACTTGGTTGTATCTCTAAGGCCAGGAATGATCAAGAGTAGAGATGAGATACTGGAAAAACTTGTTGATATACAGTATATGAGAAATGATATAAACTTTACTAGAGGAACTTTTAGGGTAAGAGGAGATATAATAGAGATATTTCCTGCTTCCTCATCGGAAAATGCCATAAGAGTAGAACTGTTCGGAGATGAGATAGACAGGATTACAGAAGTAAATGCATTGACGGGACAGATAGTAGGACTAAGAAATCACGTAGCTATATTCCCGGCTTCCCACTATGTAACAGAGAAGGAAAAACTGGAAATGGCCATTAAAGATATTGAGAAGGAACTGGAAGAAAGGGTCAAGGAATTCAAGGACCAGGGAAAACTGGTGGAAGCCCAAAGAATTTATCAGCGTACAAAATACGACATAGAGATGCTTAGGGAAGTAGGATTTTGTCAAGGAATAGAAAACTATTCAAGGCATATATCTAGAAGAAAACCAGGAAGCAGGCCATTTACATTGATAGACTATTTTCCAGATGATTTTCTAATGGTAATAGATGAATCCCATGTTACCATACCCCAGATAAGGGCTATGTACGGTGGAGACCGTTCCAGGAAGGAAAATCTTGTTGAATATGGATTTAGGCTGCCTTCAGCCTATGACAACAGACCTTTAAATTTTAAAGAATTTGAAGGAATGATAAATCAGGTAATTCACGTTAGCGCTACCCCAGGTCCCTATGAAAGAAAGCATAGCAAGAAAATCGTAGAGCAGATAATAAGACCTACGGGACTTCTTGACCCTGAGATTGAGGTAAGACCTGTAGAGGGACAGATAGATGATTTGGTTGGAGAGATTAATAAAAGAGTTGAGAAAAAGCAAAGAGTTTTAGTAACTACCCTGACTAAAAAGATGGCCGAAGATTTAACAGACTATCTTAAAGAGGTAGGCATAAGAGTAAAATACATGCACTCAGATATAGATACAATAGAACGCATGGAAATAATAAGAGATCTAAGACTTGGTAGATTTGACGTTCTTGTGGGTATAAACCTTCTCAGGGAAGGTCTGGATCTGCCGGAGGTTTCTCTGGTGGCTATTCTGGATGCGGATAAAGAAGGATTTTTGCGTTCAGAAACCTCACTGGTACAGACCATAGGAAGGGCTGCAAGGAATGTAGAGGGTAAGGTTATTATGTATGCTGACAGAATAACCAAATCAATGCAGTATGCCATAGATGAAACCAATAGAAGAAGGGATATACAGGAGACTTACAATAAAGAACATGGTATTACCCCTAAAGGAATTAAGAAAGGTATCAGAGATGTAATCGAAGCTACCAAGGTGGCTGAGGATGAAGTTAAATACGGTGTAGATACCGACATGGATATGAGCAGGGAAGAATTATTGGAGCATATTAATAAACTGGAATGTGAAATGAGGGAGGCTGCTGCAGATCTTCAATTTGAAAGGGCAGCAGAGCTTAGAGACAAGATTGCAGAACTTAAGGAGAAACTTGAAAAATAATCAATTGTTAGCTATAAGTTATTAGAAGAGGTGAAAAAATGTCAAAGAACCATATATTTGTCAGAGGAGCAAAGGAACATAATCTGAAAAATATAGATGTTAAAATACCAAGGGATAAACTGGTTGTAGTAACTGGTCTAAGCGGCTCAGGGAAGTCTTCTTTGGCCTTTGATACTATCTATGCAGAAGGACAGAGAAGATATGTTGAGAGTCTTTCAGCTTATGCAAGACAGTTCTTAGGGCAGATGGAAAAACCCAATGTAGAATATATAGAAGGATTATCTCCAGCCATATCCATAGATCAAAAAACCACCAGTAAAAATCCTCGTTCCACTGTAGGAACCGTCACAGAGATATACGATTACATGAGACTTTTATATGCTAGGGTAGGCATTCCCCACTGCCCCGTATGTGGTGAGGAGATTTCCCAGCAGACTGTGGACCAAATAGTGGACAATGTGTTGAAATTAGAAGAGAGAACAAAGATACAGATTTTGGCTCCTGTAGTAAGAGGTAAAAAGGGTGAGCATAAAAGAGAGCTTGAAAAAATAAAGAAGGATGGATTCGTAAGAGTAAGAGTAAATGGAGAGCTTAGGGAAATTTTTGAAGAAATTGACCTGGAGAAGAATAAGAAGCACACAATAGAGGTAGTCATAGACAGACTAATTATAAAGGAAGGTATTCAAAAAAGACTTACCGACTCCATAGAAACTGCGCTAAAGCTGGCCGATGGACTGGTAATAATAAATGTTTTAGATGGAGAAGATTTGCTCTTTAATACAAAGTTTTCCTGTCCAGAGCACGGGATAGGTATAGAAGAGCTGGAGCCTAGGATGTTTTCATTTAACAGTCCCTATGGTGCATGTCCCGACTGTAAAGGTATAGGATACCTACTAAAGGTTGACCCAGAGCTGGTTATACCAAATGATTCACTTACCATTAATGAAGGAGCTATAGCACCTATAGCAAATAGCGGTGAAGGTACTTACTATCAACAGATGGTAGAGGCCCTTGCTAAAGATCATAATGTTGATCTGGATACACCTGTAAAAAAGCTTCCTAAAAAGTTTATAAAAGAGCTTTTACACGGCACAGGAAATAGAACTATTGAGTTTCACTATCAGAGCAGGCACGGATACAGGAAATACAGATCTCCTTTTGAAGGTATAATAAGAAATCTTGAAAGAAGATACAGGGAGACAAATTCCGATTATATCAGAGATAAGATTGAAGAATATATGAGTCTAAATGCCTGTCAAACATGTAAAGGTGCAAGACTTAGTGATGAATCATTGGCTGTTACTGTTGGAGGGAAAAATATTGCTGAGGTTACAGATTTATCCGTAAGGGATGCCCTTGAATTCTTCGAAAACCTACAGCTTGATAAAAAACGTGAAACCATTGCTGACCAAATACTTAAAGAAATTAGGGGAAGACTTAGATTTTTAGTTAATGTAGGCCTTGATTACTTGACTCTATCTCGTTCAGCAGGAACGTTGTCAGGTGGAGAATCTCAGAGAATCAGACTGGCAACCCAGATAGGATCAGGTCTTGTGGGAGTGCTGTATATACTAGATGAGCCCAGTATAGGTCTGCATCAGAGAGATAATGAAAAACTGCTCAAGACCCTTAGAGAACTGACGGATATAGGGAATACGTTAATAGTAGTAGAACACGATGAAGATACGATATACGCTGCTGATCACATTATAGACATCGGACCGGGGGCCGGAGAACATGGAGGATATGTTATAGCAGAAGGATCTGTGGAAGAGATTAAGAAAAATGAAAATTCTATAACAGGTCAATATTTAAGCGGGAAAAAGACGATAGAAGTGCCGAAAAAAAGAATAAAACCTAATGGTAAGGCAATAGAAGTAATAGGTGCAAAGGAAAATAACCTGAAGGAAATTGACGTAAAATTTCCACTGGGAGTACTTACATGTGTAACGGGAGTTTCGGGTTCTGGTAAGAGTACTCTGGTAAATGAAATATTATATAAAAGGGTTGCAATGGAGCTTCAAAGATCAAAGAAAAAGCCCGGAGGACATAAAGAGGTAAAGGGAATTAAGCATGTGGATAAGGTGATAGACATTGATCAGTCCCCAATAGGAAGGACTCCAAGATCTAATCCCGCTACCTATACCGGTGTATTTGACTATATAAGAGAACTCTTTGCACAGGTGCCTGAAGCTAAAATGAGAGGCTATAAAAAGGGAAGATTTAGCTTTAACGTAAAGGGCGGTAGATGTGAAGCCTGTAAAGGTGACGGCATCATTAAGATAGAAATGCATTTCCTTCCCGACGTCTATGTTCAGTGTGATGTATGTAAAGGCAAAAGATATAATAGAGAAACCCTTGAGGTTAAATATAAGGGTAAGACTATATCCGATGTACTCAACATGACGGTGGAAGAAGCACTGGAATTTTTTGAAAACATTCCAAAGATAAAGAGAAAGCTTAAAACTTTACACGATGTAGGGCTTGGATATATAAGACTGGGACAACCTTCTACCCAGTTATCAGGAGGAGAGGCTCAGAGAATAAAGCTTGCTACTGAGCTTAGTAAGAGAAGCACAGGTAAAACACTATATATACTTGACGAACCCACAACAGGACTCCATATGGCCGATGTTCATAGGTTGATAGGAGTATTACAGCGCCTTGTAAAGGGTGGAAACACGGTAATAGTAATAGAACACAATCTGGACGTAATCAAATCAGCGGATCATATCATAGACCTAGGTCCCGAAGGAGGGGACAAGGGAGGAACCATAGTAGCTCAAGGAACACCGGAGGAAGTAGCAAAGATTGAAGGTTCTTATACAGGACAGTTTTTAAAGAAGGTATTGAAAAACTAAAAATATATTGAAAAAAGAAATCCTGAAAAAGGATTTCTTTTTTTGGAGATTTAAGAGTTGTAACATTAACCTTGATATGAAAAAGTCATAACGGTTATTGTATTATTAAGAAAAAAAATGGTAGAATAAAAAACGAAAGCGATAAAATGTTAAAAAAGCAAGAATTAAATTAACTTGTTGTGCCAGTTCCTTATAGATATCCTTCAATAATCCTCTTCAGGCTCCATAGAAGAAGTGAATCTAAGTTAGGAGGTGATTATTAAGTGACAAGATATTGAAAGAGAATTAGTTTTCTAATGAAATCTATATTTTGCTTTATAATACTAAAATACTAAATCACTAAATTCAGTTATTCCTTTAGTCGATTTGATCCTGAAATTGTTAATATCTTTATTAATCAAGTCTTAGCCGAATAAGGAGGGAAATAAAAAATGGCTAATATTCTAGTTATTGATGATTCCGGACTAATCAGATTAAAGCTCCGTAACATGCTGGAAAGAGAGGGGTTCAGAGTCTTTGAGGCTATAAATCTAAGACAGGTTAAAATTGGCTCATTTTCTAAGGAAATTCCTTTAAGTAAGATTGATCTCATTCTGCTGGATATCTATTTAAAGGATGAGAGCGGCTTGGATTTATTGTCTTTTTTAACTGAGAACTATCCCAATATTCCTATTATTATGCTTAGTGCTGAAGGAAAGAGGGAAGTTATTATGAAGACACTTGATCTCGGAGCAAAGGATTATATATTAAAACCTTTTGACAAAAAAATTTTGCTAAACCGAATCAATTCCCTTATTTCAAGTAAATCTATAAGAACAACAACGAAAGAAGATATATTAACCAATAACCTTAATTCTTTTAGGACAAATCTATCTTTAGAGATCAATCGTTCAATAAGATCTAAACTGCCAGTTTCAATCTTAAAACTTAAATTGAAAGGGAAAATTCTACAGGATAAGCTAAATAAAGTAAAGGAGATTCTAACTAATGAAATTAGGGATGTTGACCAGGTATTTATTATTTCTAAGAGAGAATTTATTCTTCTTTTACCTCTTACAGATAGAAAAGGAGTTCAGGTTCTTCTTGAAAGATTAAAAAATAAACTAAAAGAAAACATCGAAGATATAGAAAAGAATGTTGACGTTATTATTTTGACTTTTCCAGATTCCGAATCTGGTAAGTTAGAATTTGCGAAAAAAGATAACTATCGAGATAAACTCCTTAAAGAGCTTGAAGTTATTTAAAAATTATTTTGGACTGATTAATTATATTGGCATTTGCATATTGGGTTATGAATAAAATTATTTCAGGGATATAGGTATTGTTATTTTGTATACTTTTAACTATAATATGTCAAACTTACATTGATAATATTAATTTATTGTCTAGGAGTTCAAACATTTTTTGAAAAAATTGTAGGTATAAAATAAAGTAAATTCAAGGGATGCAAGAAATTACAAACTTTTACCAGTTAAATATTAAAAAGGCTAACAGCTAACTGCTGCCCGCTCATGGCAAAAAGGTGACGGGCCGCAAGAAAGATCCTAAAGAACGACTAGGATTTGCCAAGAGCCAAGAGTTAAGAACTAAGAGCTAATCAGGGCTACCAACTACGAACTACTAACTACGAACCAATAAATGCGTCGAAGACGCCTTTGTTCTGTAAAAAATAAATAGGTAGATAGTCCCAATAGATTTTATACGGAAAAGAGAAAATAGCTTATATAAAGGTCTAATTAATGATAAAATAAAATTATATAATTTTGTAATTATGACTAGAGTGGGGGATAAAATTGGACCTTATAATGAGCTTAGGTAATAAGTTTGGAAATTTATTTGTATTTGCTTTTATCCTATCTAGACTTAAAGCGGTTAGAAATCTGGTGGCAAAGAAGCCGGTTAGATTGGTTGATAAATTGGTCTTATCGGTATTCTTTGGAATCTTTGGTATAGTTGGTACTTACTTTAGTGTGGAATTTAATGGTGCACTCATAAATACACGAATTATAGGTGTTGCTACGGGAGGGCTTTTAGGAGGACCACTTGTAGGACTTACGGCAGGGCTTATAGCAGGGATTCACAGAGGACTTATAGATTCTGGAGAATTTACTGCTTTTGCCTGCGCTATATCCACAGTTTTTGAAGGGCTTATGGCCGGATATATGGGTAAGATATTTCAAAATCAAAATAGAAAGTGGGGTTATGCTGCATTGACGGGAGCTATAGCGGAAAGTATGAGAAAAATATCTGTTCTTATATTTTCCAAGCCATTTGTAGCTGCTGTGGCTTTAGTTAAGGAAATATGGATACCTATGGTAATTATAAACTCCACAGGGTTGGCATTACTATTCGTAATCATAGAAAATATATTCAAGGAGCAGGAAAAAATGGGAGCCTACCAAGCTAACTTGACCCTTAAGATTGCAGATAAAGCGTTGGCTTATTTAAAGGAAGGTATTTATTCAAAAAATATAGAGCAAGTGGTAAGAATAATATATGAAATGACAGATTTTGACGCCGTTAGTATTACCGATAGAGAAAAGATTGTTGCACATATAGGAATGGGTGCAAGCTATTATGATAAGGGGAATAATTTAAACTTGAAATATACACAACAGGTTTTGAAAAATGGAGAACCTGTAATAATCAATGATTGTAAGGAAATAGAATGTAAAATATACCAGTGTCCTCTTCGATGTTTTTTAATACTTCCATTAAAAGAGAATGGTAAAGTAATAGCTACTTTAAAACTTTATAAGAAAAAGCCACATGCTATGACTACTATCGATGTAGAGCTTGGAATCGGAATGAGTAAGCTATTTTCTACTCAATTGACTCTAAGCAAGCTTGAACAAAATTCAAAGCTACTGGCTACTGCAGAGCTTAGGGCCCTTCAAGCCCAAATAAATCCCCATTTTTTATTCAACTCACTGACAGTTATTGCTTCAATGTGTAGAATTGATCCTTTAAAGGCACGAGAATTGATCACTCACTTGAGCAATTTCTTCAGAAAAAATTTAGCTAATAATAAGGAGTTAGTAGAGCTTGAAACGGAGATAAACCATGTAAAGTCCTATGTAGAGATCGAGCAGGCACGATTTGAAGACAAGCTACTTGTAGAGTATGAACTGGAGGATGATTTAGATTGTTATTTACCTTCCCTTACTCTACAGCCTATAGTTGAAAACGCCATAAAGCACGGTATACTTCCTAAGAAAAACGGAGGATCAGTTAAAATTATAGGAAGAAAAAAAGGAAAAGAAATAGAAATAAGTGTAGTTGATGATGGAGTTGGCATAAAAAAAGAAAAGATAACGGATATATTAAATAATAACAAGTATAAAAAATCTATAGGAATAAATAATGTAAATCAGCGTTTAAAAGGCATGTTCGGAGAGGGATATGGTCTCAAGATAGATAGTAAGTTAAATGAGGGAACATCAGTGACTTTAAGGATTCCAATGACAACATCGGTTTTGGAGCGTGATAAGAGTGCTTAATGTTTTGATTGTAGACGATGAAAAGTATATAAGAAATGAGATACGATATTTTTTAGAAAAGCACGAAGATGTGAATATATGTGGAGAGTGCGGTGAGGGAGAAGAAGCTATCAGTCTAGTTCAAAAACTGAATCCAGATATAATATTTCTAGACATTGAGCTTCAGGATATGAGCGGACTTTTGGTGGCGAGGAAGCTATTGGATAAGGAAAATCCTCCCTATATAGTATTTGCGACGGCCTATGATGACTATGCCTTGCAGGGCTTTGAAATGGATGCAGTAGACTATATAGTGAAGCCCTTTTTAGAGGATAGAATAAAAAAGACATTGGATAGGCTGAGAAAACGGATTAAATTGAAAGTTCATGATGAAGAGAAAGTACAAACAAATGATAAGTATCAAATTAAGCTTGATAAACTATGTGTAGTAAAAAATAGTAAGCTGCTTCTAATAGATGTAAGGGAAATTAAGTATATTCAATCTCAGAAAAATGAAATTATTGTTCATACCAAAAGTGGAAAATACAGATGTAATAACACTTTAAAGGAGCTTGAAGATAGATTTAAAGAAGACAAGCTTATCAGAACTCATAAGAGTTTTATAGTTAATATAGATTTTATCAATGAAATTATTCCCTGGTTTAACTACACATACAAAGTCAAGCTAAAGGGTGAAGAAGAAACGGAAATACCGGTAAGTAGGAATTATCTGAAAAAATTTAAAAGTATATTAAACATTTGATGTAGGTCTATGGCCTGCATCTTGTATTTTGTCCTTTATGAATGCATCTTAAGTTTAAATAATGCAACAAAACGTCAAAAAATTTCTTGTTTTGACAAAGTATAATATAATTTTGTTAAAGAAATGTTAACAAAACTATAAATATTGTAAGGAGGACGTAGCATGAAAAGAAAAATTTCTTTATTATTGGTTCTTATGTTAACTTTTAGTATATTTTTAGCGGGATGTTCAGGTTCACAGCAAGCTGGACAAGACTCAGCTGGAGATAGCTCTTCGTCTTCAGGGAAAACGTTTTTGACTATTGCTACTGGAGGAAGTTCAGGAGTATATTTCGCACTAGGAGGGGCTTTATCTAATCTACTTAATAAAAACGTTGAAGGCGTTAATTCTTCTGTTCAATCAACTGGTGCTTCAGCTGTAAATGCTACTTTGTTAGGTAGTGAGAAGGCTGAAATCGCATTTGCAATGAACGATGTTATTAGCTATGCATATACAGGAACAGAAGTATTTAAAGACAAGGGGAAAATTGAAAACTTAAGAGGTATTGCATCATTATATCCAAACTTTGTACAGGTAATTACTGTAAAAGGAACGGGAATCAATGAAATCAGTGAATTAAAGGGTAAAAGAGTTGGAGTCGGAGCACCAGGAAGTGGTACTGAGGTAAATGCTCGTCAGATTTTAGCAGCCCATGGCATAACCTATGATGACATAGAAGAAGACTTTTTATCATATTCTGAGTCAGTTGAACAGCTTAAGAATGGAGCAATAGACGCAGCATTTTTAACTTCAGGTCTTCCAAATGCTACAATAATGGATCTTTCAACAACTCATGATGTAAAAATAATTCCAATAAGAAAGGCTGCTGTAGACAAACTGGCAGCGGAATATCCTTTCTACTCATCAGAAATGATTCCTGCGGGAACTTATGATAATGAGGAAGATGTTGAAACAGCAGCTGTTATGACTTTACTTGTTACAAGGGCAGATTTACCTGAAGAACTTGTGTACAACATAACAAAAACTATATTTGAAAATTTAAATGTTCTAGTAGATACTCATTCGGCAGCTAAGAAAATCAGTATTGACAATGTGAGAAAGGGTATGCCTATACCTCTTCACCCTGGAGCAGAAAAATACTACAAAGAACAAGGTAAATAAACTTATAAAAAATTAGGTTAGATCTCCCATATATTTATATATAGATTTCCCCCTACTCCAACCAATAGTTTTGCATAAATAAACTATGGATAGGGGGAATCTTAAAGTTCTACAAAAAATTCTAATGATAGTGAGGGAGGAGAATATGGAAAAAATAGAAAAAGTGAATGAAGATAGTACTTTGGGGCATGAGGCGATTCTGGAAAAATATGATACGGAATCAAGATTTAGAAAATTTGACAAAAATAGTATTCCCGGAATAATTGTATTTATAATGTGTATTGGGCTTTCACTTTTCCATCTTTATACTGCATGGAAGGGGCCATTAGTTACTCTTATGCATAGGGCTGTTCATACGTCGGTAATAATGGCACTTGTATTTATACTATATCCCTTTGGAAAAAAATCACCTAAAAAAGCTCCTTCAATACTAGATTGGTTGTTTGCACTGGGTTCAATAGCTTTAGGAGGCTATATTGTTGTAAATTATAATGAGTTAGTTATGAGGGCAGGTTTGCCCAATCAAATAGATGTTGTATTTGGAGTTATAGCAATTCTACTTGTATTAGAAGCTGCAAGAAGAATTACGGGAAAAGAAATAGCCTTCCTTGCAATACTATTTTTGCTTTATGCATATTTAGGACCGAAGCTTCCAAATATCATCGCTCACAGAGGATATACCATCACAGATATTGCACAATATATGTATCTTACAACTGAAGGAATATTTGGTATAGCTATAGGTGTGTCTTCAACCTATATATTCCTGTTTGTATTATTTGGAGCTTTTTTGCAGAAATCAGGTATGGGACAGTTCTTTAATGATCTGTCCATGGCTATAGCAGGCTCAGGAAAGGGAGGGCCAGCTAAAGTGGCAGTTGTTTCAAGTGGATTTTTAGGATCCATAAATGGTAGTGCCGTTGCAAATGTTGTAACAACGGGAGCCTTTACTATACCCCTTATGAAAAAGATAGGATATAAGAAGGAATTTGCAGGAGCCGTTGAGGCTGCCGCTTCATGTGGCGGACAGATATTGCCGCCAGTTATGGGAGCAGCTGCTTTTATCATGGCAGAGTATTTAGGTATTCCATATATTAAGATTGCGATTTCAGCAGCAATACCTGCATTACTTTACTACCTAGGGGTTATCGTTATAATACACCTTAGGGCATCCAAAAAGGGTTTAACGGGAATGTCTAAAGAAGAACTTCCTAAAGTTTGGGATGTTCTTAAGGAAAGAGGACACTTGTTATTACCTCTATTTGCATTATTATATCTGTTAATCAGTGGTAGAACACCAATATACGCAGCTTTTTTCTCGATATTATTTACAATAGCCGTTAGTGCAATAAAAAAGGAAACAAGGATGGGTTTCAGGGATATCATTGATGCATTAGAAAGCGGTGCTCGCACTGCCCTAGGAGTTGCAATGTCATGTGCAGTCGTTGGATTGATAATAGGTGTGGCAACACTTACAGGTTTTGGATTAAAACTTGCAGGGGCAATTTTGTTCCTAGGAAAGGGAAATCTATTTATAACACTTGTATTGACAATGGTAGCATGTATAGTTTTAGGAATGGGGCTTCCATCAATACCTGCATATATTATTACAGCTACTATGGCTGCGCCCGCGTTGGCTAAAATGGGCATACCTCCACTTGTATCCCATATGTTCGTATTTTACTTTGGTATGCTTGCTAATCTTACCCCGCCTGTTGCACTGGCAGCCTTTGCAGGAGCAGGTATAGCGGGAGGAAAGCCTGCCCAGACTGGATTCCAGGCCGTTAAGCTTGCATTGGCCGGATTTGTGGTACCGTATATATTTGCCTACTCGCCGGAATTATTATTAATAGATGTTACTCCTCTGAAGGTAATAATTGTAGTAATCACGGCAGTTATAGGTGTTGTGGCTCTAGGAGCAGCTGCGGAAGGTTACTTATTTAAAGAATTGAACATTTTAATAAGGATTGTAATGCTGGCATCAGCTTTGATGCTGATTTTTCCAGGTTGGCAAACAGACCTTATCGGTATAGTCCTGTTTGGAGCTATATTTATAACTACAAGGATAAGAAAGGGTCAACGCCGCTCTATCTCCCACTTCTAGAAGTGGGAGTATTATAATCAGGTGAGATAAAAATGACTGTTTTCTTTAAAAAGAAACAGTCATTTTTTCTATTATATAATTTGCCATATTTATTTGTGATACATAAATATTTATAGAATTGGCATCCTTAACTTTTTCATAGAGTTTAATTTTTTTATCTTTAAAAAAGAAAGTATGTTTAGCAAAGCTGGAAATTCCATAGGGAAGTTTGCTCATTTTTTTATTTATGCCGCTAAAAATAATATAACCATCTTTAATTTCGGTTTTGTTACCTGCATAGTCGGGAACTCCGGCACCAAACTGTTTAAATCTAGTCCTATCTAGGATAATATTGTAATTTTCATCTATCCTAAAAATTTCCTCCCAAGGCTGCAGTTCTACGGAATGCATCCATTTCATGGTAAACTCATCACCGGGTTTGATCTTATTAATAAAAATCAGTTCATTGGTCTCTACGCATCTTACAACCAATACATTTGTATTAATTGTAAAAAGAAGTATAAAGGAAGTTAATAAGAACGATAATATAACCAGTTTTTTAGATTTTTTCATATAGTTATTATCTCAGCTCCTTTTTATGAACCAAAAGGGTTCTTATGATTCAATAAAAATAAACATTTATATTATACCAGATAGTTGTACAAAAAAACAAAAGTGCCTACGGCACTTTATTAGTTCTTGCTTCCTAGTTCTTGACTCTTGGTAAATTTAAGTCAGTTTTTAGGGTCTTTACTATCACCTGGGACCTGGAAGCTCTTTCTATAAGTATTAACCTTTTTAAGAATTTACTTTATATATCAATTATTATACCCCTAACTTTATTTTCTTTATTCATTACCATTCCAACTACATCGCCTATTTTCAGATTTTTAAAATCTATATTCATTTTTTTATCATTTCGCTGCATTATTATCGTTACATTTTCTGCAACCTTAAGGTTTAGTTCTTCATAGATGGAATTATCATCTATATGTTGATAAATATGGATAGTTCTTTTTTCCTTATCTATAGACAATATTTCTCCGTATATAAATTTTTCACCTTCTAAAGGATTGGTATCTGAAAAATCCTTAAATGTAGAAATAGAAACGATATTTTTTTCACTGTCCCACAGTACCGTTGAATTTAATGATTCCGATACGGCCCTAAGAGAAACATAAACCCTATCCTTGTATATAAATGGTTCATTTTCTAACCTAGCTTCTTTGCCATCTACCAGTACTTTAATATTTCTAAAAAATACTTTTATATCTTCACTATTTTCAGCTGAAAAAACTGTTAATGAAGAAATTAAAAACATTAATGCAAAAAACAATAGTATTCTATAATTTTTTTTCACTTTAATTATACCCCCTATAATATTTTCCTCTAGAGTATAGTCAAGATTTGGAAAAAATATACTAAGTAAAGTTAATTTTAAACTATGTATAAATTTTGGTACAATGATTATATAAATATCTTAAGATAGAGGAGTAAACAAATATGTTTGATATAAAGGAGCAATTGAAAAAGTTACCGGACAAACCTGGTGTATACCTTATGAAGGATGAAAATGGAGAGATTATATACGTTGGAAAATCTAAATCATTAAAAAACAGAGTCAGTCAATATTTTAGATCTCAAAAGGGCCATCCACCTAAAGTAAAGGCTATGGTCAAAGTGATAAAGGAATTTGAATATATAATTACTGATACTGAGGTAGAGGCTCTGATTTTGGAGGCTAATCTAATAAAAAAACACAAGCCAAGGTACAATGTGCTCTTGAGGGATGATAAGAGCTATCCATATATTAAGGTTACACTGAATGAAAAATATCCAAGGGTATTAAAGACAAGAAGGGTTATTAAAGATAGCGCAAGATACTTTGGTCCCTATATTAATGTAGATGCAGTAAATCAAACTTTGGCAACTATAGAAGAGTTGTTTCCCTTAAGGAAGTGTAAAAGAAATCTAGAGCAAAACAATGAAAGGCCCTGTCTAAATTATCATATAAAAAAGTGTTTAGGTCCCTGCACAGGAAAGGTAAATCATGATGAATACATGGAAATGATAGATCAGATAGTTCTATTTTTAGGTGGGAAACAGGATATCTTGATAAAGGAGCTGGAGGGCAAGATGGCAAAGGCAGCCCAGGAATTACACTTTGAAAGGGCAGCCAAGTATAGAGACCGAATAAATGCACTCAAGAATCTGGCAGAAAAACAGAAAATTGTTTCTACATCCGATGCAGATCAGGATTACATATCTATGGCAATAAGCGACGACAAGGTATGTATAATGGTATTTTTCGTAAGAAGTGGAAAGCTGGTGGGAAGAGAACACTATATACTTGAAGGCACTGAAGATATGGAGAGATCGGAGATCTTAAGTACATTTGTAAAACAGTTTTATTCGAGTACATCTTTTATACCTAAGGAAATATTAGCTCATGAAAATATGGAAGATAGTGAAGTCATTGAAAGCTGGCTCAGTCAAAAGAGGCAAAGTAAAGTAACAGTCAAACAGCCGATGAGGGGAGAAAAGAAAAAACTATTGGAACTTGTTTATAAAAATGCCTTAGAATATCTCACCAAATTTGAAGAAAAAATCAATCGAGATAAAGAATACAGCCAAAAAGTTCTAAATGAAATAAAGTACATCCTGGGACTTGATCACTTACCAAAGAGAATAGAAGCCTATGATATATCAAATATGTATGGAGTGTTTTCAGTAGGGTCTATGGTAGTATTTGAAAATGGGAAACCACAAAACAGTGGATATAGAAGATTTAAGGTCCGAACAATAGAAGGACCTAATGATTATGGAAGCATGCAGGAAGTGCTGTTTAGAAGATTTAAAAGAGGTATAGAAGAAAATCAAATGCTTAAGGAACAGGGGATATCTTTTGAAAAAGGAAAGTTTTCAATTTTTCCTGATATAGTTTTAGTAGACGGCGGAAAGGGTCATGTAAAGGCTGCTGAAGATGTATTAGTTGCATTAGGACTAAATATACCTGTAGCAGGCATGGTAAAAGATGATAAACATAGGACTAAAGGGCTTATTTATAAGGGAGACGAAATATACTTGGAAAAAAGAAGTTACGGTTTCAAACTCATTGCCAAAATTCAAGAGGAAGTACACAGGTTTGCCATAAGCTACCATAAAACCCTTAGAGATAAGTCTATGGTACAGTCAGTATTAGATGAAATACCGGGAATCGGCAAAAAAAGAAAAAAGGAGCTCTTAAAACACTTCGGCTCCATAGAAAAGATAAGAAAGGCTTCTGTCAAAGAATTGAAAGAGGTCGATGGAATGAATACCAAGTCGGCTAAAAGCGTATATGAATTTTTTAGAAAAAAAAAGCCAGTAGGTAACTATTGACCTTTTTATAAAAAATAGTTATTATGAAATGACGATATCGAAATTTGTATTATTTTGATCAAAAATATGTTAAAATAAAACAAAAGTGGTTAGGCGGTGGTTTTTTGCAGACTCTTACCATAGATAAACTTGTTAAAGATCTTGACTTGGAGATAGTTATTGAATTTAAAGACAAGAATATTATAATTTCAACAAGTGAATTGAATAGGCCTGGACTTCAATTAGCTGGCTACTTTGAACTTTTTGCCCATGAAAGGGTTCAGCTAATAGGAAGAGTTGAATGGTGCTACTTTTCAAAACTATCAAAGGAAGATAGAAGAAAAAGAGCATGTAAAATAATGAAGTACGACATTCCCTGTCTGATTTTCACGAGAGGCCTGGAGGTATTTGATGAATTCATAGAAGCAGCAAAAAGATATAACAGGCCCATATTTAGAACTAATTTGCCCACTACAAAGTTCATAAGTAAATTGATAAATTATTTAGAGGATGAACTTGCCCCAACTATAACACTGCACGGAGTTCTGGTTGATGTAAACGGTATAGGTGTTCTGATATTTGGTGAAAGTGGAGTAGGGAAATCAGAAACTGCCCTTGAGTTAGTTAAAAGAGGTCATAGACTGGTTTCCGATGATGCAGTAAAGATAAAAAAAGTTGATGATATGACCTTAGTTGGTACGGCACCCGAGATTATAAAGCATTTTCTTGAGATTAGAGGAATAGGAATATTAGATATAGCTAAACTCTACGGTATGGGAGCTGTAAGAGATACTAAAACCATAGACCTGGTAGTACAGTTAGAGACAGCAGATAAATTTAAGCATTATGATAGGCTGGGCCTTGAGGAAGAATATATGGAGATACTAGGAGTGAATATATCTAAGCTAACTCTTCCAGTCAGACCAGGAAGAAATCTTGCAGTAATTCTTGAAGCGGCAGCAAGAAATCACCGACAAAAGAGAATGGGATATAATGCGGCAGAAGAGCTGGACAGAAGGGTTATGCAACTCAATGAAACAGATTAAAAAAATTTTTGATTTTTTGTTTAAATAAATCGATTTTGGGTAAAATATTAATTTTATGACATTTTATAACAAAGTGTATACAAATTTATAAATAGGTGTTATAATTATAATGATTTGTTATGTTAAAATGATATTTAATACACTATTCATGGTTATGTAAAACATTCTAAAAGATATATTTACGTATTTACTAGGGTAATAAATTTAATTTATTAAAGGACAAAAAATTAAGGGTTAAAGTGAAGACAATTTTCGCAAAATTGTATTTTTCATTGTAGACCCATTTTTCTTATACAAAACAAGGTTAAAAAATTATCATTTTTTATTAAATAATTAATGAGAAAAGGGGAGGTACTATGGCAAAGAATATTTTAACTAAGGAAAATTTTGAAAAGCTTGATCAAGTTATTAAAAAGTATAAGGACACAAAAGGTGCATTGATGCCTGTTCTTACAGAAGGACAAAAAATATTTGGTGCCCTTCCGTTGGAAGTACAAAAGGTTATATCAGAAAAGCTAAACATACCTATGGCAGAGATTTATGGTGTAGTAACATTTTACTCACAGTTTTCACTTGAGCCTAAAGGAGATTATTTAATAGGAGTATGTTTAGGAACAGCCTGCTATGTTAAAGGAGCACAGGCTATAATTGACAGAATTAGCAAAGAAGCAAACGTTGAAGTAGGTGGAACATCACCAGATGGTAAGTTTTCATTGGAAGCTACAAGATGTATAGGAGCATGTGGACTTGCACCAGTATTGACTGTTAATGAAGATGTATATGGTAGATTAGTAGAATCAGATGTTCCTGGAATTTTAGCAAAATATTAATCTGTTAATTAACAAACATGGTCTATTATCAGGAAAATATTTTCGTGCCCAAAATATATGAGCATTTTACTACGAATTTAAATTGATTGGGGAGGTTTAAAATATGAAATCATTAGAGGAATTGGCTAAGATCAGAGAAGAAGCCCTTAAGAAGGTAGACCTTAGAAAGGAAAGAAAAGGTACAAGAATAGTAGTAGGTATGGCAACTTGTGGTATTTCGGCAGGGGCAAGACCAGTACTTACTGCACTGCTTGAGGAAGTACAAAAAAGAAATTTAAGTGATGTAGAAATAACTCAAACAGGATGTATTGGAGTTTGCAGACTAGAGCCGATTATAGAGGTTTATAAAGAAGGCGATGATAAAGTAACATACGTAGAGATGAATGCAGAAAAAGCTAAGAGAGTCATAGCTGAACATATAGTAAACGGAAGAGTAGTAAGTGAATACACAATAGGAGCATATGAAAAGTAAAAAGTAGGTCACAGGTGACGGGTAATAGATAACAAAAACTAAGCTTGTTATATATATATATATTGAAATTAATTCTGCTAGTCCTAAGCTAAAAAATGATCTAAGGGGAAAACCCTAATCCTGTCAGCAGTCAGTTGTGAGCTGACCCAAAAGAATGACTTGAAAGATTAAAGGGAGGTAAAAAAATGGAATTATATAGATCACATGTACTCATATGTGGTGGTACGGGATGTACATCATCAGGTTCAGTAAAAATATTGGAAAAGTTTGAACAAGAACTGGAAAAGCACGACCTTACTAAGGAAGTTAAGCTTGTAAAAACAGGATGTTTTGGTTTATGTGAAGCAGGTCCTATAGTTATAGTATACCCAGAAGGAGCATTTTATAGTCAGATAAAGGTAGAAGACGTAGAAAAAATTACGGAAGAACATTTATTAAAGGGAAGAATAGTAAAAGAACTTCTATATAAAGAAGCAGTAGAAGGAGATCAGGTTAAATCAGTAAATGAAGTAGGATTCTATAAAAAGCAGCAAAGAGTAGCCCTTAGAAACTGTGGTGTGATTAATCCAGAAAATATAGATGAATATATAGCGATGGATGGATATAGAGCATTAGGTAAAGTTTTAACTGAAATGACACCTGAAGAAGTTATTGATACTATAAAGAAATCAGGACTTCGTGGTCGTGGAGGTGGAGGATTCCCAACAGGACTTAAATGGGAATTTACTTATAGAGCTAAAGGAGATCAAAAATACGTTGCATGTAATGCTGACGAAGGTGACCCAGGTGCATTTATGGACAGAAGTGTACTTGAAGGAGACCCCCATGCAGTCATAGAAGCTATGGCAATAGCTGGTTACGCTGTAGGGGCAAATCAAGGTTATGTTTATGTAAGAGCTGAATACCCAATAGCAGTAAAAAGACTTCAGATAGCCATAGAACAGGCAAAAAAATATGGATTGCTTGGAAAAGATATATTTGGAACAGGATTTGACTTTGACTTAGAAGTAAGACTTGGTGCCGGAGCTTTCGTATGTGGTGAAGAGACTGCACTTCTTCAGTCTATAGAAGGTAAGAGAGGTATGCCAAGACCAAGACCTCCATTCCCTGCCAACAAAGGCTTATGGGATAAGCCAACACTTTTAAATAACGTCGAGACCTATGCGAATATACCTCAAATCATCCTAAAGGGAGCAGACTGGTTTGCAGGTATAGGAACTGAAAAATCAAAGGGTACCAAGGTATTTGCATTAGGTGGAAAAATAAACAATACGGGACTTCTTGAAATACCAATGGGAACTACTTTAAGAGAAGTTATCTTTGAAATAGGCGGCGGAATACCAAACGGTAAGAAGTTCAAGGCAGTTCAAACTGGTGGCCCATCAGGCGGATGTATAACTGCAGAGCATTTGGATACGCCAATTGACTACGATAATTTAATCGCCTTAGGATCAATGATGGGTTCCGGCGGTATGATAGTAATGGATGAAGATAACTGTATGGTTGACATAGCGAGATTTTTCTTGGATTTTACTGTAGATGAATCATGTGGTAAGTGTACACCTTGTAGAGAAGGTACAAAGAGAATGCTTGAAATATTAGAAAAGATTACAGAAGGTAAAGGTGAGCCTGCAGACCTTGAAAAGCTTGAAAACCTTGCTTATACAATAAAATCAGCATCTCTTTGCGGACTTGGACAAACTGCTCCAAACCCAGTATTGTCAACTCTTCAATACTTTAGAGATGAATATGAAGCCCATGTTTATGATAAAAAATGTCCAGCAGGAGCATGTCAGTCATTGCTACAGTACTTTATAACAGAAGCTTGTAAGGGATGTACTCTATGTGCTAAGGCGTGTCCGGTTGGATGCATCAGCGGCGAAACTAAGAAGTTACACTCAATAGATCAGGATGCATGTATTAAGTGCGGCGCTTGTATGGAAAAATGTCCATTTAACGCCATAATCAAAAAGTAAATCTACAAATCTGAGCAAAGGAGAGGTGAACGATGGAGAAGGTAACTTTAACCATAAATGGTTTAGAAGTAAGCGTACCAAGTAATTATACGGTACTTGAAGCTGCTAAAGAAGCAGGAATAGATATACCAACACTTTGTTATCTAAAGGAAATAAATGAAGTAGGAGCTTGTAGGGTATGTTTGGTAGAGGTAGAAGGAGCAAGAAGCCTTCAAGCTTCATGTGTACTGCCCGTAAGGGATGGTATGGTAGTAAAGACTAATACAAAAAAAGTTAGAGATGCAGTAAAAACTACTGTAGAGCTTATTCTTGCTAATCATAATAGAGAATGTTTAACATGCTTTAGAAATAGAAATTGCGAATTGCAAACATTATCTGAAGAACTAGGTATAAAAGAAGTAAGCTTTAACGGAGAAAAGAGAGTAGGTACTGTAGATGATATATCTCATTCTATAGTAAGAGACTCAAGCAAGTGTATTCTGTGCGGAAGATGTGTAAATACTTGTAAAAAGGTTCAAAATATCGGTATTCTTGACTTTACTAATAGAGGATTTACAACTGAAGTGGCTCCAGCCTTTAACAAGAGTATGGATGAAGCTCCATGTATCTACTGTGGACAATGTATAAACGTATGTCCAGTAGCTGCTCTAAGAGAAAAATCAGATATAGAAAGAGTTTGGGATGCCATAGAAGATCCAAAAACTCACGTTTTAGTTCAAACTGCACCAGCAGTTAGAGCGGCTTTGGGTGAAGAGTTTGGACTCCCAATAGGAACTAGAGTAACAGGTAAGATGGTTGCAGCATTAAGAAGATTAGGGTTTGATAAAGTATTCGATACTAACTTTGGAGCAGACCTTACTATTATGGAAGAAGGTCATGAGCTATTAGATAGAATTCAAAATGGTGAAAAGCTACCAATGATTACTTCATGTTCACCAGGTTGGCAAATCACCTCATCAAATGATGGGTGCAGTGCTTAAGTCATACTATGCAGAAATGAACGATATCGATCCTAAAAATATATTTGTGGTTTCAATAATGCCATGTACTTCCAAAAAGACAGAATCAGCAAGAGAGGAACTGAAAGTTAATGACCTAAGAGATGTGGATGCAGTTCTTACTACTAGAGAGTTAGGTAAGATGATTAAGCAGGCCAGATTAGACTTTATGAAGCTGCCTGATGAAGGATTTGACCAAGTATTTGGTGAATATACAGGAGCAGGTGTTATATTCGGAGCTACAGGTGGAGTTATGGAAGCTGCCCTTAGAACTGTTGCTGACGTATTAACAGGAGAAGACTTGGAAGATATCGAATATAAAGATGTTAGAGGTGTTGAAGAAGGAATTAAAGAAGCAGCTATAACTATTGGAGATAAGACGATAAAGGTTGCAGTAGCCCATGGTACTGCCAATGCAGCTAAGCTTTTAGATAAAGTTAAAGCCGGCGAAGCTGACTATCACTTTATAGAAATTATGGGATGTAGTGGTGGTTGTGTAAATGGTGGTGGACAACCACATGTTGATGCTAAAACTAGAATGAATATAGATGTAAGAGCTGAAAGAGCTAAGGCATTATATGAAGAAGATGAATTAAAGACTATAAGAAAATCCCATAAGAACCCAACGATTAAGAGGATCTATGCTGAGTTTTTAGGTAAACCAAACAGTCATAAGTCTCATGAACTACTGCATACTCATTATCATAAAAGAGAAATATATCCTATTGAATCTAATGAACGCAGTCGTGTAGTAGAGGAAGCTGCTGTAGCTTCAGAAAAATAAAAAGATAAAGGGTAGATGAAAATTCATTTACCCTTTTTTGAAAAAATTTGTTAAAATATTAATATAGATAATAAAGTTCAAGGTTTAATTTATTAAGATTTTGAGAATCATTCTGATTCATGTGAAGATTTGTTGCTCTATTAAAAAAGATAGAAGTAGCAACAAATGCTTCAAAATCACTCAGAAGGAAACCTCAAAATCCCTAAAGTGACATAAATTGAATCTTAAAGTTGTCCATCTATAAAAAATCATAAAAATAGAATAAAGCTAATTCTGACTGATGGATTTTATTCATTAGGAGGAAATTTCAAAATCAAGCTGATTGCAAGGATTATTCTGAGCAAAAGGTAAGAAAGTAGTGGTAAATATAAACTTCCTAAGGGATGGTTACTTTCCTATCTTTTAGGGAGTTTTTTGTTTTGGGATAAAAATAAAGGAGGATAGTTCTATTATGGATAAGAGAATTGGAGTTGTAGCTATATTAGTAGAAGACATAGAGAATGTCCAAACTGTTAATTCAATACTTTCAAGTTATTCAGATTTAATAATTGGAAGAATGGGAGTTCCTTATAAAGAAAAAAATGTAAATGTTATCTCGATAATAGTAGACGGCACAACAGATAAAATTGGAGCTATGACAGGAAGGTTAGGGAGACTCAAAGGAGTAACTGTTAAGAGTGCATTAACAAAGAAGTAAGGCTAAAGATTTCAGTCAGAAATCGTTATTGAAAAATGGGAGGAATGTTTTGTGGATACTACTAAAATCATTAATGAAAAAGAAATTATGGAATTGTTAGAAAAGGGAAAGAAATATTCAAAGAATGAAATTTTGAATATAATTGAAAAATCAAGGGATTGCTTTGGTATAACCTTTGAAGAGGCTGCGGCTTTGCTACAGATCGAAGATGATGAACTTTTAGAAAAGATGTTTGATGCAGCAAGATATATAAAAGAGAAGATCTATGGGAATAGGATAGTAGTTTTTGCCCCTCTGTACACTAGCAATGAATGCACCAATAACTGCCTCTACTGTGGATTTAGATCGGCTAATAAAGAGCTTCACAGAAGAACATTGTCGGCAGACGAGGTTGTAAAGGAAGCAAAGGCTATTGAAGCACAGGGACATAAGAGAATACTGATGGTATGTGGAGAGGATGAGAGAAAGACAGATATAGAACATATAGTGAATTCGGTAAAAGCAGTATATGAGAATGTTGACATAAGAAGAATCAATGTAAATTCCGCTCCGATGACTGTAGAAGACTTCAAAAAACTAAAAAAAGTAGGAATAGGAACCTATCAGATATTCCAGGAAACCTATCATAGAGAAACCTATAAAAAAATGCATCCAAGCGGTTCAAAATCAGATTATGATTGGAGACTTACTGCACTGGATAGGGCCTTTGAAGCAGGTATTGATGATCTGGGTATAGGCGTTTTACTGGGATTATATGATTATAAGTTTGATGTACTGGCTACATTGATTCACTCAGATTACTTAGATAATAAATATCATGTAGGGCCCCATACTATTTCTATACCGAGACTTAGACCAGCCTTTAATTCAGCCCTTTCAGAAGTACCTTATCCTGTATCAGATCATGATTTGAAGAAAATCGTTGCTGTATATAGGATTGCAGTTCCATATACAGGAATCATATTGTCTACCAGAGAAAGTGCTAAACTAAGAGATGAGCTATTAGAACTTGGAGTATCTCAAATTTCTGCCGGTTCAAAAACAAATCCTGGTGGATATGAAGAAGATGACAGTGAAGCTACACAATTTGAGACAAGTGATGAAAGAAGCGTAGATGAGGTCATAAGAGTTGCCGTAAACCAAGGACATCTACCAAGCTTCTGTACAGCATGTTATCGAGCAAAGAGAACCGGTGAAGCCTTTATGGAGCTGGCAAAGGATGCCCATATCCATGAATTTTGTCATCCCAATGCAATACTTACCTTTAAGGAATATCTTCTAGACCATGCCTCCACCCAGACTAAAGATGAAGGCGAAAAACTAATTGAAAGAGAATTAAATAAGATAGTCGATAGAAAGATAAAAGACGAAACTATACAAAGACTGGAAAGAATTGAAAAAGGAGAAAGAGATCTATATTTTTAGAATCAGGTTACAGGTTATGGGTAACAGAAAAAATAAATATTGCTCTTAAGCCATATCAAAAACCCGATACAGAAAAAGTCAAAAATGCAGTAAACACATAATTATTAGATGGGGGTAATTATGACAAAAGACAATATTAAACATTACCTAATCATGGCAGGATCTACTAGCCACATGCTTAGAGGAGATAAGATTTTAAAGGATGAAGGAGTGGAAACTTCCCTCGTTCCTGCTCCAGCAGAGTATGGAACGGTCTGTGCAACGGCCATAAAGGTTAAAATTGAGGATAGAAATAGAGCGGAGAAGATTTTAAGGCAAAATAACATTTCTATAGAGGGAATATATCCTGACAAGACTCAAAAGCTGGCAGGTCTAGTTACAAAACTAATGGACTCTGTAATATCAGAAGAATTTATAAAGGTTCTAAAGAAAATAGAAAATGGAGAAGAGCTAGGTTTTGAGGATATAGTTCTTTTACTAAAGACTGAAAGAAGGGTAGAAAAGGAAGCTCTTTACCATGCTGCCGACAGGATGAGAAGGGAAATAGTTGGTGATGTAGTAGATATCAGAGGTGCGGTTGAATTTTCTAACTACTGTAGAAAGGACTGCAAATACTGTGGTATAAGAAGGAGTTTAAGTGATCTTGCCAGATATAGAATGACGGAAGATGAAATAATGGAGGTTGTTCACCAACTTCATGAAATAGGAATAAAGACCGTAATTCTCCAATCGGGAGAGGATTTGAGGTGGACTCCTGAAAAGATTTCATCTTTAATAAGAAGAGTAAAAAAAGAAACCAGTATGAATATAACCCTCAGCATAGGGGAAAGGCCTAGAGAAGAATATGAATTATATAGAAAACTGGGAGCAAATAACTTTCTCCTAAAGATTGAAACTACAAATAGAAAGCTGTTTAAGTTTATACATCCCGATGATGATTTTGATCATAGAGTCCAATGTTCCAAGTGGCTAAAGCAACTGGGATATCTTAACGGTTCCGGAAGTATCATAGGATTGCCAGGACAAAGAGTAGAGGATATTGCCAGAGACATATTATTTTTTAAAGATATGGGAATTAATATGATAGGCATCGGTCCTTTTGTACCAGCTAAAGGAACCCCCTTTGAAGGATATCCAAAGGGCAGCATAGAGATGACTTTAAAGGCAGTTGCTGTTACTAGAATAGTGTGCAAGAGGGTGTTTATTCCGGCAACTACAGCACTAGCCTCTTTAGACCCTGATGGACAGACAAAGGCTCTGAAGGCTGGGGCTAATACTATTATGCTTATAAATACACCCGCTAAATATCGATATAATTACCAGATATATAGTGATAAAAATATGGTGGATTTAAAGTCGGCTTTTAAGGCAGTTAAAGAGGCAGGGAGGAAAATGCCGCCCTATTTGAAAATAGATAAAATGACAAAGGAAACTTAGTAAGATTTTTTATATATTTAATACAAAGGATGAGGAGGAGAAGGATGCAGGATACACCGAGAAGTAACAGACTTCATATAGCTATTTTTGGAAGGAGAAATGCTGGAAAATCAAGTCTTATCAATGCAATTACAAATCAGGACATAGCTCTGGTATCTAATGTAGCAGGAACTACTACAGATCCTGTATACAAAGCAATGGAGATTCTACCCATAGGACCTGTAGTAATAATAGATACAGCAGGAATAGATGATGAAGGAGAACTGGGAGAACTCAGAATAAAGAAAACCTATCAGGTACTAAATAAAACTGAACTAGCTATAATAGTTTTAAATGGAGAAAATGGCATAACAGAATTTGATAAGGATGTTATCTCCAGAGTAAAGGAAAAGAAAATTCCTCTAGTGGGAGTTATAAATAAGGTCGATATTTATGATATAGACGATGAATTGATGAAAAAATGGAGTGAAGAATATAACATTCCCTTTGTTAAGGTAAGTGCATCGACTAAAGAAGGTATAGAGAAATTAAAGGAAACCATAATAAAAGAAGCCAATCTAAAAAAACATGAAAAGGTGATTATTGGAGACTTGATCGAACCCAATGATTTTGTAGTACTGGTAACGCCTATAGATAAGGCGGCTCCAAAGGGTAGAATGATTTTACCTCAACAACAAACCATAAGAGATGTAATTGACCATGGAGCTATTGCTGTTGTAACTAGGGAAACAGAGTTAAATGAGACATTAAAAGGTTTAGTAAAGAAACCTCGTATTGTTGTAACAGATTCACAGGCTTTTGAAAGGGTAAATAAAGACACTCCAGAGGATATTCCATTAACATCCTTTTCAATCTTATTTGCAAGATACAAAGGTGATTTAAAGGCACTAGTAGGAGGAGTAGCTAGGATAAAAGAGCTTAAGCCGGGAGACAAAGTTCTAATTTGTGAAGGATGCACCCATCATAGACAAGAAGGAGATATTGGCAGAGATAAAATACCTAGATGGCTAGAAAATATGGTTGGAGGAAAGCTGAATTTCCAGTGGACTTCTGGCACTGCCTATCCTGAACCTGAAGAAATGAAAGAATTTGACTTGATTGTCCATTGTGGAGGCTGCATGCTTAATCCAAAGGAGATGGAATTCAGAATAGAGCAGGCTAAAGAAAATGGAATGCCAATAGTTAACTATGGGGTATTGATAGGGTATGTAACGGGGATATTGGAAAGAGCATTAGAACCATTTCCACATATAAAAAAAATATTGTATAACTAAAATGTTGTGACTATCAATCAAAAAATCTTGACCTTAAGGTCAAGATTTTTTGATTGAAGCTCTATAATTTATTATACATTTGGGAGTAAAAATGTTATAATGAGATTGTTAAAAGGTTATCAAACTGGAATGATATTATATGTTATATAAACAAAAGGGGGGGAGTAATTCATGGTTAGTATTATTATCAATGGCAACAAGGTTCAAGTTCCAAAGAACTACACCGTTCTTAAAGCCTGTAAAGATAATGGAATAGATATTCCAACACTTTGTCATGATGATAGGCTTGAGCCTCATGCAGCCTGTAGATTGTGTATTGTAGAAATAAAAGGGATGAAAAATCTGGCCACATCATGTTCAACAAAGGTTGCAGATGGCATGGAGGTCTTTACAAATACTAAGAGGGTCAGGGAAGCTAGAAAAGAAATATTAAACTTGATGATTTCAAACCATCCAATGGAATGTTTGACCTGTGAAAAATCAGGGGAATGTAAACTACAGGATTATTGCGAAGAACTGGGTATAGGTGAAGTAAAATACAAGGGAGAGACTAAAAACTATCCAATAGATTATAGTAACCCATTTTATTATAACGACCAAAATAAATGCATAAGCTGCGGGAAATGTGTAAAAGTTTGCGAAGAACTTCAATGTACCAGTGCCATATCCTTCAGTGATAGAGGTTTTTATACCCATGTAACCCATCCCTTTGAAAAGGGGATGGAACATTCAGATTGTGTATCTTGCGGGAATTGCGTATCAGTTTGTCCAGTGGGGGCATTGATGCCTAAATCTAAAGAAAATTTGAGACTATCCACAACAAAAAGAGTGAGAACAACATGCTCATATTGTGGAGTGGGCTGTCAAATGGACTTAAGAGTAAAAGAGAATAAAGTGGTAGGAGTAGACCCTGCCTTTGGACCATCTAACAATGGGCTGCTATGTGTAAAAGGGAAGTTTGGATACAAATTTATAAATCATCCAGATAGATTAAAAACTCCTTTAATTAAAAAAGATGGAAAGTTTAAGTCTGCTACATGGGATGAAGCCTATGAGATTATAACGAATAAGATAAATGAAATCAAGGAAAAGTATGGTTCTGATGCTTTTGCTGGATTGTCGTCGGCACGATGTACAAATGAAGAAAATTACCTTATGCAAAAACTATTTAGAGCTGTTATAGGAACCAATAATATAGACCATTGTGCTAGGCTCTGCCATTCCTCTACGGTTGCCGGTCTGGCAACTACCCTTGGAAGTGGAGCCATGACAAACAGTATCGGTGAAATTTTAAACGCAGATGTCATTTTCGTAACAGGATCAAATACTACGGAGAATCATCCTGTTATTGGTTCTCAAATGAGGCAAGCGCTAAGAAAAGGAGCTAAATTGATAGTAGCAGATCCAAGAAAAATAGATCTTGCAAAGGATGCAGAAGTATTTCTTCAGATAAAGCCCGGCACTAATGTAGCTTTGTTAAATGGTATGATGAATGTAATATTAAAGGAAGAACTTTACAACAAGGACTATATTGAAAGTAAAACTGAAAACTTCGAAGAAGCAGTTGAGGTAATAAGAGATTTTTCAGTAGAAAGGGCCGCTGAAATTTGCGGTGTGAATTCCGAAGATATAAGAAAAGCAGCAAGACTATATGCTAAAGCCGATAGAGCAGGTATATTTTATGCTATGGGTATTACACAGCACAGCTCCGGAACCCATCATGTTATGGCAATAGCCAATCTTGCCATGATGTGCGGAAATATAGGAAAAGAATCTGCTGGAGTTAACCCGTTACGTGGCCAAAATAACGTTCAGGGAGCCTGTGATATGGCTGCGCTTCCGGGAGATTTTCCCGGGTATCAGAAGGTAAGCGAGCCTGAAGTACTAGAAAAATTTGAAAGGGCTTGGGGAGTTAAACTAAGTGATAAGCCGGGTTTGACAATACCAAAGATGATGGATGGAGCAGCTTTGGGATATGTCAAATTTATGTATATAATGGGCGAAAATCCAATGGTATCAGATCCTAATATAAACCATATAAGAGAAGCACTGCAAAACTTGGATTTTCTGCTGGTTCAGGATATATTCTTTACTGAAACCGCAGAGCTTGCTGATGTAGTACTTCCGGCAGCATGTTTTGCAGAAAAGGATGGGACCTTTACAAATACCGAAAGAAGAGTTCAGAGAGTTAGAAAGGCAGTAGATGCTCCGGGTGAAGCTAAGGCTGACTGGCTTATACTTATTGAACTAATGGATAGACTAGGATATAAGCGAGGTTACAATCACCCATCAGAAATAATGGACGAAATAGCTTCAGTTACGCCTCAGTACGGTGGAATAAGTTACGATAGGATAGAAGAGACAGGTTTACAGTGGCCATGTCCCACAAAGGACCATCCAGGGACCAAATATCTGCATAAAGGTTCTTTTGTAAGGGGTAAAGGGCTGTTTATGCCAATTTCCTATGAGGAATCAGCTGAAAAGACCGATGAAAAATATCCATTTGTTTTAACTACCGGACGTATAATATATCACTATCATACAAGAACCATGACAGGTAGGGTGGAAGAATTAAATCAAATGGCGCCAGAAAGCTATATAGAAATATCTCCAGCCACAGCGGATAAAATAGGAGTTCAAGATGGTGAAGAGGTTAGAGTTTCATCTAGAAGGGGGATAATAACAACTAAGGCCAAGGTAACAGATATAATAGAGGATGGAGTAGTGTTCATGCCATTCCATTATGCAAAGGGAGCTGCAAATGTGCTTACTAATACAGAGTTAGACCCTATAAGCAATATACCAGAGCTCAAAGTTTGCGCCGTTTCAATTGAAAAGGCAGTATAAATTTTACAGTATAAGAGGGATATAGCTCCCTCTTTTTTTTGAGTTAAAAACTTTAATTATCTTACAAATATATTATAAAAGATAACAATACAAAGGCAAGTTGTTATACAACTAAGCTAAAAATATTTATACTTATATAAAAAAGTAAACGTCTAAAAAAATTTTTTTTTAATAGAATTAGGAGGAAAACGATTGACAAGTAAAAAAATAGAATATATAATCTAAAACAGAGATAGTTGTCAGACAACTCATAGATTTACTTGTAATACAAGTTCATGGGAGATGCTTATATGGAAGAGAAAATGAATGCAAGTGAAAAGGTTTATAGAATTATAGAAAGCAAAATACTTAGCGGAGAATGGACACCGGGAATGAAAATATCATCAGAAAATCAATTATCTAAGAAATTAGGCGTCAGCAGGATGTCAGTCAGGGAAGCTATGGAAAAGTTAGTGGCACTGAATGTACTCACAAAAAAACAGGGTGAAGGGACCTTTGTCAATGATTTAAATCTTTCTATGTATTTAAATGGTCTTATACCTATGATTTTATTAGATAAAGACAATTTAATAGATATTCTGGAATTTAGAATGATAATAGAAGTTGACAGTGTGAGACTTTGTGCTCAAAGGTGCGATGATGAAACCATAAAGAAAATGGAAAAATGTTATGATGATATGCAAAGATTTAAAGACCAGCCTGAAAAATTTTATATGGCAGACTTTAATTTTCATATTGCAATTGCAGAGGGAACTAAAAACTCATTAATTATAAAAGTAAATAGTATAATGACAGATTTATTAAAGTTTCATCAAAAGGAAATCCATGAATACTTGGGGCCTCAAGGGGGCCTTGATGAGCACATAAAAATTCTGGAAGCCATGAAAGAAAGAGACGCTGAGCTGGCCTCACTGTTTATGAGGAGGCATATAAAAAGGACACTAGATGAAATAAGAAAAATTAAATATAATTTACAAAATAATAAATAATTTTTTTGAGAGGGTGAGATTTTGTGGAGACATTAACAGTTAAATTGCCTAATTATACTATTGGAGAGGATGCAATTTATAAGCTAAGTAAAATTGTAGATAAATATGGTAATCGAGTTTTAATAGTAGGAGGAAAAACTGCTTTAGAAAAAACACACTTAATAAAAGCAACACAACTTATCATGACTTTATGTGGTATGGAGGCGAATGTACATATCATAATATGGAAGAAATAAAAAATACAGCGCAGGAAAATGATTTCAATCTTATTATTAGTGTAGGTGGAGGAAAAGCAAAAAAGGGCTTTCGACCAAGATATAGTAAACAAGTCGATTTAGAATTCTTAAAACGACTACAAATATAGAAAGAAGGGAGGGCTTTATCGACAATAAAACTCATAAAACTATAAAAAAAACCAGAAAAAATAAGGAGGAGTACAATGAGTAAATTTTTGAAAAAGACTAGTATGTTAATGTGTTTTTTGCTTGTTGTTTCTTTGGCGTTTACAGGATGTGGAAATTCAGGAAAAGATAACGAACAGACAAATGCTAAAAAAGTTGAAGATAATATAGAAAAAGAAAAAAAATCTACTAAGCCAATAACTATAAAAATAGCAAATTACTATGCACCAGATCACCCAGTAAACAAAGCATTAAATGATAAGTTTAAATCAATAGTTGAAAAAGAAACAAATGGGGAAGTAAAAATTGAAGTATACCCTAATAATCAATTAGGAAATGAGCAGGAGTTTGTAGAGGGTGTACAATTAGGAACTGTCGAGATAGCATTAACGGGGAATTTATGGGAAAATACTGTTCCTCAATTCAGATTGATGCAAATGCCGTATATGTTTGTAAGTTATGATCATGCAGATGCAGTATTAAACGGTCCTATTGGCAAAAAAGTCTACAAATATTTAGAACCATTAAATGTTAAGGTTTTAGCTTCTTTTCCTAATGGATTTAGAGTGGTATCAAATAATAAAAGGGCTATTAAATCAATTGAAGACACTAAAGGGATTAAGTTGCGTGTTTTTCAAGGCGAAACTATTATAGATGAAATGCAAGCCTTAGGATTTGATACAGTTGTTATGCCGTTTAGTGAAATTTTTACAGCTTTACAGCAAGGTGTAGTAGATGGGCAAGATAACCCACTTGCTACTGCTTATTATGCAGGATGGTATGATGTACAGAAGTATGTTGCTATTACAAATCATATGTATAGTCCAGGGTATATTGTTATAAACAATGATGTTTGGAACAAATTATCAGCAAATGCACAGGAAGTTGTTGAAAAAGCTTCTATAGAAACGGCTGAGGCAATAAAGAATGAAGTTAAACAAGAACAAGAGAAAATAATTAAAGATATTACAGAAAAAGGAGTAGAAGTGACTTATCCTGAGCTGGATCCATTTATAGAAAAAGTAAAACCTATTGTTGATGAGTATATTAATGAGTATCCAGAGCTTAAAGAGATTGTTAAAGAAATTCAAGAATTAGGAAAAGATTATCTTAATTAAGAATAGTTACTTAATTTATAAGTCAGGTAGTCGTAATACTACTGCCTGACTTTTTTTGTATTAAGTAGGAAATTATAAAATTTCAAAAGCTGTGGAAAACTTGCTAAAATATATGTAGAAGTATTGAAAAAAGAGAGATGAAGAAATGGCTGAAATAACACTAAAAAAAATATTGCA